>Ga0194129_10006296_pt1 | contig 14624 bp, 18 predicted proteins | sample TA2KigCa35mmetaG_FD_150862 | JGI IMG/M metagenome (GOLD analysis project Ga0194129, IMG submission 150862) | Freshwater microbial communities from Lake Tanganyika, Tanzania - TA2015038 Kigoma Deep Cast 35m | ecosystem: Environmental > Aquatic > Freshwater > Lake | place: Tanzania: Lake... | reverse complement strand
ACGCGGCGTTGCTCCGTCAGGCTTTCGCCCATTGCGGAAAATTCCCCACTGCTGCCTCCCGTAGGAGTCTGGGCCGTGTCTCAGTCCCAGTGTGGCTGATCATCCTCTCAGACCAGCTACTGATCGTCGCCTTGGTGAGCTCTTACCCCACCAACTAGCTAATCAGACGCGGGCTCATCCTCAGGCGAAATTCGTTTCACCTCTCGGCATATGGGGTATTAGCGACCGTTTCCAGTCGTTATCCCCCTCCTGAGGGCAGATTCCCACGCGTTACTCACCCGTCCGCCACTAACCCGAAGGTTCGTTCGACTTGCATGTGTTAAGCACGCCGCCAGCGTTCATCCTGAGCCAGGATCAAACTCTCCGTTGTAAACACGCCCTGTTGGGTTCCGTCTCCCAAAGCTAGAACTTTCATTCCAGACTCAAAAGTCGGTTCCCTCAGCTTGCTTTGCCTCATCCAATCCTCTCGCTTTCGCGTAAGATCATTGAAGCCCCTTCCATTGTTGAAAGGTTGAGAGTGCTCCCCAAAGCTTTCGCTTCAGAAGCTGTCCCAGATCTCAGATCCGGTTCGCTTAGACTCGCCTCATCTGGGCTTGTCCTCGCATGTTCTCTTTTGACGGGACCTCACACCTTTGTTGCATACTTCGTCAGATCCTCATAACCTCAAACCTCCTGGTGCTTTCTCGAACATCATTCCGGCTTTCCGTTTTTCGGTCTGACGCAACAAAAGCGTCAGTTCCTCAACTTCTTGAATTGTCCAGGTTCTCCCGCTTCTCGCCTCACCAGGAGGCTCGGGCGGGCTGCCGTCTCTCGACGACTTGATCACCTTACAACACCGTCGACTCGCGTCTTGGTCTCGGCAGGTGGCGCGGGTCGGACTCTCATCCCTCCCGCGCAGCTGATGAACCTAACACATCCCCCTCACCAACGCCTCACCCCACTCCCGGTAGCGCTCCATCTCCTCCTCCTCGGACGCCCAGAAAAATACCCCGGGTGATGCCTGAGGACCGTGCTTCGGAGGTTGGGAAATCTCCCTACCGCCGTTCCCATGGCGCACCCCAGGCGGCCCATGGAGTGCAAGGACTAAACGGGGGGATGCCGTCTATCGATCACGTGCTCGGTCAGGCGGCAACTCAACCCGCTCACCATTCCCAAGCCGTTGCATTTCTTTACTGCGGAAAACAGGGTCAACAAAAAACCGCCGGGTTTTCCGGCGGTTCAAAAGAAGTCTGTTCGCAAAATAATGAACTAAGTATCAGAACAAGCCAAGTGTCAAAGACTTGTCAATGGGAAGAGCTGCACCGATGCCCAGGTAGATGGTGAAGACTGTGCCGAACAGGAACACAGCCATGGCAACAGGGCGACGGAAAGGATTTTGAAACTTGTTAAAGCTCTCGATGAAAGGGACAAGCATCAAACCAAGTGGAACCATGGTCTGCAAAGCGATGCCTAGGAGCTTGTTCGGTACAACTCTCAGAATTTGAAAAACCGGATAGAGATACCACTCGGGCAAAATCTCGAGAGGTGTAGCGAAGGGATCAGCCTTATCACCAAGCATGGCAGGATCTAAGACTGCTAAGCCGACAATGCAGCAGATGGTTCCCAGTATACAGACAGGGAAAATATAAAGAAGATCGTTCGGCCAAGCAGGCTCTCCATAATAGTTATGGCCCATGCCCTTAGCGAGTTTAGCCCTGAGGTTAGGGTCAGCCAGATCGGGCTTTTTGAGGATGTGCATGATAAATGACAGAGAGTGATCGGAGAAGAAAAGAACCGAAGCCTAAAGAGGTCCAGAAATCCCTTGCTTACGAATCATGAGAAAGTGCATGAGCATGAATACAGCAAGCAGCCATGGGAGGACAAACGTGTGCAGACTGTAAAACCTGGTCAACGTGGCTTGACCAACACTTTCACCACCTCTCAGCAATTCCACCATGAAGTCACCGACCACAGGAACAGCGGCTGGAACTCCAGAAACAATCTTCACAGCCCAGTAGCCAACTTGGTCCCAAGGGAGGGAATAGCCGGTGACTCCGAAAGAGACGGTGATGACCGACATGACCACTCCAGTGACCCAAGTCAGCTCGCGGGGGCGCTTGAACCCCCCTGTGAGGTAGACCCTGAAAACGTGCAGGATGAGCATGAGGACCATCATGCTGGCACTCCAGCGATGAACCGAGCGAATCAGCCAGCCAAAACTGACGTCAGTCATCAGGTACTGGACAGAGGCATAGGCCTCGGCCACGGTGGGTTTGTAATAAAACGTCATCGCGAACCCACTCGCGAACTGGATCAGGAAGCACGTGAGGGTGATCCCGCCCAGGCAATAAAAGATGTTGACGTGCGGAGGGACGTATTTGGCCGAGATGTCGTCCGCGATCGCCTGGATCTCAAGGCGCTCGTTGAACCACTCATAAACCGGGTTTGTTTTGGAGTCGGGCGCGGCTGGAGACGAGTTCGCCATGCAGCAGGGTGCACTTGGTTGCGAAAGTCTACCGATCGTCCGTGCCGCCCTGTGACCCCCCTTCCCAACTGGTGCCGCTGCCCTCAACCCTTTGCAACACCCGTGGCTCCGGAGCCACGGCGGCAGCTGACGCGACGCCGCCTGTGGCAAGGGGTCTCAAATGCGCTCGGGACCTTGGCCTTGATGGCTGTTCTGCTCATCCAACCGCCGCTCGCTCTGGCCCTGAACGACGCTCAGCAGCTGGTGATCGATGCCTGGCGCCTGGTGAGCCAGAGCTACGTGGATCCGCAGCGGCTGGACGCGCTGCACTGGAGAGAGCAACGGCAGCGGACCCTGGAACGCCCCATCACCACCAGTGGGCAGGCCTACGACGCCATTGAGAGTCTCCTCGCCAGTCTTGGCGATCCGTACACGCGTCTCCTGCGTCCCGAAGAGTTTTCCGCGCTCCGGCAAAGCAACGAGGGCACAGTCTCCGGGGTGGGCTTGCAGCTCGGCCTCCGCCAGAACGACCAGCAGGTCGTGGTGATCGCTCCATTGGCCGACTCACCTGCGGCGGAGGCGCAGATCGCCTCAGGCACGGTGGTCCTGGCGGTTGACGGCCAGTCGACACGGAGCCTTCGGTTGGAGCGGGCGGCAGCGCTCCTGCGGGGTCCTGTGGACAGCGAGGTGGAGATTCAGCTTCAAGACAAGTCAGGCGCAGTCAGGGATCTGCGCCTCGTCCGTCGCAAAATTGATCTGCTGCCCGTACGCATGCGGCGTCTGCGGGTGCGAGGACACGAGCTGGGCTATCTGCGCATCACGCAATTCAGCGAGCCCGTTCCCTCACAGGTGGAGCAGGCCCTTTTGTCGTTCAACCCACCCGGTGACACCGACACCCCGCCCATCGAGGGGTTGATCCTGGACCTGCGAAACAACAGCGGCGGTCTTGTCAGCGCTGGCCTGGCCGTGGCCAATGACCTGCTGGCGCGTGCACCGGTGGTGGAGACCAAAGATCGAAGCGGCATCACCTCCAGCCAAGTGAGTGGAGCCGAGCAGCTCTTCACGGGACCCATGCTCACCCTTGTGAATGGAGGAACAGCCAGCGCCAGCGAGATCCTCGCGGGAGCGCTTCAGGACAACGATCGCTCTCCCCTTGCCGGCAGTCAGACGTTTGGCAAGGGACTCATTCAAACCCTCATCCCCCTGGGGGACGGCAGCGGGCTGGCCGTCACCGTGGCGCACTATCTGACTCCCGCAGGACACGACATCCAAAGCCTGGGAATCACGCCAGATGTTGAGCTGCCCGCCCCGGAGCCTCTCAATCCAGGCGGTCGGGACGATCTTTGGCTCAGCACAGCGCAGGACCTGTTGCTGGACCAGCTGGCCTGGGGAGCGTCCCCACGATGAGCCCAAGGCAGCGCACCTATCACGATCCCCTCCATGGGGCGATTCAGCTCGACAGAGCGATCCCCGCCGAAGCCCTGGCGATTGACCTGATCGACCTTTCACCCTTTCAGCGCCTGCGGCGCATCCGCCAGCTGGGACCAGCCTTCCTCACCTTCCACGGGGCGGAATCCAGTCGATTCACCCATTCCCTGGGCGTGCTTCATTTGGCCCGGCAAGCCCTCCACCATCTGGAGCGGCTCCACCCCCAACTTGAGGAACAACGGGTGCGGCTTTATGCCGCAGCTCTGCTTCATGACGTGGGTCACGGCCCCCTCAGTCACAGCGGCGAGGAGATGTTTGGTTTGTCCCACGAAACCTGGTCCGCACGGGTCATTCGTGAAGCCCCGTCCGTGCGCGATCGCCTAGAGGCTGAGGGCAGGGGCACCGCCGAAGCGGTGGCCCATTGGCTGAGCCGCAGCTCCGCTGATGGGCCGGGGATCCAGTCCCTGGTGAGCAGCCAGCTCGACTGCGATCGATTGGACTATCTGTTGCGCGACAGCTACAGCACCGGCACCCGCTACGGCCAGTTGGATCTCGATCGCCTGCTCGCGGGACTGGTTCTGGCGCCCGATGGATCTCTCGCCGTGCATCCAAGAGCCCTGTTGGCGGTCGAGCACTACCTGGTCGTTCGCCAACTGATGTATCGAAGCGTCTACAACCATCGACTTAACGTTGTCTGCAACTGGCTGCTGAAGCGCGCCATCGCGGTGGCGCGTCAGCTTGGCCCTCAGCAGGTGTGGACGGATGGTCCGATGGCGGATTGGCTGTGGCGGGCTGATGACTTGTCGTTGGAGAGTTTCCTGGACAACGACGACGTGCGCACCCTCTACCACTTCAGCCGCTGGCGAGACGATGGTCCTGCGGAACTTCGCGATCCCTGCGAACGCCTGCTGAACCGAAGGCTGCTCAAGGCCCTTGATGTGCGCCATTTGTCAACCACGCAGAGGCTGGAAGCGCTGGCGCTCGCCCAGCGAGAAGCCCTGCGCGTCGGGTTGAATCCGGATGGGTGCTGTGCCCTGCAACAGGGCCAAACCCGAGGTTATGACCCCTACAGGAGCGGGCTGCGTCTCTGGGATGGCGACAAGCTTCAGGCTTTGGAGGCTTCCTCGCGACTGGTCCAATCGTTGACGACTCAAGAGCCCTGGGCCTGGCTGCTCCATCCCCAGGAGGTGGAGCACACCCTGCGGGCCAAGCTCCAGGAGCCCCAGACCTGAGTGTGCCTGGCGCCGGCAGGGTCATCAGGCCGCAAGAGATGGGTTCTTAAGGTCTTGGGTGATTGTTGCCTGCCGATGGCTGCCGAATGGATCCCTTCTGTCGATCGCGAGCGGCCCCATCTGCTCAAGCTCCCTCCCTGGAGCGAGGCAGGCGACCCGGGGCATGAAGTGAGCGATGCCTTGTTGGTGGCACCGTCCTTGCGAGGGGCTGTAACGCTGCTGTGCGGTCCCTGGCCCCTGCGTCCGGGAGATTTCCGACGGGTGCAGGAGCTCCTGGCGGCGGCTTCGCTCAGCCTGTGGTCGGTGTGGTGCCAGGAGGAAGGCGCCAAAGTGGCTGCGGCCTCCCTCGGATTGGTGGTGGACAAGCCCCCCCCGCACCAGGACCTCATCGCGGGCCAAGGAGGACAGCGACAGCAAAGGAACACGGCCCTCGACGCGTCGGCGTTGTCGATTCATCAAGGGACTGTTCGCTCGGGTGACCATCCGCAAGCGACCGGATCCTTGCTGGTCCTTGGAGATGTGAATCCCGGGGCTCAGGTGAGCGCCACGGGACATGTGATGGTGTGGGGGAAGCTCCGTGGCATTGCCCACGCAGGGCGCTCAGGGGATCGCACGGCCCAGATCGTGGCCCTTCATTTGCATCCCTTGCAACTGCGGATCGCGGATCAGGTGGCCCGCGGTCCGGAGGAGCCCCCCCCCCATGGGCTGGCGGAAAAAGCCCATCTCGTGAATGAGAGCATCCAGATCGATCCTGCGGATCCGTCCTGGCCGCTGGGGTGCGTGCCAGCCCCACGCCCTGGCCTGTCCAGCGGTGGTCAGGGCACAAAGCTGGCGTAACCTGCAAGCATGCCCATGACTCCCGTGACGTCAGCTCCAGCGCGCATCATCTTGATTTGCTCCGGAAAAGGTGGTGTTGGCAAAACTACATTGACAGCCAATCTAGGCATCGCACTTGCCAAGTTGGGGGAGCGCACAACCGTGCTTGATGCTGATTTTGGCCTGAGGAATCTCGATTTGCTCCTGGGCCTTGAAAATCGGATTGTTTATACAGCTCAGGACGTGCTCTCCGAGACCTGCCGGCTGGAACAAGCCCTTGTCAAACATAAACAGCAACCCAACCTCTCCCTTCTGCCGGCGGGAAATCCACGCATGCTCGAGTGGTTGACCCCCGAGGACATGCAAAAAATTGTCAAATTGATTGCCGCTCAGGCGGACTACGTTCTAATTGACTGTCCAGCGGGGGTCGAGCAAGGCTTCAAGAACGCCGCTATGGCCTCCCAGGAAGCGATTGTGATCACCACTCCGGAAATTTCAGCGGTGCGTGATGCGGATCGGGTGATCGGCCTACTGAACACCATGAATGTTGCCCCCGTTCAGCTGGTGCTCAATCGCGTACGCCCAAAGATGGTTGCCAATCAGGACATGCTCGCTGTTGAGTCGGTCACCGACATTCTGGCTTTGCCTCTGTTGGGACTGGTGGTGGAGGATGAACAGGTGATCGTTGCCACCAACCGAGGTGAACCACTGACCCTGAACGGCTCCGCTACAGCTGCCGGTAAGGCCTATCACAACATCGCCAAACGCCTGCGGGGAGAAGATGTGCCCTTGATCGATCCCTCCAAGGAGAGAAAGGGTCTGCGCGCGCGCTTGATGAACAAACTTCGCCAGTCAGGTCTGTTCTGAATCATGGCCCTCCTCGATTTCATCCACCGACTTCTTGGCCTGCAGAAGCCCAGTGCCACAACAGCCAAAGAGAGGCTTCAACTTGTTCTCGCCCACGATCGCAGCGACCTGAATCCAGAACTGCTGGAACAGATGCGACGCGAAATCCTTGAGGTGGTGCAGAAATATGTTGAGATTGATATCGATGGTGGCGATGTCAGCCTGGCCACGGAAGACCGCGTGACCGCCTTGGTGGCCAACCTGCCGATCCGCAGGGCCAAGATCGGACCAGCACAACAGCGGCCATCCCCTCCAGAAGACACATCATCACCATCCGCAGCACGGGAGTCATCATCAGCCGAGCACCCTTCCGAGGCACCAACGGCAGACCCCACACCTGTTGATGCCCTGGACGCGGCCAGCCCCGCCCCCTCCGAAGGGCCCCCAGATCACGGGGAGGACACGTCCTCGGCAAAGGACCACGAAGAGGCGGCGATTCAGGGGAACACTTGACATCCCCGCCCCGGTCCAATGCGGCCATCCCCCAGGCCAGCCTCCCAGGTCCCCACTCCGTTCGAACGTTCTGCCATCAGTCCAGCGGAACATCGGGTGCTCGCTCTCATGCTTCATGGTCACAGCAATGGGACGATCGCTGAAACCCTCGCCCTGAGTCGGCGCACCGTCGAGGGACACGTTTCGATGCTGCTGCGGAAAACCGGTTGTCACAGCCGCACGCAGCTTGTTCTTTGGGCCCTGGGTCAGCGTTAGGCTCACCAAGTCCACGCCGGCTTAGCTCAGTGGTAGAGCAGCGCTTTTGTAAAGCGAAGGCCATCGGTTCAAATCCGTTAGCCGGCTTCCTTCCGACTCCTGCCCATGGCCCAGCCTGAGGGCGAAGAAGACCAGTACCTGGCCACCCTTCATGAACTGGAGGCCACCCAGGAAGACATTGCCAACTACCAGAGCCTTCTCAAGGATCTTCCTGAGATCTACGAGCGGAAATTCAACGAGCGTCTCAAGCCGCTTCTGGATCGCCAGCAACATCTTCTCGACGAACGCGAAACTCTGCTCCAGCAGTTGCCGCAAGGTCTCCCTGCCAGCGAGGCCGTAGTCACAGATCACCACCTTGGTCCCGCCCCCGAAGCCCCTCCTCCCCCTGGGGTTGCCGCCCCACCTCGCCGACCCGAAGCCAATCGCCTGTGGTGGCTGGCGGGATTGGCGGCCCTGGGCCTCACGCTTGGCCTGCAGCTGCACAAACAAACCGTCCCCGACGCCGCCACCGCCTCCCGATCGCTGGAGAGCGCACCGTCGACGGTAGAATCCGCGCCACGGCCCACCGACGCACCCACAACCAAACGCGGCAACGTTGTCAAGCACGCCATAGAAGAATGGAAGTATTTTGATCAACCAACACTACGAAATGGAGTAGTGGTGCGCTTTGGGCGCAAGGAAGGTGACCAGGGACAATGGCAACGGGTCATCACATATTGGAAAGAAGGGCTGCAGAACGCTTCCGTCAATCAACGCTCAGAGGTCCAAAGCGTTGATCACCCGTGGTCTGCTGCCTTCATCGCTTATGTGATGAAGCAAGCAGGCGTTGACGATGGTTTTCTCTATGCAGCCAGCCACTCTGGCAGCATTAAAGAAGCGATTCACAATCGCCAGAACTCCATCAATAATGCCAGTCTGATCGGCCACAGGGTCAGCGACTATGCCCCTCGCCCCGGTGATCTTCTCTGTGCAAACCGCAGTTGGGCCATCGGTCAGGTGACCTATGACAATGCCGGCGCCTATGACTTCTTCCCCTCGCGCTGTGAGTTGGTGATTCGTACCAGTGTCAATCAAATCGAGGCCATTGGCGGAGATCTCATGGAGGCCGTCACCCGGAACATCATCCCAGCCCGCAACGGCAAGATTGCCCCCGAAGCGGCTCCAACCTGGTTCGTGGTCATCCAGACGCGGATCGATTGACGGGACTCCTCACAAACCCACCTCGCGACTGAACTCGCCTTGCCACTCCCTTCGGGAGTTCGCCCCCCGCTTCAGGGGCCAAACCAGCTTTCAGGGATGGGAGGTGGATCATGCGTTCGGGTTGCTCGGAGGCTCATCAGACGACGGTCCGGCCAACAACCACACCACGAGCAACAGGAGAAGCCATCCCACGCCTGCAGAGGTGAGCAGGGGGATGAGTCCCCGCTGCAACGGCTCAAAAAGCCAATGGCTGAGTGACAGCACCAACAAGGCGAACCCAAGCAACAAAAGCATCAGGGCAGCCTCGCTGGTCGGGCGCGCAGCACCTGCCAGCCTGCGGGAGTCCAGGCCCGCACCTCACTCGGCTGACCGGACGCCGGCGGCCAAGGGAGGGGACCCAGCAAGGCCAGATCGGGGAAAGATTGACGAGCCTTCCGGGACGTCAGGGCCGGGGGTTGGCCGGATCGGTTGACGCTTGTGGTGGCCAATGGGCCGGACTCTTGCAGCAAGGCTTGGGTCATGGAACAAGCGGGCACACGCAACCCCAGGGTGGTACCGCCAGGATTCAGGGCCTCCCGCAGAGGACCGGCCAAGGGGAAGACCAGGGTCACCGCTCCGGGCCAGACAGATTCCGCTATCCGTTGCCACTCCAAGGGCCAGTCGATGACCAAGATCTGCTGAAGTTGGCGAAGGTCCGCGCCCATCAAAATCAAGGGCTTGTCAGCTGGTCTCTCTTTTAGGGTCCAGATCCGTTCCGCGGCGGAAGGACGGATGGCCAAAGCGGGAACCGTGTCCGTGGGGACGAGAACGGCCTCCTGTCGCTGCAGGCATTGCAAGAGGTCTGACAACGAGCAGGCTGAACTCATGAGCGACTCGGAGAGGTGAAGTCTGCCTTGGAAAAGGGTCGCCGGCCGCTGGCAAAGCGTCGATGCCCATTGAGATCCGCGTGGGATTGGCCATCCACCAGACCGTGCTGGGCCAGCAGGTCGAGCACGCGCTGGCCTTGATCATGGTGATGCTCCAAGAGCAGCCATCCCCCCGGGGCCAGCGCTTGTGGAGCCGACGCGACGATGTCACGAAGACAATCGAGACCATCCTGCCCTCCATCGAGCGCCAAGCGGGGCTCGTGATCGCGGACGACGGGCTCCAGCTGATCAACAACACCGGAGGGAATGTATGGGGGATTCGCCACCACGAGAGCCAAGCGCCCCCACCAAGGTTGCAGCGCCTGTAACCAATGGCCCTCAACAACGCGAACACGGCTGAGCAGGTCAGCGACGGCCAGGTTGTGGTGGGCCCGATCCAAAGCGACCCGACTGACATCCACCGCCAATCCTTGGCGGGCAGGAAAGGCCAGGGCCAGCGCCAGCGCCAGGCAACCACTGCCTGTTCCAAGATCGGCCCAAAGCAACCCGTCAGACGACAGGGAGGCCGCTTCCCCCCAGAACTCCATCGCCAGATCCACAAGGAGCTCCGTCTCCGGCCTCGGAATGAGAACTCCGGGACCCACTCCAATGACAACGTCGCGCCAGTGGCAGTGGCCGACCGAGTATTGAAGCGGAACCGCATCAACCACGTGCTGGCGCCAAAGCGCTTCTACCGCTCGCTTGGCGGTGAGAAGCGTGACCGATCGCTCCGGATGGAGGAGCAGGGCTTGTAGAAGCGACGGAGTCAAGCCACCAGCCGCGTCTAGGAGCCAATCCAAGGATCTCGGGTCTCCACCCAAGGCACGAAGCTCGCGTCGCCATCGGAGGATCTCGGCCCCTGGGCACGACTCGGTCCCCTGAACCGAAGGCTCCCGGACACGAGGCTTCGCCGGTGCGTCCCCTGGGATCATTTCCAGCGACGGGGGTAACGCCTCTGGCAGAGGAGAAGCCTGGCTCGGAACCGTCATGGGCTGAAACGCGCCGGGTCAACACTAAGAAGCTTGGAGCCAGGGCCTGCCAACACACCTGAGCATCCCCGGGCCACCGGACACCGTCAAGAGGGGCGCCAGTGAAGACCGGGCTCCGCGCGCAGCACACCTGCGGCCTCCAGATCGAGAAGGCGAGGCAGGATCTCCTGGGACGACGCGTTCAAGGCCTGGCATAAATCCTCGATGGAGGCCCCGCATCCCAGGGCGGCCAGGAGATGATCGGTTGCCCCCATGGAAGGATCTTCGTCCCGAGGCGCCCCAGACGGGAGGGATGGGTTGGGGCGGCGGATCGGTCCCGCCCCCAGAAAGGTCAAGAGATCGTCGGGCCGAAGAAGCGGCGTCGCTCCCCGCGCCAGAAGACCATTGCTGCCCTCGGCCGACACCCGCCCCGTATCCGCCGGCACCACCCAGAGAGGCAGGCCTTCGTTCCAGGCTTGCTCGGCGGAATGGAGCGCTCCGCTCCCCACAGGACATTCGACAAGAATCAAGGCACGCGCCAGAGCCACCTGCAGCCGATTGCGTTGGGAGAACGTGCCCTTGGTCACCACCGCACCAGGTGGCAACTCAGAGAGCAAGAGCCCGCGCTGGGCGACGGTGGCCTGCAGAAAAGCATGGTGGCGCGGATACACCCGATCGAGTGGCGTGCCCAACACCCCGACAGGCGCTCCCGCTTCCGCCAGGCAGCCCTCGTGGGCGGCGCCATCAATCCCTGCAGCCAGCCCACTGACCACAGGCCATCCCCCCTGGGCCAGCACCGCACCGATCTGTCGAGCGACCTGCAACCCATAGCGGGATGGCCGGCGGGTGCCGACCACCGCCACGCCCTGGCGATCTTTGAGGGAGGACCACAAGCTCCCTCGACCCGCCCAGTGGAGGACCGTTGGCGGTGGCTTGGCAGTGCGGAGGGCTGGCGGCCAGTGGCGATCCCCCGGAAGCACCACCCCGCGCCCGCCGCGCCATCGATGAATCGCTGCCGGAAGAGGATCCGAGCCCCAATGCCGCCGATGAGCATCGACAGCATCCAGGAGCCGCGCCGGCCAGCCGCAACCTTCCGCCAAGCGTCTTGTCGGTGCGTTCCAGGCCACCTCCAAATCGCCAAAGGCTTGGCATAGAGCCAGCAGCCGCTGGGAGCCCACACCAGGACAGCGCGCCCACAACAGCCACCAGAGCCTGGTCCGCTGGTCCCAGGGCAACAGATCCAAGCGCGAGGAGACAGAGGGGGACACGGGGCGGGCCAGCCAGACTGACCAAATAATACAGATGAACCATCAGGAATGGGGCCCGGCCTCCAGGGAGGCCATGGCCCTGGCCAGATCCGCCGGGGGACGACGCAAGGGGCGTCGGTTGCCGGCACCTGCGGAGAAATCCACAAGAACCAACTCCACAAGCGCGCGGGCCGCCACCCCCCCCTCGGGACTGATGAACCACGACTGCCAGGGATGTCTCAGCCCCCGACGCGGCAACACCAGGCTGCGCAGCTCGACCCGGTCGCCATGCATCAAGGGGGCCTGGTAATCGATGGACAGATGCACCACAGGCAGTTCCAGCCCGCGGCGTGAAAGGTCGCTGTAAGCGAGGCCCGCCGCACTGAGCGCATCCACCCTGGCCTCCTCCAGCCAGGCGAGATAGGCCCCATGCCACATCACGCCAGCGTGGTCGGTGTGCTGGGGAAACACCTGGCGATGGAGACGCCAGGATCGATCAGCCGGCGGCGGCGAAGCGGACTGCATCACGCTGTGTGGCAAGGGAAGGGGACAAGGCCAGTTTTCAGCCATAGGCTGATCGAGCCCTGAAGAGTCCCCGTGTTTCGCACCCTGCTCATCGCCGATTCAGGCAAAGGTCATGTCGAGGACATGGTGCGCATGCTGCGAACCATTCCTCCCTGCCGGCAGGCCAAGGTTCATTTGCTGCATGTTGTCTCCGAGCAGGGCCGGGAGGAGGTGGCAGACCATCGCCAACGGGCGGAAATCCTGATTCAGGAGGCCATCAGCCGCATGGGGATGGATCCGAGTGAGGTCACCAGCCTGGTCCGGCAAGGCGATGCGAAGCAGACCGTCTTGCAGGTGGCCGATGAGGTGAATGCCGATCTGATTGTGATGGGATCCCGGGGGCTGGGCCGTCTGCAATCGATCCTCAGCAACAGCACGAGCCAATATGTGTTTCAACTCTCAACCCGCCCGATGCTCCTGGTCCGCGATGACATCTACGTCAGGGCGATCAACCGGGTGATGGTCACAGTGGACGGGACGGGCGTTGGCGATGACGCCCTCCGTCTGGCCTGTGAACTCGTGCACGGCATTCCTGGCGGAACCCTCAAGGGCATCCATGTGTCCCGCCAGGACATCATCCCATCGCGCGGGGGCCGTTCTCCTGGCGATGATGTGCTCACCAAGGCTGTGCAACGAGCCCGAGGCCTGGGCGTGGAGATGGAGCCCCTGCATGTCACCGGTGCCGTGGGACAGGCCGTCTGCAAGGCTGCCGCCGAAGTGAAGGCCGACCTGTTGGTGATTGCCTCTCAAGACCGACGCCCGTTGGTAGCCAAGGGGCTGGTGGATCTGGATCGTCTCCTCGGGAGTTCCCTGAGCGATTACATCCGGGTGCATTCCCCGACTCCCGTGCTTCTGGTGCGGGAACCGGAATCCAAACGCTGACCGGCGATCCGAAGGCCCTCGCTCTAGGGAGGGCCCGGACCCAGCGATCAGCCGCTCTGCCGGCTGTTGGTCTGAATGAAGAGGACGATCAGAAAGACTGCCGGTACCAGAACGAAAAGCAAGCTGGCGACAAAGCCGAGATCGTTGGTTTCCATGGCTGCATCGGGAATGGTTGTGAAGGTATCACTCTCTCCCCTCGCCAGCGGAGGGCCCTTCATCGGTCGTTGCGGTTGAGGGTGGTGCACCAGCCTCAGGAGCCTCCTCCACAGCCTCCTCCTCCTCCGGCCAAGCCAGCGGTCCGGGGGGCAGAGGGTCCCGCAGTGCCGTCGTCCAGGCCTCCTCTCCGTTGGGCAAGCCGGATTGAGGACGGGTGAGCACGACGACGGATCGCTGCACAAGGCTCTGGCAGGCCAAACGCCAGCTCGCTGGACGGCGCTTGAGTTTCTGGGACTCCACGGCGGTGAGCGGACTGAGGGCATCGGCCTGAGCGCCCTGAACATCCACAAAGCAGGTGATGCACTGGCCGCATCCGCCGCAGTTACCCAGCTTGCCCTTCAAGCCGTACAGCTCAATCCCCACGCGCAAAGCCACCTCTCGCAGGTTTTCCCCCGGGAAGCACTCCACATCGCGGCCCTCACGGAGGAAACGAATCACAGGCATGGTCCACTCGCAACAGGGGTAGTTTGAAACCTCGGCCGTTGCGGACCGTTACCTGATTCCCCGTACGGCCTTCCGCACCCTCTACCATCTCCAGCACACCCAGACCTGACCCCCAATGGGATTGCCCTGGTATCGGGTGCACACGGTCGTCATCAACGACCCGGGCCGATTGTTGGCCGTGCACCTCATGCACACCGCCCTGGTTGCCGGCTGGGCCGGCTCCATGGCGCTCTATGAGCTCGCCATCTTTGACCCGTCCGACCCGGTCCTGAACCCGATGTGGCGCCAAGGCATGTTCGTCATGCCCTTCATGGCCCGACTCGGCGTCACCGGAAGCTGGGGTGGTTGGAGCATCACCGGCGAGACGGGTGTCGACCCTGGCTTCTGGAGCTTCGAAGGGGTCGCCGCCGCCCACATCATTTTCAGCGGCCTGCTCTTCCTGGCCGCCATCTGGCACTGGACCTACTGGGATCTCGAGATCTGGCAGGACCCCCGCACCGGCGAACCGGCTCTGGATCTGCCGAAGATCTTCGGGATTCACCTCCTTCTCGCCGGCCTGGCCTGCTTCGGTTTTGGAGCGTTCCATCTCACAGGCGTCTTCGGACCTGGCATGTGGGTCTCCGACCCCTATGGCTTGACAGGCCATTTGGAGAAGGTTCAACCCT
>Ga0194129_10006295_pt1 | contig 14625 bp, 15 predicted proteins | sample TA2KigCa35mmetaG_FD_150862 | JGI IMG/M metagenome (GOLD analysis project Ga0194129, IMG submission 150862) | Freshwater microbial communities from Lake Tanganyika, Tanzania - TA2015038 Kigoma Deep Cast 35m | ecosystem: Environmental > Aquatic > Freshwater > Lake | place: Tanzania: Lake... | reverse complement strand
CGCCAGGGCCGGCAATACCCGCTGGCTCCAGCCATTGCGCTCATGCCACACCTTGATCAGATGCCCGAACGCGTCACGACCCGCTTCGAGCTCGCTCCGATAATTCATCTGATACGGATCCGTACTGCTAGCATTTTATCGGAAACAAACGGAGGGCCCATGACGGCCACCATCACCAGCCCCGGCACGGTGCAGCACCTGCACCGGCCGCGCGGCGCACACCACGCCACAACCCCAGTTGCTTTGGAGCCGCAGAGCCGCGACTGGGGCGTGATCTTGTTCATGGGCGCCCTCCACGTGCTCGCCCTCGTGGCGTTGCTGCCCCAGTTCTGGAGCCTCACCGCCATCGGCACCCTGGCCGTTCTCTACTGGGTCACCGCCTGCCTGGGCGTCACCATCGGCTACCACCGCCTGCTCAGCCACCGCGCCTTCCGGGTGCCCCGCTGGCTGGAGCGCTTCTTTGCCACCTGCGGCGCCCTCAGCTGCCAGCACGGCCCGATCGACTGGGTGGGCCTGCACCGCCATCACCACAAGTTTTCCGATACGGATCCTGATCACCACAACAGCCACCGCGGCTTCTGGTGGAGCCACATGGGTTGGATGTTCCGACCGATCCCTGCCAAGGGAGCGATCCCACGCCTCACCGGCGATCTGGCCTCCGATCCCTACTACCGCTGGTTGAACACCAATTTCCTGCTGCTGCAGCTGCCCCTGGCCGGCCTGCTCTTCTGGCTTGGCACCATCACCGGCGCCGGCGGCTGGGCCCTGGTGCTCTGGGGCATCCCGCTACGCCTGGTGCTCGTGTATCACGCCACCTGGCTGGTGAACTCCGCCACCCACCGCTGGGGCTACGTGCTCCACGACAGCGGTGATGGCTCCCGCAACAACCCCTGGGTGGCCGCCGTGACCTTCGGCGAGGGATGGCACAACACCCACCACGCCTATCCCCATTCAGCGCGCCACGGCTGGGGCCGCCGCGAGCCCGACCTCACCTGGCTGCACATCCGCGCCATGCAGCGCCTCGGCCTGGCCACCCAGGTGCGGCTGCCAGCAGCGCTCACGAACGGTGCTCAAGCACCCGTGGCGTAGGCTTGCCCACTGCCCCAATGTTGATCGTTAGTTCGTAGATCCCATGGCCAAGCGCGTTTCCGTGGTCCTCAGCGAGGACGTCCTCAGCCTGGGTAAGGACGGCGATCTGGCGGAAGTGGCTCCTGGCTACGCCCGCAACTTCCTTCTGCCCCAGGGCAAGGCTGTGCCCCTCACTCCCGCCGTGATGCGCCAGGTGGAGCACCGCCGCGCCAAGGAGGCCGAGCGCCAGGCTGCCCTCAAGGCTGAGGCCGTGGCCTTCCGCACCGCCCTCGACACCATCGGCCGCTTCACTGTGAAGAAGCAAACCGGTGGTGACGACGTGCTGTTCGGCACCGTGACCAACGGCGATGTGGCTGAGGCCATCGAAGCCGCCACCAAGAAGGAAGTGGATCGCCGCGACATCATCGTTCCTGAAATCCACCGCACCGGCAGCTACAAAGTGCAGGTGAAGCTGCACAGCGAAGTGACCGCCGAGATCAACCTGGAAGTGGTCAGCCACTGATCCCTCCACAAGCTCCCTGACTCCCCCTCTTGCCGCCTGCGGGCAGCACGAGACAATGGTGATTCCCTTTGCCGTCAGGCCCCCCGGGGTCTGGCGGCTTTTTGATTCCAAAGGCAGCAACCGGCCATGGTGAGCGTTCCCCTCAGCAACCTCGATCCCGAGGAGGGTCAAGGTCGCCGAGCGGGCTCCCGCGGCCGGCCCCGCGATGAGGCCAGCTTCGAGGCGATGCCCGATGGCGTGCCGCCGCAAAACCTCGAGGCCGAAGAAGCGGTGCTGGGAGGCATCCTGCTCGACCCCGATGCCATCGGCCGGGTTGCCGATGTGTTGCAGCCGGAGGCCTTCTATCTCACGGCCCACCGCGAGATCTATCGCACCGCCCTGATGCTGCATGGCCAGGGCAAACCCACCGACCTCACAGCGATGACCGCCTGGCTAGCGGACACCGGCGCCCTTGAGAAGGTGGGCGGTAGCGGCCGGCTTGTGGAGCTGGTGGAGCGCACCCTCTCCACCGCCTCGATTGACCAGGTGGCCCGCCTGGTGATGGATAAGTTCCTGCGCCGCCAGCTCATCCGCTCCGGCAACGAAGTGATCCAGCTCGGTTTCGATCAGAGCAAGCCGATGGATCAGGTGCTCGATGAGGCAGAGCAGAAGATCTTCGCGATCAGCCAGGAGAAACCGAGCATCGGGCTCACTCCGACGGCCGAGATCCTCACCGCCACCTTCAACGAGATCGAGAGCCGCTCACTGGGCACAGCGGTGGCTGGAATCCCAGTGAACTTCTACGACCTGGACGCGATGACCCAGGGGCTGCAACGCAGCGATCTGATCATCATTGCCGGCCGCCCCGCCATGGGCAAAACGGCGATCACGCTCAACCTGGCCAAGAACGTGGCCCAGCTCCACCAGCTGCCGGTGTGCGTGTTCTCCCTGGAGATGAGCAAGGAGCAGCTCACCTACCGCCTGCTGGCGATGGAGGTGGGCATCGAAAGCGGTCGCCTGCGCACCGGCAGGCTGCAGCCGGAGGAATGGCCGCTGCTCGGCCAGGGCATCAGCACCCTCGGCCAGATGCCGATCTACATCGACGACAAACCCAATGCGGGCGTGCTGGAGATGCGCTCGCTCTGCCGGCGGCTGATGGCCGAATCCGGCAAGGAGCTGGGGCTGGTGGTGATCGACTACCTACAGCTGATGGAAGGCGGCGGCTCCGACAACCGCGTGCAGGAGCTCTCCCGCATCACCCGGGGCCTCAAGCAGATGGCCCGCGAACTCAACGTTCCCGTGATCGCCCTCTCCCAGCTCAGCCGGGGAGTGGAGGCCCGCACCAACAAACGACCGATGCTCTCCGACCTGCGGGAATCGGGCTCGATCGAGCAGGACGCCGACCTGGTGCTGATGATCTACCGCGACGAGTACTACAACCCGGACACACCTGATCGCGGCATCACCGAAATCATCGTGACCAAGCACCGCAACGGCCCGGTGGGCACGGTGAAGCTGCTGTTTGAGCCCAAGTTCACACGCTTCCGCAACTTGGCGGCAGGCTAATCACACCTCCATGAACGCCATCACCTCAGGCCCATAAGCCAACAGGGTGCGATCCGCCGTGATCAGCTGGCAGCCGGTTTCACGCGCCGCCGCAACCAACAACCGATCGAAGGGATCCCGGTGAAGCCACGGCAAGTGCTGCACGGCCAGGCAATGCTCCACCGCCAGGGGCAGCTCCTGGAGCCCCTCGGCCAACAGACCACGCCGCAACGCCTTGGCATCCACCTGAAACGAGGGCTTGCCCAGGGAACTCTTAATCGCCACCTCCCAGAGGCTGGCCACGCTGAACAGGAAGGGCATCTGCCGATCCAGCAACAACTGCTGGAGTGGATCACCCAGGCGATCCGGCGTTACAGCGAGCCAGAGCAACAGCTGGGTATCGAGCAGTCGCGGATTCATGCCTCGAACATCGCGCCGATTTCAGCGGCGAAGTCGACCTTCAGGTCGGCGTCGATGACAGCCTGGCCCTGCAGGAAGCCCAGGCGTCGCTGCGTCTGATGAGGCTCGAGCGGCACCAGCTTTACCAGAGGCCGTCCGGCACGGGCGATGACCACCTCCTCTCCCTCGAGGGCCTGATCCACATAACGCGAGAGGTGGGTCTTGGCGTCGTGGAGGTTGATCTGCATCACACAAGCTTAGTCCGCGTGAAAGGCTAAGCCGGTGAGGGGCGCACCTGCCGCCAGCGAGAATTGCTTGATGCCCTTCAGCACCCCGCCCACCGAGCACTTCGACGTGATCGTCGTGGGGGGCGGCCATGCCGGCTGTGAGGCGGCGATCACCGCGGCCCGGCTGGGCTGCTCCACAGCGCTCTTTTCGCTCAATCTCGACCGCATCGCCTGGCAGCCCTGCAACCCGGCCGTGGGCGGACCGGCTAAGAGCCAGCTGGTGCATGAGGTGGATGCCCTCGGCGGCGTGATCGGGCGCCTGGCGGATGCCACCGCCCTGCAGAAGCGCATCCTCAACGCCAGCCGCGGCCCGGCCGTGTGGGCCCTGCGCGCCCAAACGGACAAACGCCAGTACGCCCGCCAGATGCTGCAACTGCTGCAGCACACCCCCAACCTGGCCCTGCGCGAGGCGATGGTGACCGGCCTTGAGGTGGAGGGTGATCCCGGCGGCGATCCCCCGCACACCGGCGCCCGCATCACCGGGGTGCGCACTTATTTCGGCAGTTCTTACAGCGCCGGCGCCGTGATCCTCACCGCTGGCACCTTCCTGGGGGGCCAGATCTGGGTGGGCAACCAATCGATGAGCGCCGGGCGGGCCGGCGAGCAGGCCGCCGAAGGGCTCACGGAAGCGCTCGAGGCGCTCGGCTTCCAGATGGGCCGCCTCAAAACGGGCACCCCCGCCCGGGTGGACCGGCGCAGCATCGCCCTCGATCAGCTGGAGGAGCAACCCAGCGATGCCCACGAGCGCTTCTTCTCCTTTGACCCCACCAGCTGGGTGAGCGGCGAGCCGATGAGCTGCCACATCACCCGCACCACCGCGGCCACCCATCAACTGATCCGCGACAACCTGCACCTCACGCCGATCTACGGCGGCTTCATCGACAGCAAGGGCCCGCGCTACTGCCCCTCGATCGAAGACAAGATCGTGCGCTTCGCCGACAAAGACAGCCACCAGATCTTCCTGGAACCGGAGGGGCGCGACACACCCGAGATTTACGTGCAGGGCTTCTCGACCGGCCTGCCGGAGCGCCTGCAACTGGAGCTGTTGCGCACCCTGCCCGGCCTGGAGCAATGCTTGATGCTGCGGCCCGCCTATGCCGTGGACTACGACTACCTACCGGCCACCCAGCTCAAACCCAGCCTGGAAACCAAGCGGGTGCAGGGCCTGTATTCCGCCGGCCAACTCAACGGCACCACCGGCTACGAGGAAGCCGCCGCCCAGGGACTGGTGGCGGGCCTCAACGCCGTCCGTCAACTGCGCGGCCAGGAGCCCGTGCACTTCCTCCGGGAAGGCAGCTACATCGGCACGATGATCGACGACCTGATCACCAAGGACCTGCGCGAGCCCTACCGGGTGCTCACCAGCCGCAGTGAATACCGGCTGGTGCTGCGGGGCGACAACGCCGACCGGCGCCTCACGCCCCTGGGCCGCGAACTCGGCCTGATCGACGATCGCCGCTGGGAGATCTACACCCGCAAACAGGAGGCGATTGCTGCCGAGAAGCAGCGACTCGACACCGTGCGCCTCAAGGTGAGCGACCCTGCGGCCGCGCCCGTGGTGGAGGAAACCGGGGCCGCGATCAAAGGTTCGATCACCCTCGCCGACCTGCTGCGTCGTCCTGGCTTTCACAGTGAAGATCTGGTGCGCCATGGCCTGGCTGATGCCGACCTGCCACTCGACGTGCGCGAAGGCGCCGAGATCGATATCAAATACAGCGGCTACTTGGCCCGCCAGCAGCAGCAGATTGATCAGGTGAAGAAGCAGGAGCACAAGGCCATTCCCGCTGGGATCGACTACAGCTCCATCGGCACCCTCTCGCGCGAAGCCCGCGAAAAGCTTGCGGCGGTGCAGCCCGTGAACCTGGGGCAGGCTTCCCGGGTGCCTGGGGTGAGCCCGGCGGATGTGACCGCTCTGATGCTGTGGCTGGAGCTGGAAGCGCGGCGTCAGAAGCTCGTCAACAGCGCCCAGGATCGATAAGGTGCGGTACACATCACAACGCAGCGCCCAGCTGTTGTTGTGCCGCGGTTGATTAGCCCGACACCACGCCTCTTGAGCGCATCTCGACCCACCAACACCTCGCGGGCCTACTGGGAGCTCAAGGCTGAGCAGGTAATGGATCGGGTGTTTGAAAATGCCGGCCGCAGCAGCAGCGCACCGCTCCACAGCCCGCGCGACACACCCACGCCGCAGCAGCCAAATCGCTCGGCGGTGCAGGAGCCAATCGAGGTGGAGGTGCGCGAGACCCACTGGCTCCGGCGGCTGAAACCCTGGCAACTCGCCGTTGCAGGCCTGGCCTCCGTGGGCCTGCTGGGCGGGCTAGGCCTCTGGCACGGGTGGAGCGAAGCCCGCAACGACCTGCGCCAGGAGCGCAATCTGCGCCTGCTGGAAGGCATCCGCAGCCTCGAGAGCGCGCCGACCATCACGGCTGCTGGGGCAACCAACTCCGCTGGCGACGGCCTGCCGCCCCCACCGCCGAGCGAGCCCTGGATCGAGGAACTCGGCCAGCTGGAAGGAGGCTCCCCCACCGCCGTCGCGCCGCTGCAAGTGCCCCTCAACGGAACCCTGCAGGCGCCTGCTCCCCCGGCCACTGCCAGCGCGCCGGCCCCTGCCAGCTCGGGCTCAGGGACACCAGAGCTGCTTGGGGTGGTGCAGATCACGGGCAAACCAGGCTCCGCGATCTTCCAGCTGGGCGGCAGCTCCACCAATGCGCTGGTGGGGGAGATGATCGGCGGCAGCGGCTGGAAGTTGGTGTCCACCAGCGGCGACAGCGCCGTGATCGAACGCGGTGGAGCCAGCCGCCGCGTCAGCATCAGCAGTGGTTTCTAGGGGGCCGGCAGGTCCTCAACCCTGCGCCGATGCCCCCTTCTGAGCTCTGGCCCTCACCGGTTCCGTTGTGGCAGGCAGCCCCCGAGGCCGTAGCATCAGGGCTGTGCGGCGAGAGCGCCGGGGATCCCAGCCCGCTGAGCGGGCCTTGGCGGCTACTTCTGCTGGGCGACGGCAGCCCAACCCGGCACCTGCAATCGCTCACCGGCGTGGCGGTGGACGTGGAGGTGATTGCCATGGAAGCTGACGCAGACACGGGCCATGAAGCGCCAACAGAAGTGAGCGAACTGGAGCTGCCCTTGCTGCGCCGCCAGGTGTGGCTGCGCTGCGGCAACCAGACCCTGGCCTGGGCGGAGAGTTGGTGGAACCAGGCCGAAGCCGAGCGCCACCTGCAGGAGCGCAACCAACCGATCTGGCGAAGCCTCACCGCCAAACGGGCCGAGCTCTATCGCGAAGTGGATGGCCTGGCTCTTGTGGAAGCTCCAGCACTGGTGGCGGGATTCGGCCATCCAGGGCCATACTGGAGCCGCCACTACCGCTTCTTCCGCGCTGGCCGCGAACTCACCGTGATCCGCGAGGTGTTCTCGCCAGAACTCGAACGCTGGCTCGGGCCGGCACAACACACACCTTCATAACGTTTCCCAACAAAGGCTACGAGTGGCTACAACAACAACTTGACAGGTTGCATGGGTATGTGATCAACCCAGCATGGGTTCACTTCCCAAGGAGCCATGCTTCATCTGATCCGCGGCAGCCAGGCGCCGCCATCGGCGGCTAGCGAGCCCCAATGGCTGTCCCTCACCGACCTCGGCCGCATCTACGGCATCTCAGCGGTGCATTGCGGACGCCTGCTCAGCGAAGCGGGCTTGCGCGATGCCAACGGCCAACCCACCCGTCATGCCCTGCGCAGCGGTTGCGCCATCCGGGGTCATCAGCCCCATGCCCATGGCCCCACCCAGTGGCATCGCAGTCACTGTCAGGCCGTGTTTCAACGGGCGGGGCTGGAGCCCATCCAACACACCACCCTGGTGCAGCAGTGGGCCGAACTACTCAGCGCCCTCACCGAAGGATCACCGTCGATCAGCACCAGCGCCGCCGATATGGCTGAAGACCTGCCCGGTGAGCTGGTGGAGCCGGTGAACGCCGAGCTGCGCCAGATCGGCTGCAGCTTTCAGGTGGCCGCGCGCGGCCACGCCCGCCACCACCGTCAGTCGGAACGGCGACGCGAGGAGCGCGGCACAGCACGGCCGCTCTGAAACCGCGGTGCAGGCTCCATGGGCTCTTCCAAAGGAGCCCCAACACCCCCATTGCGTCGCTGCCAGCGGCTGACGCTGAAGCTGTCGTCATCCGGCCAGCCATCCACGTCAACCGCAGCGGGCGGGCGATTGGGCAGCGCTACCGAGCGGGCAGGCTGGCGCCGAGAGATCGCCTGCAACGGTTCTCGCCGCGACGGGCGCGGTTGAGGCTTGGGTTGCTGCCGGGGTTGGGGCTGTTCCCAGGATTCACGCCAGCCTTCTTCGTCTTCCAGCAGCCAATCGAGCTTGTCTTCCACCCAGCGACCGAGGTGATCGAGCTTGAGGCCACTGGCGCGGCCACCGGGCCGTGAGCCGGGTCGTGCAACCGAGACACCATCCACCAGCTGCCGGCCTGCCGACACCCACTGATCCAGGCGCTGCTCCAGGCGCGGTTCATTGCGGGGATCCCCCCGGCGAACGCCACGACTCTCGCTGCGGTCATCGGGGCGCTCATCACGCCAGTCGTTGTAGGCATCCACCATCACGCCAGACTAAAGGCGACGCCAGGGGCGATCAGCGCTGCAGCCGGCGCCCGCGCAGCCAGCGCTCCCGCGCCAGCCCAACCAAGGCGATGGTCACCCCGCTCCACTGCAGTGCCCACAACGCGGTGCCCATCGCGGCAACCTAGGCGGCCGTTGGCGTGAACACCAGCTGGCAGCTGGCATGCCAGCGCCCGCCGTGGAAACGCTCACAGCACAAGCGGCAAGCCACACCAGGCCGCCGGCGCCGATAGGGCGAGGTCAATCCACAGCTGGGGCATGACGCCAGCCAACGGGCCGGTTCGCTGGGCACCGGAAAGCGGTGGCGCACGCTCACCTCAAACGTGTGTTGGGCGGCATTGATCGCCGCCATCCGCGCCCGGAAGTGGGGGCCATGCACCTCATCAGCCCGCACCACGCGGTGCACCCAGGCGTGGATCATTTCGTGGCAGAGGGTGCTGAGGGTGGCCTCCTGAGGCAGGGGCTCCAGCAGCGGCCGCGACAACACGATGTCGCTGATGGGGCGGCCCTGCCGGTCATGCCCGAAGCGATACAACCCCGCGCTGCGGCGCATCCGACCATCGCTCCAGCGCACGTTCACCAGCGCCTGACCATCCGTGCTGGCAAGCGATCCTTCGAAATGCTCGCGGTTCAGCCGATGAAACAGCGGCAGCAGCGGAACAAGGGGCACGCTCAGGGCTGACTGCAGCAGGGGCAGTTTGGCTGACACCGCCAGTGGGTGCTGTTACCCGCACCACTGCAGGCGTTGGCTGGTCCTGCAGAATCACCCCCACTCCTCCCCGCGCGCCCATGGACGGACAACTGGTGCAGTCGATCGGCACCAAGGCCCTGCTGGCCGGCGCTGGCACGCTGCTCCTCTATTGGACGATCAACGCCGTGAAGCTGGTGTTGAACGCGCGCGGGATCAATCCGGTGATCAAACAGTTCTTCACCCAGGTGGCCTCGGGCCGGGTGGATGCGGCCTACCTGCTCACCACCAAGAACTACCGCTCCCACGTGAACCGGCAGCAGTTCATCCGCTTCCTGGCCGGACTACAACTGAACAAATACCGCAACCTCAAGTCGGGCCGGCCCCGCATCCAGGAAGACCAGATCACCCTCACGGTGAAGCTCAAGGCCGAAAACAATGATGAGCTTCCCCTCGACTTCACCTTCGTGAAGGTGGAGGAGGACTGGAAGGTGGACCGCATCCAAAAGGCCGCCGCCTGATCCAGCGCCAACCGTGAGCAGCCCCGCAGCCGACCACCGCGCCAGTGAACTGCGGCAGCTGCTCAACCGCGCTGCTCACGCCTACTACGTGCTGGATGCTCCTGAAATGGAGGATCCGGTTTACGACCGGCTTTACCGCGAGCTCCTCGATCTCGAAGCGGCCCATCCCGAGCTGATCACGGCCGACAGCCCCACCCAGCGCGTAGGCGGGGCACCGGCCCAGGGCTTCCAGAGCGTGCGCCATCGCATCGGCCTGCTCAGCCTCGACAACGCCTTCAACACCGAGGAGCTGGAGGCCTGGTACGGGCGGCTGCTGAAGGTGCTCGACCGTGAACCCGCCACGGCGCTGCCGATGGTGGGTGAGCTCAAGATCGATGGCAACGCCCTAGCCCTCAGCTATGAGCACGGCGTGCTGGTGCGGGCCGCCACCCGCGGCGACGGCGAACAGGGCGAGGAGATCACCGCCAACGTGCGCACCATCGGATCGGTGCCGCTGCGGCTGCAGCTCGCCAACCCACCGGAATGGCTGGAAGTGCGCGGGGAAGCCTTCATCCCGGATGGCACCTTCGCGGCCATCAATGCGGAGCGGGAATCGCGTGGCGAAGCCCTTTTCGCCAACCCCCGCAACGCCTGCGCCGGCACCCTGCGCCAACTCGATCCCAAGGTTGTGGCGGCGCGCCGCCTGGATTTCTTCGCCTACACCCTGCATCTACCCCCGGGCTGGCAAGCCTCCGGCGCCGATGCACCGCTGCCCTCCAGCCAATGGGAGTCGTTGCAGTGGCTGAAGGCCGCCGGCTTCAAGGTGAATCCCAACGCCGAACTGCTGCCGGATCTCGCCGCTGTGGAGGCCTTCTTCGAGCGCTGGGATTCGGGACGCCGCCAGCTCGATTACGCCACCGACGGCGTGGTGGTGAAGCTCAACGATCTGCAGCTCCAGGATGCGGCCGGCTTCACCCAGAAGGCCCCGCGCTGGGCCATCGCCCTTAAGTACCCGGCTGAAGAAGCCCCCAGCAAGCTGCTGCGGCTGACCTGCCAAGTGGGCCGCACAGGGGTAGTGACCCCCGTTGCCGAATTCGAGCCGGTGCCCCTGGCTGGCACAAGCGTGAGTCGCGCCACCCTGCACAACGCCGATCGCCTAGCGGAGCTCGACCTGCACGCCGGCGACACGATCGTGGTGCGCAAAGCGGGCGAGATCATCCCTGAGGTGGTGCGGGTGCTGGCGGAGCTGCGCCCAGCAGGGGCTCGCCGGCTCGAACTACCTCACACCTGCCCGGAGTGCAGCTCAGAGCTTGTCCGCGAAGAAGGAGAAGCCGCCACCCGCTGCGTGAACAGCAGCTGCCCGGCGATCCTGCGCGGCGCGCTGCGCCACTGGGTGAGCAAGGGCGCCCTGGATGTGGATGGGCTCGGCAGCAAGCTGATCGAGCAGCTGGTGGATCGCGGCCTGGTGGGCTCGATCGCCGATCTCTACCGCCTCGATGGGGCACTGCTGGCCAGCCTGGAGCGGATGGGCCAAAAGAGCGCCGACAACTTGGTAGCCGCCCTGGAAGCTTCCAAAGCCCAGCCCTGGCACCGGCAGCTCTACGGCCTGGGGATCCACCACGTGGGGGAAGTGAACGCCAAAGCTCTGGCCACCACGTTTCCAACCGCCGCGGAGCTGGCCACCGCCGCCACCGAAACCCCGTACCTGATCACAGCGGTGTATGGCATTGGCGGCGAGATCGCCCAAAGCCTGCAGCAATGGTTCTCCACTCCCGCCAACCAGGCGCTGCTGAGTGAGCTGGAGCGCCTGGGCTTCTCCCTGGCCAGCAGCGAGGAGGAACTGGCGGCGGCAGCCGAGCGGGGCTCAGCCAACAGCTCCCTGAGCGGGCAAACGTTCGTGCTCACCGGCACGCTGCCCTCCCTCAGCCGCAGCGAAGCCAAGGAGCTAATCGAAGCCGCGGGCGGCAAGGTGAGCGGCTCGGTGAGCAAGAAAACGAGCTTTGTCGTGGCCGGCGAGGAGGCCGGCAGCAAGCTCACCAAAGCAGAAAGCCTTGGGGTCACAGTGCTGGATGAAGCAGGGCTCAAAGCCCTGCTCGAGGCTGCCTGATCAGGCTCAGCTGCGGGCGTTCAACGGAAGCCGGCCCGGTTCACAGGCCCGCCAGCGTTGGGGCCAACCCCAGGTCCAGCCGCAGGACGAACACCCGCGCCAGGAGCGCCGTAGCCAACGCCGGGCGTGGGATTCACCACCGGACCCCCAGGGGCAGCACCGGCCGGCCGTAAACACGAACCGGAGCCGCCTCCACCTCCACACAGCCGACTGGAACACCAGGGCCAGTGCACATCTCGGCGGCCTGAACAGCCCCTGAGGTGAGGGCGGTTGCGGCAAAGGCGACCGCATTGGTGAGCCAGCAATGCAGAAGACGACGTCCCATAGCCAATGGCCCCAGAGCCTTGATCCTGCCAGCGGCTTCGGGTAGGCGCCATCCTGGAGCTGTGCCAGGGCCGCGCAGCGATGCCACAACCCACCATCCACCGCTGGATCAAAACTGAATGCGGCCGAGCCAAATACGCCGAGCTCGCAGCACGACGCGGCGTGGTGGCACGGTTGCGACTGGCGTGGTTTGTGCTGATCGCAGCGCTACGGGACTGGCCTCTGCCAAATCAGCCCGGGGGCTCGGCCTCCTGAAGTGCCTGCCGAGCGGCCCGGCCCACCAGCCAGACCACCGCCACGGTGGCCAGAATTCCGGTGATGCGCAGGGCCCAGGTGGCGGAATCAGCCTCACCACTCAGCACGTCGCCGAAGCGAGCCACATCACCTGCCAGCGCACCTAGTCCGCAGAACAGGATCGTGCCGGGGAGGATGCCGATCAGGCCAATCGTGTAATCGCGCATGCTCACCTCACTGAGGCCATAGGCGAAGTTGAGCAGCGAGAAAGGAAAGGCTGGTGAGAGGCGGGTGAGCAGCACCAGCTTCAGGCCCTCGCGGCTCACGGCCCGCTCCACCGCCTGCAGCTTCGGCAGCGCCGCAAGGCGTTGCTGGGCCCAACCCCGCAACCAGGTGCGCCCCAACAGGAACGCCGCCTCCGCGCCGAGGCAAGCCCCCACAAACACGATCAGACTTCCCCACCAAGTGCCGTAGAGAGCACCGGCCAGCATCGAGGCCCAGACCCCCGGCAGCAGCAGCGTCACCCAGAGGGCATAGAGCGGCACGAAGGCGATGGCGCCGGCGGGGGATTGCAGTAGCGGCAACCAGCCCTGCCAATCCATCAACCCAGATCCGCCAAACGCCTGTGGGCCAGCTCGGCCTGGGCTTCCGCATCCGCCAGGTTGGCTTTGCACTCCGCCACCACTTCCGGCGGCGCCTTGTCCGCGAAGTTGGGATTGGCGAGACGGCCGGCCAGACCCTTGATCTCTTTCTCGGCCTTGGCGATGTCTTTCTCGAGGCGGGCGCGCAGAGCCTCGAGATCCACCAGGCCCTCGATCGGAAGCAGCACCTGCAGCTCACCGCTCACGCCGGCCAGGGCCTTGGTGGCGGGGTTGGCTTCCGCCGCGGCCGGATCCAGCACTTCCACCCGCTCGGCGCGGGTGAGGGCGGTGATGTCGGCGGTGGCGGCCGTGAGCACCGCTGCCAGCTCGCTGCGGCCTGACACGAAACGCACTGGCACGCTCTGGCTGGGTTTGAGCCCGGCCACCGCCCGCAGGTTGCGCACCACGCGGATCGCCTCGATCAGCTCAGCGAACGACGCCTCGAGGGAGTCGTCGAGGGCCGCAACGTCGAGCGCGGGCCAGGGCTGAAGGGCGAGGAACACACTCTCCGGCTCGCCGGTGAGGCCATGCCAGAGCTCTTCGCTCAGGTGCGGCATCAGCGGATGAAGCATCACGAACAGCGCATTGAGCACATTGGCGAGCACCTGCCGCGCCGTGCGCTGATCAGCGAGCGCTTCGGGGCTTGGGTTCTCACCCGGGTTAAGGCGCCGCTTGATCAGCTCCACATACCAATCACACACCTCGTTCCAGGCGAACTCATACAGACCCTTGGACGCTTCACCAAGGCCGTAGCTGCCGTAACGCTCAGCGGTTTCGCGGTTCACCCGCGCCAGGCGGGAGAGGATCCAGCGATCAGCCAACTGCAACGCGGCGGGATCGGGTTCACCCAGGGAGGCGGGCGTCTCACCGCCCAGGTTCATCAGCGCGAAACGGGTGACGTTCCAGAGCTTGTTGGCGAAGTTGCGCGAGGCCTCCACCGTGGCGGAGGTGTCGGATTTGCGGTCGTAGTCGAGACGGATGTCCTGACCGGCGCCGGCCACCTCACGCACCAGGGCGAAACGCAGCGCATCGGCGCCATAGCGATCGATCAGCAGCAGCGGGTCGATGCCATTGCCCGCCGATTTGCTCATCTTGCGGTTGTTCTCATCCCGCACCAGGCCGTGGATGTACACGTCCTGGAAGGGCATCCGGCCGGTGAAGGCGCCGGCCATCATCCTCATCCGGGCCACCCAGAAAAAGATGATGTCGAAGCCCGTCACCAGCACGCTGGTGGGATACCAACGGGCCAGATCGGCGGCGTCTTCATCGGGCCAGCCGAGGGTGGAGAAGGGCCAGAGGCCGCTGGAGAACCAGGTATCGAGGGCGTCAGGGTCCTGCTCGAGCACCAGGGGATGGGCGTGGGTGCCACCGCTGAACTGGGCTTCGGCCCTGGCGCGGGCTTCCGTTTCATCGCGGGCCACCACATAAGGAGTGGTGTCGGTGATCACGCCACCGGTCTCGCTCACCACAAACCAGGCGGGGATGCGGTGGCCCCACCAGAGCTGGCGGGAGATGCACCAGTCACGGATTTCGGTGAGCCAGTCGCGGTAGACCTTGCTCCAGCGCTCCGGCACGAAGCGGGGATCGGCGCTCTCCAGGGCTTCGCGGCAACGGGCGGCGAGGGGCTCTGTTTTCACGAACCACTGGGTGGAGAGCAGCGGCTCCACCGGCACCTTGCCGCGATCGGAGAAGGGCACGCTGTGGCGGTAGT
>Ga0194129_10006293_pt1 | contig 14626 bp, 16 predicted proteins | sample TA2KigCa35mmetaG_FD_150862 | JGI IMG/M metagenome (GOLD analysis project Ga0194129, IMG submission 150862) | Freshwater microbial communities from Lake Tanganyika, Tanzania - TA2015038 Kigoma Deep Cast 35m | ecosystem: Environmental > Aquatic > Freshwater > Lake | place: Tanzania: Lake... | reverse complement strand
ATATAATTCTTCCCGAACCACCTTTTCCTCCATCTCCATAAGTTCCAGGAATACCATTACCACTTGTACTTCCACCACCTCCACCACCATAATTAGGCGTCGCATCTTGTCCTGGTTGTCCTCCATCTCCAGCAAAAATATTACCTGCGGTACCAAAATAAGCATCACCCCCACCTCCTCCACCACCTGCACCAAATGATGTGCCATAATAATAAGTAGAAACAGAACCAATTCCGCCATTTCCACCACCATGACCATATGCACCACCTCCTCCACCGCCACCATTTACACCTGTTCCACCAGGATAAGTATTACCTGAACCACCTGCACCTCCATTACCCGAATTTCCACCCGCACCATTATTACTTGACGCTTTACCACCAATACCACCATTAACAGTAATAATACCACTTATGGAAGATTGACCGCCATTTATACCATCTGTTGACGGTGTGTCTGTGTCTGTTTGTAAGTAACCACCATATCCACCTGCACCAACTGTTATATTATATGTTGTTACAGTTGAATTAAATGTTCCGGTTGTAACACCACCTCCACCACCTCCACCTGCACCCGGCGACCCTCCGGCATTTCCACCACCACCTCCACCACCACCTCCAACAGCTGTATAATTAATTACAACATTTGAGAGAATATGATATATAGTAAATACACTATTTCCAGTAAAATTTATGATAGTATTATAGCTAGAATCACTAGAAATAACATATGTTCCTGATATAGTATAAGTCATGTTATTTGCACTATTATAAATTACATAACTAATACTATTTGAATAATTTGGTATTCCGGGACTACTTTGACTTACAGGTAAACTAAAATTATCATTATATATATTTACAACTCTAATATCATATATTCCTAGAGGCGCATTTAATGGCACAACAAATGATATATTAAATGAACTATAAAATGTAATAGGTAAACGAGTAAAAGAACCAAAATTTACATATGTATCACCGTTGCAAGGTGGTAAAAAATTAGACCCAGTAATATAAACAACTGTATAAGCACCTTGAGCGCTTGCTGTAACAGATATTGTATTTATAACTGGTGTAAAGCTAGGATAATAATTTTTCCTACCTCTACATTTACTTATTCTTTGAACTATAGGTGCAATTAAATTACCAAATTGGTCTCGCACTTGTAAATTTGTATCTTTGGGACAAGACATTAATATAGTATTATATTAAAATTAGTATTTAATAAAAAAATTGAAAATAAATATTTTGGAAATATGAAAAATATATACAGTTAAATATGGCAGAAATTCAAACATCTATGAATAATATTAATAATCTCTCTAATGAACGAGAGAATTATGAAAAGGAAATGCAAGAAAAATGTAATGAAATCGCCGAATATTTCTTTAAATTTAAAAATAGATTTCATATGAGTAATATTATATTACTATCCAATTATAAGGTTGATGAAAATGGTAACAAAATATTAAATAATAATTTTGATAATATTGAACTAATTGAAGAGAATTTAGATGAGGTTATGTATGCATATAATGCAATTAAAACAAAAATCGCAGACGCTAGAAAGGTTTATTTAACTATTGAAAAAATAAATAAAAGTATTACAAATTAAAATAAAATTGAATAATAATTTAAATATAAATAAATTATTATACTTAAAGAAAATGGGAACCAATAGTTTAATCGAGTTTAGTAAAGGTGATATTATTTACCTTATTATAAACAATAAGGTAAATACAAATAATGTTTATCAAATAATCGATATTGATTGTGAAACATACGGAAGTATGAATACGGGACATCAAAATGTGTATTATGCTTTATTAGCAAATATGAGTGGAGATAATGTATTTAGAACTATAATAACAACTATAGATTTACTTACAGAGAGAAGCGAAAAATATGCAATCAAAGTTCTAGATGTTAATTAGAAACTAAATTGTAACGGCAAGGAAAATAACCATTATCTGCAAAATATTTGTAGGATCCAGTGGATTTTCTACAAACATCACCAGGTTGATGCTCAGCATATTCATAAAATGCATCAGAATCTATCCATCCACCAAACAATAGAACATGAGTAGAAGGTAACAATATAGCGTCACCTTTTTTCATATCCGCCTTGGAGATTTTAGTGCATATTTCCTGCATATTTCCAGTTACATGTCCGCCACCTGATGTAGATGACGCCCAGCAATATGAAACATATCCAGAGCAATCCTGACGATAACCGTCTTTGGTTGCGGTTTGAGAATATGGGACTTTTTGATCGACCCAAACTTGTGCTCGCTGCATAATTTGGTCGCGAGTTATAGGAGAAGCGCTAATATTTAACGCAGTTTGCTCTGCGCTAGAATAGGTAAAAAGCAAAAATGCGAGTAGGCTAAATAATTGTATCATTATTTATATTATAATTATATATTTAAATAATGTTTTAAGGTATATCTAACGTCTATATTTTCTACGTGATTTTCTTGATTTTTTACTTGTTCTTCTTTTAGTGCGGCGTTTACGTCTTTTTCCAGCTTGTTGTTGTTCTCTTTCATTTTGTAGTTCAAAATCAACCATTCTTTGGTTAACTTGATTAGCAGGAAGCCCATTCATGATATCATTCGGATTTTGTAGAGGAGGTAAAGGTTGTCTATTTAAACGTTGTTTTTTTGTTGGTTGTTCAGAGTCAGTTGGACGTCTATCTTGTTCTTGATCCATTTATATAATAAATTTATATTTTAATTTCTAAATAGGTCCAAAATCATCCAATTTTTCAGTAATTTTACCAATAATTTGCTGTCCGGATAAGAAATACATTAAATAACCAAATAATCCTCCAATGCCCGCACCAACAATTACTTGTAATAAATAATGATTATTACTATAAATTCGCTGTAACATAGTACCTATAGCAATAGTTAAATAAACATATAATAATTGACTCTTTCTTAGTGCAAAATACATAAAAACAGTTGTAAAAGCAACAGACTGAGAATGACCCGATGGCATACCAAAAATATCATAAGGCATTCCATTCTTATATAAAAATCTCTTACCATGTGTAATTGCTAAATTGAATTTTTGTGGGTCTTCATAAGGTCTTGGTTGTTTAAATATACCCTTTAAGAAAAGATTTAAAATTGTATCTAAAAATAAACCAACTGTGTAGTAAAAAAATAGTGTATTTTTTTCCCATAATAATATCCAAGAGAGAATAATAAGATAAAATGGACCATAACTAAAAAAATCTGAAAGGTAATTTAATACACTCATATAATAGTAATATATTTTAATATTGATATAAACATTCACATACAAGAGTAAAACACCAATCATTACCATTTAAATTTAAAACATTACCTTTATCATCGAGTAATTTAACAGCCATTCTATCAATATTTACTGGTCCAAAATAAACTCGGGAACTATCCTGGAGAGAACCACTAAATTCAACAAGTAAAGAACCTGTTGGAACTCCTGCTGAAGTTTTAACTGGAATAATAGCTAATGTATCTGATGATGTTGGCGCCCTTGATATATAATTGGTTAAATTATTATTGTTTCGATTTATTTCATTAATTGCATAAAGTTGCGCGTTTGTTAATGTGCGAGGTGCGCTTGGTAAGACAAATTGGGTTTGCGAGTAATCGTTTTCAAATTTACCTGCAATAAGTAGGCCATTTTGTGTTCCTGAACCACTAATAAGCTGACTTAAATTAGATTGTGTTGGACCTACACAAGTATAAGGTAAATCAGGAGAATAATATGAAGGTATTTTAAGCTTATTTGTCAATTGTGTTATTGAAACAATTGAATTATTAACATGATTTTGGTTATAATCATCTAATACAAGTATTAAGTATTTGGGACCATTTAAGTCTAAAATTGCCGTCCCCGTATTTCCGCTTGGGTCTACATTTATATAGGGTAGTCTATAACCCATAATCCATCCAAGTGTATTGTTAAAATAATGGATATTATTACTTTTACATGTAATATCACATTGAAGAACACCTGTAAAATCGTAAAAAACTAATACCGTTGTTGCGTTAATTGTAAATGAAGGAAGAATAGTTGCCGGATCATTAAATGAACCATCCATTAAATATAAGGTGATTTTACCATTATTTGGATTATAATAAACAGGAGTATTTGCAGGTAATACAGGAGGACCAGTTCTTGGTGGAAATGTAAATCCTGCTTCTAAAAAAGATGTGTTTAATTGTGTTTGAAATGCGGTTTGACTATAGTTACCAGGTGGTACTGAAACGGATATTGCGGTATTGGAACTTGTATCAACAACCCAAAAACATGTATTTCCATACGCACTATCAATTACATACCAACTAAATGGAATTTGATATGAATATAAACTTAAACTTAATGCGTTTTTTAATGTATCAGATAAGTCTAAAGTATAATCAGTTGATGTTGAATCAACACCACTTGTATATTGTCTAAATTGGCTATCTAAATTAACAAATCGATTTATAGTATTTTTTAAATTTGGATTCAAAGAATCCTGTTTAACTGGTAAATTATACGTATCCGTAGTTGCGATTTGTTCTCTCTTCATTGTATTATGTTGATTACCAAAAACACCGACTTTTTGTTTTCTTTGTGTTATTTTACTGGTTTGATTTGGATCATTTTGAGTTAATACTTCATTTTGATACCAATCGCTAATTTGTTTCTCTCCTGCACTATAAATAGCTTCGTTAGACATATTACCAAATCCTTCAGTTACAAGAATTTTATCTTCTTCGTCATCGTATTCATCATTACTAATATCTTCATTTTCTAAATCTTCAACATATTGTAAAAGCTGTGTTTTAACTTCCCTAAAAAAATTAGTTAATTGTGGATTTTTAGATTTAAATTTATTAATATACTTATTAGTTTTTGAAATAACTGTTTCCTTATCAAGTTCATCATCCCCAATATCAACAATAGTTAATAATTCGGAAAGTGTATAATTAGAAATATTTGTATCAATACTTGTCATATGTCTATTATAGATTATAGTTTTAAATAATAAATAAAAAACAATAATAAAATCGGCGGCGTAGTGCCTTTTTTTCAGTGCCTAATTTTCAGCTGACTTATTTTCTATTTTTTTTATATTTACTTTAAAATGATACACGAATATGTCCTTAATTTCTTTTTTAATATTTATATCTTCGCAAACATCCGACTTTAATACTTTTTCAGGAATTGTTGTTAAACCGGCGCCTCTTTTTGAATGTGTATATCCTTTAAATAATATTTCATCCAATACATAAACAAGCTCCGCATTATAATCATCCAATGTTTCTCTATCTATAAAATGTTTACCAATATAAGTATATCTATTATTATTACCATCTGTGTGCACTTTATAATATTTATTTGTTTCATAGCGATTTTTAATAAGTCCAATGCCTTCAATTTGATTTTTTTGATTATTCATTTCAATAACAAAAACGGGTGTATTATAGTAAATTTTTGGCGACATTTCCTGAGGACAACAATACATACATGCAAAATTATATTTTCTCCGATATGCATAGTTGGTTTCTAATGTTTCATTATTAAATCGACTTGTGACAATTGTATACATTTAATTTATGAAATAATAATTAGATGTATTTATTTTTTCAATTTTATATTTTATTATACTTCAATTTCCTGTGAAAGTTTGTTAGCCATAATGGTGTATCTCTCATTTTCCAAACTCTTAAGAAGAAGACTCCAAGGAGTGCAAGATTGAAGAGCGGCCAAACCTTGCTCGCAAAAGAGGTTAAGAAGTGAAGGACTAAAACCTGACATCATAGATGTGTTGGGTTGATTGGAAAGAGTGGGGAATCCGTTAGTGCTTCTTAAGTTCCAGAAAAGAATATGAGGAGGTTTGTATCCCTTTCCATGAACACGAATGCCTGCTTCTTCATATTTAGCCTTCATAGTTTCATACAAGGCTTTCTTATTACAGTTATCACCATCATCCATTTGCATATCAGAAAGAACAACTAATACCATGTCTTCCACATCTTCAGGAGCCATTTTGTTTTGAACGATCGCATCCAAAATGGTGTCAAGCGCAGCGTGGAAATTAGTATTCATTCCCCACTCAGCACGTTGTACGACTGCTACTTGTGAAATAAAATCAGGATAAGGCTCAAGATTAACCCAAGTAGGCTTGGCGCTAAAGGTCATAACACGCTTACCAAGGGCGGACTTCTCGGCAATGCGAATACCAAGAGCAATAGCAACATCCATTGGATCTCCATTCATAGAACCAGAAACATCAACCATCGCAATCATCTTACCAAGACCTCTATTTTGACTTGAATTATCACGCCATTGTGAGTTAAGAAGGTCTTTTTCGGCTTGAGAACAACTTCCTATCCCTCCAATAATTTCTCTTGCTTGCTTGGTAAAATCGGCCATTCCAACACGCTGACCCTTCATTTCAACTTCACCTTTTACAGCCTTTTGAATATGCTCGTTAAAGTGCTTAGCACATTCAACTCTATCATTATCATCAGGGCATCTGGTTTCGCCGGTTTTCTTAACATTTAAGAATGCCTTCTTTTGCTTTGATAGCGTAATAGAAGTGGTCTTGGTAAAGTCAATTTTAGACCAAGAGTGTTCGCATTGTTTAATTTGAACGGTGTCAATCTTTCTATTAAGCGCAGACAAAATCTTACGATATTCAGTGTAACATTTAAGTGTAGCCTTTCTTCTTCTTTGTAAGTCATTTGCAGTAAGCAAATAGTGGCTGTAAAAATTAGTAGCAAGTCTCTCATATAGCCAACCAAATGAAGATTTTTCTCTAGGAATCCACTTGGCAGCAAGTGAAATATCATTTGAGCCAGAAATTAGATTGGCATAATCATTACTAAGTTGCTCGTTTGTGATTTGAATCGCATAATTAATTAAATTTAAACTTTTATCGGCACCGTTTTCATCACAATAAGTACAGAAATATTTAATATCCTTCCAAGAGCCGTATTGATGCACTGATTTATCCCCCAAATCAACAAGACATCTCAAAGCGAACTCAGCAAGCTTAGGATAAAATTGATTCCACTCAAGAATCATCATATAAGTTAAAGTATATTCACCCTTTCCATCCACAATATCACGAGTATGACCGATCATTTTATACAAGGTTGACAAATATCCTCTTGCAACTTCCTTTTCAGGTAAAGAACCATTTTTAACTTGGTGACTCAAAGTCTCAAGCATAGTTCTAAGTTGGTTTTGAAGAGGTTTAACATTATCAGTTCTTGTTAATTGGAAACTGAATTGGACGATTTTTTCTTGAATACTATTTGACCATCCGTATTCAACATGTCCGTTTTCTCCAATTTGAGTAGGAGTATAATTATCAAGTGCGTTAATTAGTGCTGCCATTGTATTACTATATATTGTATGTTAGTCTTTATATTGTTTTTTAATTGTTTTTTTATTTTGATTATGTCGTAAATAGATTTTTTTTGTTAAGTTGTTGGTATTTTTCTCTTTAAGTTCGTGTGATTTTTCGTAAAATACTAATATAAGGTCGTTTAAATCGTGCATCATACTAATGGTTTTATCAAATGGAACTGAATCAATATTTCGAATTACAGAGAGATAATTTGAGTTTATATCGGTAATAACGTTTGTCGCAATATATTTTTGAATATCATCTGGGTCCATAGTTATATTATATTTAAGAAGTGCTAATAAGGTATATTTACGTTCATCATCAATGGATGACTTTTTAAGTATTTGAAGAATTTCTTCTCTTGAAATATAATTTGGTCTTGACAATAAAAAAGACTCATACTTAATTTTTTCAATTTCATTTACTCTATTTACATATATAAAAGTCAAATTTACATAATATAAGTCATCCTTATAAAAATCCTTATACACTGAATCAGTGTCATCAAATTTTTTTATCCAATCATCGTCTAATAGTTCCATTATTTTATAGTTACTAATTTATAACTATAAAATACAATAACAATTTGAACTAATAATATTTCCAGTAATTTACAAATCTATCATTATTGGCTAAACGTTCTTCTCGTTCTTGTTGTTCGTATTCTGCAATCTCTCTTTCTTCTTCTCTTTCTAACCAACGTTCGTATTCATCATCTAATTGTTGGTTATATTCCTCTTCTTCTTCCCATCCTGGAAATTTAAATGTGCGTTCCCACGCATCATATCCATATCTTTCAATATACATTTCAGTCCTTTTTTCGTGTAAATTACATAAGGCTTGTAATACTTCATTTGCATATTGCTGGTCTTTATATCTTTGAATTCTCTCTTCATCGGTAATAATCTTTTCAACTGGCTTACTTACAGGACTGGAAAACTTGATTGTTTCACCAATATTACAATTTTCCGATGCTTTTTTGGCAAAACTAATAACAGGTTGTTTGACTTCTACATTTTTAGAAAGTCCCATAGTAGGAAAATCGTCTGCAGTTAATACAGGCATAACTACTTCTGGAATAGGTGCTGGCGCAGCAGGCGCTTGTTTCTTAAAATCATTTCTTCTACTTCCAAAACGGTCATCCCTACGTCTATCGTTGCCTTCAAAACGATTTTCACTTTTAAAGTGGTTAGGTTTTTTCTCTTCAACATTATTAAAATTAAATCTACTATTTTCTTCCTTCTTCTTCTCATCGTTTTTCTTCTTATCTTCATTCTTTTTCTTCTCAACAACACCTTTATTATCGTCTTCTGCCAAAGCAGCAAAACGTGAATTACTTTTAAACAAATTATTCATAACTAATATAATACTATTTGATTTATTGTTATATTATTATTGTAATAATCTTTAAATAAATATTATATATATTATAATTAGTTTTTGACATTTTAATAAATAAAATAAGCATTTAAAGACTATGTATGTATATAATTTGTCTCTCTACAGCAAGCAATTTTAATTATGTTCTAATTGATTAGTATAATAAATTATCGTAATGATAATACCTTTACCTTGTGATATATTAAATATGGAGACAGTAATTTGTTTTTGTTGTATTGTTGTTGTATTGTATTGTATGTAAAAAAAATTAAATTTATAAGTAGAAATTTATAAATTTAATTATATTTATAAATAAATGTCTATAAAGTCAGTAATATTTTGGCGTCGTATTAAATGGATACGTATTCGCATACGTAGAGCAAAACAACTAAGTTAAATATCATCAACATCTATTTGTTCGCTATAATTTACAATATCATTTGAAACACCCGCCTTTGAATCTTCTAATTGCTTTTTAATTAGTTCTTCATATTCAATAGTTGCTTCACTTGCAAATTTGAAGCCATCAAACTCATCGTCTTCAATTTCTTCCGCACTACTACTATTCAATGACCTTTGATCGTTTCCAACAAAACGACTCCAATTTACATTTGTCACATTACTTCGTAATTTAATCTTTTCAGCATCATTATATACTTCAAGCAAATCACAATTTAAAGTTTTACCCTTTGCCTCTTGATTTTCCCATTCTCTTAATCCAACAATTAGCCAAGTATTTACAGCAAGAAAATTATCACGTTTTCCTCTGGATCGCGAGAAATTTCCTCGAATATGACAATTCATAACGGTGCCGTCAAGAGTAATTACTTGACACATTTTACCACCATATATTTTTGTAACTTGAGCGTATACTTCACCTTCTTCTTCAACAACTCTTAATACATTATCCTTCTTACCGCAGTTCTTGCGTGCATAACCTTTAGCTTTATTTCCACCGAAGTTCTTAACCATTTTTGCGTATTATAATTATACTTTTCTTTTATTTCTTTAAATTGATTTCAATTTTATTTTAAAAAATAATATAAATAACAGAAGTAAATTTGTATATTAAGGAATTAATATTCTAATTTGCGTTTTTATCTTTAAACAATATATAATGAACGGAGGAAGAAAACTTAGTCAATGGAATTTGTTTGTCAAGAAGGTTTACCAAGAAGGCAAAAGAAAAAACAAAAATTATAGCTTTAAACAAGCTTTAAGTGATGCAAGTAAGCGTAAGGGTGAAATGGGTAAATCCAAGAAAGGTGGTGCTATGCCTGCATTAACGCCTGCCAACTTTACTGGCGGAAGAACTCGCAGACGCTCTATGGCTTTAGCCGGCGGAAAGTCTCGTAGACGCAGACATTAAATAATACATTTAACATTTAATTAATTGTATTATTTTTGTAAATTAGCAATAAATTCACCAAATTTGCCATTTTTTAAACTATTTATGTAATTCCAGCTATTTTCTTCATTAAATAACTTATTAAATATTTCTCTCATTGATTCTAAATCATGTCTTTTTATAAAATTTGGTTGAATGTTATTTGAAAGTTCCATAAAAATTTTACTTATAAAAGTTCCTTGAAGAGAGAAAGTTTGCATAATATTACCAAAAATATGTAAATATAACACACTTAAACTAAAAATATCCCAAGTATTTACATTTTCTAGTAAATCGTTAATTATCTCTCCTTTATTCTTATTTATGTATATTTTAAGGGATTCAATACAAGATTTTTTATAAGTTTTAACATAATTTGGATTGAAAAATTGTAAAACTGTTAAATTTTGAACGTAAATTTCACATATTTCTTCAATAAATGAATAGGAAATGGTATTTAAATCGTTCTTTATTAAGTAAAATAATACATGAACTTCTAATGGTTTATAAATATAATGGTCGTCCAACTCATGTATAATATTTGTAAAATAACTCTCATTTAGTCGTGATAATTGCAAACTATATTGAAAATTTTGTATTATTGGGTAATCTAGTGAACCAATATTTTCAGGACATAAATTAAAAAAACATATATTATTATCGTTTAGAACCTGTAAACTATCTAAAAGATAAGAAAACGACTCTATAATTGCAAAAATAAATGTTTTTATATTTTTAAATTTAAACAAATATGTGTTAAAATCAATAAAAGTCACATTTTTATAATTAAAGGTCAAATAACGCATTTTATTATCTAAATTAAGTTTTTCAATTCGTTCTTCATTTAACTGGCTAATATTTACAAATTCATAATCTTCAATAATATTAAATTTTTTATAATAATTAGGTAATATTCGAATTTTATCGCTAATTTGCGCCTCATTTACCGAGTAAAAATTGTATTTTGTTATTTTGGTTTTTATACTTGCTGTATTATTATCCAGACTATCTTGACTATTTTCCGAAAAAAAATGGTTGTCTAGTCCACTTAAATCAATATTTGTATTCATTATATAACTATTATTTTTGCTTTTTAAGTTATTTACTTACTAATAATTAAGAAATATCTATTTTTATATGTTTTCTTAATTTTTAGTTTAATTTCATTTGAATCAGTAAGCCCGCTATTACATAGATTTTGCACTTCTTCCTTTAATAAATCCAAATGATTCTTACAAAACTCATCAAAACCATCGGATGGCTTAAAATCAGGTTCTAAAATTTTGCTTTTAATATGGTCGTCCATAGCATCAAGAAATTCCTTCTTTAAGCCAACATAAGTGCGCCTGGCGACCGGTGCCTTTTTTTCAGTGCTCTTTTTTCTAAAATAATAGCGAGCGGATTTAAACATTTTATCCAAAATATCACCATCATAACCAATATTAGTTAAGCGTCTAACTTCTTCACTTACAATGACATCATTGTCTTCAATCCAATTTTCCCATGCATCCTTAAAATCCTTTCTATGATCGTATTGATGAATTTTTGAGAATTTATACATTTCATTTGTAAAATCATCTGTAAATTTAAATCTATAGATGTTATGATTGGGAGCGCCGTTTTCAGTTGCCATTTTTTGCTTTTTACAATACGTATTTGTGTATGTATTTTATGATTTTAATTTATTATCTATTTTTTATTTCAATTTTATTATTAAATAAAATTGAAATTAATTTAAAATACTTAACTTAAGTTATCAAATACGTATTCTAAAATGAGCGACAACAACGATATAAGTGAAAACGACGATATAAGTGATAACGACGGAAACGATATTAGAAAACCGGATGAAGTAAAGAGTGAAATATTACAAGAAGATTCAAGGTCTGAATATCAAAAGCAAATAGACGAAGCAATGTATTTAAGTACATTGGAATTTCACGAACAGCAAAAAAATAATAATAAATATGAAAAAGAAATTATTGAAAATTATCATAAAGTTTCTAATGAGAGAAAAGAGCAATTTCGCGAGTTTTTATTAGATTTAAATAAGCTTATAAGATTAGATAAAGAAACAAAAGAAGTATATGAAATAATTGAACCAATAATAGATGCATATTGTAATCAATTTATAGAAACTTGCGAACTTGACAAAATAACATATGATAAAATTTTTAAGGCATTAAAAAGCATAAGAACAAACAGAAATAGTATTGAATTACTTAAACAGATATTAATTTCTAACCTAGAATCTTAACTACCTTTATTTCTGGATCTGGTTCTTCGGAAAGTTCTTCGGAAACTTCTTTATTTGATTTTACATTAAATTTAAATTTTTCAAATGGATTTAAAGGATTTATTTTTATTTCTTCTACATTATTAGTTTGTTCTATATGCTGTTCATGATATAATGAAAGCGCCTCATAATATTCTTTAACTTTTTTATTAATACGAATACGCTTTGCATCAAACGAAGTTAAATATAATCCATCCAAACTTTTTACACGCGAAAGTGCCACATAAGTTTGCCCGCATTCAAATATTCCACTTCCAACATCAATTTCCGCTGCATCTAATGTTGCACCTTGAGACTTATGTATAGTTAAAGCCCACGACAAAATGAGCGGCACTTGAGACACACCAATACCTGGAATTTTATCACTTTCCCAAACATGTCGTGCCATTACCATCTCAATACCATTATTATATTTTACTTTAGGACATCCAGATATTTCACAATAAGACTGAATTATACCTTGACTACCATTACAAATTAGCACATCACCTGCTTCAGATTTAATATTAATAATACACATTACTTGTGCGCCAATTTTTACTTTCATTTCTTTATCACACATAAGATTACCTGCTAAGAAATCCAATTCAACTTGAATATCCTTATCTGTAAATTCAAGTCGTTTTAGCTTCTCTGTTTTTGTCATTTCAATATCTTTTATATATTTTATTTTATATTCTCTCTCTTCGCCAGTTAATATAGTCATTTTTGCAATATTAATTTGCTCCACCTTATTTTTAGTTGGATATAATTTTGTTGGTTCCGCAATTAATTTTTCGTCAAATGGTCGCGCTACATATTCAAGAAGTAAATCGTTTGATTTGCGTTTAATTTTACCCTCTCGAATTTGGTTTAAAATGGTAGAATATATTTCATCTGTTTGTCTAAAAATTTTAATAAGTTGAATTTGACAACTGGGATGAAAGACATCATTCCATTCCGCACTTTCAAAGCAAAAACGCTGTGTATCAGGTTCATCTTTATCACCAACAGGAGGTAGTTGAAAGAAGTCACCTGAAAATATAAGTTGAATTCCACCAAAAGGTTTTGAATTAGTACGTATCGCTTTACCAATAGCATTTAACATTTCAAATAATTTTAACGACAGCATACTAACTTCATCAACAACTAAAATATCAGTTTGTTTCCATATTGCTTTCAAAAATTTATTTTTTCTAATTTTATTTATTAGATACTCAGTAGTACCATTTCCTAGTCCAATTCCAGCCCATGAGTGTAGTGTCTTCGCTTTACAATTGAGAAGAATAGATGCACAACCAGTCATTGCGGTTACATGAATATCTTTAAATTTTTTATAGGCATCCGCATATATCATGCGAATTAATGCGGATTTTCCTGCGCCACCTGGTCCTGTAATAAATATGTTATCACCGCAAACATATTTATCAAATGCTATTTTTTGTTCTTCTGAAAGTTCCATAATATATATTTATAGTTTTATTTTTAATATGGTTTTTATAATCAATTTTATATTTTAGTTTTAAGTTCCAAATCTTTAACACGTGCTTTAAGGTCTTGAATTTCTTTAATTAAGATGGGTATTAGTCCTGTATAATTAATAGTTTGCATTGATGGACCATCCTTCTCTCCAGTAACTAAATCAGGATAATATTCTTGAACCTCGTGTGCGATTAAACCGATATCTTTTTTCTTTAAATTTGTATTATAATATGTAACAGGATTTAAGCTATCAACAGAAAAATTATTATCTAATTGAATAACTTGCTCTTTAATACGATAATCTGAAGTAGCATTAAAAGATGTTGCTGTTACTGTTCCGTTTACTGTTAAAACCGATGGTAACTGAGATGAACTTGAACCTGTTACACCAATTCCAACATACCCACCTTGAGGATTTAGTAATAATGGTAGTGGATGGTTTCCTCCACTATAATAATCTGTTGACTGAATAGCACCTGGGGAGCCAACGCCACTAGTATAATAAGAACCTAATAATAATTGTGATGAACCAGTAGTTGTTCCAATTGTTAAACCCGCAGGCATAGGATTTTGTATTAATCCTGAATAAGGGGTCGTTCCATTAACTTGTAATGCGGATGATGGATTTGTTGTTCCTATTCCAACATTTCCATTACTATTTATATTAAAAGCAAATCCACTATTTTTATTTATTGCTG
>Ga0194129_10006276_pt1 | contig 14654 bp, 13 predicted proteins | sample TA2KigCa35mmetaG_FD_150862 | JGI IMG/M metagenome (GOLD analysis project Ga0194129, IMG submission 150862) | Freshwater microbial communities from Lake Tanganyika, Tanzania - TA2015038 Kigoma Deep Cast 35m | ecosystem: Environmental > Aquatic > Freshwater > Lake | place: Tanzania: Lake... | reverse complement strand
CAGATATTGAAAACAAATATTCACTTACTGGACATCACGCCGCTTTAGCTCGCAATACTATTCACGAACTTAAACGTACCATCTTTTTGGCTAATTAGCTTATCAATTTACTTTGTAATCATTTAATCTATTACACTTTTTTTATTCTGAAGGATAGGGTTCCTCCTCAACAGGTTTCTCCTCTTCATGAGCAACTTCCTCAACTTGTTCCACTTCTTTCTCCTCTTCATGAGCAACTTCCTCAACGTGTTCCTCTTCATGGACAACTTCCTCAACGTGTTCCTCTTCATGGACAACTTCCTCAACAGGTTTCTCCTCTTCATGGACAACTTCCTCAACTTGTTCCACTTCTTTCTCCTCTTCATGAGCAACTTCCTCAACGTGTTCCTCTTCATGGACAACTTCCTCAACTTGTTCCACTTCATGGACAACTTCCTCAACGTGTTCCTCTTCATGGACAACTTCCTCAACGTGTTCCTCTTCATGAGCAACTTCCTCAACGTGTTCCTCTTCATGGACAACTTCCTCAAGAGGTTTCTCATCTTCAACGTGCGTCTCCTCAATGCATTTATTAGCAGACATAAAAGGTTCAAATTCTTCCGAAAGAACAAAACTAGCATCAACTTGCGCTTCTTCCATTATGTATTTTCCCAATATTTTTTTTATAAAATTCATTATAATTAATATTTATTAAATTGCTAAATATTTTAAAATTAAAAAAAATACGAATTATTTTTATTTACTAAATAATAATAATAATTTACTAAATATTTAAATCTGGAATACAGTATTCCTCCCCCTTTTTAATATATTTTGCAATTATTTTAGGGTTCATCTTATTTGCAACAATATCCTCGGCTTGATAAACATTTCCCCCCTTGTCAATGTAATAAACAATTCCTTGAATGTCTTGTGCCCAAACCTCTATTTTTTGAATATTATTTTTATTATCTATTTGAGCATCCATGATGCCATGAGGTGTCCCTTTCATGTGCGTTCCGCAATATTCACAACCATCTTTCTTTCTTCGTGTGCATTGTTCATTAGTAGCCCGTTTAGCACAACATCTGTCAAAAATAGGGACAAAATTCTTCACACGCTTTCTTTTCTGAAAATCTGTTTGATCAAAACTTAAACGTTCATAATCATAAATATATTGTAGCAAATGTGATACATCTTCATTTTTATCAATGTCTAATTCTGTACATTTATTTCTAATATTATCCTTAAATGCAGTAATATATGCATCTACCTTCTTATTAAGTCTTTTTTCCATTGTGTTGTCTTTAATACATTTAATAATAATATATTTTTAGTTCAATTTTTTATTTTATATAAAAAACAATTTAAAGGCATCAACCCAAATAATAATTTGGAGACATAAATATATTTTCTATATAATAATTATGACTTCATCTGAATGGACCCCAGGAATGGAAACTATATTGAATTCAATAAGGATAAACTCATTATATCTTTCTGAATTGTATAAAAATAGATATATTAAACTAAAAGGAAGATTGCGCTATTTCAAAATACCTGTTATTGTCCTCAGTTCTTTTAATTCCGTATTATCTGTAGGAAGCGATGCATTTTATTTGCCAACTGAATCCGTATCTATTATTGTTTGCATATTGTCTCTCTTATGTGGAATTATTGGATCCGTAGAACTATTTCTATCTATACAAAAACAAATGGAAAGCGATCTTGAGACCAGCAAAAGTTTTTACATTTTATCAATATCTATTTTCAAAATGTTATCTCTTGAACCTAGTCATCGCAATTTAGATAGCAAGATCTTTATGGAACAATCATTCTCAGAATATAAAAAACTTATAGAAAATTCTATTGTTATTGAAAAAAAAATAATAGATCAACTATTTGATATGGAAAAATACATGTCAGACAATATAGATAAAAAGTTTCTATTAAATGATATTGAAAGCCAAGAAATAAATGATAATAAACAAGAAATAAATGATAATAAAGAAGAAAATCCTAATACATCAATTATTTTGGATAGTCATGAGGCAATATAAGTATGCATGCTAGTATTAACACATAAAACATTACATATATCATATATTTATCTGGACCTATTCCATAAAAATTCAATATCTGTGTAATGCTATATAATAAAATAACCGATATGCCTATGATTGTTATTGTATTCATTATAATATATTTATAATAGATTATAAATATATTTCATTCCTTAATTTATTATTTATCAACATACTCATAACTTAATGGCACGTACTGTTGAAAATTTTTAAATGCATATAGAGGACCCTTTAAAAATTCTTCACCATTATCTAATTCTATTTTTCCAACATAAATGCTATCATATTTTTTTTTCCATAAACCAGAATAATCGGTTATTCTAGATAACATACTATCTTTTTTTATATGACTATTTACATTATCATAATTATCATTAGGAAAATTTTCTTTTAAGCACATATTTCCTAAAAATACTGCTATTCTTATTATATATTCACCTTCTTTGACCGCATTTTCAAAATTTGTGAAATAATAACCTTCCCCAAAAATATTGTTTTCTCTCATAATTCCCATACTAAAAGTATAAGCTAATGTTTTTTTTATTGAAGATACATATCCTATAACAGGGGTTTCATATTGCTTTCCATTCTTGTCATATAACAAACCATAGCTAATATTATTAGTAAAAAAATCTACATTGTTTTCAATTATATCATATGTATATGACATCCTATTTATTACTTCGTTTATTGTAATAAATCGGTAATCATTAACAATGTTAAAATTTATATCTAATTTAGTAATATCCAAAAAAATATATGCGTCTTCATTATAAAAATCAATTCCTGAAACCCTTATACTATCCTTGTATGTCATATCCAATTTACCTAACTGATTTAAAATTCCTCCTTTCATAAAATCCAAAATGGTTTCCCCGTCATAATCCAAATTTTCAATATTTATTCTTGGCAATTGCAATTTTTTATTATCAAAAATAAATAAATAACTTATAAACGGTATTACGGTTTCATCTATTATTTTATAAGCACACACATTTATATATTTTATTTTATAATTAGATAATACATTATCTATATTCTTCTCTGAAGTTATTGTAAATTGTGTAAAATAATAATTAATACTCATATCTAATAATTATTATTACATTTTAAATTCTTATTGTTATCTTTATTTAATTATATATTTACTTATTTGTTTTGCGTTTAATTGTCTCCTTAATTTGTTCTTCGCGATTGTCCAAAATATGTTTTGTTAATTCCTCCGCTACTTGAGGCTGATCCTTGTAATAATTTTGTAATGTCATAAGAAGGGACTTACCATTAATAGGTTTTTTGACTTTACTCGTCTTATATATCAACGCACCTCCATTAATATCAAAACAATCAATTGTATTTGTTTTCATCACATTGACCAACTCCTGGGTAAGAAGCTTCTTTTTATTATTACGATCCTTTATTTCAGATCTTAATTGTGATATTTCATTATCAATTTTAATCCATTCCTTTATGCTACTCACTAATTGCTCTTTTGTTTCCATGTCTCTTAATATTATTATTTATTTATAAATTATATTTATATTGTTATTTATCATTATTTTTATCTTTGTTTTTCAAATTATAATGTCTTTTGCATAAACATTCATTAAATACAGATTGACCACATTTCTGACCCTTATTTGCACCTGATTTTAAAATTTCAGCGCATTTGTCTATGTCAATTTGAACAACGTCATTTGTTTCATTTGATAATTCATTTTCTAGCATCTGTTTCTTCATCTTCTGCATAGCTTCCTTCTCTTTTTTCTTTTCAGCCTTTTTAAGTTCTCTCTCGGCTTGTTTTGCCTCCTTCTCTTTTTGTTTATCAGCATTTTTGATTTCCTTAATTTTTTGTTTTTGCAAAGCCTTTTGTTGCTTTGCATATTCCTTGATCGCTATTCTTGAATGCATATAACAATAATATTTATCATTTTCAGGCATAACAAAATTATTTGCAATAATATAATTATGGATGTGATGAGTCATTGAAGTTAAAAGATAACCACTTTTACAACATTGTATTTTCTTAGGTTGTTCTTCGCCATTTTCGTTATGAGTTGAATAATAAAACTCACATCTCTTTACTGATTGACTTGATGGTTGAATGTCATCAAATAAACAATTTACACCTTTTACTTTCTTAAAAGGCATATCACTGTAATAAGGCAAAATCTCTTTTTGCTTATGACGACAATAAGGACATCTTATTTCATTTCTCTCTAACCGTTGCCCAGGCTTTTCCATATGATTAAACTTTGTTTTAAACTTGACAAGATCATTATATAACGCATCATAATTAAATTTATGTCCGCATTCTAATTGAACATATCTATCTTTAAGAGGGAAATTTGTAATCAAACATACATTTTCATCGGTTTCTTCTTTATCTAAGGATTTGTATAATTCTTCATAAAAATCCAAGTTTCCTTCTATGTAGTATTTTTTCATTCTAATGTTATTTAATTTGTAAAATATCTTTATATTTTTTATATTAATACATAAATGTCACCGCCAGAAATTTGGGGACCACCTATATGGACTTTTTTTCACGTTATGGCAGAAAAAATAATTGAGGAAAAATTTAATGAAGTTTCACCCCAAATATTTATGTGGATGAAAAGAATTTGTCATTTTCTTCCTTGTCCAGAATGTTCTATGCATGCGACTGCATTTTTAGGAAAAATTAAACCGGCTGATATTAATACTAAGACAAAATTTATTGGAATGGTTTATCTTTTTCATAACGCTGTAAATGTAAGAAAAAGAAAACCATTATTTAATTTTGCAAATATAAATAAATATAAAAAAGTAAGTATTATTTCTGCGTTTCAAGGATTTTTAAAGGTTTATAATACGAAAGGCAACATGAAGCTGCTAACTGAATCATTCCAAAGAGATATCGTCATCCGTGATATCCATAAATGGATGCGATTTAATTTGCATTTTTTTTTCACGGGATCTGATCAGCTAAATGATGATAATTTATCAGTTAAAAGTGATAATACTGAATCAAACAATTTGCCATTTGACGAAAATAGTATGATGCTTTCTTTAACACAACATGATCATGGTAATCAAAATACTTATCAAACACCTTATCAAATTCAAAAACAATTTTCTATGACATTGCACAAACAAAACCGCTTTATGCCTGCCCAAAACTACTACAATGAAATGGTACCTTCTAGCAATATTTCAAATTCTATCCTTGATGGCATTAAATATACATATATTTCCAACAATAATCAAGAACTTGTTCAATTTACAGAAAACTCTAACAACAAAACATTTAATTCAAATCTTCATGCTACAGAAAATATTAATTTCAATATATCAGAAAAACATCAAGAAGATAAGCGTGAAACCCCAGAAGTTGCACCAACTGAAAATATAGAAAATCAGACTCTTTTAAAAAAAGATACTAACCAAACTAATGAAGATACTAGTGGGAAAACTTTTTCGGATGCAACTCATGTGAATAAGCCAAATATTTCACCTGCACCTCTTAATACAATTTCTTCACTTGATAATGATAAATTAGATGAAATCAAAAATCTTAAAAGTGAAATAAAAGAAAATATAGAGGCGTCCATTGAAAAGGCAAAAGAGATTCAAAATGAACAAGTCATTATTATAGAAAAAAAGTTAGAAAAGGTAAATGACATTGAACAAATGATTATTAAACTGTCTCAAGATTTTGATATTGTAAAAAAAGAAACTCAAAATATTCAAAAATCAGAAAATGTAGATACCATTCTTGAGAAGGCTATTGAAAAGGCTATTGAAAAGACAAAGGAGCTCCAAAGTGAAAAAGAAAGTATTATTGAAAAAGAATTAGAAAAGGTTAATGAACTTCAAAGAATGATAATAAAATTATCCCAAGATTTTTATGGTGCCAAAAATGAAAGTGAAAGTGTGGAAATCATTGTTGAAAAGGCTGTAGATAAAGCGATTGAAAAGGCGCTAGAAAATGTTATGTCTAAGACCGTTGAAAAACCAAATGACGCAATCTTTGTAAAAGATACCATTGGAAATGATAGCATTCTTTCAAATGGTTCTATGTTATTAGATGAAACTGAAACAAAGGCTGAAAATGTTAATATTCTTGAAAATAATGATAATTCTGACTTTATTGTAGTTCGCAGTAAAAAAAATTCAAATAATGTTAAAAAAAGTAAAAAATAAATCTATATGTCGCCTAGTAATTCCCCATTTTTATAAACCGAACATTTAAATGTTTGCTCGGATGGAACTGTACATACTTCTGTATTCGTTGATACTTCATTAAAGAATAGAAAGTCAGATGATCCACCTGCATACATAAGCGCGACTATTAATGCTGCAGATGCCATTCCTAATAAAATATTTAAAAATAAATCGCCTAATTTCACTATACATCCTTTGTAAAACTTAATAAATTGATCTATTAAGAAATAGGACAAAAATCCCATAAATATCCAAAAATTAACATCTCCATTACTAAACATCGGTATGCACAAATATGAAATTGTAAATGCAAAAACAAACGCGCTAAATGTAGCATTTCCGTATTTACTATATTGAACTGCACTACATATAGTTCTATCATTAACTAATGCTGGAGATCCAGACCACACATAAACAAAACTTCTTATTATACAAACGCCTATGAGAAATCCTAAATAAATAAAACCTTTAAAATTTTGAAAAATAAAGGATAGAGAAACCATGGATAAGGCAATAATAATAGGCGAAAAAAGTGATAAAAACACTATTATATTAAAAGGTTGAAATAAAATAAGTGGTTCATTTCTTATTCCTCCTGTAATATCGCTTGGATTCATTAAACTAGTCATATAATAATAATCTATAATATTTTTATTATATGATCTAAAACATTTTTATATTTTAGAATACATCAATTTTCTTAACAAATGTTTTTCATTTCTAATTACAGATATAATGTAATTTGTAACCACAAATATATTTAATAAAATACTGTAATTGAAAACTAATTGATTGCTAACTCTTGCTTGTATTAATTCATACATAGTAATGTAATCGGTTATCTTAAACGATGAAAATAAAAGTAGAATTACAGATATTGCAAAAACTGCAGCAGATTGTGTATATAATTCTTTATCACTTTTTGTGAGCGATGTTATAATAAATGTATTTACACCCACAAGGAAAGACACACTAAGCGTTCCACTATTGATTTGATCTATTTTTTTTATTTCTGTCTCCGGCGTTCCTTGATATTCTGAATTATTTAAAAAATAAAGTAAATATAAGTTGGTTAATATCAAGAATGAATACGGTTTATAAGCAGAACCATTATGTGTAAATAAACTAGTTAAAATGGAAATACCAAATGTTAATAAACTTATTAAAATAACATATCCATATTGTATATCATTTATATAGTAAAAACGATTATTTTCATCTAAATTCTTCAAATCTATACCTATTCCAATATTCATTTCATTGTGATCCTTTCCTGCAGGTATTGTAAATATTTGCGACTCCTTTTCAACAGGCGTTTGAAATAATGGATCTGGCCAAAAATATTGCATTTGGGTAATTCCTTTTCTACCGACTTCTATGAAGTGTTTGATTAAATCTGTATTTGTATTTTGATTTAAAAATACAAAATCCTCATTTACCATCTTCATAACATCTCTCCATTCCAGTTCAACATAATCAGGATTTGCATGCACAAGTGTTTTTATAGTATTTATTTCATTACTTGAGTCTTCACCACGCTCGAAAATAAAAAAATAGTATTTGTTTCCCTTAAATTCAACCAACATATTATCCTTATTGTATTGAATCCATTCCGCATAGTCCATTTTTCCATCCATTAATAAATCTATTCTATTTTGCAGTTCTCTCTTCAAATGTTTTTTCAACTCATCATAATTTTCTAAATTAAAAGCAATTTTGGTATCAAGTTCATAATTTGTTTGTTTGTGATAATAAAATACATTATACCATGTATATGAAATTTGAAGTATTAAAATTATTACATACAATAAAGTAATGCGGGCTAATTTATTCATATAATTTATAGTAACATTATATTTTTTCATAATTTATTTTTAATTTATGGAAAAATAAGCATTAGAACATTCTATAAAGAGGTTTGCGTTCTCTTAAAATATTTATAATATAGTTTCCAACTACAAAGACATTTAATAAAATACTATAATTAAATATTAATTGGTTGTTAATTCTCTCTTGAATATACAAAAATATACAAATTATTTTTCCAAAATTAAATTAAAAACATCCTGAACGTGTTCTATTGAATGAAATTTAATTCCTTCAATAATCTTATCATCTTTATATTTTTCCATTATTTTATTAAAATCTATTTCATTCTCTTTTGGGAATATAAATTCTTTAATGCCTGATTTGATAGAGTATATTATTTTTTCTTGAAGACCTCCAATTTCTGTAAGAAATAGACCAAAATGTGTCTCACCTGTTATTCCAAAATAATTTTTTATTTTAATATCATTCAATAAACTATAAATTAAAACAGTAAAAGCTGTTGTTGCAGATGGTCCATCCTTTTTTGTACTTATATCTGGACAATGTATATGAATTCCACAAATGTTATTATTTTTAACGTCATTATATTTTTCAATTATAAATTTTTGTCTCTCTGCACTTGTTAAGTTCCAAGCATTTGTTAAACTTACACTTATAGATTCTTTCATTATTTCTCCCATTGAACCAGTTAATATTAAATCTAAAAATTTATTAGATGGAACAAAACTTGCTTGAATAGGAAGAACCCCTCCTTGAGACATTTGATTCGCCCACAATGCATTTATTACTCCCACCATACTTTCGTTATGAATTTTATAAACCTTAACAAGTCTCTTATCCTTGAAGTATTTATTTTTAATATCCGAAATCGTTATCTTTATAGGAAGCTCATATTCCGAATTATTTTTCAATACATCCAAATTTATTTCGCCCACAATTTCAAATAAGATCTCCTTCAATTTTCTAACGCCTGACTCTGATGTGTATTCTTCTATAATGAATTTCAAAACATCATTATCAAATTCTATTACTTCTTCTAATCCCATTTTTTTATAGACTTCGGGCAAAATATGAGTATTGGATATAATGAGCTTATCTTCTAGAGACAGATTACTAAATTTTATACGATGAACACGATCCAGCAATATCTTATCTATTGCATCAGGGTCATTGTAAGAGAGAATAAAAAGTGCTTTTGACAAATCTAAATCAATCCCATTGAAATACTTATCTTGGAAACAATCATTTTGAGCCGGATCTAAAAGATGTGTTAAAATTCCTACAATTTCTTTACCATGTTCCGTTCGACTAATCTTATCCACTTCATCAATAAATATAATTGGATTCATACATTTTTTATCAATTAATATTTGTACGATAGATCCCCATGTACTGCCCACGTATGTATAATTATGTCCATGTAATGTACTACCATTACTATCTCCTCCCATTTGTATCATTGCGAAAGGCCTGCTTACGCCATTGTCATCTTTCAAACAATCAGATAGCCCTTTCTTAGCCAAACTAGTCTTGCCGATTCCGGGGGCCCCTTCAAACCCAAAACAATAACCTGATAATTCGCCATTTATCCATTGCGCTATTATTCTCTCTATTTGTTTTTTTGCCTTGTCATGACCATGAACCGCCTTATCTAATGTTAGTTTCACATTATTCATGTATTCTTTTATATCGCCTAATAATTTATTCAAATCATTAATATCCTCCTTTAAAATGCTATGATTAACACAGTTACTTTGATTATCCAATTTTTTATAAAATTCATCTACTATTTTATAGGTTAATTCATTTTCACCATTCAATTTGCAATATTCTATAATATTTTTAAAACCAATACACATTTTATTCTTATTTGTACATTCTGATTTTTTGATTACATAATCGTTGCAATTATGATGTGTTAATAATTTGTTAATGGCGGATATATTGATCATCATTTGTTTATTTGTGCAATTACATAAAAACTCATATATTTGTTCAAGCAATATATCATCTATTTGATATGGTTTATTTATCTTTGTTTTTATTTTGTTTATATAATTGACGATCTCAATGCTTGAATATTTATCTTTTATGGATATACTCGGGCATATTGTTGCAAGATCATATTTTTTACACATATCTCTGAATTTGTTACGTATTGCCTCCATAGAATACAATATGGGTTCTCTCTTATAAATGGAAAAGGGAATCTTTAATAAACCGTCCAAGTATTGTCTTGCTTTGGATCCAGAATCTTCCGATTTAGCCTTAACTTCTTTCAGTTTGATCATCGCCTTTTCTTTCACACTATCAGGTGCTTTTAATAAACATATTTGCTGTTCTAATGGTATTTTGTTCATGTCAAAGTTGGACAATTCATTTGTATATTCAATCGTCTTTTTCATTGCATGTTTGAAATGTTCTTTCACGGTCCATGGAAAACTGTCAAACAAAATAGATTGCTCTTGTGTATCCGATGAATTATTTGTATCATTAGAGAGAAGATCGTATAATAAATATGCAATGTATTGACAGTCATAACTGTCATTTCTAATTAATAATTGAATAATATACATTCTTTTTGAATACAAATCTTCGCCAATAAATTCCTTCACTAATTGCGAAATTTGTTTTTGACGCAAAAAATTATTTTGATTTATATAACCCATGAATTTTCCATATATGTCATTGCAATTTTTTTGTATTAAATAATCCTTTAGAGTTAGAGATTTGTAAAAATTATCAAATGCATTTGACTTGAAATCATCCGTTTCAGGAATATTATTTATTATTTGATCTTGCTGATATTTAATAAATTTATTCTTTAAAAAATCCATGTTCAAACTATCCAAAATTCCGGTTACCATAATGGATTTGTTCGTAACATTATTTTTCAAATAAACTTTTATACCATTCACCTTTACATGGAATTGTTTAAAATAAGAACTTACGTCGTAACAATCCAAATTATTCATATCATCATCCTTTTCACTATCATCCTTTTTATTTACTATTTTATAGCTAATTGGATGAAAATATTTTCTTAAAATATCAAGTTTTATTAAATGCATATCATTCAATGTCAATTTGCAGTTACTTCCAAAACAAATCAATATTAAATCGTCTAAACTATATGTTCCAAATAATTTGAATAAGGCAGAAAATTCGTTATTAATTGTTTGTAATTGCGCCATCACATTTTCAGCATTCTTTCCTGATCTTATTCCTTGGTGGGCTTCATTAATCCGTTTATTAATTTCTTTCAAACGATCCATGCATACATTAATATCGCTTATTCCTAATATATCATAATCCTTATTTTTTTGAGTATAAATGGATGTTTTTTGACACAAGTCACTGTAGAAATCTAACTTCTTATCGACTATCAGTTTGATGTCAGAAAGATTATTTGAAGCGATTTCTTTTTTCATACTCAAAATATTATTTTTCTCCTTCATTCTATTGCTATATATATTTAACTTTAATTATTTTTCGCAATTATCCTACAAATGTATATTATACTATATTTCTTATTATATATAATTTAACATATTAAACACAATGCATAATAATCATATAATAAAATGGGAATACCCAGTTATTTTTCTTATATTGTTAAAAATCATGCAAAGATTGTTAGAAAATTTGAAAAAAATAAAATGACGATCAATAATTTGTATTTGGATTGCAATTCTATTATTTATGATGCGGTGCATAATATTGATTTTTCTGTTTTAACAGACACCGACACGAATGTTATAATTCGGTCCGTCATTTTAAAAATAGAAGAATACATATCTATCTTGAACCCCGACGCAAAAACATTTATTGCGTTTGACGGTGTAGCACCGGTTGCAAAACTCGCACAACAAAGAGAAAGACGTTATAAATCTCTTTATCAGGCCGAAATTTCAAAGAGCGTTTTTAAAGATAATAAACCTGATCCATGGAATACCACCGCAATTACACCAGGCACTGTTTTTATGAAAAAATTAAATGAAAAAATAAAGGCGACATTTATAGATCCACTAAAATACAATATGAAAACATTTATTATTTCAACAAGTGATAAACCTGGAGAAGGCGAGCACAAGATATTTGAATATATTCGCAGAAATGCAGAATATCACGAAAAAACTACCACTGTTATTTATGGTCTTGATGCCGATCTTATTATGTTGTCTATCAATCATTTGCCAATTAGCCAAAACATATATTTATTCAGAGAGACGCCTCATTTTATTAAAAATATTAGTGCTGATTTGGAGCCGCATGAAAATTATATGATTGATATACCTGAATTGGCGCGAATTATTACGCTTGATATGAATAATGGCGAAGAAATGACGACTATACAGCAAAAGAACCGTATATATGATTATATTTTTATGTGCTTCTTTTTGGGAAATGATTTTATGCCACATTTTCCTTCTATCAATATAAGAACCGGAGGTGTAAATAAAATGTTGAATGCGTATAAGGCTACCATTGGATCAACACATGATAATTTAACTGATGGAAAAAAAATATATTGGAAAAATGTGAGAAAATTAGTGAAATTTTTATGTGATCAAGAAGAAGAAAATTTCAAAACCGAGATGAAATCTAGAGACAGGAGAGAACAAGGGTTTATGCCTGATAAAACGCCAGAAGAAAAAATGAAAAAAATGGACAGCATTCCTATTTATGAAAGACAATTGGAGAAATATATAAATCCTTTTAAAAATGGATGGGAAGAAAGATATTATAAGGCATTGTTTGACATTTATATTCTTGATGAAGAGAGAAAAAAGCAAGTATGCACCAATTATTTGGAGGGTCTAGAATGGACTATGAAATATTACACGGTAGGATGTGCGGATTGGCGTTGGTGTTACAAATATCATTATCCTCCACTTCTCTCTGATCTCATCCATTATGTTCCATATTTTGAGACGGAATTTGTTAGTCCGAAACCGATGCACCCTGTAAATGAATTGGTCCAACTTTGTTATGTTCTACCGAAACAAAGTTTGCATTTTTTGCCAGAAGAATTATATAAAAAATTAATCACAGATTATTCTCATTGGTATAAAAAAGATTGTGAGTTTATTTGGGCATTTTGCCGATATTTTTGGGAATCCCATGTGTTGCTTCCTGATATGGATATATGCGAATTGGAGCATATCGTAGGCGATTGTATGATGTCTTTAAATAGGAAAAGTTAAATATAATAAATTCCCAAAGTAACTTAAAGACCCCTATCGAAATATTGAATATTTTTGGGTCCATTCTGAAAAACATTTTCGAAAAAAGGACAAAAAAAATGTCCATTTTTGAAAACCTTGGCCAAAATACCGGAAAAAAATTAATTTGTGACGATAAAAAAATTTTAAGTTCTCTTTTCAAAAAAAATTTTTTCAAATTTGTGATGATAAAATTTTTTATTTTTTAATTAGAAAAGAATTTAGGGATTTTTTTGTAAGTATTTTATACTTACAAATGACTGACAAATTTGTCCCAAAAATCCCACAAACATACTCATGCGAATTTTGCGCATACAATACGCTGTCAAAAAAAGATTATAGCAAACATATTTTGACACGAAAACATAAAATCCTTACAAATCCTGACATAAATTGTCCCAAAAATCCCACTTTTGATTGTTCATGTGGAAAATCTTATAAACATCGCCAAACCTTATATAATCATCGTAAGACATGTGGCGGAGAAGAAAATAAAATAATAAAAAAAAATACTAATAAAAAAGATGAATTGATTCAATTTTTAATCAATGAAAACAAAGAATTCAAACAAATGATGCTTGAAATGGCTAAGAATTCTGCAACGAATAATTCATTTAATAATACAACTAATTCCCATAACAAAACATTTAATTTGAATGTATTTTTAAATGAGACTTGCAAGGATGCCATGAATATTATGGATTTTGTGAATTCCATGGAAATTGAGCTGGATGATTTGGAGAAAGTGGGGGAATTAGGTTATGTCAATGGCATGACCAATATTATTTTAAAGAATCTGAAAGCATTAGATATTACGAAAAGACCATTACATTGTACCGACGTGAAGAGAGAAATCATGTACATAAAAGACGATAATAAATGGGAAAAGGAGACGGATAATAAAGATCGGATTAAAAAGGCACTCAAGTATATAATGCATAAAAATGCCAAAATGTTAAATGTTTTCAAGGAAAAATATCCCGATTGTATCAAGAGTTATTCTAAAAGATCGGATCAATACAATAAACTAGTAGTGGAGGTTTTGGGAGGACGGGGAGATAATGAGCCTCAACATAATGAGAAGATTATTCGCAAGATTGCAAGAGAAGTAGCCATTGATAAGAGTCTTTAAATAGGAAAATAAAAAAATCATTTTTATTAAAGATTTTAATATTTACACCTTTTCTCATTTAAAACGCCCATTTTATATGAGAACTCATAAATAATTCTTCTTGATTTTTCGTGCCTTTTTCTTAGATACATATTTTTTCTGGTCTTGATGATTTTGAAGATGATGACCATTACGGAGTTGGCGATGATGATGTAGATTATT
>Ga0194129_10006274_pt1 | contig 14660 bp, 24 predicted proteins | sample TA2KigCa35mmetaG_FD_150862 | JGI IMG/M metagenome (GOLD analysis project Ga0194129, IMG submission 150862) | Freshwater microbial communities from Lake Tanganyika, Tanzania - TA2015038 Kigoma Deep Cast 35m | ecosystem: Environmental > Aquatic > Freshwater > Lake | place: Tanzania: Lake... | reverse complement strand
TTATTTTATTTATTATTCTTTTTATTGTCCTTTAATTGACTTATTCACTGCCGTCCTGTAATCCAAATTACTGACATCAGACTTACTATCTTTATTATCAATTATTATATCTCCATTTAAAATTGCTCCAGATTCTACAATTAAATTTTTTGCATTTACTTTACCCTGAATAATAGATCCATTACGAATGATTAAGTTATTTACAACAATAATATTACCCATTACCGTTCCATAAATATCTAACTCATTACCATATATCTCGCCGTCAACAACACCCAAATTTCCTACAATAATCTTTGATTCGGATTTGATTTTACCAATGAAGGTACTATCAATACGAATATCCGATTTAACATGAATTTCGCCATTAAAAACAGATCCTAAACCCAAGAAAGTAGTTTCTCCCTTGACACTAAAGACCTTTTCGCCTTTTTTTTCAAACATAAATTGTAATTTTGGTAAGTTTATTTTTTAATAATATAAGTGTTAAAAATTAAAAATATAACTTTACACAAATAAAAGTTTATTCAATTTTTGAATAAAAGATTTAAATCGTTAATACGTAGATTGGTTACGTAAGTTTTTACCTTAATTTTAATGAAAAAAAATTATATTATATCAATTATATTATCTATCTTTACTAATAAAAATTTAATGTATGAAGAACTTTAAAGTAAGTGAGATTTTAATTCTTATTGTCTCTGTTGTTTGTATTTTTGTTAGTGAATACATATTTCTATTTCAAAACGACCCCATGAAAGCAATTTTTATTGGGTTGTGGCCGCCGACTATGCTTGGATTGGTAAACTACGTTAACAGTAAAAAACAATAATTATGGAAAATTTAGAGATAATAATTCTTTCCAGTGTTGTAGTTACTTTATTTGTGGTGTTTATTATAGCAAATGTAAAAGAGTTTCGTAGGATGGATAAGGAAGGATATAATCCAAATCCAAAGGAAAAAAAATATGGTAGAGAAGCACTATTTGTTTTGGCTTCAAAACTTTTTGAAGATGAAAAAGTACCAAATAGGGATAAAAAAATAATTCATAAAGCTGTGACTAGAACAATTTCAGATATGGAATCTGATGGAATATATTTCTCTGATGAAGTAAAAGAAGAATTAAAGAAAAAAAGAGAAGAACTTTATTGTGAATATAGTGGTTTACCGTCTGTTTTTAGCTATCTAAAAAAAGAGGACGAATTCCATCAAGGACATTCTTAATTAGATGTCCAAAGCTTTAAGTATACCCTCAGAATCAAAACCAAATTGTTTTTCGTGTAAATCTGGACTATCTTTTACCTCATGTAATCTTTGAATCAAAGAATAAAACATTTCAATATCATTCGATATGGTGGAATCCTTTGTATGGTCTAATAAAATCTCCCATTTATCTTCATACCCATCAAACTCCATCATATCAAGAAGACTAACGTCATTAATTTCTTCGTTCGCCTCATTCATTTGATTCCATAAATTCATAAACTTCTTGGTATCCAATTCCTCAATCACCACGTAGTAGTATTCACTTTCATCAAAGAAATTTGTTTCTTGACTGGGTTTTATTCCAATCTTGTTAATCCATTCTCTATTTTTAAGTGGATACATTCCGTACACTTTGGGAAATATATCAGGGTTTTCCTCAAACATATAATACCACTCATTCACAATAAAGTCTGGACCGACTTTAATTAGTTTATTGGGGTATTTGATGGATTTGTAGATATTATGTTCCACCCCGTGATTAACAATTGTCTTATCCTGTATATTCAATTCGTTCAAAAGATTTGTTTTCGATAACTCACTCCTATACTGATCAACTATTTTTTTAACACCTAATAAATAATCCTCATACCATGACATATCCACATCAATTTTAGATATGTAAATTTTTACATTTTTATCAGGGTCAAAACTTTCATTTGCATCTAAAATAAATTGTTTGTATTGACGATTGTAATCTTCCTTATTTCTTATTTTTTTTGTCATCCAAAAAGATTCATTCCACATGTCACTTCTGGCACGAAATTGATAATATTCAAAATCACCATTTAAATCATCATCAATAGATTTGTTTGCATAATCAATAGTACTATAGTAAATTGGTGCACCATAATCTTCATTTTCCTGAAAAGGAATTGTATCATCTTTCAAATTAATTAAAATAGAATCGTATTTTTTCTCTAATTCGATTATCTTTTTCTCCTTTGGGTCCATTTCAACTGGTTTAAACAGTTCTTTCATCCCCTTAAGTCTTGGATAATCTGATTCTATAGCATTAAAGGGTTTTCCAAATGTGGCATCATATTCTTCCTCACCTTGGTTATCTGCGTTAGTTACGGTATACCAAATGGACTTCCTATATTCACCTGGTTCATGTACAAATAAAACCAATAAGTGATTGGGGTCAATAAAATCTCCTTCATCATTTTGTTCTGATGTTTTTGTGTCATCAAATATGAAGTATGGTGTCCCTAATAAGTTAAATCTATAATGTGTATACATATTTTCTTCACCACGGGATGATATACAAAACGAATATCCGTTACCATACTTAATACACGCGTTCTTAGTTTTACCAACATAGATTCGTAATCCATTTTCATTATATACTAAATTCGAATCACCACCGGGTTCACCATCATTAATTTTTCCGGCCTTTATACGTTTTGGTTGATTGGAATCCACAACGGTTTCCAATTGTTTCCATGTATATTTGGTGATATCTTTTTCCAATACTCTCGGACTATTTTTGATTTGAACAAACCGATTAATATAACTTATTATTATATCTTTTTCTAAATTTGGACTTTCTTGGTTAAATTTATTAACAAGAACATCGATAAGTTTAGTTGAGTATTCTTTTAGAATAATTTTGGTGGTTTGTGACTCACTAATTCCTTTGGGATATCTTACCATACTATGTGAAACCTCTTGATCTGTGTTCTTTGTGAATCCGAACCTTCTGTAGAACCTTTTAAGTCTATTGATAGATGTTCCCCCGAAATTGGTGTCAGGTGTTAAATAGATGGGTTTATTGACCTCTTCAGAGTATTCTATCACCTTATTCATCACCTCAGTTCCCTTTCCTTGACCCCTGAGATGTTTTGGAATAATAATACTAGATAATTCTAACTTCTTTTCATCCTCCCATAATTCAAGAGCAATATCTTCATCCACCGGAATGTTTACATAACCCTCCAATAATTTATCATATTGTGTTTCCGTGATGATGATTTTCATAATTATTTATTTAAACCACGTTTGTCCCGCAGCAATGTTAAAACATTCCACAATCTCGTTACCATTCGGGAAATTCGAAAGAGGCACTTGTTCTACGAATATTGTTAAGTTGATTCCCTTTTCTTTCTGCAATTTCATATCTTGGAATATTTCACGATATTCCTCCATGTTTTTAATATCGAAATGTTTTTTGATGTATTCATTTTTATCCAAATCTTTGATACTTGCTTTCAAAGGGGTGTGTTTCATAATCTTCTCCAACTTGGCCAATTCCATCACAAGAAAATTATCTTTAACATTTGATTTATAAGATTGGATATATGCGTTCTTAAATTGTTCGTCCGTCTTTAATTTGTTCAAAAATTCCGTAGGATTTTCTAAAACTCCTTTAATATAGTCAGAAAATGTTGAATACTGTTCATTAATTACCCCCATCATCTTTCTCATTCTTTGAACTTGTTCTGTTAGATTTTTCATATTAATAAATAGTTGACTACTATATAAGACTCGTGTCTTTGTTGAGTATCTTCTTTAGGAATATATTTGCAAGTTCCCTGTGACCACCCTCACTATAGTGCCCATCATCAACCACACCCTTTGTTTCCTGTCTTATGGTGGTGAGATTTTTAAAGGTGATTGCGTTTATCTTTGTGTCCACAAAATAGGACCAATGAATAACCCTACAATTTTTAAATGCAACATCTATTAGTTTTATCCACGAATTAACCTCATCTGAATATCTTGACTCATAAGTTATTCTGTTGACAGCAAAAATATCCAATAAATCCATATTGAATTCTTTTGACTTATCAATTCTTAAAAATGGAAGTATGGATATCCAATCATTTAGTTTGGTGACCATTCTAAAACGATTAATATTTGACCATCCGATGATTATTATATCACCATCCTGTACCTTGTCAACAATATTACAAACATTTTCCATAATGGTGTAGTTATCACAACCACCCTTGGCTTCGATAACACAATCCATACCCAAACTCTCCGATACTATTTCCGAAAATATCTTTGGTGTATACCCCTTAAAGTTTATATAATCCTTACAAGATAAGTAAGGATCCTGACTAAATGGTGTCGAAAAACTATCACCGAAAGACCAAAGAGTTGACAAATTAAACTATTTTAGAATCGGGGTAAGATTTCAAGAGAAATCTTTTATTGTAAACATCGTCCCATGCCCTTCCATTAAAATGCCATTTCGCATCATTATGAGCAGATTTAAGAGACTCCTCAACATGAACCTTGGCGAAACCAATCATCAACTCCTCAGTTGTGATGTTTTCATTCTCCAATTTCATTTTTTCAATAAATTCCTTAGCGGTTAAAGTCATATAATTAAATATTAATTATCTTTGTATTTAAAATAATATAGTTATGGCAAAAGTTAAAATTAAAACAATCTACAAACATAATAGAGTTTCCAAGAGTGGAAAGATGACGACTGTTAAAACACACAAAAGAAACGTGGCAAGAAAGAAGAAATAAATTTGGAATATACTAGAATATTCCATATCTTTGTGTTATGATTATTGTATACACCCTTTTTGGGATTAGTGGTTTATTAATTATAACTGCCCTATATAAATTCTTCACAGAAAGAACAGATAGGGTTTATAGTGTAAACTGTGATTATAATACTCTTTGTGCAAATATTGTGAATTGGGGTGTGGGTAATATACCACCAATAAAATCCTACAATAAATTAAAGGTCAAAGTTTCATCTTACGAACATAAGAAAACTATGGCACTATTTTTTCCGGCACAAAAAGAGATTAAAATATACATCAAAAATCACGATACTGTCCAAGAAATTGTGGATACACTTCTTCATGAAGTCACACACTATAAACAGCATTTAAGAAATCCAAGAGGAAACACCAAAGAGTATACTAAACTGATGGGTCTTTATGGTTATTTAAATCACCCCATGGAAATAGAGGCCGTTAACACCGCTAAATCTTATATGGGTGACTGTCTTAAATATTTGGAAAGAAATGGACATATAGTATCCTAATTAATATTTGAAATAAATTCTATTTTCAATATTACGGTTTCTATCCTAGTCTGTGAAACGATACTCAATAAATTTAGAGAATAGTCTTTTTATCATATTTCCGACTTTGTCACGTTTTTACTTCCGACTTTGGCATTTTAATAGAACTTTCTGAGTACCTGAATAACATCCCAAGCATCTTCAAGAGCATCGTGAGTGACTTCACCACTTATGTTAGTTCTTTCTTTACAAGTTGTTAATGATGGTAAAGATGTATCGTTCTTCCAATCAACACATAAGATTGCGGGATCTAAAACCCTTTGTCTTGTTCTAATAAGTTTTTGCCACCAAGGGAGTTGTTGTAGAAATAGTTTATCAAATGTTCCGAAATTTTTACCCGCAACATTTAATGTAATTGGTTTTGAGTTTGAATCGATTTTCGATGTTACCAATAATTGATTTGGAACCGCGTCACTATATCCGTTTAACCAAAGGAATTCATAAAACTTTTTTACTACATCTTCCTTTTCATAAAAAGAATAGTTAAGAATGGTATCCATATTAAATCTCGTCTCATCAGTTCCTTCTAAATATTCACCAATCATGGCTATTAAACCTTTATTCATTGTTAATGCTCTTGGCGAACCAACAATTTCCCTTTGTAGAATAACCGCGTTGAATTTTGGGCATTCTTCATATGGTAATTTTTTTTCTGTGTCTTCGATGATTGCCCCAATTGAAAGGACACAATTTTTTTCAGGATCAAGACCTGATGTCTCTATGTCAATGCTAACATAAATCATAGTATTAGTGTTTACTTCTACCTCTACCTAATTTTTCTAAATCAGAATATGAACCGGAATTTGATGGTTTTCTTCTTGGTGATTCATACCAAGTTTTTAACCATTCAAATGGTTTCTTCGCATCTGTAAATGGACCACCAAAAGCAGGATACTCGTCTTTAAGATATTCTTCTTCCACTTCTTCCCATGTATCGGTTTTAAGTTGTGCCATAATCTCTCTTGTCAAACTACCGGCTGTTTTAGTTCCATCATTACTCCAATTAATAATCATGTTTTCAACCTCACGGTAAAGTTTTATTTGATGTTCATTCATATTGTTTACGAATTTATGATATTCTAAATTTTCTTTATCTTTTTCAAGTACATCAGCTTGTCTCATCATCTCGTTATATTGTCTTGGTGTCATGTTAATTATAGTTTTTTTTATAAATTTCTAAAAATCCAAAATATAGGCGAGTTTTGATTTTTACCAACGTTGACTTTTTTTCGATGTTTACCTGGTTGATATTTGTTCTGTGACAAATTATGGTGTCTCATACCAGCACCCACAATATATAGTTTAGGGTTACATGATGTGAATGATACCATTACTAAAAAAAGTAATATCAACTTCTTCATAATGTAAAAGTACAAATATTATTTGGAATATCAAAAAAAAATATGAAAAAATAAACCCCCAAGATTGGGGGTTAAAAAATATCATTAAAAAATTAATTCTGTTTAGGTTTTCTACCTTTTCTCGCTGGTGTCTTTTCGGTTACAACCTTAACAACATCCTTACTTTGTTTTACCACCTCTTTTGCCGCTTTGGCCACGTCTTTAACCTCTTCAGCGACCTTTTTGGCTCTTTTCTTTACCTCAACAACGACTTCCTTGACATCTTCTACTTTTTCTTCTAATTTATCAGGAATCCCGTTTTTATCCTCGTCTTTAAATGCTCCGAAGAACTTAGTTGCAACAAATACACCGATTGATGCTACGGCTAAAATTGATAGAACTATTAATGTTGTATTCATAATACTTTCTTTTTATATAAATATATGAAAAAACATTAAATTCTTCAAGTTTTAACCCACGTAATATTCTTCGATTAATTTATCCCCACTGAACTCCTTTCTAACCATATAACACTCTGATTCTGAATTTCTTAGTGATTTTATTTTTCTTTCAGCTTGTTCAAGTGACTCACACTCAAAGACCTCTTCCCCGCGAACGACTTCAAATTTGTATGTAATTTTTATTTTCATCTTATTTTTCTAAGTAACAATTCATTTTAGTTGAAACAATAAGTTTTATATTCTCTAAACACTCTTTGTCCGCCCATATAATGGTGTGATCAAGATTGTTATTGACCACCGATTCGACAAAATTTCCACCCACCATATAATTATCTCTCGTCATCATTACAGATGCCATAATGTCAATTACGTGTGGTGATGGTGTTTCATCATATTCTTTTGCGAACTCTCTTACTCTTTCGTAATAATCTTGTTGTGTTGTCATGATTTATATATTCTTAAGTTATTGTAATAAGCAACAGAATTGTTTTCTGCAATTAATCCGTATTCTTTTTTCACATTTTTATGAATAGTATTGGTGTCTTCACTGATATATTTTGAAATAATATTACAGAATCCAAAATTAGATTCATCAACCACTTCTTGTGGTGTACCGGGTAAACCACAATAAATTGCTTCACCCACCTCAGAAATAAACATACCACTATAAAATCCCTTTAGTTCATATTCGTTTACAAACCTATCGGCATTACACCATATAAAAACACTATTATCTCTTTCTTCCAATAAAGGGACAATAGTTTGGTCGATGATATACCCTCCACATTTTTTAAATTGACCCATTGAGAAGAGACCAAATGGTGATCCGTGTCCCATCATCATGACTCTATCGTGAGACTTGATAAGTTTGTGCAGTTCTTCTTTGGTAATTCCACCAGTTATAACTGTCTTATTTTCAATTGGTTGATAGACTATGTCTAAAAAAGATGTAGTACTATCTTTTGGGTGTACAATTAATGTTTTCATACCACAAAGATAGGTACTATTTTTAATATACCAAAAAAAAACTAGTATTTTTTATATAATACTAATATTTGTATATTTTAGTAAATAATCATAAAAAAGTTCCCCTTGTACCCTGTGTCCATATTCTCCCAAGTGGGTTTCATTTAAAATCTTATAGTCGGTTTCCTGTTCAATGGTTTTTCCGCCGTACTTAAAAATTACATCGAAAATTGTTCTAATCTTTTGATTATTGAAGTTAAAGGGTGGTAATTTGGATATCTCATCGTGAAGAATATACCTATTATCCTTTAAGTCTTCGTTAGGTAAATCATTTATTATATCCACATCAGCAGACCAAAAAAATAAATAAAACTTTTTTGATTTAGAATATTCTGTTAGTATTTTCTGATAATTGTAAATCTCTTGTATGTGAAGTGGGTGTGATCTATTCATTGCAATTTCTTCCCTTATAATTTCTTTTATATATTGCCCATCTTCTCTATTTACTGAAAATCTTTTCCAATGAAATTTCTTTTCATTTTCATTCCATACAACCCATCTAAATCTATGATTGTAAGTCCAATTAACTATTACAATGTCATTATCATTAAATTCGTTACTATGATTACAAATTGTTTGGAAAATTTCAGGATTTGACATTCCAGCAACCGCATTATTATTAAGAGTACATTTTAATTTTTCTTGTAAAATGTCCCCCCAAGTTGGTGGTAAATCTTTTTTTATGTATTCTTTCCATTCTTTATATGGTGGGAATGTGGTATCTAATAAATGACCTTGGGTATAACTGTCCCCAAATAAATGTAATTTTATTTTCATATTTAATGTAACATATGTTTTCTAATGTGTTCATAAAATAATTCAAATTGTATTTTATGACCAGACTGCCCAAGGTGAATGTCGTCAATTAATCCATTAGTTTCTTCATTAATTCTCAATCCACCCCTTCTAAGAACCTCATTAAAAATTGTTTCTCCTTCACCTTTTATTAAATCTAAACATAAATAAAATTTATGTGTAATTTTATTTATTAAAGAATTATACTTAAAATTGAAATCAGCGTTCCAAAAGAAAACACTAAATCCAACATATTTTGATAATGTTATAATTATATTTTCAAAATCATGTAATTGTTCGTAATATGCATCTGATGTTCTGTTTAATCCAATTTCTTCACTGGTTGTTTTTGAAATATATCTACTCATATTTTCATAAAAATGTATTGAAAAATTAGTCCATTCTTTTGAATCACAATTAACCCACCTAAATCTATGCATATAAGTCCAATTAATTATTACAATGTCGTCTTTTTCAATCTTATCTGACATTTTGCAAAATCTGTTAAAGATTTCATCATTACCTATTGAACCTTTGGCATGATTTACTAATTCATATTCCAATTTTTCAGATAAAAGTTCTCCCCACGTTTTAGGAAATATTCCATTTCTAAATTCCTTGTATTTTTTATAAGGGATATGTTCTTCTTCATAAGGGGCGCTATAACTGTCACCAAATAAATGTAATTTTTTCATTTTAAAATTTAGGAGTTATTTCTACAACTTTTATTATTCTACCTCCCATAGAACCTTCTGAATTTATTCCTATAAATTTAAATACACCATTAACAACAAATGGTTTCAAGTAATCAACAAACAAATCTTCTAATTTTATTTCAGTAGTTAACCTATTAAATTTTGTTCCATCATTCCTCCAAATAAGATTATTTAAAATAATACCTTTTTGTCTTGATACCCTAAAAAGACTTCCATGATGAAATGGTCTCAATACAATATCCTTATCACCATCACTATCATAATCAATCAAATCAAATTCTCTGAATTCCATCTCACCAACTCTTTCATTATAATCTGGTGAGTCTTGTATTGGTGCCATAAATTTTAATAAATCTTTTGGTATAAATTCTAAGTTACCCTTATTTTCATATAACTGTATTCCATTGTATTGACCTTCGAAAGCCAATGCAAGATCAACATCACCATCACCGTCAAAATCATCGGCTTTTATAGATGTTGTTCCTATATTTGGGTTTTCGTAAATTCCTAATTGGTTTGGTTCTCGAAATACTTCGTATTGTTCGGTTGAATTATTGAAAGAATAAATTAGTAATGAATATCTTTTTTCTGATGTAATTTTACCATAAGTTGCCTTTATTATTTCTGGTCTACCATCCTTATTTAAATCTTGAACTAAAATTGCACCATTACTATTATACCAATTGTAGTTTCCTTTATCGTGATTTACTAAATTTCTATTCTCAATAAAGGAACCATTTGTCGTTTGAGTAAATGTATGAAAAACATCACCCCAATCGTGGTTTTTTATACCCATATGAATCCCAACCAAATCTAATAAACCGTCTCCATTTATATCACCAGTAGATACTGCATGATAAAAACTTCTACCATTACCAACCGTAACTGTTGTCCATTTGATGTCATCTCCCTGAAATTTACCGTAATGTAAATTACCAAATGGTCTTGGTTCACCCTCCCATCCGTGGTCGGCATAAACAATTCCATCCTTTGTAAATTCATAGTTTCTACCAACACCCATTGACGCTTCAGGGTATTTCTTTAGAAACCCCCAATTACCGTTAATTTTTTTTAGTTGAATGGTTGGTATTTCATTGTTATTATTAGGACTCAAGAGAATATACTCTTGATTACCAACCATATAATGTGTCATAGGACTTACATGATACGCAGATAATGAAATCTCTTTAGGTGACAAACTTGGTTCATTTATGACCAACGTGTCTACCTCAACTGTGGTTTTTAAAACCACGGGAGTAGTAATTTCGGTGGATTGATTTACCGGTAATATGTCCGTTTTCTCACAAGAGATTATTAGTGAGGACAAAAAAGCAATAAAAACTATTCTCATCTTTGTTAATTTTGAATACAAAGATACGAATAATTCAGAATATACAAAAAAATTCTAGTATTTTTTAAAAATAAGAATATATCTTATTGATTATCAACTGAGTATGTTCACTATATCCTTCCTCACTATCACATCTGTTTTTGTGTACTCTAATAGAATGTATAGCGGTAGTGTGATCTCTCCCACTAACCATCTTACCAATAGTTTCATATGAATAATTAAACTCTTTCTTCATAATGGCACAAAAAATGTGACGTGCATTTACAATGGGTCCTTTTCTTGACCTTGATAAGATATCTTCTAAGGTTACACCACATTCTTCAGAAACAATTTTAAGAACGTCTTCTGGTTTAACATGTAACCTTTTTTGGGTTTTAGATAGTTTTGGTAAATCTATTGAACGGATACCGGGAAAAACATAGGCACTTATCTTCATAGGTTTTATTTTGTACAAAGATATGTTATTTTTTAATAATTACCCGATAAAAAAACATAAACAACTTCAGGAACCTTGGTGAATATTTTCACGTCCCCCTGTTCATTCGTGTACTCCAAATAGGGTAGGTTTTTAATGTATTTTTTTAACTCTTTAGGTCCTTTATTTAACCTATCAACCACATAATCTCTTGAGTATAATTTTTCAGAATCATAGTATTCTAAAATTAATTTGTTGTATTGTGATTCTGATATTACGATTTTCATACTAATAAATATACCCTAAACCCTATTCGGTTGTTCAAATACGTTTGTTTCACTGACAGCGGAAAATGCACTAATAGGTGTATGGGTTGTTTCGAGAAAATAGTTTTCACTTACCACATCCCCAACTGGTATTTCCATTTGTTCTGCGGCTCTTTCTACCGCTCTTCTGATGTAGTTTGTCCTTTCAACTGGTTCTTCCAACCCAACAGGTTCAGGAGATAAAATCATTTTATCAGACTCAAATTGTTTTAATACTTTGTCTTCTTTAATTCTTTCATCATCGGAAAGTAAAAAACGATTTGTCTTAGCTCCTTTAAATTTTGATTCATCTAAGATTATTTTTCTAAGTTCATCGGTTAACTCTGTCTCCAAAGAATCTATTCTACTATCTTTTTGATTCCAAAAAGAAAACTCGGGGTCATCTTTATGGAGAGAATAAAATGATGCAACCTTATATCCAGTAATCTTATTAATACAATAAATCAAAACACCCCTCTTACTATACTTTAAAAAATATTCAGGATTATTTTCTGATGTTGTGCACCATTTTGTGTTTGATCCATATTTTTTTGAAGACAAGAATGTTAAAGGCCTAACTAAAATCCATTCATCATTTTCAAAAAGAATTTTAACTTGTTTTTCTAAATCTTTGATGTCAGATGACAACTCAGCAATACTCAACGAATTCATAATTTCATCAAATGAACCATATCTACTTAAATCATTTTGTTTAATTAAACCTCTTTCATTGTATTCACAAAATTTTCTAAATGATTTTAAATCTGTGTGATTGAACATGTCTATTATTCTATAAAAAAACAATTGTTCTAATTTCTCTAAAGAATCGAATTCAATTTCTTCGATTGTGAATTCTCTTTTAAGAATCTCTCTGACTTCACTAAGATGATTTTCGATTTTGGGTGTGTTATTTATAATCCTCAATAATGTTTCAGTATACTTGTCTTTTTTTTCAGGTACAAGTAATGAAAACAATTTGAATAAATTAATATTGTTTTCGGGGGCAGTTTTGATTTGTTTAATTCTTGACATACTATTTTGTAAATTTAAATCCGTAAAATTCATAATTTTTATAAACTGAGTCTTTATCTCCATTTCTAAATGCGTCTTCCTCATTTGGATAAATGGCATCAACAGGACATTCGGGTAAACAAGCACCACAATCAATACATATATCGGGATTTATGTAAAGTTGTTTTCCTTTCAATTCTTCCTTAGACATTCTATCAACTTCTAATCCCATACCATCAACCTTAATTGGTCCGTTTATACAATCAACAGGACAAACTTTGACACAAGCGGCGTCACAAACAGAAACACATTTATTTCCAATTATATATGACATTTTATAATCCTAATACTTTCAATTGATCAATGGTATGTTTTGCATTCACGTGATGAATACCTATTCCACCTTTTTCTCTCCAACCGATTATATTATCTATCCTATCATCAATTAAAATAGACATGGGATTAGACAAATCTTTCTTATCATTAGCATACTTTAATATTAACTCTACCTCAGGTAATTCTCTATCTAACCACCTAAATTTACCAATTCGTGATTCTACTTTTTTTGATGGCGCGGACAATATTTTTGGTCGGTACTTAGCAATATACGACCACAATATTTTACCATCACTCATCCAATCCATATCCAACCAAAACTTAACACCCGCTTTATTTATTGGTTCCCAAAAATCGGGACCATTTTGGAATTGGTCTTTTATATTTATACCCGTCAAATCAAAATAAGCTTTATCAAAGTCTGTTAAGACTCCATCCAAATCACAAAAAATATTATATTTTTTACTCATACAAGATAATATATATAATTTTTTTATAAAAATCAAAAAACCCCAAAAATTTTGGGGTTTTAATACTGAAATCTAAATTAAATTATTTTGTTTTTGCAACAATTTCCATATTTTCATTTCCTTCATCTTTCATAACATAATAATTACCATTTTCATCCTTTCCTAGAACTAATTCGACCGCAGAATCATCTTGGTCTCCACCCATCATATCCTCTGAATCCTTTTTTTCTAATTGTTCATTAAGAATTGATTCTACTATTTTCTCAATATCTGATTGTTTTAATTTGATTACTTTTTTCATGTAATTAATATTTTATTTATAAATACTTTAGATATTGAATTTTTTTTTCAATTTAACAAATTTAACTGGACTTTCTTTATCGATAAATTCTTTATAAATTTTTTTATTTTTAGGTTTTAACTCGTTGGGGTTTATATAATCCAACTCAGTTTCACCGGGTTCAACATTAATAAATCTACTTAAAAATCTATCCATTTTGATATAATAATAAAGAAATATTATTGTAAATAATCCAAGTGCCACGGATATTAGATTTAAAATAAAAAGGGAGGATATTAAACAAGGAATTACAATAAATGTAAAAATTGAAAAGGTTCCAAATCCAACAAATATTAGTGATGAGGTTTTTTGGGAGAAAACTTTTTTTAATAATTCTTTCATTTTTTTTGGGTTTAATAAGATGTATGATAAAAGTAAGTATTATTTTGTATATTCCAAAATATTTCAAAAAAAATCCTCACATTTCTGTGAGGATATACTAAACCCAATTAGGGTCAATCCATAATCAATTGTTATGAATAGGTACTTTTATTTTTTCATTTGTTTAATCACATCTTTGACCAAGTTATCAAATATATTTTCATTTATTCTTCTTTCATTGGGTCTTCTAGTAGTATATCCTCCACCATCCATTTCAGCTCTTTCTGGTGTCGCCTTTCTTAATACACTCTCAGGACTAATTGATATCATTTTTTGTTTAAATTCATTAATAGCGGTAATAAGACCTCGTACTATTTGTGGATTATCCATTATTGTGTTTTCAGGTGTAAATTCTGTACCAGGATCGAGTTGTATATTTTTTACAACACCAACCTG
>Ga0194129_10006270_pt1 | contig 14664 bp, 14 predicted proteins | sample TA2KigCa35mmetaG_FD_150862 | JGI IMG/M metagenome (GOLD analysis project Ga0194129, IMG submission 150862) | Freshwater microbial communities from Lake Tanganyika, Tanzania - TA2015038 Kigoma Deep Cast 35m | ecosystem: Environmental > Aquatic > Freshwater > Lake | place: Tanzania: Lake... | reverse complement strand
CCCGAGCATCACCGACCAGAAGCCGAGCAGGAACCACGACTCGCGCCGAGGGGGGCGCATGGCGTCGGGGAGGTTGTGCATCAGCGCAGGAACACGAGGACGAGGTCGCCCGCGCCGGGCGCGGGTTGGTCGTAGGCGACAGGCGCCACGATGCCCGCGCCCGCGAGCGGACCCACGAACACGCCGCCCGCCTCCACGGCGAGCCCGCCGCCCTCCGGGGCGATGGCGCGAGACGCGCGCGCGAAGCAGGTGCCCGCGAAGGTCACGGGGGCGTACCACTCGCCCTCGTGCTCCAAGGCGTCGCCGGTCACGCCGACCAGTTGCGAGGCGTCCTGCGCGGGCGCCCACGCGGTGCCGTCGAACGCGACCACGGAGCCGATAGGGAGAGCGGAACTGAGCTTGAGCGTGGTGAACATGGTTTAACCTGTCTGTTTGATCTTGCTGTTTTCTTTCGAGCTAGACGGCGTGACTAAACGGTGTTGAGCCGCACAATCTGAAAGGAGATGGCCTGGTTGGGCCGGAACAGGGCCGCCCCCGAGCCGCCGCCGAATGTCACGGCGCGGAGGTATAAGTCGCGCGTGGTCGAAAAGCTCAAGCGCGAAATGGACAGCCCGCCGAATCTCGCGGCGGCAGAGACTCGCGTGCGGTGCCCGTGAAACTGCCCTCCCGTTCCGTTGGTCAACGTCGAGTACGGGCGCACCTCCGCGAAGGTCGCCACGCCGACGCGACCGTCGTTGCACGTGAACATGGCTAGGTATTCACCCGCAGGGAGCCGCACGGCCATAGGGAAGCCCGCCGCCGCGGTGACAGATGGGGGGTTGGTCGACTGCACCATCGTGGCCGAGTTGTTGAGGTACAGTCGCCCGAAATTCGTGAAGCCGAGTACCGTCGCCCATTGGGTGGTGCTATACGGAGTGCCGCCGCCGCCATATTCCGAGTTGGTATGGTAGTGGCTCGCCATAGGCGAGTCGGCGGGGCCGTTGCCCGCGTCGCTGAGTGTCACGGACTGCCATGTGCCGCCGACATAGGCCATGAAGCCGGCGACGTTCCCGCCGGGCAGCGGTGCCACGGTATCGAGGTTGTGAGACATCACACGACCTTTCGAATGAAGAGCACGCCGTTCTGAGACATCTGCGCTCCCTGCGACGCCGCCACGCCCGAGCTTTCCGCGACATTGAGGGAGAGCGTGACGGTCGTGGCGGTTTCAATCTGCCCCAAAAGGCACGAAGCCGTTCCGCCGTAAGTGGCGAGGCTCGCGCCCACGGCGGCGAGCGAGGAGTAGATCGTGGTGCCCACCTGCGCGCGATACGCGAATATACCAGAGCTGGAAAATACGGGATAGGTCTGTGCGATGAGTGTGTACTTACCAGCGGGCAGTTGCACGGAATGAACCCACGACGTGCCCGCCGTCTTATTCAGCACGGCCCCCGTGATGGTGTTGACGGGGGCTGTGTCGTAGAAGCATACGCGCTGCCCGACGGCCGTGGTGAAGCCGCTGTTCGCGTAATCGTCCTCCTCGCCGCGCCCGATGAGGATCATAGGGGCCGTGTTGGCCGGGCTAGGGGGCGTATACGCTTGGTTAGTCCACTGGTCCGTGCCCGAGTCATACGCCAAGAGGTCGTTGGCTTGAGGCGAGGTGATGACCACATTGGACAGCTCCGCGAGCTGCGGGATAATGACGCTCTGCGCGTCGGGCTGGCTCGTGCCCACTTTCAGAGTGTTGTGGCTCACATGATCTCCCAATCGTTGGCGCCCTTAATAAGCGTGATGGATTGTTTGGGGTTGCCAAGCGTGTAACTCACAAGCCCGTCAATCGTGTCGCCCCCAGAGGGGCTCAGCACCAGATCATTAGTCGAGTCGTAGAGCTTGAAGCGGATCGCGCTGCCGTTGGGCACGCCCGAGCGCGCTGGCAGGGTCGCGGTGATGTTGCCGCCCGCCGCCGACACCGAGTAATGGTAGCCCACGGCGGCGGTGAAGTTGGCGCTCTTGCTCTCGTACACTGCGTCCGTGGCAGGCACATTCAGCAGCTGCGATCCGTCCACCGCTGGCAGACCCGCGACACCGCCGCCGATGTCGACGAGCTGCACGACATCGTTGACCGCAGTGCCGACATCCTCAGCAGCTGCGGTCCCGAGGCTCGGCTTGCCCGTGAGATCGGCATACGCTCCCGAGGTTGCCACAGTCGCGAGGGTGGGCGTGCCGCTGAGGTCGGAGTAGGCGCCCGAGGTCGCCACCGTCGCGAGAGATGGCGTGCCGCTGAGGTCGGAGTAGGCGCCCGTGGTCGCCACAGTCGCGAGGCTCGGCGTGCCCGACAGATCGGCGTAGGCGCCGCTCGTGGCGACCGCTGCTAGGCTCGGAGCGCCAGAGAGATCGGCATACGCTCCCGAGGTCGCCACCGTCGCGAAGCCAGGGATGTCGGTCGCCGTCAGCGTCACATTGCCTCCCACCGGCGTGATGCTGTTGACCGAGGAGACGGTCGACCCTCCGAGCGTCCCGAGCTTGGTGTCGATGCCGGCGAGGTGCGATGTGAGCGCGGTAGTCGCGGCCGTGTAGTTGACAGCCGTGTGGTTCGTGGTGGTGTTCTGCCCCGTCAACGTGACGGCGCCCGTCAGCGTGTTAACCGCTGTCACGGGCGCCGTAGCGGCGGTGACGAAGCCCGCGCCGTTGGTCAGTTGGTTTGTGTTGCCCGTGAACGCGAGCGCCGAGGGCAAGGTCAGCGCCGAGAAGAAGCCACGGAACGAGCCGTCACTCAGCCCCGACTGCCCAGCCATAGTCACGCTGGCGAGCGCCGCAGCGGGGACGCCGCCGCAGTTGGCTATGATGACCTGCGCCGCGAGGGCGCTGTTCGAGATCGAGGCGCCCGCCGCGAAATTGCAGTTGATGAAGTAGACGACCGCGCTCACGCCTGCGGCGATGGTCACAGTCCCCGCGATGTCGCAGTCGCGCACCGTCACGAAGTTGCTCGTGCCGTTGGTGATCGTGAGCCCGCCGAGGAGCTGGCAGTCGATCAGCGCGTGCCTGCCCTGCGTGCCGTCGATCGTGGTCAGCCCTTCGATCTGAAAGCCCTGCACGAGGTTGCGAGTGCTATACAAGCCGCTGATCGTGAGCCCGCGCACAAGCTCCGCGACACCGAATCCGCCCGTGCCCGTGCCCTCTGCGCGCAGCTTGAGGAGGTTTTTGTCGGTGAGCGTGACGGTCGACCCGCCATAAGAGCCCGGCGAGCACCAGACGAGCGTGTTGGTGGTCGTGGCCGCGTCCACGCCGTCCTGCACATCGTTGATGCCGTCGTTGACATACTCGATCGAGGAGTACAGTCGCTCAGCGGTGAGGTCCGCCACATCGGAGATGACAGTCTGAAGCGCGGTGTCCAGCGTCCCGAGTTCGCCGTCGATCCCCGCGATGTGCTCGGTGATGCTCGCCCCGGCGGGGGTGTAGTTGGTCGCCGTGTGCGAGGTGTCGATGTCCTGCGCCGTCAGCGTCACATCGCCGCCCACCGGCGTGAGAGTGTTGACGCTCACCACAACAGTCCCACCGAGCGTCCCCAGCTCGGCGTCGATGCCCGCGAGGTGCGCCTCGACATCCGCCGAGGCGGCAGTGTAGTTGACGGGGGTCGCGGCCACAGACACATCGTCAGCAGCTCCCGAGGTCGCCACCGCCGCGAGGCTAGGCTTGCCCGTGAGATCGGCGTAGGCACCCGTGGTCGCCACAGTCGAGAGGCTAGGCTTGCCCGTGAGATCGGCGTAGGCACCCGTGGTCGCCACAGTCGAGAGGCTCGGCGTGCCCGACAGGTCGGCGTAGGCGCCGCTCGTCGCCACAGTGGCGAGGCTCGGCCTGCCCGACAGATCGGCGTAGGCGCCCGAGGTCGCCACCGCCGCGAAGCCCGCGATGTCGGTCGCCGTCAGCGTCACATCGCCACCGACAGGAGCGATGCTGTTGACGCTCGTGACGAGCCCCACGCCGAGCTGCGTGTCGATGCCCGCCAGATGCGCTTCGAGCGTGGTGGTAGCCGCAATGTAGTTGACCGCCGTGTGAGCGATGGTCACATCCGCGCCAGCGCCGCTCGTGGCCACGGGGGCAAGCGAGGGCGCGCCCGAGAGATCGGCGTATGCACCGCTCGTCGCGACCGTGGCGAACCCCGATATGTCGGCGGCCGTCAGCGTCACATTGCCGCTCACTGGCGCGATGCCGTTGACGCTCACCACGATCTCGCCCCCGAGCGTGTCCACCTCGTCGGAGAGCGCCTTCAGCGCAGTATCGAGGAGGCTGTCTGCGCTCTTCAAGCTCGTCGCGGAGCTCAGATAGTTCGACGTCGCGGGCGGGGTGTATGTCCCGTCGGCAGCGAGCCCCGCGCCGATCTGCGTGGTGTTCAGCTCGTTCTGGATCGCGGTGTCTGCGCTCGCTCTGGTCGTCGCCTCGCTCGTGTCGGCGTCGGCTCGTGCCATCGCCTCGGCGATGATGTTGTTCTGAAGCACGATGTCGGCGTTGGCTCGTGCCGTCGCCTCGGCGGTGAGGTTGACCTGAAGCGCCGCGTCGGCTGCGATGCGAGCCGTCTCCTCTGCCTTCAGCGCCGTGTCGAGGAGGCTGTCTGCGCTCTTGAGGCTCGTCGCCGTGCTCAGGTAGTTCGACGACGCGGGCGGGGTGTATGCCCCGCTGGCAGCGAGCCCCGCGCCGGTCTGCGTGGCGTTTAGCTCGTTCTGGATCGCGGTGATGTCGAGGGTGCTGTTGACCCACTGCGAGGACGCGGCGTGGTAGACGAGCGCCTGCCCATCGGTCACGCCGCTCAAGGTCACATCGAGCAGATCGCCGAGGTTGCTGACCATCTCGGTGCTGTCGATCTTGTCGAGCTTTGTGCCGTCGATGGTGCCGTCCATGTCGGCGTTGACCACCAAGTGATCCCCGACATCCCATGTCTTGCCGTAGCGCGTGCCGCCGGCGCTGACATAGTAGAAGTCGCCCTGCTGCGCGTAGGACAGGTCGGGCACCGCGTTGATCGCATCCCAAAAACCCTTGTAGGTCATGCCGCCCGCGATGCTGCTGATGGCGGCTGCGAGCCCCGCAGGAGTGACAGCGATGTCGGTCGCGGTGCCCGTGGTCGCCTCGGTGGTGGTGGCGAGGCGAACCTTGCCCACCACGGTGGTGGTGGCGTCGGGCACGGAAGCCGCGCCCGCACCGCTGCTAGGGACTTTGATGATGGCCATCAGATGCCTCGCTCCCAAAGGGTCAAGGTCGCCGTGACCGTGCCGCCGCTCGTCCCCGTGGCGTTAATCGTCACGGCCTCGAACAGGGGCGCGTCCTTGCCCGCAATCACCACGATGTCGGCCTCGGTGGCATCCACGGCGGCGACACGCATGACGGAGTCACTCGCGGGCAGGATGGACACTGTGTAAGTGCCCCCAGCCAAGCCGCTCACGGTCACTTGGGCGTTGGCCGGGTAGCCTGCGGGGTTCCACTTAGTGACCGCGGGCGTGAAATCGAGGGTGCCGTCGCCCGTGCGGCTCAGCGTGAGGGTCTTATACGCGGACATGGACGCTCCTGTGTGTGTGTGTCAAGTGTACTCAGCGGGGCGCTTTTCCGCTAGTGCTGCCCGCCCCCAAGCCCCTCGGGGTCCGCGTTGGCGAGCAGCGTCCCCCACCACTCGTCTAGCCCCGCGTCTTGTGACTCCGTGTCCACGGCGGCGCCCTCGTGGTCTAGCATACGCCCCACGGAGTCAATGTAGCGGTGCGAGAATCGCTCCACGCGCAGCACGGAGTGGGCGATCCAAAGGCTCATGACCGTGTCGTCGTGCTTCTCGCGCCCCAGCCCCCACAGCTCTTGGATCAAGGGCTCCAGCGCCTCGCGGTCGCGCTGCGTGGCGTAGGGGAAGATCACCTTAGACTGCTCAAAGAGCACCGAGAGCGAGGCGACACCCTGCCACGGATCCGCCTTCTTGGCGCCCGTGGTCACGTGCCCCACGAGGGGGAGGTCCGTGGTCTGCTGGAGCCCGATAAAGTGAAGCTCGCCAAACGCGTTGCGCTCCACGGCGACCGCGCGCACACGCCCCCGCCACCTGTTGAACTCCTCCACCACGGCGTCACGCAGCTGGGACGCCTGCAACCCGCGCTTGCGGAACAGCCCGAGGAGGTAGTGGTCCCCCGTGGCGGGGTCGCGCCCCCAAGTGGTCCCCACGGTGAAGTCGGTGTCGCGCGCCTCCGCCGCCTGCGCCGAGGACACGAGCGAGAAGTCCCACCCCTGCACGATCTCAAGCCCCTTGATCTCGGGCAGCTCGTACAGGCTCAAGTGCTTGCCGCGCTCCTTGGCGGTCTCAAGCCACTCGTAGCGGAACGCGGCGGCGCTGTCGTCCTGCACCTGGTTCTGGAACTCGCGCGCGAACAGCTGCGCGCCCATGCTCCGGCGCTCGCGCAGCAGGTAGTCCAGGGGGCGCTCCTCGGGCCACAGCACAGCGTGGTCGCCCTCCACCTCCACGCCCTTGATCACCTCGCGCCCGTCCACCTCGTGCGTCACGAACCTGTGCGCCGTGGGCCACTTGACCACGGCGGGGTCCTCGAGCACCGCCCAGCTCGGGTCCACGAGTATGTCCCCGTACAGGTCCCCGTAGTGCTTGCGCGTGCCGATAGTCACGATCAGCCCGCCGCGCGTGAGCATGGGCAACACCGTGGCGCGGAACCACCGTTTAGTCTTGTCCCGCTGGCTCGCGGTGTAGACCGTGGCGTCGCTCTCAAGGTCATCCGCGAGCACGAGATCAAAGTGCGCGCCCGTCACCGCGCCGCCCGAGCCGATAGCCGTGAGCGTGGGGTCCACGCTCTCAAGCGTGCGCGGCACGTACACCTGCGTCTGCGTCCACGGTGTGTCCTCGGACTCAAGCGGTGTGCAGCCGCGCGTGGGGTCGCTCGCCCAGTCCTCGGTGACGCGCTCCGAGCGCAGGAGCGCCTTCACGCGCCGCATGCGCTTCTCTGCCTGCGCCGCGCTCTCACAGATCCACAGGATGCGCACGTTGCGGTTGAGAACGATGGCCCGCACCGCGTAAGTGATCGCCGCCTCGGTCTTGCCGTGGTCACGCGGGGCGAGTACGAGCAGGCGCCCCTTGTCCTGCTGTTCTTGGGCGCTCCTCCACGCCTCGTCAAAGCGCGTGAGCCAGCGCTTCCGGTGCTCCGCGAACCTCATGCCGCAATAGTAGGCGTCAAAGAACACGGGCGACACGCGCGACAGGGCGCGCCGCTGATCGGGTGTTGACGGCAAGATCACGCTCATGTAGCCTGCTTTCCCTTTTGCCCGACACAGGAGACACATGGACCTCTGCATCGTTATCCTTATGACCATATACCCTACGCTGCAAAGCTCGCAAGTACGCGAGTTTAGGCGCGCGCAGTCAGTGTGCGAGCACGTGTACGAGAGCGCGCTCAAGACGGATGTGGACCCCCTCCTCGCGCTCGCCGTGGCAGCCGAGGAGACGCGCTTTAAGCCCCGCGTCTCAAACAAGGGCGCGCAGGGACCCCTGCAGGCGGTGCCCGCCCTCTGGTGTCCCAAGGACGCGCGCGGCAAGCTCAAGCCCAAGTGCGACCACACCGCCGCGGGGCTCGCCGCCCTCAGCTACTACACCGCGCGCCGCCCCTCCCTGCGCCGCGCCCTGGAGAGCTACGCGGGCACGGGGGAGGGCGCCCGCGCCTACGCGGAGCGCGTGCTCCTGCGCCTCAAGACCCTGCGCGCCGTGGCCGTTGCTCTCGAGGGCGACAGCGAGGGCTAGAGCTTCAGCTCACACGCGCCGCCGGCGCACGCCACCTCGCCCATGACCTCGGTGTTGTCCTCGTCCTCGCGCACCTGCGAGTAGTCCACGGGGGTGTGCGTGACGCGCAGCGCGTTCCACAGCTCCCAGGCGGCGAGCTTGCTCGCGCGGTGCGGGTCGTCCTCGCTCACCTCGCGCGGCTCGTACACGCGCGTGAACGGCGCCTGCGGGTAATCGTAGTCGCCGCTCGCCCCGAGGCACGAGACCCCCCCGAACTCGTAGGGGCGCGTGCTCAAGGTCTCGATCACCCCGTCCCACTCCTCGGGGCGCACGACACAGGTGTTTGACACGTTGTGCCGCACGGGTCCCGCGGAGCCATGGCGCACCGTGCCCCCAAGCACCCACGAGCGCTGCACGAGCGCCACCCACTCGAGGAACTCCTGCGCGGTCTGCTCGCTCTTGAGGAGCGCGCCCTCTGGCGCCTGCACCGCGAACGAGAGCGCGTAGTCCGTGCCGTTGCGCGACCACACGGACGGCTCCCCCGCGAGGGGGTTGGCGGCGATGTACGCGCGGGTGATGGGCGACTCCGTGGACGCCTGCACGCGGCGCAGGAAGCGCGGCGCGTGGTCCGCATGTACTCCGCTCGCGCACCCAAGGAGCACCGCCGCGTTGCCGCTCGGCTTCACGCAGGTGACGCGCGCGGGGCACCTCTTCAAGCCACACGCCGCCCACCACCTGCGCGCCGTGTCCGCTGCGTGCTCCCCAAGCATCCGCAGTAGCCTCTCCTCCCGCACCCACGCCGCCGCGCTCCCAAGACCCGTGAGGCTCACCCCGAGCAGGTACTCGCGCTCAAGGATCTCGCGCGTGCAGGTGCGCCCGCCAGCCACCAAGAAGTCATCGTCCGTGAGCGTGTACCCCGCCTGCACGCACCCGAGGAGCGTGGCAAGCTCCACGGCCTCGCGCGCCTCCTCCACCGAGCCCCACGCAGCCGCGTTGACCTCGGTCAAGTTGCAGAACTGCCACGCGCTCTCGAACGAGAGCCCCGCCGCCTCCCACTCCGCGCGCCGGCGGTGATCTAGTATCTCCGCCGCGTACTCGTCCAACACCTTGCCGCGCGCGTCCTTGATCAGCGTGGGCACCATGCCGATCTCGACGCACGGATTGTACGCGGTCTCAAGGGAGTCCACCCAGATGATCCCTGGCTCCCCGTACACCTTGGTGCGCTCAAAGATCGCGCGCACCTGCGCCGCGTACTCGGGCTCCTGCGCACGGGACCGCAGCGCGAGCGCGGAGATGTTAGCGCGCGCGCGCCACGGGTGCGTGCTCCACCAGTTCGCGGCGCTCTTGCTCCCGAGCATCTCCTCGTCCGCGATGTCGAACAGCGCGATCAAGGCCGCGCGGCGCACGCCCCCCGCGCGCACGCAGTCTGCCGCCACGCACATGAGGTCGCTCGCGTCCACGGGGCGCAGCGCCTGCCCCGCGCGCCCACGCAACAGCGCCTCCGCCTCCGCGAGCATCACGCGCAGGGGAAAGGGTCCAGGCGCCTTGCCCCCGCAGCTCTTGATCTCGCTCCCGCGCTCGCGGATCTGCGAGAAGTCAAAGCAGGGGACGGGGCCTTGTCCCATGTAGCACTCCACGAGCGCGTCCAGCGCGCGCGCCCACGCCTCGCAGCTGTCCCCGATCACATGGGTCACCTGGGGGCGCCCCCCAAGCTCAGCGAGGCTCGCCACGCTCGGGAGCCGGCGCACATGGTGCGCTTGCACCGAGTACCCCACGCCCGCGCCGCACAGGAGCAGGTACAGCGCCTCCGCGAACCTGCGCGGGGTGTCCACGTGCGCCACCGTGCAGTTGTACGCCCGCGGGTGCTTGTGCAGGACCGCCTCGCCCCCGAACTGCAAGGACCGCTGGCTCCCAAGGATCCGCTTGCTCTCGTAGGCGCGCTGCACGCGCTCAAGCTGCTCCGCAGGGAGGTCCGCGCCCCGCGCCGCTAGGTGCGCGCGGTGCATGTCCATGACGCGCGCGACCGCCTCCTCCCAGGTCTCCCTGCGCCGCTCTTGCCTGTTGTACCTCGCGTAACTCTGTGAAAAGTTGAATGAAGCGAGCGCCGCGCGTTGCTGGTCCGTATCCCTCATGTCCGTGTCCTGTGTGTCTGGGTGCAGGGGTCTAGCCCTCGTCCTCGCACTCGTCCACGAGCGGCGGGGATAGGGTATCGAGCCTAACACAGAACACGCGGGCGCGCTCCTGGGCGCGCGGAATCGCTTCAAGTACGTCGGGGAGCCCGTCCTCGCGCACATGCACCCGCGCCCCCTGCGCCTCGAGGTCCGCGGCGTTCAGACTCCTCTTGCCCGTGTGCGTCCACGCGGAGTAGTCCACGAGCCACCACACCCCCTCAAGCCGCACGAGCACGAGCGCCAAGTGCCCCCACGCGACACAGCGCGCGAGCGCCTGCGCCTGCGCCGCACCCACGGCGGCGAGGGGCACGCGCCCACCCTTGCGGCTCTTTAGCTCCATGAGCCCCGCGCGCCCGTCCGCGCACCACACCTCGAAGTCGGGGCCGCCGGCGCCCGTGGGCACCGCCGTGAACGCGCCCCCACGTCCCGCGCCCCCCACGCGCTTGTACGGCTCCGCGCGCTTGCGTATGTGCGCGCGCCCCTCTCGCTCGTAAGCCGCGCCCACAAGCTCCACCTGCCGCTCCGCGTCCACGCCGCTCTGCTGCGCCTCCCTGTTCGACTCCGCCTGCCTCGCCTCCTGGTCACTCATGCCTCGTCTCCCTCTCCACGGGGCACGCGCGGCACGCCCCCCTGGTCTCTGTTGTCGCCAGCTCATGCGCGCTCGCTTCCTGTGCCGTGTTGTGCGGGGGAACACATCAAGGAGACCACATGACCACGCAGCACGCAAAGAGAGCACCCGTGATCGCCGTAGAGGGACCCATCGGCGCAGGCAAGAGCACCCTGCTGCGTTGGGTCCGCGCAGAGTACGCGCATGTGGTGGGTGACGAGTACGCGTCCTCCCTTCTCCCCCTCTACTTTGCGGACCCGTCTAGATGGGCGCTCGCCACACAGCTCGACTCGCTCGTAGGGCGCGTGCAGTTGGGGCGCGCAGCCCAGCGCGTCGCGCACACGGAGGGCGCGAGCGCCGTGTGGCTCGACCGCTCCGTGCTAGGTGACGCCGCGTTCGCACGCGCGAACCACGCTACCGGACGCCTCACCCCCGAGGAGTACCGCGTGTACGTAGACGCGCGGGACGCGCTCACGCTCCCCCTGCCCGATGTGGTCGTGTTCCTCTCGGTCCCCTACGAGCTGTCCGCCGCGAGACAACGCGCCCGAGGCACCGCTGGCGAGGTGATCCCCCAAGACTACGCCGCAGCCCTCGAGGCCGCGTACACGGACGTGCTCGCGGACGCGGAGTCGAGGGGCGTCCCCGTGTTCCGCGCAGGCATGCCCCACGCGCCCGACCCCCAAGCGTACTCGGTGACCGCGCGCCACCTCGTGGACACCCTGTGGGAGTTCCTAGAGGCGCGCAACAGCCCCCACTAAGCATAGATGGAGCCGCTTTTACTTGTCGTAAGTGCGCGGGAGACAAGGTAAACAAGATTAAGTTAGACGGGGCGCTAAAATATACTTGACGCTAGAGGGGGCGGGTGCTAGGGTACTCCACAAGCGCCCCCCAGCGCCGTTTAACCCTTGACCCTCGGAGACAAGTACATGCACCCCGTGCATCCCCTCGCCCCCCGCCCCGCCGCCCCCCGCGCGCTCACCTTCACCTCCACCGAGGACTTTGACACCCACGAGTGGGATGTGGACGACCTCTCGCGCGGCAAGGAGCCGCACCTGCTCAGCGTGGACAACTCGTATGACGACCACTTTGGGACTGTCCCCGTGTTCGGCGTGGAGGTCAGCGAGACCGAGCACGAGCGCGCCGTGCAGTACACGCTCCCCGACACCCCGTGGACCCTCGTGCCCACGCCCCCCCGCGGACTCTCGCAGGCGCGCACCTGGTGGAACGCGCCCCGCGCGGACGAGGACCACATCCCCTCGCTCCCCCTGCGCGTGGACCTGCGCCTGGTGGCGGACCTCACCGAGTGCCAGGTGCGCCTGCAAGGGTGCACTTGGCACGTGAACGCCGTGTACACCTGCCACTACGAGCTGGCGGACTGAGCACACATGAACACGCACCGCGCACCCTCGCCCCTCAGCACGCACACCTACAGCGACAACCCCGAGTACTACTGCCGCGAGTTCCGCGCAGTCCCCGAGGCTCCCGAGGCTCCCACGCAGAGCGCGGGCGCCGTCACCCAGCTCGAGATGCTCGCGGCGCGCGCCGTGGACATCGCGGAGCGCGTGTCGGAGCCCGTGACCGTGTGGGACGCGCTGCGCGCCACCGTCAAGCTCGCCGCGTGGACCGCGCGCAAGCTCCGCTAGACCCCGCCCACGCGCTCACGCGCTTACGCTCGCACGCGCCCTCCTGCCCGGTCACACGCCGCAGGGGGGCGCAGGCTTTTCGGCTCCGTGCTATCGTGTGCCCACACACACAGGAGCACGCATGGACCCCGCCAACCTTGACCCGAGTGTCGCCGTCACCCCCGACCTCGTCCACGCCGTCGTCCACCTCGTACGCGCTCTCGGGCCGTGGCCCTTCGTGGCGCTAGTGCTCGGGTGGCTCGCGCTCAAGCGCGTGGATGTGCTCCTCGCGCACCTGGCTCGGCGCGCACGCAACACGCAGCGCAAGGGCGCCCGCAGGGAACCCGCGCAGCCAGAGCCCGAGGAGCCCGAGGAGCCCGAGGAGCCCAAGGAGCCTAAGTAAGCGAGGGGCAGGGGGCGCGCAGTGTTGGCTCGATTGCGCGCCCCCCCACACCCTCCCCAGCGCCGTGACCAAGACCAAGCAAGCACGGCACCCCCCCAACACGCCGCGCGCCCCTCCTCTTGCGCGCACCTGTCCCTTTTCGCGTGTTGTGCCGAGCAACACCCGCACACGGAGACCACATGAGCCCCACGCACTACGCGCTCCTCGCGCTCCTCGCGCTCCTCTTGGCGTGGGTCATCGCCCGCGCGCTCGACTGATCACGGAGACCACATGACCAGCTATACCGTCCACAACGGCGACAGCGCACGAGTACTCAAGGGCTTCGCGCCCAACAGCATCGAGGCCGTTGTCACCGACCCCCCATACGGGCTCGGGGACATGTCCCCCGCCCGCGTTGCCGACTGCCTCGCAGCGTGGGCGCGGGGCGAGCCGTGGACGCCTGCATCTGGCTCAAAGGGCTTCATGAACAAGGAGTGGGACGCTTGGGTGCCGGGTCCCGAGATGTGGCGCGAGGTCTACCGCGTCCTCAAGCCCGGTGGGCACGCCATCGTGTTCGCAGGCTCGCGCACGCAGGACCTCATGTGCGTGGCTCTGCGCCTCGCAGGCTTCGAGGTGCGTGACACCCTCATGTGGCTATATGGCACAGGCTTCCCCAAGTCACTCGACATCGCAAAGGCGATTGACAAGCAACGCCACGACCACGCGCGCACTTGGCAGGGGTGGGGAACGCTGCTCAAACCCGCCTACGAGCCAGCGATACTCGCGCGCAAGCCCCCCGAGGGGACTGTCGCGCAGAACACGCTGATGCACGGGTGCGGGGGATTGAACATTGACGGGTGCAGGGTGGGCACAGATGCTATGACCGCTAGGCCAATGAGCAGTCTAGGCCTCCTGCATACTAATAAGCGGGAATGGAAACCGATTGAACCTGTAACTAAGCAAGGCCGCTGGCCCGCCAACATCCTGCTAGACGCCCACGCCGCCGAGGCGCTGGACGCGCAGACGGGAGAGCCCGTATCACGCTTCTTCTACACAGCAAAGGCGAGCCGCTCAGAGCGGGAGGCGGGGCTAGAGGGGCGGCCGCTCAAGACTGCTGGAGCCTTGAACGGATCAGCAAGCGGCGAGCTGAATTGGAGCGGGTCGTCTCCACAACGAGCCAACCATCACCCCACGGTCAAGCCCCTAGACCTCATGCGCTACCTAGTGCGCTTGATCACGCCCCCCGGCGCCACGGTGCTGGACCCCTTCACAGGTAGCGGCTCCACAGGCTGCGCCGCAGTGCTGGAAGGCGCGCACTTCGTGGGCGTGGAACTCGACCCCGAGTACGCTGAGATCGCGCGCACACGGATCGCGCACTACGCGCAACAGGCACCTGCACCCGCGCCGCAGGAACACGAGCCGCAGGAGCACGAGGCACGCGCACCCGAGGTCGCCCCCGAGGTCGCACCCGAGGTCGCACCCGCACCCGCACCCGCGCCGCAGGGGCACAAGGCACGCGCGCGCAAGCCCTCCCCCCAGCTCTCCCTGTTCTGAGCTACACGCCCCACGCCCCACGCCCCACGCGCACCTGTTCCGCGTGTGGGACGCTTGTTCCAAAAGTGAAACACGCCCGTGAAACATGAAACAGGGGCGCGGCGCAGGAGCAGCCGAGGGGCGCGCACACGTGTTTCAAAAGTGAAACACGCCCGTGAAACATGAAACAGGGGCGTGAGACATGCCAAGCCCCTCCCCGACCTCGCACGCGCCGCGCCGCGCACCCGCGCACCCACGCACCCACGCCCCCGCGTGTACACGCCCGCGAGGCGCACAAGGGGCGAGGGCTCGAGGTCCCCTGCGGGCGCGTAGCCCGTGGCGCGGCCACCTGGGCGCGTGGGGGGCGAGGGCACCGGCGGGCGCGTAGCCCGTGGCGCGGCCACCTGGGCGCGTGGGGGGCGAGGGCGCCGGCGGACGCGTAGCCCGTGGCGCGCAGGTGCGCGTGTAGCTCGTGGCGCGGTCACCGGCGGGCGTGTAGCTCGTGGCGCGCGTGAGCTGTGTCGCGGGCACCTGCGGGCGTGTAGCTCGTGGCGCGTGTAGCCCGTGGCGCGTCCCCCCGTGAGCTGTAGCGCGGTCACCGGCGGGCGCGTAGCCCGTGGCGCGCGTGA
>Ga0194129_10006267_pt1 | contig 14675 bp, 11 predicted proteins | sample TA2KigCa35mmetaG_FD_150862 | JGI IMG/M metagenome (GOLD analysis project Ga0194129, IMG submission 150862) | Freshwater microbial communities from Lake Tanganyika, Tanzania - TA2015038 Kigoma Deep Cast 35m | ecosystem: Environmental > Aquatic > Freshwater > Lake | place: Tanzania: Lake... | reverse complement strand
AGCCGCCGCGCTTTCTCATCGAGGGGGGCGGCCGGAGCGGGAGGCTGAGGTGGAGCGGAGGTTGGAGCCTCCAGGGCCGCCGCAGGCTGGGCCACTGGGCCCACGGCCACCGGGGCGGGCGGGCTCACGGCCGCGGGAGTCGGGGCGGGGACCGGTGCAGGAGTTGCGGCAGGAGCTGGTGGCGGGATCACCCGGGTGACCGCTGGCGCTGGGGCGGCGCTGGTGGGCGGTGTGTGTTCGCCGCCGCCCTCCAGCACCAGCTGCCGCGGGCTGCCCAGGGCCTTGGCCACGGCTGCCTCGAGCAGGGAGAGGCGGCTCTGCACCATGGCCATCCAGTTGCCGGCCACCTGCACCACCGCCCGGCGCTCGTCGAGGCGCACCAGCTGGGCCTGCTGGGACAGCAGCATGCGGGTGGAGGGCAGCTCTAGCCCGGCCAGGATCTGTTGCCACAGCTCCGGCAGGTTGGTGGCGTTCTCGGCGGCCGGAGCGGGTGCTGCCGAGCTGGGCGTCACGGCCGCAGGCGTTTCAGTTGGTGCGGGTGCCGACAGTGGCGCGGCCGCGGCCCCGGCCACGGGACTTGGCGCTGGAGCTGGGGCGGGTGCGGGGGTTGATGCAGGCGCGGAGACTGGAGCGGCCACCGGAGCCGCTGTGGTGGTGGCGGCCATGGCGGCGGCAACCGGTTCGGCCAGCAGGCCGAGCAGCAGCACCTCCAGCCACAGGCGCGGGTTGACGCTGTGGCGCAGCTGCTGCTCGCTGCCCTTCAGCTGGGCCTGCCACTGCAGCAGGCGCGCTTTGCCGATCGAGCGGGCCAGCTCGGGCAGCTCGGCGCGGAACTGGGGCGACACGCTGGTGAGCTCGAGCCGGTCGGGGGCGGTGCCGGCCAGCACCAGATCGCGCAGCAGGCTCACCAACCCCTGCAGCACCGCGGCAGGCTCCCTGCCCCGCTCCAGCAGCTCCCGGCTGCCTTCCAGCAGGGCGAGGGGTTCGGCGCCAGCCAGGGCCCGGGCCAGCGCCAGCAGCTCCTGTTCCGGCACCGCCCCCAGCAGCTCCCACACCGCCGTGGCCTCGATCGGCGCCGGCAGCAGGCTGAGCTGATCCAGCAGGCTCTCGGCGTCGCGCAGGCCCCCCTGGGCCCGCTGGGCCACCACGTGCAGGGCTTCGGGGGTAATGCCGATCGACTCCTGCTCAGCGATCCAGCCCAGGTGTTGCTCCAGGGCCTGCAGGGGGATGCGGCGGAAATCGAAGCGCTGGCAGCGGCTCAGGATCGTGGGCAGCACCCGCTGGGGGTCGGTGGTGGCCAGCACGAACACCACCCGCGGCGGCGGCTCCTCCAGGGTTTTGAGCAGGGCGTTGAAGGCGGCGGTGGAGAGCATGTGGCACTCGTCCACCACATACACCTTCCAGCGGGCCTGCACGGGCGCGAAACGGGAGCGCTCGATCAGCTCGCGGATGTTGTCGACACCGGTGTTGGAGGCGGCGTCGATCTCGATCACATCGAGGGCGTTGCCGGCGGCGATGGAGGTGCACAGCTCGCACACCCCGCAGGGCTCGGGCGTGGGCCCGTCGCTGCCGATGCAGTTGAGCGAGCGGGCCAGGATGCGGGCGCTGGAGGTTTTGCCGGTGCCGCGCGGGCCGCAGAACAGGTAGGCCGGGGCGATTCGGCCAGTGCGCAGCGCATTGCCCAGGGTGGCGGCGATCGCCTCCTGGCCCACCAGCTGGTCGAAGCGCTGGGGCCGGTACTTGTGGTGGAGGGGCTGGTAGCTGGACATCGCCGCTTGAGGTTACTGGTCCTGTCCCGGTTCGAACTGACGCCGCAGCCGCTCTTCCAGTTCTTCCACCTCCGTGAGCCGGTCGGCCAGGTTCTGGGCGGCCAGCCGCAGGCTTTCAAAGCGGTCTTCGCCCCAGCGCGCCTCGGCCCGGCTCAGCTCCTCCTCCAGCTTCTGCTGCAGGCTCAGGCGCAGCTGGTCGAGTTGGGCCAGGCTGCGGCGGGCGAGCTCCTTGCCCTGCTCCCATTGGTTGTTCTGGCGCAGCAGCAGCCGGGCGCTGGTGAGCATGGCGGCGGGCATCCACTGGCCGAGGGCCAGGGCCCCGAGGCTGCCGGTGTGCAGCCAGTCTTCAACCTGGGCGCTGCGGTGGCGGCCGGTTTTGCACCAGTGGGCGAAGTGCTCGCAGTTGTTGAACAGCAGGTTGTAGTTCTGCTCGCCCAGCCGGCCCATGGCCCGCCGCAGGGTTACGCCGGCCGGCGAGCAGGTGCCTTCGGCGTAGGGCACCGCCGCTACCGGTTGGCCGCGGCTGAACTCCGCCACCGGGCTGCGCAGAATTTCGCGCCCTTCCAGGTAGTGGGCCACGCTGCCGTCGCCCAGGTCGATGCCGTGGTGCAGGAACAGGCCGTGCTGGCGCGGCACCTGCAGGTGGTCGGCGGCGGACATCGGTGCAGGGGCGGGGAGCCCGGTTTCAGGCGCTGGCCTGTTGGGCTTCGTCGAGGTTGGCGGCGCCCAGCGGCACCACCTGACCCTTGCTGCGCTGCTCCACCAGCTCCCGGGTCACGGTGAAGGCCTTGACGTCCTTGCGGGAGGGCAGGTCGTACATCAGATCGAGCATCAGCTCCTCCACGATGCCCCGCAGAGCCCGGGCGCCGGTCTTGCGGCGGTGGGCCTCGATGGCGATCGCTTCGACGGCTCCCGGTTCAAAGTCCAGTTCGACGTTGTCCATGCTGAGCAGCGTCTGGAACTGCTTGACCAGGGCGTCGCGCGGTTCGGTGAGGATCGCCTCCAGGGCAGGCGTGTCGAGGGGTTCGAGCACTGCGCTCACCGGCAGGCGCCCGATGAATTCGGGAATCAGGCCGTAGCGCACCAGGTCTTCGGGTTCGAGGTGGCGCAGCACTTCAGCCGCATGGCGATCCTTGCCGCTGCGGGGCCGGCTGCTGCCATCGGCGCTGAGGAAGCCGATGGCGTTGCGGCCCATCCGCTTCTGCACCACATCTTCGAGGCCCACAAAGGCACCGCCGCAGATGAACAGGATCTGGCTGGTGTCGATCTGGATGCAATCTTGATAGGGATGCTTGCGTCCGCCCTGGGGCGGCACGTTGGCCACGGTGCCCTCCAGCATCTTCAGCAGCGCCTGCTGCACCCCCTCGCCGGACACGTCGCGGGTGATCGAGGGGTTTTCGCTCTTGCGGGCGATCTTGTCGATCTCGTCGATGTAGATGATGCCGCGCTGGGCCTGCTCCACATCCAGATCGGCCTTCTGCAGCAGGCGCAACAGGATGTTTTCCACGTCTTCGCCGACGTAGCCCGCCTCGGTGAGGGTGGTGGCGTCGGCCACCGCAAAGGGCACGTCGAGCATGTCGGCCAGGGTTTGGGCCAGCAGGGTCTTGCCGCAGCCGGTGGGGCCGATCAGCAAGATGTTGCTCTTGTGCAGGCGCGTGGCTGTCTGGTCGGTTTCACCCTTGCCATCGCCCTGCCAGGCCAGGCGCTTGTAGTGGTTGTACACCGCCACGGACAGGTTTTTCTTGGCTTCTTCCTGACCCACCACCTGGCGGTCGAGGAAGGCCTTGATCTCCTGGGGCTTGGGCACCTCCGCCAGGGTGGGAGCAGGCTTGGAGGTTTTCTTGGCAGGTGCCTTGCTGCGGCTGGTGTCCGGGGTATGGCGCCCGCCGGCGCTGCTGCCCTGGCCGTCCACCAGTTCCTCATCCAGGATCTCGTTGCAGAGATCGATGCATTCATCGCAGATGTAGACGCCTGGACCGGCGATCAGCTTGCGCACCTGTTCCTGCGATTTGCCGCAGAACGAGCACTTCAGGTGGGCGTCGAACTTGGCCATTCGGGGCGGCGACGGGCGGGCAGAGGGCCTGGGACCAGGATCGACGGGAAACGACGGTTCGTCAGCCGACCTTAAGGATCAAACCGGGCTCGCGTCAGTCACCACCCGGTCAATCAGGCCGTATTCAACCGCTTCTGCCGGCGAAAGGAAGTAGTCGCGGTCGGTGTCTTCGGTGATCTTTTCGAGCGGCTGGCCGGTGTGCTCGGCCATCAGGCCGTTGAGGGTGTCCTTGAGGAACAGGATCTCCTTGGCCTGGATTTCGATGTCGACGGCCTGGCCCTGGGCGCCGCCGAGGGGTTGGTGGATCATGATTCGGGCATTGGGCAGGGCGAGCCGCTTGCCCTTGGTGCCGCCCGAGAGCAGGAAAGCGCCCATCGAGGCCGCCAGGCCGTAGCAGATGGTCACCACGTCAGGGGACACCTGCTGCATGGTGTCGTAGATCGCCAGGCCGGCCGTCACCGAACCACCCGGCGAGTTCACGTAGATCTGGATGTCCTTCTCTGGGTCCTCGGCTTCGAGGAACAGCAGCTGAGCCACCAGGGAGTCGGCCACCTGGTCGTCGATGCCGGTGCCGAGGAAGATGATCCGCTCGCGCAGCAGGCGCGAGTAGATGTCGAAGGCGCGGTCGCCCTTGCCCGACTGCTCCACCACCGTGGGCAGCACCCCGGGGGAGCCGCTGGGGCTCCAGCTGCTGTGGATGGGATGGCGGATGGTGGCGTCGATCACGCGCGGGGGAGGGCTCGTGGTTGCAATCTATGGGCTTTGACCCGGCACCGGGCCCGGATCAGGCGTCGCCCTGGTCGGCCTTGGCTGCTTTTGCTTTGGCTTTCGCCTTGGGCTTGGCCTCATCACCGCTCTTCGCGGCGTCTTCCTGCGCAGCGTCCTCGGGCGCTTTTTCGGTGATGGTGCTGTTGGCTTCCAGCCAGTTCAGGAGCTTGTCGCGCAGCAGGTCGTCGGCCACGGCCAGGTGCAGCCGCTCCGGATCGATGTTGCCCTGCTGGCTGAGGCCGCGGCTGATCTCCTTCACCTTGGCCTCCAGCTCCTTGGCTTCCACTTCGATTGCTTCGGCGGTGGCCAGGGCCTTCAGGGCCAGGCTGCGGCGCAGACGCTCCTCGGCCTCGGGGCGGGAGGTGTCCATCAGGCTGCGCACCAGGTCGGGGGTGAACAGCTTTTTGACGTCCATCCCCTGCTGGGCGATCTGGCCGGCGGTCTGCTCCACCAGGTTGCGGATTTCCTGCTGCACCAGGGTTTCGGGCAGCTCCACCTCGAGCTCCTCCACCAGGGCGGCGAGCAGGGCGTCGTGGCGGCTGGCCTTGGCCCGGCGCTCAGCATCCTCCTTGAGCCGGGTTTCCAGATCGGCGCGCAGCTCCGCCAGGGTGGCTTTGTCGCTGGCTTGCTGGGCAAAGGCGTCGTCGAGGGCGGGCAGCTCCCGGCTCTTGAGGTCTTTGAGGCTGATCTCGAAGCGGGCCGCTCGGCCGGCGGCGTCCTCCTGGGGGTAGCTCTCGGGGAACTGGCAGTCGATGGTTTTGCTGTCGCCCACCGCCATGCCGATCACGCCCTCAACGAAGCCAGGGATCATGCGGCCCTCCTCCAGCTCCACCTCCATGGCATCGCTGCTGCCGCCGCTGATCGCCTCGTTGGTGTCGGCGTAAACGCCGCTGAAGCTGAGCACGGCCACATCGCCGCTGGCGGCGGCGCGGCCCTCCACGGGCACGAGGGCGGCGAGCTGCTTGCGCGATTGCTCGATCAACTCGTCCACGCGGGCGGCGTCATAGGCGATCGCTTCGGCCTCGGCCTTGAGGCCCTTGGTGGCCTTGAGGGTGGGGGTGGGCTCGACGTCGAGCTCCAGGGTGATCGTGAGCGCGCTGCCGGGTTCGAAGCGCTCCAGCACGGCCTCGAAGCCTTCGCTGAGCTCGGGCCGGCCGATGGCCGCCACCGGCTCCTGCTCCAGGGCGTCGCGGAAGGCGGCATCCACCAGGTCTTCCAGGGCGGTGGCCCGGATGCGCAGGGGGCCGATCTGCTGCAGCAGCACCGGGCGGGGCACCTTGCCCTTGCGGAAGCCGGGCAGCTTGATGCTGCGGCTCAGCTTCTCCACGGCGGCGTCGTAGCTGGCTTGGCTGCGGCCGCCGGGGATGGCCACCTCCAGGGCCACGCGGCTGCCCGGGCGGGGGGTGGCCTTGACGGTCAGCGTGGTGGCGGCGGCGGCAGCAGAGCTCATGGAAAACAGTTGCAGCCTTTCATCCTAGAAACTGACCGTTCCGAGCCCTGAACGCGTATTGTTCACTCGGCGCACGACGAAAGCGATAGCTTCCCAATCAGCAAGGTTTCGGTCTGAATGCAGGCCTGTTCTTTGCGGCAGCTTCTTGCCCCCGGCACGGGTCCGTTTCAGCCCGCTCCGCTTCCGCCACCAGCTTTCGATTCCATCCCCGCTCCCTTGACCGCCGCCCAGACCGCCCCTTCCCCCACCCCCCTATCCCTGCCCAACCGACCCCTGCGGGTGGCGGTGTTGGGCGCCACTGGCGCGGTGGGCCAGGAGTTGTTGGAGCTGCTCGACGAGCGGCAGTTCCCCGTGGCGGAACTGATCCCCTTGGCGTCGCCGCGCTCCGCGGACCAGAGCCTGCGCTGGCGTGATCAGGGGCTCACGATTCAGCCCGTGGAGGCCTCGGCCTTTGACGGGGTGGATGTGGTGCTGGCCTCCGCCGGGGGTTCGGTGTCGAAGCAGTGGGCCCCGGTGGCGGCCCGCGCCGGCGCCGTGGTGATCGACAACTCCAGCGCCTTCCGCATGGATCCGGAGGTGCCGCTGGTGGTGCCCGAGGTGAATCCGGAGGCCGCCTTCGGCCATCGCGGCATCATCGCCAACCCCAACTGCACCACGATCCTGCTCACCCTGGCCTTGGCGCCGCTGGCGGCCAAGCGGGCGATCCGGCGGGTGGTGGTGAGCACCTACCAGAGCGCCAGTGGCGCCGGGGCCCGCGCCATGGAGGAGTTGCGCACCCTCAGCCGAACCGTGCTCGAGGGCGGTGAACCGGTGAGTGCGGTGCTGCCCCATTCGCTGGCTTTCAACCTGTTTCTGCACAACTCGCCGCTGCAGCCCAACGGCTACTGCGAAGAGGAGCTGAAAATGGTCAACGAGACCCGCAAGATCATGGGCACGCCCGAGCTGCGGCTCTCGGCCACCTGCGTGCGGGTGCCGGTGCTGCGGGCCCACTCGGAAGCCGTCAACATCGAGTTTCACGAGCCTTTCCCGGTGGACGAGGCCCGCGCCCTGCTGGCGGTGGCGCCTGGCGTGGAGCTGCTGGAAAACTTCGAGGCCAACCGCTTCCCCATGCCCACCGATGTGACGGGTCGGGATCCGGTGGCCGTGGGTCGCATCCGTCAGGACCTCAGCGAGCCCAATGCGCTCGAGCTCTGGCTCTGCGGCGATCAGATCCGCAAAGGTGCCGCCCTCAACGCCATCCAGATCGCCGAACTGCTGATCCAGGGCCCGGCGGCTTCGCCAGGAGGTGCCGCTTGAGCAGCACCCCAGGGCCAGGGCCGGCTGCGCCATTTGGGCGTGTGCTCACGGCGATGGTGACGCCATTTGCTGCCGATGGCTCGGTGGATCTGGCGCTCACGGCCCGGTTGGCCGATCACCTGGTGAGCCAGGGGTCCGATGGCCTGGTGGTGTGCGGCACCACCGGCGAGTCGCCCACCCTCAGCTGGGCGGAGCAGCATGCCCTGTTTGCGGCGGTGAAGGGCGCCGTGGGCGACCGCGCCAAGCTGATTGCCGGCAGCGGCAGCAATTGCACCGCTGAGGCGGTGGAGGCCACCCGGGAGGCGGCGGCCCTTGGTGCCGATGGTGCCTTGGTGGTGGTGCCTTACTACAACAAGCCCCCCCAAAACGGCCTGGAGGCCCATTTCCGCGCCGTGGCCGCGGCGGCTCCCGAGCTGCCCTTGATGCTTTACAACATCCCGGGCCGCACCGGCACCAGCCTGGAGCCGAGCACCGTGGCCCGGCTGCTCGACTGCCCCAACATGGTGAGCTTCAAGGCCGCCAGCGGCACCACCGAAGAGGTGAGTGCCCTGCGGGCCCTCTGCGGCGACCGCCTGGCCATCTACAGCGGCGACGACGCCCTCACCCTGCCGATGCTGGCGGTGGGCGCGGTGGGCGTGGTGAGTGTGGCCAGCCATCTGGCAGGCCCTGAGATCAGCGCCATGATCCGCGCCTTCCTCGCCGGCGATCTGGCCGAGGCCCTAGCCCTGCATGAGCAGCTGTTGCCTCTCTGCAAGGCGCTGTTCTGCACCACCAATCCCATCCCCGTCAAAGCCGCCCTGGAGCTCTGCGGCTGGCCGGTGGGTGCCCCCCGTCTTCCTTTGCTGTCTGCCACCGCCGACGTGCGACAACGCCTCTCTGAAACCCTGGCCGCCCTGCGTCCTACCTGACGCCAAGGCTTGAGACCAGTTCGATTCCGATTGTTTCCATTCCCTAAATCGTTTTTGTTTGTATGACCCATTCCAACGGCGCCAACCCATCCGGTATCAAGAAGCCGGCCCTGCGGGTGATCCCCCTCGGCGGCCTGCATGAGATCGGCAAGAACACCTGCGTGTTCGAGTACGGCGACGACATCATGCTGGTGGACGCCGGCCTGGCCTTCCCCAGCGATGGCATGCACGGCGTCAACGTGGTGATGCCGGACACCAGCTATCTGAAGGAAAACCAGAAGCGCATCCGCGGCATGATCGTGACCCACGGTCACGAAGATCACATCGGTGGGATTGCTCACCACCTCAAGAACTTCAACATCCCCGTGATTCACGGCCCGCGCCTGGCGCTGGCCATGCTCACCGGCAAGATGGAGGAGGCCGGTGTGATGGATCGCACCATCCTGCAAACCGTCGCGCCCCGCGATGTGGTGAAGGTGGGCCAGCACTTCTCGGTGGAGTTCATCCGCAACACCCACTCGATGGCCGACAGCTTCTCGCTGGCCATCACCAGCCCGGTGGGCACGGTGATTTTCACCGGCGACTTCAAATTTGACCACACGCCGGTGGATGGCGAAACCTTCGACATGGCTCGCCTGGCCCACTACGGCGACCAAGGCGTGCTGTGCCTGTTCAGCGATTCCACCAACGCTGAGGTGCCGGGCTTCTGCCCCCCCGAGCGCTCGGTGTTCCCCTGCCTGGATCGCCACATCTCCCAGGCGGAAGGCCGGGTGATCATCACCACCTTCGCCAGCTCGATTCACCGGGTGTCGATGATCTTGGAGCTGGCCCTTAAGAACGGCCGCAAGGTGGGTCTGCTGGGTCGCTCCATGCTCAACGTGATCGCCAAGGCGCGCGAGCTCGGCTACATGCGTGCCCCCGATGATCTGTTCGTGCCGATCAAGCAGATCCGTGATCTGCCCGACCGCGAAACCCTGCTGCTGATGACCGGCAGCCAGGGTGAGCCGCTCGCCGCCCTGAGCCGCATTTCCCGCGGTGAGCATCCCCAGGTGCAGGTGAAGAGCGCCGACACGATCATCTTCTCGGCCAGCCCGATTCCCGGCAACACCATCTCGGTGGTGAACACGATCGACCGCCTGATGATGCAGGGAGCCAAGGTGGTCTATGGCAAGGGCGAGGGCATTCACGTGTCTGGCCACGGCTTCCAGGAAGACCAGAAGTTGATGCTGGCCCTCACCAAGCCCAAATACTTCGTGCCGGTGCACGGTGAGCACCGCATGCTGGTGGCCCACAGCAAAACCGCCCAATCGATGGGCATTCCGGCCGACAACATCCTGATCATCGACAACGGGGATGTGGTGCAGCTCAGCCCCGATTCGATCAGCAAGGGCGATCCGGTGAAAGCCGGCATCGAGCTGCTCGATGCCTCCCGCAACGGCATCGTTGATGCCCGGGTGCTCAAGGAGCGCCAGCAGCTGGCCGAAGACGGCGTGATCACCCTGCTGGCCGTGATCAGCACCGATGGGGTGATGGCCGCGCCGCCGCGGGTGAACATCCGCGGCGTGGTGACCACAGCCGATGCCCGCAAGCTCTCGATGTGGGCCGAGCGGGAAATCGGCTGGGTGCTGGAGAACCGTTGGAACCAGCTCTGCCGCAACACCGGCGGCAAGGCCCCCGACGTGGATTGGGTGGGCGTGCAGCGCGAGGTGGAGGTGGGCCTGCAGCGCCGCCTGCGCCGGGAGCTGCAGGTGGAGCCGCTGATCATCTGTCTGGTGCAGCCCGCCCCTGCCGGCACGCCGGCCTACAAGGGCCGTGCCGATGCCGAGCCCGATAGCCGTCCGGCACCCCGGGGTCGGGGCGGTCGGGATGGCGGCCGGGATGGCGGCCGCGGCCGCGATGGCAGCGTTCCGGCACCCCAGCGTCAACTCGCGACCGTTGGCGCTCCCGCTGCCGCTGCCGCGCCTGCAGCTGCGGCGACCACCGTGGCTGTGAAAACACCGGCACCGGCCGAGCTCGAGCCCGAACCCGCCGGCCGAACCCGCCGCCGCCGCTCCGCCGCAGCCGTGGGCTGACGCCCAGCGGGCGGCGCCAGCGGTCTCAGCGGATCACCACCCGCAACAGCCCCTTGGAGAGCTCGGCCATCTCCTCGGGGCTGAGGCGGTTGATCGGCTCGCTCGGCAGCTCCAGCTCTTCAGCTTGGGCCGGATCGGCCTGGGCCACCTCGATCAGCTCGGGCTCGTCGATCACGTCCACCGCCAGCACATCCGGGGCAGTTGCTGGTGCAGCGGCCGCCGGATCACTGCCGCCCAGCTGCTGCAGCCAGGGCATGGCGGGCCTGGCGCTGGTGCCCGTCCGGGCGGGGTTCACGGCCGCTGTCTGGCTGGCGCACTGCTCCAGGCCCAGGGCGGCGATGTCCAGCAGCACCGGCTCCTTGGTGGCCGCCTGCACCCGGCTGTAGAAGCCGGCTGCCGTCGCCGCATCCTGGTAGCCATACAAATAGGTGTGGCCGAGCAGCAGCTGCAGCCGTTGGCGCAGGGGATGGCCGGGGTCGTTGGGCAGCTCCAGCAGCAGCTCTTCACTCCGCCGGGCCACGTCGTCCCACCGCCGCTCGCTGTACACCCGCTCAATCGCTTCGTAGCGCTGTTGCAGAGGGTCTGGTGTGGCGGCCATGGCGGCGGCGGTCATGGCGGGTCGAGCCACAGTGTGGGGCGATCCCAGCGCAGCTGCCAACCCGCGCCCAGTTGGGCGCTGCCGGGGGCCTGGTCGGATTGCAGCCGCTGCCGCAGGTCCTCCAGGGGGCGGGCCGCCAGCACCTGCCCGGTGTGGTGCTCGAGCCAGCGGTGCAGCAGTTGGCGCTGGTTGGCGGGGGTCAGGGCCACCAGCAGCCGGCGTTGCAGGGCTGGCGTGGCTTGCGGGGCGCTGGTGCTGCCGAGGGCTTGCAGGGCCAGGTCCACCAGTTCGCTGCCACTGTCCACCTCGTCCACCAGCCGCTCGGCCTGGGCGCTGATGCGCGCTGCGGCGCCGGGATGCAGGGCTTCCAGCACGGGCAGCACCTCGGCTCGGATGCGGTTGCGGCTGTAGCGGCGGTCGTTGTTGCTCGGGTCGTGCCACACCGGCAGATCCAGTTGGGCGCAGAGGCGGCCGGTGTCGCTTCTGGAGAAGGTCAACAGCGGCCGTGCCAGCAGCAGCGGGCTCGGGCCGTCGGCGAGGGGGCGCAGGCGGCGCAGGCTGGCCAGCCCGCGGCGGTGGCTGCCGCGGGCCAGGTGCAGCAGCAGGGTTTCGGCCCGGTCGCTGGCGGTGTGGGCGGTCACCACATGGCTGGCCCCCAGCTGCCGAGCCCGGGCCTCCAATTGGCCGTAGCGCCAGGCGCGGGCGGCGTCTTCGCTGGGCTGCGCTGTGGCGTTGGGCGCTGCGGGCGGCTGCTCCCAGCGATCGATGTGCAGGGTCAGCCCCTGGGCGGCGGTCCAGGCGGCCAGCTCCGCAGCTTGGCGGCCCGATTCAGGGCGCCAGCGGTGGTCGCCGTGCCACAGCAGCAAGCGCCAGTGGTGCAACCGCTGCAGGTCGTGCAGCAGGGCCAGCATCGCCATGGAATCCTGGCCGCCGGACACCGCGAGCAGCAGCGTGGCCCCGGCCGGCAGCAGCTCCGGGTGGCGCCGCAGCTGGCGGTGCAGGCGCAGGTGGTCGGGGCTCCAGCGTGGCCCGGATGGGAGAATCACCCCACTATCCCAACGGTTGCGTTCCATGGTTGCGAAGTCGCGTCTCGATCAGCTGCCCAGCGCGCTGCAGGCCGCGTTGGCTGAGCGGCGCCTGCTCAAGGTGATCGCCGGCCTCACCAACTTCGATGCCGCTGCAGTAGAGCGCATCAGCCAGGCGGCCGGCCAGGGCGGCGCCGATCTGATCGATGTGGCTTGTGATCCGGCGCTGGTGCGGCGCGCCGCCGAAGCCAGCCACCTGCCGATCTGCGTCAGCGCGGTGGAGCCTGAGTTGTTCCCCGCCGCCGTGGCCGCCGGAGCCGCCATGGTGGAGATCGGCAACTACGACGCCTTCTATCCCCAGGGCCGCATCTTCGACGCCGCCGAGGTGCTGGAGCTCACCCGCCGCACCCGGGCGCTGCTGCCCCAGGTGGTGCTGAGCGTCACCGTGCCCCACGTGCTGCCCCTCGACCAGCAGGAGCAGCTGGCGGTGGATCTGGTGGCCGCCGGCGCCGACATCATCCAGACCGAGGGCGGCACCAGCGCCAAGCCCTTCAGCGCCGGCACCCTCGGCCTGATTGAGAAGGCCGCCCCCACCCTGGCGGCGGCCCATGCGATCAGCCGCGCCCTGGCTGCGGCCGGTTGCGAGGCTCCCGTGCTGTGCGCCTCCGGCCTGTCGGCCGTCACCCTGCCGCTGGCGATTGCCGCCGGCGCTGCCGGGGTGGGCGTGGGCTCGGCCGTCAACCGGCTGGCGGATCCGCTGGCGATGGTGGCGGTGGTGCGCGGCCTGCGGGAAGCCCTGCACAGCCGCGCAAGCGTTGCTGTTTGACGCCAGGCTGGTTGGTGCCCTGCTGAACCCATGACGACGTTGCGGGGGTTGATCCCTGCCCGGTTGTCATGGGTTCGTTGATGTGGCTGTTGCAGTGGCCGATCCGCGCGATCGCTCTGCTGGCGGCCGTGGTGATTGGCCTGCTGGGCCTCGACGTGGACTTCACCCGGGCGGCGGCGCTGATCACCGCAGCTCCAGTGGCCTGACCCCGACAATGGGGGGATGGTTCCGTTTCAACTCCACGCCCCCTACAGCCCCAAGGGCGACCAGCCCACCGCCATCGCTGGGCTGGTGCAGGGCGTCGATGGCGGCGAGCGCTACCAGACCCTGCTGGGGGCCACCGGCACCGGCAAGACCTTCACCATCGCCAATGTGATTGCCCAAACCGGGCGTCCCGCTCTGGTGCTGGCCCACAACAAGACCTTGGCTGCCCAGCTCTGCAACGAGCTGCGGGAGTTCTTCCCGAACAACGCCGTTGAATATTTCATCAGCTATTACGACTACTACCAGCCGGAGGCGTATGTGCCCGTCTCCGACACCTACATCGCCAAAACAGCATCGATCAACGAGGAGATCGACATGCTGCGCCACTCGGCGACGCGCTCGTTGTTTGAGCGCAAGGATGTCATCGTGGTGGCCTCGATCAGCTGCATCTACGGCCTGGGGATTCCCAGTGAATACCTCAAGGCGGCCGTAAAATTCCAGGTGGGCGAAACGCTCAATCTGCGCGGCTCGCTGCGTGAGCTGGTGAACAACCAGTATTCCCGCAACGACCTGGAGATCTCGCGCGGCCGTTTCCGCGTGCGGGGCGATGTGCTCGAGATCGGCCCGGCCTACGAAGACCGGCTGGTGCGGATTGAGTTGTTTGGCGATGAGGTGGAGGCCATCCGCTACGTGGACCCCACCACCGGCGAGATCCTGCAGAGCCTGGAGAGCATCAACATCTACCCGGCCAAGCACTTTGTGACCCCCAAGGAGCGACTGGCCGAGGCGATTCAGGCGATCCGCACCGAGCTGCGGGAGCGGCTGGATGTGCTCAACGGCCAGGGCCGGCTGCTGGAGGCCCAGCGGCTGGAGCAGCGCACCACCTACGACCTGGAGATGCTCGAGCAGGTGGGCTATTGCAACGGCGTGGAGAACTACGCCCGCCACCTGGCGCGGCGGGAAGCGGGCACGCCGCCGGAGTGCCTGATCGACTACTTCCCCGACGACTGGTTGCTGGTGGTCGATGAGAGCCACGTCACCTGCTCGCAGCTGCAGGCCATGTACAACGGCGACCAGGCGCGCAAGCAGGTGCTGATCGAGCACGGCTTCCGCCTGCCCAGCGCTGCCGACAACCGGCCGCTCAAGGGTTCGGAGTTTTGGGAGAAGGCCCGCCAGACCATCTTTGTGAGCGCCACCCCCGGCAATTGGGAGCTGGAGCAGAGCCATGGCCAGGTGGTGGAGCAGGTGATCCGCCCCACCGGTGTGCTCGATCCGATCGTGGAGGTGCGCCCCACCGAGGGGCAGGTGGACGACCTACTCGGCGAGATTCGGGTGCGGGCCGACAAGCGGGAGCGGGTGCTGGTGACCACCCTCACCAAGCGCATGGCCGAAGACCTCACTGACTACCTGGCCGAAAACGGTGTGCGGGTGCGCTATCTGCACTCGGAGATCCACTCGCTCGAGCGGATCGAGATCATTCAGGATCTGCGCAATGGCGAATACGACGTGCTGGTGGGGGTCAACCTGCTGCGCGAAGGCCTGGATCTGCCGGAGGTGTCGCTGGTGGCGATCCTCGATGCCGACAAGGAGGGCTTTCTGCGGGCCGAGCGCTCCCTGATCCAGACCATCGGCCGCGCCGCGCGCCACATCGAGGGGGTGGCGCTGCTCTATGCCGACAACCTCACCGATTCGATGGCCAAGGCCAT
>Ga0194129_10006266_pt1 | contig 14676 bp, 15 predicted proteins | sample TA2KigCa35mmetaG_FD_150862 | JGI IMG/M metagenome (GOLD analysis project Ga0194129, IMG submission 150862) | Freshwater microbial communities from Lake Tanganyika, Tanzania - TA2015038 Kigoma Deep Cast 35m | ecosystem: Environmental > Aquatic > Freshwater > Lake | place: Tanzania: Lake... | reverse complement strand
CTGAACTATTCCCACTCAATAGTGCTGGCAGCGAGTTTTGAGTGACAGAGCACGGTCTCAACACCCATATTATCACGTGAAACGCACGTGAAACCCTGTCGCACGAAGCGATTTGGGCAAAAGCAACGGCACACGACGCAAGCGTAGAGATATCAAATAAAGGCGACGCCTCAGATTACGCATACCTTTTGTTGATTGCGATATAGTTGGTAGTAGCAAAGAATTCATCCGCCTCTCTATAAGCAGGAACAATTATCGCACCACGCGGAGTAATTCGGTAAAGAGAAAAGTCCTTGCCAGCAAAAAAGTACCAAAAGTCTTGAAAGAATGTTCTGGTGTCAATATTACACCCTCCAAATTCAAATTGAATTAGTTTTACCTGTTCCAGGAAGTCACCAAAACCCTCCAACACGGATAATTCGTGACCCTCAACATCAATTTTTACATAGTCAATAACAGGAAAGACGGACGAGAATTGCTTCCAATATTCGTCAAACCTGATGACAGGAACCTCTTCCTCCTCATTCATATCAATTCCAAAGTGGTCCAAGCGGCGCTTGCTCAAAGAACCCAGTCCAGAACCAGGTTTATCGGCGTACAAGGTAAGTTTTCCTGACTTATCTGACAGAGCGGCACCAACCACATTCACGGCAGACACAGAGGAGAAAAGGGGTTTGAGGATATTGACGTTATAAGATGATGGTTCAAATATATGTACGCTGGCATCTGGGAAACGCTTCAAGAACTCCTGAGCGTACGCACCCCTATTACCGCCAATATCCACAAGAAGGCGTGGTTTTTCGGCGAGAAGCGAGCAACAAGCGGAGACCTCCTGAGCAATAGTTCCCGCGCCCCAACCTTTCCCTTGCCCGAGCGCAGAAGACCGCTCCACAGACGACAGAACCTTCTGGGGCAAAGGGAGCGCCGCTACAACAGAAAAAATACGGCGAAAGACTGCTTTCATAAGGAAGAGTGATATAAAACAAGCATAGCGCCCCCGCCAGAGGACGACATCTCTACGCCTAACCGTTAGAATTGTCCTATCTCAAACGAGCGTTTCAAAGCAGGACAGGAGGGTTTATGCGGAAGTACGTGCTCTATCTCCGTGTCAGTTCCGCAGAACAGGGCAAGAGCGGATTGGGTTTAGAGGCGCAAGAGCGAGACATCCAACTCTTCTTGGAGAACTACGCAGAAACTCCGTACGGCGTTGTGGAGCGTTTTGTGGAGGTTCATTCAGGCAAGGACAACGAACGTCCCCTGTTGAACGCTGCCATCGCTCTGGCGAAGCGAGAGAAGGCAGTTCTCGTCGTTTCCAAACTGGATAGGTTGTCCCGTCGTGTCTCTTTCATCGCTTCGCTGATGGAGGACAGGGCGCTGGACTTCAAAGTCGCCCAGATGCCACACGCAGACAAGTTTCAACTCCACATCTATGCCTGCTTGGCAGAGCAGGAACGGGATTTCATCTCCCAGAGAACGAAGTCGGCACTACGAGCAGCGAAGGAGAGAGGAACCAAACTTGGTGCCCCAAAGCAGCACCTTGATGCTCTGGCGAAAGCACGTCAGGCAAAAGCACGTAGAGAAGCGCAGCAGTTCTCTGGCGTCATCCTGCCTCTAAGAAAGCAAGGAGCAACGCTTAGGAACATCTGCGAAGTGTTGAACGCAAGTGGGATGAAACCAGTCGTGGAGGGAGTTTCCATCCATCTTTGGTTTCAAGAATGCTTACTACTTTGGAGGTTGCTTGAAATGAAGAAGGTTATTATTGAATGGCAGAACCAGTTCGGCGGATGGTACAGATTTCAAGAACAGCATCACGAACCAAGTGCTTATAGAACTGCCAAACAAAGAGCAAAACGTACAGGCAAAAGGCATCGTTTAGTAGATGCTGATGGAAGGGTGCTGGATATAGATGAACCATAAGTGACAAGGTGACAATCGGTTTGTCACTTCGTCACTACAAACAAACATAAAAAAAGGGTGGGAGAAATCCCACCCTTGATTGCCATAGGCAATCAATCATTCATCTCCACCAAAGAAATCAGCAAGAGAACCTGATGCTTCTTCCTTGTGCTTGGCGAAATCAGGTTTGGAGAAGTTGGTTTTCATATTCCCCAGAGAAGCAACCTTGAAGATTTGAACTCTACCTTCACCTTTGGTTGGTTGCTTTCCAGTTTTATCAACCCAATCACCCATACCTTCTGCTTGCCAACGCATCCAGCGTTCTGGGGTTAGGCGCTGCTTTTCAAGAGCACCACTACGCCACTTGTTTGGATGCTTTCCAATCTCCCTACCTACTGCTTGGAGCAAGTGGTAAAGCGTAGGGTTGGTGAAGTGTTCGGTTTCTTCTGGATACGCAGTACGTACATCTCGGTAGAAGCGTTCAGCAAATACTTCGTTGCCGTGTTCTGCGTACTCATCAAGGCGTTCCGTTAGATAATCCAGCAGTTCGCTACTGCCACACAAATCAACAAGGCGAGCACGTTTGTAGGCATCACTCGCATCATCACCAGCAGGGAGTTCCCCTGCGTTGATGTACTTTCCAATACAACCAAACACGTACTCATAAAAGGCACTCCAATCAGCAGCATCCCAATCAGTACCAAAATCCTTGTATCCGTGAATGTGGAAAGGAGTTTCTTGCGAGAACTCGCTACGCAAGCGGTAGAAGTTACTAACTTCAACGATGAACTCTCTACGGCGATAGGAGTTACCTTGCCCTTCCAGAGGGAAGTTGGAAGTAACAACTATCTTGGGTGCCTTACTCGCTTCAATACTGAAAGGAGATTTATAGAGGCGGCGGATATGAAAGTTTCCTGTTGTACGAGTAAAGAGAATATCAGCAGGGAAACCCTTTGCCGCATCATCAATATGGCAGATTTCTGTGGCAGGTGTTACAGGAGCAAATGCCGCCATATCATCTCTACCTTTCTTGAAGGTACGCCCATCAAGTTCAGTAAGGTTCATCAGTTTGCCAAGCGTATTCACAAGGAGAGATTTACCACTACCTCCATTAGAAGCATTCACCAAACCATCGCTAAACTTATCTACAAGAAGAACGTATCTACGATTGCTTGCTTTGTGATGGCGGTGGCACAAATAACCAATCGCCAGTTCTAAACGAGATAGAAGGTTTTCATCAACAGCATCATCCTCTTCACGAGCAAGGTTTTCAACAAAATCCTTGAAGTGTGTAGGGGTACTCTTTTCTTCAAAAGCATCAACCTTCTGGCGATACTCCTTGAAGAGTTCAGTACGCAGTTCCTTATCAGTAATCACTTCACCAGTATCAGGATGGATAGAGTTCTGTTGAAGTTGTTCTAACTGCTTTTCAAGTTTCTCCTTGCTCTCAGGAGTGGTGTAATCACGTGCGATTACAGAAGAGTTCCAAACAAATGTATTCTCATCCAAATCACCATAGGATTTCAAAGAAGAAACTCCATCAGCAGTAATCTCCAAATAACCATTTTTGAAGAAGCGGAAGGCACTATGGCGAGTATCCGTAATAGGGTTCAAATCATATTCATCAGGAATGATAGAGATGAACTCTTCGCTAAAAGGGTTAGTACCGCTATGGAACTGAGCGGAAATATCATCACCAAGTTTCCCCATAAACGAGAACACTTTGTTCGTGATGATACGTAGTTGCTTAGGAGTAATCTCTTCACAACGATTATCACGAATGAAAACGAGAGTTTGTGTAGCAACACCCTTTTCATCATCCCCAAGAACAAGGTTATGAACCCCAAGAGCAGGGAAGTAGGAGCGCATCATCTTGCGGATGTTGTGCTTCTTGAAATCAACGAGTTCATCGTTCGCATCAATCTCCCAGAAAACGTGAGAGCAGGCAGGTTGATTTAGTTCGGCAGCGAACGATTTCAAGTACGCATCGTTCCAAAGCACCTTGTATGTATTTGAGGCAGACATCAGGTTTGTCCCTTGCTTGATTACCCCTGTATTATCCTACGACTTCTCTACGCTGTGTCGTAAATGGGGACACTACCTCTGGGGACTTCTTCTCTACGATTTCTCTACACCCAGTTATAGTGTTGAGAAAGTACAGGTGACGGAGTGACAGACATCGGTTCTGCCATAGAAACCTTCAAACGTTTTGTCGCTGAAAACCCCTACAGCGGAACGGCAGAGCAAATCGTCACGCTGTCACTCGGGATTGCCGAAGCATCAAACCGATTGGATGCTTCCACGTTTCGTCTCTACGCAGAGCAGACGGGCATAGGAGACAAGGTGTTTTCCAAGTTGAAGGTGGTTGGGAAAACACTTCTGTCCCTCCAAGAGAAGGAACGTAGAGATGTCGTGAAGCAACTACCTGCCTCGTACTCCACCATTCACGTTCTCTGCTCTCTATCGGCAGAGGAACTGGTGACAGGAGCACGTAGCGGTGCCATCACACCCTCTATGTCCGTACGTACGGCAAAGGACTACACGAAGCAGGTGAGGTTCCCTGCTCTGGCAGCAGCAGACGGAGAGAAAGGACGCTGGGGAACGAAGCAGGAGCACCTCTACGGCGTGTATCGCCCAGAGGAGGTGGCATTAGGGGCAGAGCAACTCCAATCGCTTCAAGAGGCGCTCAGGAAGGCGTGTGAGGAGTACGGGGTGGTGCTGAGGGTTGCCAACACAGATGGCACCAGAACTTTGAAGCAGCAGGAGCGAGCAGAACGAGAGGTGTTCTGGCGAGGGGTACTGGAACGGGAACTGACATCCAAATGGTTCAAGGGGATGCCAGAGGAGGTGAAGAAGCAGTTCAACCTGAAAACGATTGGAGAACTACACGAGACACCTCTTCGCTCCTTCACGGGGTTCCTCATCAACGCTGATGGAGGGAAGAAAGAGTTCTGGGAGAAGCACGGACAGGCGTACGTAGCGAAACTGAACTACCTGATGGAAAAGACAGAAGACAGAGCACAACGCTTCAACCTGAAACGACGACTGGAAAGCGTTGTGGCAGAAAGAAGGGAGTTGGCAGTATGGAACAACACTCTGCTGAAACAGATTGGTTTCATTTAGCGCACAATAAAAAAGGTACTAAAAAATATAGTTGCGTTGTTTATCTCTTTGAAGTGACAACCTGACAAACCTCCTTCGTTGTTGGGTAAGGCAGCATATTATCGGGTTTTGTTACAGAATACTAACAGAAACATCTGTATAGACAATAACTTACATATATAAAATGTATGTAACGGAAGCAGACATACAAGTTCAAATGAAATGTAAGTTATGACAACTGATTTGTCACCTCGTCACTTGTACGAGAGTAGAAACTCTAAGAGAGTAGTAACAGAAGAATGGTTGGAGAGGAAGATTGAAACTCTAAACATAAAGTTCAGGTACTTCCTAACTCTGTCATTCACCTATCAACAAAGAAACGTACTGAACCAGTACCTTGATAATCAACACATCAAGAAGGTTATTCTTGATTTCTTCTATCCCAATAGAAAACCGAATAACAGGATTAGATTATGGTTCTTTACTGAACCTCATTCCTCAGGAGCATTACATCTTCATATCTTTATGGAAGGTATGGATGGACTAAGTTGGTTGAGTAAGAACAACAGGAAGATTACAATCAACAAACGTACTCTGTTTGACATCGTTGCCAGAGATTTCTCTATGGACGATGTAATGACAGAAGCACTTACTAATCATCTCCAACGCTATATCCGCAAACTTGGTTATGGAAAGCAAAGTGTTGATTGGAGAAGCATAGGAAACATCAAGCACCGATTACACTACGTCAATAAATCATTATCATCAGTAGATTTTGATAAGTGGCAGCACCTTGATTACGAAAACAGCGACTTAGGAGAACTAACAAATGGGAGATAGAAACAAGAAGGAAACCATACAAGAGAAACTAAACTTCTACCACGAAAAGTTACTTGAACTTGACGAAACAGAAACAGAAGATTATGAATGTATCACATACATAAAAGAACAGATAGGATACTACAAGAAGGAACTATTGAAGGAAGAAGAGCGAGAGTTTTTCTCCAATATGAATAAACTCTTCGGTATAGAATGATGTCACCTTGTCACCCAAATAAGGAGTAACACTATTATGAGAAGCAACACTACAATCTGTCTTTCATTTGGCAGAGACGAGGTTGAACTTCTAACCCTGCTTGATGAAGGCAGGAAGAAGGATTACCTCTCTCGCTCTGCTTGGTTCAAGAATAAGATTAGGGAGCAGTATGGAAGAAAAGAAAACCTTCAAGCAGTTTCGTGACGATGTACGTAAGCGCAAAGTTAGGAGACGAAGTAAGCGGGATGCTACAAACCATCCTTCGCAAGGACAGCAGCAAGTTCCGCAACAAAAAGGAACTCGTCTTGGAGGAAGCACTTCGGTTTTACTACCAGAACCGAGAGCAAAAACGATGGCGCAAGGAGTAGAGGTACAACACTCACCACCAGCACCACAGCAGGAGTTTTAGAGAGAGGGCGGTTTTGGTTTTCCCCACCCTCTTTTTTTATGTCACTCCGTCACCTCAGGAATAGCGAAGTCATTACCACGTGAAATGATTTTGCCACCCAAACCAATATCCTTATCCATCTTCATCAAATCAGCAGTAGCAAGTCGGGTTAGGTATTTGGAATAATGTTTCCTAAGGTAGGTTTCTGTCACACCCATATTTTCACAAAGAGCGGTACGTGATGTGCCGTGTTGAAGTCGTGTCGTTGCGTATAGGTGCCTCAGCGAATAAGGAACGAAGTGCTTGCCCCATCGTTCATCCTCATTCGTAAAAGCAATCATCTTTTCAAACTTTTTCCTGAACTGACTTGTAGTGAAGGGAGTTCCATCCAAATGGCAGAACAAGAAATCATCTTTTTTCTTGTACTTGGACTTCTCCCACACCCTCTTGGCAAAATCACCACCCATCGCATTCACTTCACGAGCACCTGTCTTGGTTGATGGATGGACTTGGACTAAGCAGCAGATTTTCCCGTTCATCCATTCGTCAGCACGTTCTTGAAGTTGATAGAACTGAACGTCCTTACGCTTCACCTTCACCAGTTCCCCAACACGCATCCCGCAGTTCGCAAGGAAGAAAAGCATCTGGTACGAAATCCAGCAGTCCCAAAGGTGTTCCTCTGTTCCTTCGTACTGAGCGTTCAACCATTCCCGAACCAAACGAGCGAAGGAACTCCATTCGTGTGCCTCCCACGTTTCCCTCTTCACCTTGTCGTCGGTGATGAGGTTCTCGTTCTGGAACGGCAGTTTGGGTGAGAACGGCACGTACCCGTTCTCCATCGCCCATTTCCAGCACTCCCTAATCATTCCCATCTCGTTTTGGATGGTGATTGCCTTTGGGTGCTTAGGCGCTCTGGTGTTGTTCTTTATCCTCCACGCCTGCCAGTCATTCCAAGTGCGATAGGGGATGTTGCGAGCATCCGTCTTCGCTCCCAAAAAGGGTGTGAGGTAGTTCCTGAGTTTTCCAGCAATCAGTCCATACCTCTCCTCTGTGATGCTTTTGCGTCCCCTGTCTTCCTTGCTTTCCCAAGCGTCACGCACCAGAGCACGTTTGGTTTCAAGGAACTTCTCCACCACGCTTTCAACGGGAGTTGGCAGTACGCCAACGCCCTGCTTCAACTGAACCTTGATTTCCAGCACCATCTCTTCCGCCTTTGAGATGGCATCCGCCTTCTCAGTCACCTTCAAGGACTTCCTGACGCCTTTGGTGCTTGGTACTGGGACACGTATCTGCCACGCACGTTCTTCAACGGGCAGATGAACCTGAGTATCCAGACGCTTGTAGATGTACGGGGTGCCCGCTTCTGGTGCCACCCGTAAGTGCTTCAACTCTTCGTACAAGGCGTACGACTGCTTGTTGTCCCCTCTATTCCCCACAGCACTCTTCCTTGTGCCGAGAGAGCACCTTCAAAGAGAACTGGTGTGGGCGTCCTTCATCAGTCAGCACCCGTGCTGGAACCTTCCCACACGTGGGACAGACGAACTGGTTCCTGCTGCTCGCAGCATCCCGAAGAGCGTTCTTCTGCTTCTGGCGTTGAGGGAGCATCCGTAGAGAAAACCCTTGCCGTACGACTTCTCTATGGAGAAGGTGACAAGGTGACACGTGAAACCAACGTGAAACGGAGCACCCAAGATGCCCCGTCACTCCGTCACGAGAACCCTACGTGAAACTCACGTGAAACGCCATTTTTGAGTGACAGATAGGGTTTTGTATCCCTGAACTACTCCCACTCAATAGTCCTGACAGAGGTTTTTTAGTGAGGGGCAGGGTTCTCAACACCCATTTTAGCACGTGAAACCCACGTGAAACCCAGTCGCACCAACAGGTCTCACCAAAAACAACAAGTTACGTCATAAGGCGTAGAAATGTCGTAGAGTGCCGCGAGCAGCAGCGAGGCGCTCTAACCAGCGGCGAGCATCTCCAAATACCTGCGCTTGAAGTCAGCAATATTCGTGTCCCAACCACTCGGGAGGCAGGGCATCAGGGCGTCTGCCTCCTTTGCGTAATGGAATGTCCCCTGACCCTGCTGCCTCCAACCAGAGCATTCGCCTGTACGCAAATAGCGCCAGTTCAGGTCAAAAAGACGCTCAATCTCGCCAACAAGAAGTTTGTATGAAGAAGAAAATGTATGTACGCTTTCATTTATGGGGACTTCTTTTTGGAATAGGATATTTCCAGTATCAAGACCCTCATCTACTTTGTGAATAGTTACACCAGAAGGCGTTCCATCGGCATTAGACCAGAGATTTGGATGGGCGCCCTTATTGTAGGGCAAATAACTAATGTGTAAGTTTATGGCAAGACCCCTTACAGCGTCGAGGGTCTTGGGGGTTATTATGTAGCGATAACCGAAAGATACAATATACTCAATATTATTATTTTGGATGTATTCAGGATTTATTTTTTCATCAAAGACCAAGACCTCGTCGCCGCAGCGCCCAACCGAAGAAACGATGCTGCTGCCATAAGAGGACAGAACGAGAACCTTCACAAGCGGTCAAGCAGATATTCAAGGATAACGAGCACCTTGCCTGCGACTTCTCTACGCAGAGATGCTATGCTTGTCCTGCGTCAAACGAGCGTTTCAAGGCAGGACAGGAGGTTCTATGCGGAAGTATGTGCTCTATCTCCGCGTGAGTTCGGCAGAGCAGGGCAAGAGCGGTTTGGGATTGGAGGCGCAGGAGCGGGACATAGAACTATTCCTCGCCAACTACGCAGAAACTCCGTACTGCGTGGTGGAGCGGTTTGTAGAAGTTCATTCGGGCAAGGACAACGAACGTCCCCTGCTGAACGCTGCCATCGCTCTGGCAAAGCGAGAGAAGGCGGTACTGGTGGTTTCCAAACTGGATAGGTTGTCCCGCCGTGTTTCCTTCATCGCATCGTTGATGGAGGACAGGGGACTGGATTTCAAGGTGGCGCAGATGCCACACGCCGATAAGTTCCAACTCCACATCTATGCCTGCTTGGCAGAGCAGGAACGAGATTTCATCTCCCAGAGAACGAAGGCAGCACTACGAGCAGCAAAGGAGAGAGGAACCAAACTTGGCGCTCCAAAGCAGCACCTTGATGCTCTGACAAAAGCGAGACAAGAGAAGGCGCGTAGAGAAGCGCATCAGTTCTCTGGCGTCATCCTGCCTCTCAGGAAGCAAGGAGCAACGCTCAGGAACATCTGTGAGGTACTCAACGCAAGTGGAATGAAAACCAGTCGTGGCGGGAGTTTCCATCCATCTTTGATTTCAAGAATGCTGACTGCTTTGGAGGTTGCCTGAAATGAAGAGGGTGATTATTGAATGGCAAAATCAGTTTGGCGGTTGGCATAGGTTCCAAGAACAACACCACGAACCAAGTGCTTATAGAACTGCCAAGCAACGTGCGAAACGTAAAGGCAAGAGGCACCGCTTAGTAGATGGCGATGGAAGAGTTCTTGATATTGTTGAACCATAGGTGACAAGGTGACAAAAGCAGTTGTCACTTCGTCACTAACTACAAACACAAAAAAAGGTGGGAGATATCCCACCCTTGATTGCCAAAGGCAATCAATCATCACCAAAGAAATCAGCAAGCGAACCCGCTACTTCCTCAACCTCGTCCTTCTTCTTAGAGAAATCAGGTTTGGAGAAGTTGGTTTTCATATTCCCCATAGAGGAAACCTTGAAGGTTTGTACTCGCTCACCTTTGGCAGGGCGCTTACCAGTTTTATCAATCCAATCACCCATCCCTGCCGATTGCCAGAGGTTCCAGCGTTCATCAGTAAGGCGCTGCTTTTCCAGAGCACCATTACGGAACTTGTTGGGGTACTTACCATTCTCCTTACCTACCGCCACAAAGTAGTGGTAGAGGATGGAGTTTTTCAGGTGCTCGGTTTCTTCAGGGAACGCAGCACGAACTTCACGATAGAAGTGCTCGGCAAACACTTCGTTGCCGTGCTCTGCGTATTCATCAAGGCGCTGCGTTAGATAATCCAGCAGTTCGCTGCTGCCAACCAAATCAACAAGGCGAGCACGCTTGTAAGCAGAACTACCTTCATCACCAGTAGGAAGTTCTCCAACTGCGATGTACTTACCAATACAAGAGAAAACGTACTGATAGAAGGCACTCCAATCAGTTTCATCCCAATCAGTACCAAAATCCTTGTACCCGTGAAGGTGGTAAGGAGTTTCTTGGCAGAACTCACTCTTCAAGCGGTAGTAGTTACTAACCTCAACGATGAACTCACGGCGCGTGTAGGAGTGCCCGTTGTTTTCCAGAGGGAAGTTGGAAGTAACAACAATCTTAGGTGCTTTCTTCTTGTCAATACTGAAAGGAGATTTGTAAAGGCGGCGGATATGAAAGTTCCCAGTAGTACGAGTGAAGAGTATCTCAGCAGGGAAACCCTTTGCGGCATCATCAATATGGCAGATTTCTGTGGCAGGGGTTACGGGAGCAAACGCCGCCATATCATCCTTACCCTTCTTGAACGTACGCCCATCCAGTTCGCACAGGTTCATCAGGTTGCCAAGCGTATTTACCAGCAGGGATTTACCACTACCTCCATTAGAAGCATTCGCCAAACCATCACTAAACTTATCCACCACTACAACATAACGGCGGTTGCTTTGCTTGTGATGGCGATGGCACAAGTAACCAATAGCAAGTTCCAAACGAGCGAGCGCCTTTTCATCTACCTCGCCATCCTCCTCACGAGCAAGGTTCTCCACGAAATCCTTGAAGTGCGTATGGGTAGTGTTAGTTTCCCACTCATCTAACTTCTTCTGGTACTCCTTATGGAGTTCCTTGCGAGCATCAGGTTCCAGATACTCACCAGTATCAGGATGAATACCATAAACGCTAATAGATTGGAACTTCTCCTCAATCAGTTCTTTGGTTACAGGAGGAATGTATTCGCGAGCGATTACAGAAGAGTTCCACACAATAGTGTTCTCTTCTAAATCGGCATAAGGTTTGAGGTTGGAAACGGCATCAGCACTTATCTCCAACCAACCATTCGTGAAGTAGCGGTACGCGCTATGGCGTGTATCAGCAACAGGGTTCAACTCATATCTATCGGGGATGATACAGATAAACTCATCGCTAAAAGGATTAGTACCGCTGTGGAACTGAGCGGAAATATCATCACCCAACTTACCCAAATACGAAAACACCTTATTGGTAATGATGCGTAAGATTTTAGGGGTAATCTCTTCGCAGCGATTATCGCGAATGAAAACAAGAGTTTGAGTGGGAACTCCTTTCTCATCATCTCCCAGCACAAGGTTATGTACCCCAAGAGCAGGGAAGAAGTTACGCATCATCTTACGAATATTGCTCTTCTTGAAATCAACCAGTTCATCGTTGCCATCAATCTCCCAGAAAACGTGCGGGCAAGCAGGTTGATTGAGTTCGTCAGCAAACGATTTCAAGTAAGCATCGTTCCAAAGCACTTTGTACGTATCGGTGGCAGGCATAGGTTTGTTCCCTCGCTTGATTACCCCCGTATTATCGTACGACTTCTCTACGCTGTGTCGCAGATGGGGACACTACCTCGTGGGACTTTTTCTCTACGATTTCTCTACGCCACGTATAGTGTCTGGAAGGTACTGGTGACAAGGTGACAGACATCGTTTCTGCTGTGGAAACGTTCCAGCGTTTTGTCGCTGAGAACCCTTACAGCGGAACGGCACAGGAAATCGTCACGCTGTCACTTGGGATTGCCGAAGCATCTAAACGATTGGATGCCTCCACCTTTCGTCTCTACGCAGAGCAGTCGGGCATAGGGGACAAGGTGTTTTCCAAGTTGAAGGTGATTGGGAAAACACTTCTGTCCTTACAGGAGAAGGAACGTAGAGACGTCGTAAAGCAACTACCTGCCTCGTACAGCACCATTCACGTTCTCTGCTCCCTGACGTCAGAGGAACTGCTTACAGGGGCACGCAGCGGTGCCATCACCTCATCTTTGTCCGTACGGACAGCGAAGGACTACACGAAGCAAGTGAGGTTCCCTGCTCTGGCAGCGGCAGATGGAGAGAAAGGACGCTGGGGAACGAAGCAGGAGCATCTCTATGGCGTCTATCGCCCAGAGGACGTGCCGTTAGGAGCAGAGCAACTCCAATCGCTTCAAGAGGCGCTCAGGAAGGCGTGTGAGGAGTACGGGGTAGTGCTGAGGGGTGCCAACGCGGATGGCACCAGAACCTTGAAGCAGCAGGAGCGAGCAGAGCGAGAGGTGTTCTGGCGAGGGGTACTGGAACGAGAACTGACATCCAAATGGTTCAAGGGGATGCCAGAGGAGGTGAAGAAGCAGTTCAACCTGAAAACGATTGGGGAACTACACGAGACACCTCTTCGCTCCTTCACGGGGTTCCTCATCAACGCTGATGGAGGGAAGAAGGATTTCTGGGACAAGCACGGACAGGCGTACGTAGCGAAACTGAACTACCTGATGGAAAAGACGGAGGACAGGGCACAACGCTTCAACTTGAAGCGGCGCTTGGAGAACGTAGTGGCAGAAAGACGGGAGTTGGCAGTATGGAACAACACTCTGCTGAAACAGATTGGTTTCATTTAGCACAATAATAAATGTACCAAGAAATATAGTTGCGTGTTTTGTTTCGCAGAAGTGACAGGGTGACAAACCTCTGTCGTTGCTGGGTAAGGCAGCAGATTATCGGGTTATGTTACAGAATGCTAACAAAAGTATCTGCGTAACTAATAACTTCTCTATATAATATAGATGTAACGGAAGCAGACATCAACGTTCATATGAAAAGTAAGTTATGGGAACAAGTTTGTCACCTCGTCACTTGTACGAGAGCAATAAAAACTCCAAGCGAGTAGTAACAGAAGAATGGTTGGAGAGGAAGATTGAAACTCTAAACATAAAGTTCAGATACTTCCTAACGCTATCATTCACATTCCAACAGAGAAACGTACTCAATCAGTACCTTGACAATCAGCACATCAAGAAAGTTATTCTGGATTTCTTTTATCCAAATAAAAAACCAAACGACAGAATAAGGTTATGGTTCTTTACTGAACCTCATTCCTCAGGAGCACTACATCTCCATATCTTTATAGAAGGAATGGACGGACTGAGTTGGTTGAGTAAGAATAATAGAAAGATTACTATCAACAAACGTACCCTATTTGACATCGTTGCCAGAGATTTCTCTATGGACGATGTGATGACAGAAGCACTAACCAATCACCTTCAACGATATATCCGCAAACTTGGTTATGGGAAACAAAGTGTTGATTGGAAGAGTATAGGAAGCATTCAACACAGATTACACTATGTCAATAAGTCATTATCATCAGTAGATTTTGATAAGTGGCAGCACCTTGATTACGAGAATAGCGATTTAGGAGAAATGAAGAATGGCAGATAGCACCCAGAGAGAAATCATAGAAGAGAAACTAAACTTCTTTTATGACAGATTGCTTGGACTGGACGAGAATGAACCAGAGGATTATGAATGTATATCCTACATAAAAGAACAGATAGGATACTACAAGAAAGAACTATTGAAAGAGGAGGAACGAGATTTTTTCTCCAATATCAATAAACTCTTCGGTACAGAATGAGATGTCACCTTGCCACCAAAATACGGAGTAATACTATTATGAGAAGCAACACAACAATCTGTCTTTCTTTTGGCAAAGATGAGATTGAACTTCTAACTCTGCTTGATGAAGGCAGAAAGAAAGAATACCTCTCTCGTTCTGCTTGGTTCAAAAATAAGATTAGAGAGGAGTATGGAAAAAAAGAAAACCTTCAAGGAGTTTCGTGACGATGTACGTAAGCGCAAGGTTAGGAAAGGAAGAAAGCGAAATGATGAATACTATTCTTCGCAAGGAACCAAAGCATCACCAGAAAAAGGAACGCGTCTTGGAGGAAGCACTTCGGTACTACTTCCAGAACCGAGAGCGAGAACGATGGCGCAAGGTGTAGAGATAAACCACTCACCACCCGCTCCTCAACAGGAGTTTTAGGAAAAGCGTAGAGGACGCTTACCGCCCCTCTACGCTTTTTATTTTATACTCTCAAAACAAACATAACGCGAACGCGACGGACGCGGCGAGCGACGAGGTGATAGATGCTCGTGTCACTCCGTCACCTCAGGAATAGCAAAGTCATTACCTCGCGAAATGATTTTGCCACCCAAACCAATATCCTTATCCATCTTCATCAAGTCAGCAGTAGCGAGACGGGTTAGATATT
>Ga0194129_10006262_pt1 | contig 14685 bp, 17 predicted proteins | sample TA2KigCa35mmetaG_FD_150862 | JGI IMG/M metagenome (GOLD analysis project Ga0194129, IMG submission 150862) | Freshwater microbial communities from Lake Tanganyika, Tanzania - TA2015038 Kigoma Deep Cast 35m | ecosystem: Environmental > Aquatic > Freshwater > Lake | place: Tanzania: Lake... | reverse complement strand
GTGATTTCTTCTAAATTATTCTTTTGTTTTACAGGTTGAATGTTATTTTTTGTTGATACTTGGGTAGAAATGACTGCACTTTCACTCAACATTTTAGTAAAACCTTCTTCAATAAGAACTTCTTTTAAACATTCTTTAATTAAAGGCTTGATGATTTGTTTTAATTGTTCTTTTTTCATATTCCCTCTTAAAGACGATATTGTATTATGCAGAACCTGAAATGTTTAATTTTTATTATGGATAATTAACCATTAATGTAAAATTAGCGTATGTATTTAGTTCTAAACTGGCTAAATTTATAGGCCCACCATTTAATGCATCAAGAACAATAAAGTTAAAAGAATAAGATTTAGGGTAATCTCTTGTAGACTTAATTTGTACAGCAGAGTAAAGATAATTACTGTTTATAGAACTTGAAGTTTGTATCATTAGTTGAGAACAGGTATTATCAAAAGTTAATGCATTATCTGCATCTACAACCGTAATTCTTAAAAATCCATCTTGTAAAACACCAAAAGAAGAAGATCCACAAGAAACAATAACTGGGCTATTATCATTGAACATGTTGTAGCCATTTAAATAAGTAAGCGTTTTAATGTTCATTTTACCCCAAGCATAAGGAGTATTCAATTTTTTTAATTTACCCGCAAGGCCACCATCAGAAGTATCAGTTACAATAACACTTTCAAAAGTAACAATACTTGTGGTATCTATATCTTGTGGCAAAGCTAATTGAACCGAGCCAGCTTGAGAATTTATATAATCTGCATTTGCACTAATTTGATTAGGAGTGCCGGTAATATCTGTTACACCAGCGGTTCCAGTATCGATAGTTATTGAACCACCTAAATTAACTGGATCTCCGTTAATAGTTATGCTAGAATTTTGCAATGCGCCATTTGGAACATCCGAAAGAGATATTAACGCCCTGTCACCATCTGTTGAATGATCATTTGTTACTGTAATTACAACTCCGTTGGAGCCAGTTAATTTAAGAGTATCGTTTGCTCCATCAGCTACTGCTGTATTTGTCCCATCTGTAATATTTTTAAAAGCAAAGCCAACGTCTAATGAGCCAGTTTGTCCTAAAGTAAAAACAGATTCATTAATTTTTAATTGTCCACCAGTTTGTAGCGCACTGTTTGGAATATTATTGGCTGATACAACAATTTTATCAGGAGTACCTGTAACAACATTAACTACTACTCCATCACTTCCGGAAAGAGTAGCACAAATTAATTCATCAGCACAGTTGGTAAAAGTACTCATGTTTTATTATCCAATACCAGCAGATCCAGAATAACCAGATGCTAGATTATAACCAGTAATACCAGTTAATTCAGCTAATACATAAGTTGAAGAAGCTAACGCAGATGCATCGTCACTTATTAAAAATATTCTATCTGTTTTAACGCGCATTTCTACTCTATCATTACTTTTGCCGTTTGCTTGGTGAGCTTCTATCAACCAATAATTGGTGCCTTTAACCCCATTGGCACTAAAACCAACACGTATTGGTTTATCGCTACCAAAGTTGTTATGAATATGAATTCTTTGCGTAACAGATGGAAATACTATTTCTAATGGTGCAGAAGTATTAGCTGGAATAGTTAATGCACCTGTAACATAAGGAATTCCACTTACTTGATAATTACCAACACTATGTAAACCAGCTTTATATTGAAATTCAGACATTGTTCTATCCTTTTACTATATCATTTAATAATCTATTTAGACGATCAGCTTTTGTCCAAATTTTACTTGCATCAAGAGTGCGTTTTTTACTCTCACTCATCATAAATGCGCCGGGAGTACTTGGTTCTTGAACGAAATCAAAACAAATAAGTTGAAAATCATCTTCTACAATTGTTTTGCCGCTTTCTTTTCTTGTACTTCCCAAGCCACGGCTAGAAATACCAAGTTTGACTCCGCTTTCTACTAAGGAACGTAATATTTTACCAGATGGTGTGTCTAAGACTTTTACCTTTCCCATAACAGCATCACCGTCCCACCAAACCTTCATAACCATATGGGAAACGTTTTTTAAATTAACTACTGAATCTTCTGGATGGTCTAATTCGCCTAATGCACGTCTATCTTCAACTATTTTAATGTAGTTTTGAACCTCTCGTTCTAAAACTCTACGACCATATACACGACCATTACCGTTTTCTTTATCAGCACGTTGCATTACACCGGTTAAAATTAAACCTCCGCTTTTGACAAAACGTTTTTCATCCTCTGTCAATAAATCTTGACAAGTTCCACCATCACATAATTCATACCATTCTCTTAATAGTTCTTTTGACATGTTTTTTATAAAAAGGTTAAAGCCCCGAATATTTCATCGGGGCTAAATTCTGCTACCGTTGCAGCAACGACGAACTACGGGCAAAAACCATTTCTTTACATCATTTCTATTTTCTAAAGCACTAATTTGACTCAACATAATATTCACCTTCTTTCAGTTGTAATTAGTTACCTAATTTTGTTTTTTCAACTTTATTATTATACCATCATCATCAACCAAACGACTTAATAGATAGGAAGTTCCAGCACTTATGCATCCAGCAATAAAAAAATTAAATTTAAGCGGTAATAAAAACCAATTAAATATTCCAACCCAAAATCCCATACACATGCAACATTTAAAGAAATGATAATTTGGTCTTATTGCATCAAATATCTTGCCATAAACCAATATCATTGTCATTCCATAGGAAGCTAGAACAAAGATAATTAATTGCATATTATTATTTATCTTCCTTTGGATCAAATGGATTTGGCGGTCTATCAACTTTTGTTCCAGAACCCTTTGGTTTTGGTGGGGTTGTAACAACTGGTGCTCTCATGGAACCAGTTTTTTCTCCTTTGGGGGCTTCTGTTTCAGGAGGAGCAGTTTGTTTTTTCTTCCAATCATAAGATGGTTTTTCTGCATCATATTTAGAACCTGTCCATGAATGCCTTGGTGAATTAAAACCCATTTCTGCTCGTTCTTCTGCTTGTTTATGATACATGGCTAATGTATTTTCGACATCTCTATATAAATCATTAAACTTTCTTTGTAATTCTATTTGATTTGGTGTAGCGTTATAAGTTACTTTTGCCATTTCTTCAGAAACGGTATCCATAATAGTTAAATAAACAATAGAATAGTCTTTAAGACCGCTTTCTTTAGCTAATTCAATGTATTCAGGAAATACATTTTTTAAAGCATATGGAATATCTTCTCTGATATATGCTTTTAATTGATCTATTATCTCTTGATTAACTTGAGATTGTTGATTTTCTAATAATTTTTTATTTCTTTTTGTATGTTCAAAAATATAAGATAATTTTTGATATTTTTTATACGAAAAATATAATTGTATTTCTTCGTTTATAATTTTTTTTAAATAAGATAATTTTATATTCATAGAACTTTCCTAATAATTGTAACGATAAATACCACGGGTCGGGAAACCATACTTTGGAATACTTCCCTTTTGTGAATCTTGAGGAACTTCTCCAAGTTCTGTTGAATCTTCAGCATCAGGAGCAAGAAGCTCTTTTTCAATTGCATCTTGATATGCTTTTTCATATTCAAATGCGGGACGTTCTTCTTCTATAAAATTAGCTAAATTATAAACTACCACTTGCGTAGTATCTACACCTTCTGGACCTTGTTGTGGATAATTACCTTGAAGAGAGCCATATACATTACCTGAAAATACACTTTCTGGAAGGATAATTCCTTTTTGAATCATATATTTAAAAAGACGCTCTTGAAGCTTATAAATTGTGTCTGTTTGTTCATCTTTTGGTAGAACTAAAACTTTTTGCTTTTCTGGCATAACAATAATATCAATTTCCGGATGTTCCCGTAACATTAAATCACCAGACAAAGTTTTACGTATATCTATTTGTTTTTCTACACCAGCTTTATCTTTAATAACAACTTTAATCATTAGTTTCTACCTCATGAACAAATTGTTGAATTTTTAAAATATTTTCTAACATATCAGAAGACATGTTTTTATTATTTTTAAAATCAGAAATTATATTTAATAACTTTTTTGTTTTTTCTAATAAATAAGAATCATTTTTGATATGATCACTTTGTAAAGATTTATTTATTTTTTCATTTAAAGAAGACAATTCTTCATTTAAATAAATTTTTAATTCCAAGCCATCATCCGCAAAAGAATTAACATATTTAGTTAATAAATCTTTTTGTTCATTTAGTAAAGTAGAATATTTTTCATTGAATTTTTTAACAAAACTTTTAAATACAATGTTATCAATCGGAGATAATTCTTTTTGTTCATTAACTATATTGAAATTATTTATTAATTCTTGTTCTAGCAGAATTTTTTCGCCAACGCTTGTTGAATCATTCAATATTTGAGATATTGTGGCTAAATCCTTATAATATGGAACAAAATTATTATATATATCCATACCTAATGTCTTATTAATTTTATTAATAAGTTTTGTTTGCTCATTAAAAATAAATCTTTTATCTAAACAAATATATCTTGTTTTAACTTCGTTTAAATATTTTTCAAAAACGTTTTTATTGACAGTAGGCTCTCTTAGGCATTTATATAATTTTAATTCTTCAGACAAAATGCTATTAGGATTAAAGAACTCTAGTAATATATTTTTTATATTAGTTAAACGTTCTACATCTTTATTTAAAGTTGCTTTTGTTCCTTCACGTAATAATATTTCGTAAAGAAAAGCGGTATTTCTTTTCTTATTGTGTTTCATCTATTTTTTCTCCGTATCTTTTTCTTTATTTTCTTTAAGTAGTTTTTCAGACAAGCTTTTTAGCTTATTATCCATCTCTAAAAGCATTTTTTCATCTTTTTCAAATGTTTCTTCTTCATTAAAAATACCTTTTCCAGCTCTAGATAAATCTTTTGATCCAGCAAATAGGTTTCTATAACTAGATTTAACAGATTCTGGTGTATGGAGCGAGGATATATGACGAGTTCTGGCACCGCTAGAACGAGCATCATATGAAACTGGCTTATACCATTTCCCATTAGCTCCTTTTGTCATATAAGAACCATCTTCACGTCTAGCTGGTGCTGCTAACAAAGAAGATTCTGGTTGCTCACCCCCAGCTTCGCCACCTTCTGCTCCTTCTTCACCGGGAGTTGGCGTTTCTCCACCGGGAGATGGCACTTCTGCACCTGCTGGTGCGGCACCAAGATCCGTATTTAATGTAGAACCACCAACCGTTCCCGTATCAGTAGCTTCTCCTGCTTCAATAGCTTTTTCAATTTGTTTATCATAGAACAAATCTCTTTGAATTCTTTGAAAATCGCTATCATTAATCTTAAATAAGTTTTCAAATATCCATCTTTTACTAAATCCGTTTTCTTTTGCTGATCCTGCTACTTCTAGTTGTGCCTTAAAATGTTCTATTTCTTGCAATTCACTAATTTTAGAAGGATTATTAAGACGAATTTTAAATTTTAATAAGTCTTCATTACGATAACCAAGAGTATAAAGATGAATAATACCAATTTTTTCTAATTCACTTATTATTACACGTTGCAATCTTTGTATTGTACGTGCAAAACGAATATCTTTTTGTGCTAAGGTAGTTTTATCTTCTGGAGCATCCTTACCTCTTGCAAGATATGCTTGTGGAATTTTAAGCGCAGAAAATAATTTATCACGAAGATATTGCACGTCATCAATGTCTCCAGTAAATTCACCACCTTTTAGAGTATCAATCTTAGTTGCACTTTGCGTTCCGCGAACTGGCAAGAAATAGTCTTCATCAATACTCATTGGGTTATAACGCAAATCAACACGACCAGTATTTGGATCAACAATCTGATTACGTTTCATTTGAGTGATAATTTTTTGCATGAACTGCTCTACTTCTGGTGGTGATACATTACCTACGTCTATATAAAACACTCTTCTTTCCGGAGAGCGAACTATACGATATGCCATCATTGCATCTTCCATAAGTTGCAACTGTCTCCAAATACGTCTTGCTGGTTCAAGAATGGAAGTGCCATAAGGCATATATTTGTCTTGACCATTAACTCTAAAATGAGCTATTTGCCAATTTTCAAATGTAATACCTGCACTATTCCACTGAAATTGCACATAATTAGGATTGCTTTCATCTTCTCCTTCTAATCTTTCTAATTCCGGAGAGGGCAGTCCAAGAACACTCTTAATGCCCAATTTTTCATCTATGTCCAGATATAAGAAAAAATCACCAAACTTGCACATTGTTCTGCACCAAGAAAACAAATTTGATTCTATATTTAAAATATTATAATATAAGTTATGAAGAAGATTTTTTATCTCTTCATTTTTGCTATCAATAATTAATACTTGACGATATTGGTTACTAGTAGTCATTTCATCAGCATATATATCCATTGCTGATGCTATTTCGGGCATGAATTCCATTTGGTCAAAGTCGCCATAGCGTTCAGCACGACCTTGGTTAACCATTATGTTACTTTGAATAGCTTCAAAAGGATTATAACTTTTACGTTTAAAGCTTTGTCCACTAGTACTAGTAAATTTGTAACGGTCTAAATCTCTGCGTTTGTAACGTATTTGTGACTGAGATTTAAACGTTGCTAGCGGACCAGAAAATAATCTCGTTAATCCTACATATAATGGTGACTGACGATTGCGAGGATTCTTCTTAGATAATTCACCATCTGGTTTATTGTTTAATTGATTACCTGTTCTGTAGGAACCATTATTATTATCATTAGCCATTTTTAACCCTTTATAATCCAATTAAAATCTTTATACATTTGCTGTACTTGTTGAATTTTTCTATTTTTTTCTTCAGTTTGGAATGCACGTACTGTAGTGTCTAAGTAATTTCCACTTTTTATAATTGAATTCAAGAATGCCTTAGAATACTCTAAATTTCGTTCGTTGTTAATAATAGCTGTATCACGGACCCAACAACCAATAGCTAGAGACATTACTAAGTCATCGTTATAACCTTTTTGAGCTTCTGGACGGCCATTAACCCAAACAAATGTGTCTAATTCATTAACTGTACGTTGAGAATTAATTTTAATACTTTTATTGCGAATAAATTCTTCTAATTTTGCCACTATCAATGGACGATTTTTCATTGATGTTGTAAAACCGGGAACAGAATTAGAAGAATATTGTGCGCTTGTGCTATCTACGAAATCGTGAGTAGATTTATTAGAATAAAAAACATTTGGATATCGCATTTCTATTAATTTAGTTATAACTGCAAATCCTATATTATTATTTTCTACTACTACCATACAATTACCGTATTCTTTTCCAGCATCAAAAAGTAAACGAGCAAAATTATCTATATCTATTTTTCCTTGATATTCTGCTACTTGTTCCATGTTTTTAACATCTAATATATGAAATACGGAATAATCTCTACCATCACCTCTTGCCACATCTGCTGTTAATAAATAAGACCCATCATTAGAAAATTCTTTCCATATATGATAATTTCTATCCATCCAAGTGCGATATTTTGGTTCACAAATATCGCGTTTAACTTTTGTTATATCTTCTGGATGTATTACAGTTTCACCCGATGCATTGAAATTACATTCAAACTCTTGAGCTATTTGACGTTTGCTCATATTACGAGTCATATTGTCAAACCATTCCTGAGTATATTCTGGATGTAGTGTCCAAGGAATCTTTGTTGGTTTAAAGTTGTTTTGTCCGCTTTCACTATCTACATAAGTTTTATGAAACCAATTACCAACACCATTTGGAGTAGATAAAGCGATACAACGACCACCTGTTGATACCGTAGGCAACAAACCGGTCCATAGTTCATCCATGTCATCAATGTGAGCTGCTTCGTCAATCACTAATAATGATAGTGCTTGTGAACGACCGGCATCTTTTGAAGTTGGAACACCTTGAATTTTAGAACCGTTACTTAATTCAAGTTTTGTTTTGTTATTTACAGTTATTTCTGCAATTTTCAACCATGCTGGTACAGAATCAAGCATGTCTTTTACTTTTTCTACAATTTCAATTGCTGTGTTTAATTTTGTTGCCATTACAAGAACGTTGCGTTCTTTATAGAATAAAAGCATCCATGCAATATAACCGGAAACAATTGTTGAAATACCCATTTGACGAGATTTCAATATTACGTTATAACGGTGATCGTGGAAATCTTTTAATAAATCTTTTTGAAATTGAAAAGTACGAAATGGTATTAGACCACGACTTTGATGAACTATTTTGGCATAATTATCTAAGAAGTAAGCAGGATTTTTGCCACACTTTAATATCTCGCTTTTAATTTCCTCTTTAGATAAATTATAGCCCATATCATTTTATTAAATTTTATAAACGAACTTTTTTGCCAATAGCTTCATATTTTGACGGATCTTGTGCAGCACCTGTTGCAGCTTTTTTAGCCTAATCTTTTAAACCTTCTTCTTGAGTACCGGGACTTTGTGTACCAACTCCACCAGCACCTTGTAGCGCTTTTCCAATTTCATCAGATGCGCTACCCTTGGTTAATTCAGATACGTCTAATGTTTTAAAGTATTTAGCTAAGACGGCAGCTTTTTTTATAGCCTTTTTATCTAATTTTATTGTTTGTGATGCTTGCGGATTGGTCCTTGCAACTGCATCGGCTGTTGATTTTAATTTTGGATTTGCTTGTGCAGCAGCAGATAAAGCTAGAGCTAAGATGGCAGCTGCAACATTTTGCTGAAAACCTTCTTCAACAATTTTTTGTTCTTGAAGCTGAATAAAGTTAAGAGATTTATTTTCTTTTAAGTATGTTTTTGGTTTACGGCAGTTCATCAACCAACGTTTTGCAATATCGCTGTAGTTTTCTTGCGGTTTAGAATCTTCTTTACTATAACCTTCTACATCATTAATTATATAAGTCTGAGAAGCGTTAACATAAGAAGTTCTGCGGTTTGCGCTTTGTACTAAAGTGTTAGTATCACCATATTCAGTTAAGCTTAGAGATTTTTTGGTTACTTTCTTATATTCTTTTTCAATAAATTTTTTAATGTCCTTCATAGTTTGACGAATATCAGTCTCAAAGTTTTTATCATGTACTTTAGTTAAAGGCATTTCACTGTGATACTTAAGAATTAACATGTTGCCTTGATATTGAACTCCAAAGCCATCCATTACTCTAGGATCATAAATGGAACATCCCTGCAATAAGTCTTCTGTCTCTCTTTTAAGACCTATTTCAGCACCGCCATGATGTTTAGCTGAAATAGCTTGTGATATGCCGGTTACAACTTCTAAAATGCTAGCCATTTATTTATCTCCAATTGGTCGCCAACCACTAGACCATCTTTCTTCTCTACCTTCTATATGCTGAACATAACATTTCTGACAGGTAGTAAATTTATTTAGGTATACATCATCATTTTTATCAAAACTATACTGTTTGCAAACAGAACAATACTTTTGTTCATTGTTATTAATTAGTTTCTTAGGTATTAAAATCCCACCTAAATCGACTTTTTCTCTGGATTGTTCATTAGTTAGCTGCTTTTTTACTGTTTCTTTAGTGTCAGCAACATATTCACGCTCTTTTTCTTGATTCCAAAAATACTTTGGATGCATTGTAGCCAGTTCTCCATATTTTTCTTTAATTGCCTTTTCAAGTGCTGCAATATAGTTTGGATCTTTTTTATTCATTGACATTGGTAATTTTTACTGCCGCATAAAATATAGTTACTGATAAAGCCATACCTAACAACATAGAACCAAATAATTTAACATCATCCCATTTTTTACTATCTTCTAATTGTTTTATTCTGTTATCTTTTATAGCTACTATATTATCACTTAATTCTTTATTTATTTTAAGCTCTAAAGCTTGTTGTTCTTTAAGATACTTTATTTCTATAGTTAGTTTAGCTATTTCACTATCTTTTTCTATTCTTAACTTATCTAATTGAAAGTTTTTATTAGCAATTACTTTAGCTAAACCTTCAGAATCAAATAAAAAGCCATCATAAGGCGCTTCTTCACCTTGTTTAACTACTGCATAGTCACCTTCTTCATATTCATCTTCGGCTATAGATTCTACTCCAGCATCAGAGACAGGAGGCAAAGCGTAGGCAATAGGAATCCGCACCGCTAGGAACGCTAGCAGCGTAATAAGTGATATAAAAGGTTTCATATTATTCATCTTTCTTGGGACGGCCCTTTCTTTTCTTTTCATTAATACCCAATTCTTTACGTAGCTCTATCTTAAATCCTTGTGGGTCGCGTTTTGCTTCTTCTACAAGCTTCTTTTTTTCTTCTTTTGCTCTTGCTACAGCTTCTTTAAGTTTTTGCTTCTTATCCTCATCTACTACTTTAACTTCTTCTTGTTTCTTTTCTTCTAATTTCTTTGTTTCTTCGGCTAATTTTTGCCCTGCTGCTACTTTTGCTTCTTCTTCTTTCTTATATTGCTCACGTTGTTGTTCTAAACCGTCACCAACATATTTTCTAAGAACTAGAAAACTCAAAGCAGCACCAGCAACGAAAAGTCCAATCCAAAGTTTAAACTTATTCCATAATTGTTTTAATTTAGTCATTTTATTATCCTTGTTTACCAGCAGAACGCCATTTAGCTGCAATATCGGCCATACCTTCAATACCAACATAACCTAAAGTAATAGCTGTCCATTCGTCAGGAGTGATTTTTGTCATCCATAAGAACACAGATGCACAAATCCACACTAATAATTTACGAGAAACAAACTTTTCTGTGATTAAGTCTACTAAACCTAGACGAGAACCATCTAGCTTTTTACGTTCTAATTCCATGCGCTTGTCTAAGTCACCTAATTCTTCTTTTATTTCTTCTTTTAGTCCCATATTAGCCATCTTTTTTCTCCTATTGGTTGACATAAGCAAAACCATCCTTGCGGTCAATTACTATTTGCATATCTACACAGTCTTTTAAACTATCTAAATGTGAAATCAAGATAACAGTCTTGAAATACCCCTTAATTAGTTCTAAGATACGTACAAACCCATCTAGATTTTCTGCATCTAGTGCAGTTCCCGGCTCGTCCATGATAAAGATATCACCAGTTGGGAGTGTGGTTACGTTAATTAACGCTAAACGAATAGCTGTAGAGGCAAGAGTCTTTTCTGCACCGCTTCCCATTTCTAATGGACGGGCATCATACTTAGGATGTTTAATCATAATATCTAATTTATCATCATCGTTCTCAAGATAAATAGAGAACTCTACAACATTTGCCAAAATCTTAGCGATTTCTTGATTAATCTCAGGAAGCTTACTTTTGATGATCTCATAAGATATACCACTTGGATGCATACAAGTTAAAAACAAATCATATGCACTATATTGTTTTCTCAAATCATCTAATTCCTTCTCCTGCTTCTTAAAAATATCAATCTTTGCAGATATAGAGCCTTGATTTTTATATAGTTCTACAATTTGGTGTTCGGTATCACTTAATTGTTTAGTAAAAGTAGCAACATTGACTTTTGCATTATCGCGGTCTGTTAATAACTTTTCATAGTTTTCAATTGCTTCACGATTATCAAGATAATTTTTAATCTTTTCTTCTGCTTCAGACACTTTTTTATCAAGAAGAATAATTACATTCTTGTTCTTTTCTAGTTTTAGCTGATTAGCAGATAATTTAGATAATGTGTCAACACGCTTTTTCTTAATATCAGAAAGCTTTTTAAGTCCTTCTGAGACTTCAATATCTAGATTATTATAGTCTCCGCGTGTTTGACGTAATGTTTCCTCCATAGCAAAGCTATTTTTTGACAATTCATCAAAGTTTTCTTTTGCAGCAAACGCATCTTTGATAAATTTGCAGGTAGGAAATTTATCACCGCATGGAACTTGATCTAGCAATTTAATTTTCTTTTCAGAAGAAGATAATTCACCAGATACAAGATTATAATCTCGTTCTAAAATACGCACTTGTTCGTTAATAAACTTAAGCTGTTTATCTTTTTCTAGTAAATCAGCTTCATCAATGTTTTTAAGGTATTCATCAATCTTAAATGATAGAGATTCTAACTTCTTGATTTCCGTATCAAGAGATAAATTCTCTTCACTTAATTGCTTTCTTTCAACTCGATAGCGATTTAAATCGTGATTTAATTCATCATAATCGATTACGATAGTTGGAACGGCTGCAATACACTTCTGCAATTCACAAAGACGTTCATTGGCAGACGCAACACGATTACGAATCTCGTCTACCAGACTTTTCTTTTCTGTTAATTCGTTATCGACAACTGAAAGTTGTAATTCCGCAGCAGCAATATCTCGCTTATAATCTACACCTTCAAGCTTTTTAAGTAACCCTTTTAGTTCTGCACTTTCTTCTTTTGCAAGCTTAAACTTCTTGTCAAAGTTTTCCAAATCAAGGAACTTGGCAAGGATTTCCTTACGCTTTGTAGAACCTTCGGAAATAAAAGATAGATAACCAAATTGACTTGCCATGCTGGTCAAAAAGAAATCATCTACTGTTCCAAGAAAACGACGAATATTCTTGTCCGTATCGTTACGTGCAAGACCATTCAATGATTCATTTGAGGATGTAAATTCTACATCTGTTTTTGCCTCAACAGTTTCTACACCCTTTAGCTTCTTAATATACTTTTCACTCTTACGCTCAACAATATATTGAGCATCATCAATATCAATAGTTACCTTGCCACGACCTTTTTCGCGGTTTTGATTAATAACGTTTAAGTTCTTGCGATTGTTTTTTGCGGTAGTATTAAAAACAGTATAAAGCATACTGTCTACAACTGATGATTTACCGCTGTAATTCTTACCGAAAATACCAACAATACCTGATAGCTCTTCAAAGTTAACGCGGTTGCCTTCACCATAATTAAAAAGGTTATCCCACTCTAATTCTTTTAGTGACCAACGAACGCCACGATTAATTTCTTCACCTTCTTCTAACGCAGAAGAAAGCTTTTTGTTTAACTCTAATACTTTATTAATTACTTCTTCTTCTGCCTTGAAATCTTTTAAGTAATCACGAATAAGACGTTCTTGCACACCAATATCACGAAGATTATCAGTGTGGGTAATAGAAGAAATTTCATCTGCCGATGCTTTGGAGATAACTGCCTTGTTAACGAAGGTAACACTCTCGGGTTGGAAACGGCTTTTAACGACCTCTGTGGCCTTTTTAACCTTTTCTAACGTTACGTTCTTGTCAGCAACGATGCGAACTCTTGCGCCTTTCTTAACGTCAACCTCGGGCAATACACCATTATCATCCAATACTAATGTAATGAATGGACGAGGATTTGGAATGGCATAATGTTTGCACGCAAAGTCGCTTTTGCTGCGGATATCCCAAATGAGAAAACCTTTATCATCTGTTTCACCAAAATTCTGTTGAACGGTGGAGCCGGGATATCGCACACGACCTTCTAAATCAAGGATTTGATTTGTCTTGTGAATATCTCCAAGAAATGCATAATCATGACCTTCAAAAATAGAAACATCAAATTCACCATGTTCCATTACATAATTTGTGTCGGTTTGAACACCAGAAACAGAACCGTGTAGGAGAGCGATATTGATTTTATCTGAATTAAGTGGTTTAACCCAATTAACTTGGTCAAAAACGCTCATTACATTTAGCGTAACATCATCGCTAATTGCCATTTCGCCGCTGTCTTTTAGCAGGAAAAGATTAGGAAGATTAAGCGCAGTTACGATAGGCGTAATTGCATCTTGACGAGAATCATTACGTAAATTTCCATCGTGATTGCCTAAAATGATATAAGTAGGAGCGATAGAAGCAAGGTTCTTAAAGAATTCGCCTGCCATATCAACAAACTCTGGACTAATTTGTGTCTTTGTGTGAGCAATATCACCACAATGCACAATTGCGTCAACTTTTTGTTCACGCATAATATCGTACATCTTATTAAAAATTTCTCTATATTCGTCGTGATACTTTAAATTCTTGATGTGGGTGTCGGCAATATGTGCTATCTTCATTCATCCTCCAAAGCTTAACACTATCACGATACAAAAAGACCGTTAAGTGTAATCTTAACGGTCATGTTACTACAAGTTTTGTCGTGTGTCTACTACTTTTTTATAGTCATCATGGCTTTATGCATATCTTGTATCATTTTCATATCTTTTATACCATATAATGAATCTCTTAACCTGTTTACATCGTGGTTACTGTATCTATTTTGTATTGCTATATCTACAATTTCTTTTTTAAGTTGGTCTATAGATGGTGCCGATTCTTTTTGCATCTGTGGCATTTGCTGTGTCAATTCTTCCATAATCAACTTCTTTAAATAATCTTTTGTAACTTTCATATTCATCTCCTTTTTAAAAAACTGCAAAATTATAGTAAATAGTATTTTTTTTTTGTCAGTAAGACAAAAATTAACGAATTTCTGTATTATCAATATCAGTTGCTACATAATTCATGCATTTACAATCAACATAGGCACAACCATAATAATACATGCTTGTATATTTATCAAACCATTTTACTTGATGATATGTGCTGCTATGCTTGCAAGCTCCACCGCATCTTTTACCTTCGCTTTTTCCACCGCTTTCTGGACGTTCGCTCATATTAGTGTACCAAGTTTTTATGATCTTCGCCTTTTCTATTTTTACGAGGATCTAGTTGACGTTGCGGATCTGTATGAGCAAATTGGGGATCTTCT
>Ga0194129_10006260_pt1 | contig 14692 bp, 11 predicted proteins | sample TA2KigCa35mmetaG_FD_150862 | JGI IMG/M metagenome (GOLD analysis project Ga0194129, IMG submission 150862) | Freshwater microbial communities from Lake Tanganyika, Tanzania - TA2015038 Kigoma Deep Cast 35m | ecosystem: Environmental > Aquatic > Freshwater > Lake | place: Tanzania: Lake... | reverse complement strand
GGGCTTACGAATATCCAATTTGTAATCAAATCACAGGGGATTTGCGATATGATAATTATAGTCAAACACCCCTTGCAGGTATTCCTGTTTATTTAAAATCTTTGTTGGGAAATATTGTAGCCAGTGATACAACGGATTCTGCTGGTGTTTATGAATTACTTAGATTTCCTAATGGAAATTATTTCTTGGATGCTTCGATCAATTACTCCTGGGGAGGTGTTAATTCCACAGATGCTTTACAGGTTATCCGCTTTTTCACCTCCTTAGGTTCACTGAGTCCTCTTCGTATAAAAAGCGGTGACGTGAATGGAAATGGATTAACCAATAGTGGAGATGCTTTGCTCATCAATCGTCGAGCTACAGGGTCTATATCCACCTTCGCAGTTGGAAATTTCGTCCACAATCTGCCTTCGGTAAATGCGACAGGAAACCATTTGGTAATGAATCTACGGGCACTGTCCACAGGAGATGTTAACGGGACATATAGTCCTCAGCCCTCGGCGCCTGCATTGATATTGGACACGGTAATTGCTGGACCTGGTTCAGGGACAGCAACAGTGAGGTTTACTTCTCCGGGTTCCGGGGTCTATGAGAGGGGTATCTGTTGGGGGACCTATTCCAATCCTACTGTATCGGATAATAAATTAACTGTTGGCTCAGGGGGTTATGGTTTTACGCAGGTGTTTTCGGGTAATATGGCGGGGAACCAATTGCATTATGCCCGGGCCTTTGCCAAGACCTCGTCAGGAACTTTTTACAGCAATGAAAAGTCTTTTATTCCATAACATAAACAGCGATGAATAAAAATCCGAACCTTTTTTCCAGATACCGCGGAGAAGTCGTGGTGGGGCTTTTGGTTTTGTTATTCTGGTGGTTGAAGGATTTTTTTAATTTTTTACTTAATTTATGAAATAATGACCATCGAAACTCGTAAAGTCATCGGAATTATTTTAATCGGTATGCCCAGCATTGTTTATGGAGGCTATTTTTTGTTATCTATTTTGAGTGGTGAACAGGAGGCGCTGGGGTTGACCGATTTCCAGAAAGCGATGTTTCGGGCGGGCCACGCCCATGCCGGGGTTTTGGTGGTGTTGTCCTTGGTTGCCCAAATCTTGGTAGACTATGCTCGTTTATCTACGGTTTGGCGTTGGGTAGTGAGGCTTTCTTTTGTGCTTGCCGGCTTTTTGGTTTGCTTTGGGTTCTTTGCCTCCGCCATGGGCGTGGGTCGAACGGTGCCTAACGAGGCTATTACCTTGATTTATGCGGGGATGGCAGTCTTGTCGGTGGGTATGGTGGGCCTGGGTTTAGGTTTGTTCCGTTCTGGTTCTTGACCAATACCAAGCCAGCGCTAGACTAATTCCGTACACGCTGAGGTATTCTCTGAAAAAGTTTGCGTTGTTGGGGCCAACCGTGCTTTGGTAGAGGTTCCAGGCCAGGTGCAATGTTCCAGCGATGGCCATAACCAGGATGAGCCCGTTCATAGGACCGTAGGGTCTCTTTAGGTTGGGCCAAGCATATCGACGCAAGCCCAGCATGGGCCAGACCAACATAAGGGGCAAAGCAAAGAGCCGGGCCTCCCGGGCTTTGGCCATCAGGAGCACCATCAACGTGTTGATAACGAGGCTGACTGCAAAACCCATGGTCAACAAGTGGTACGGGCTCAGCTGGGGACGCAGGAGGACCAGGGGCCAGGCCAGGACTAGAAAAATCCCCACCAGAGTTTCGACGCTGTAATCGGTGTTGCGGAAATTGGCATGCAGGTTGCTGAACCGGGCTTGCCATTGCCACAGGTCTTCGGGTGTGGCGGCAGGTCCAGTGGCTAATCGCCCCAAGAACAAAACCCCCAAGGCCGTCAACACGGTGATTCCTAGGCCAACACGCTCTTGCTTACTTGCTTGAGGTAGGTATAGCCCGGCTAAAATGGGCAAGAGGAGTAGACCGCTTTCGCGGGCCCATAGCGAAAGCCCTATCCAAAGTCCGGCAAGGAGGGCGTAGGGAATGTTATGGGATGGTACTGAGTGTAATACCCCTGCATCCTGCCTAAATATCGCGGGACGGGGTAGGCAGCAACCTGCGGCAAACAACGTCAGCATTTGCAGGGGCTCGTCGAAGGTGTACATCGGCGGAACAAAGGCAAAGAGGTTCGGGAAGGAAAAGAGGTACAGTGCGGCCGCCATCCAAGCCCCGCGATGGTTTGCTCCCCACCGAAGGCACAAGGCATAGAGCATAACGGCACTAAGCGCCAACAACAGAGGATTCAGCAGGGCCAAGACCAGGGTTTCGTCCACCGCGGTCCAAAGACTGAACAGCGCCACCGTTCCCGAGGTCAACGGGCGGGCCGCAAAGACCGGCAGGCTTCGGTGATAGTCCAGGGTGCTGCGCAAGGCGTCGTGGGTCATCATGCCCTCGAGTCCGGGAGTTCGGTGCATCCATCCTAACAACAGACACCAAAAAGCGCAAAGGGCCACAACGCGGAAATGGGTACGAGGAAGACTTAGGGGCATTGGTCAAAGAGCTTGGAAGGATGAACAAATCATTACCTGGGACCTCCAACAAAAAACCCGCTTCCTGAGGAAGCGGGCTGAGCGGTCCGGACGGGACTCGAACCCGCGACCCCATGCGTGACAGGCATGTATTCTAACCAACTGAACTACCGAACCGAGTTAAGCAACGCTTAACGCGACGCAAATATAAGGAATGAGGGCGGATATGATACCTTTGCGGCGCCTATATGGATTATAAACCCCCTCTATGAATTCCCAGCCGGAAACAGCCCTTCGCAACATCGCTATCATCGCCCACGTTGACCACGGCAAAACCACCATGGTGGACAAAATCATGCAATTCACCCGTCTTTTCAAGCCTCATCAAGAGGTAGGGGAGCTGATTTTGGACAATAACGACTTGGAGCGGGAGCGAGGGATCACGATATTCTCCAAAAATGTTTCGGTCGAATACCAAGGCGTCAAAATCAACATCATCGACACCCCGGGTCACTCGGATTTCGGTGGGGAGGTGGAGCGTGTCCTCAAAATGGCCGACGGGGTGCTCTTGTTGGTGGATGCCTTCGAAGGGCCCATGCCCCAGACCCGATTTGTGCTGAGCAAGGCCTTGGAACTGGGCCTGCACCCCATCGTCGTCATCAACAAGGTGGACAAAGAAAATTGCCGCCCGGACGAGGTGCACGATGCTGTTTTTGAATTGTTCTTCAACTTGGGGGCCAACGAACAGCAGCTGGATTTCCCGACCGTGTACGGTTCTTCCAAACAAGGGTGGATGGGCAACGATTGGAAAACCGTGGGCCAGGACTTTGCGCCTTTGATGGACGCCATTTTGGCCCATGTGCCTGCGCCCATTCCCAACCCGGGGACCTTGCAAATGCAAATTACCTCCTTGGATTATTCCTCCTTCGTGGGACGAATTGCGATAGGCCGTGTGCACCGTGGCGCCATACGCGAGGGTCAGCCCTTGGTTCTGCTGGCCGGCGATGGTTCTGCCAAGCGGGGCAAGGTCAAAGAATTGTTCGTCTTCGAGGGATTGGGCAGGCGCAAAGTGGAATCGGTCCAAGCCGGTGACCTCTGTGCGGTGGTGGGTCTGGAGGATTTTCAAATCGGGGATACCCTCTGCGATGTTGATGCGCCTGAGCCGCTACCCTTGATCAAAGTGGACGAGCCAACGCTGAGCATGATGTTCACCATCAACAATTCCCCGTTCTTCGGGCAAGAAGGCAAAATGGTGACGTCCAGGCACCTGAGAGATCGCCTCTTCAAAGAGACCGAGAAGAACCTGGCCCTGAGGGTGGAGGATACGGATTCCCCGGATTCCTATTTGGTGTACGGTCGTGGCATTTTGCATTTGTCCATCTTGATCGAAACCATGCGCCGCGAAGGGTACGAATTGCAGGTGGGCCAGCCCACTGTGGTGATTCGGCATATCGAAGGGGTGAAGCATGAGCCTTTTGAGCAATTGGTCGTGGATGTTCCGGAAGAGTTTTCGGGTAAAATCATCGAACTGGTGACCATGCGCAGGGGGGAGATGATGGTGATGGAGCCTAAAGGGGATTGGATTCATTTGGAATTTGATATGCCGGCAAGAGCCTTGATGGGTCTTCGCTCTCAGATGTTGACCATGTCCCAGGGGGAGGCGATTTCGGCCCATCGTTTCATGGAATTCAGGCCTTGGAAAGGAAACATACCTGGTCGCATCAACGGTTCCTTGGTTTCGATGGAAACCGGGTTGGCGACGGCCTACAGTTTGGACAAATTGCAGGATCGTGGGGTGTTTTTTGTCGAATCCGGGGAGAACATCTACGAAGGCATGGTCATCGGCGAGCATATCCGCCCCGGGGATTTGGTGGTGAACGTTATCAAAGGCAAGCAGTTGACCAATATGCGGGCTGCCGGCAAAGATGACAATGCTAGAATTGCTCCTCCAAAGCGTTTTTCGCTCGAAGAGGCGATGGAGTATATCCAAGAAGACGAATGGATCGAAGTGACCCCCAAATCCATGCGCATGCGCAAAATTTTCTTGAAGGAATCCGACAGAAAGCGTAAAGGGTAAGTTCTTTGTAGCGGCTTAGGGGCGCACGGCTCCTCTGGCCAAGGCAAGATCCAGGGCCCAGGCCAATTGCTCTTCCTGGTTCATGTCGCTGTTGTCCAGGTCAACGGCATCATCGGCGCGTCGCAAGGGTGCAAAGTCACGATTGGAGTCCATGGTATCTCGTTCGCGCAGGTTGGTAAGGACTTCATCCAGGGTCCATTGCAGTTCACCGGCCTTGCGGAGTTCGGCCAAACGCCTAGCCGCTCGAATTTCGGGTCGTGATTGCATAAAAATTTTGAGTTCGGCCTCGGGAAACACATAGGTTCCGATATCCCGGCCGTCCATGGTTAACCCTGCCCGGGTTGAGAATGCTCGTTGCCGTTCCACCATGGCAATGCGTACCGAATGCAAGGCCGAAACGGGGCTAACCATGCTATTGACCTCCATTGAGCGCAGTGCGAGTCCCGGCTCTTGGCCGTTGAGGGTCAGAACAGTGGATCCATCCTTGGCCACGAAGTCCAAGACGATCTTGTCCAAAGCCGCCTGCAGGGATGGGCCTTCTTCCGCTGCAAGGCGATGCTCCAACAAATACCAGGTCACGGCGCGGTACATGGCACCGGAATCGATGTACCGGTAGCCCAAGGCAGAGGCCAAATCTTTGGCAAGGGTACTCTTGCCGCAGGAGGCATAACCGTCCACGGCAATGGTCAAGGCTTTCACCCTGCAATAATAACGTACCTTTGCGCCCACATGAATTCAACCGTACCGGGCTTTGCCGACCTGGGTCTAGTTCCGGGGCTGTTGCTCGGAGTACAAGACCTCGGCTTCGAAAGCCCCACGCCCATACAGGCTCAGACCATCCCTCTTCTACTTTCAGGCGATCACGACTTGTTCGGGCTTGCCCAGACCGGATCTGGCAAAACGGCTGCATTCGGTTTGCCATTGTTGCAACATTTGGACCCGCAGGCCAAAGGCATCCAAGCCTTGGTCCTTAGCCCAACCCGGGAGCTCTGCGTGCAGATTGCCTCGGATTTGCATAAATTCTCGTCCCGCATGTCCGGTATTCAAATCCTTGCCGTTTACGGCGGAGCCGGTATCCATACCCAGATCAGCAAACTTCGTTCCGGGGTGCAAGTGGTTGTGGCGACCCCTGGGCGCTTGATGGACTTGATGGAACGCAAGGCCTTGGATCTCGCCACGGTCAAGACGCTTGTCTTGGATGAAGCGGATGAAATGCTGGACATGGGATTCCGCGATGACCTGGATTATATCATGACCCATGCTGCAGGTCGTTGCCGTACCTGGTTATTCTCGGCCACCATGCCCGCCGAAATCAAGAAAATGGCAGACCGCTTCTTGCAGAACGCGCAGACCCTGCGCAGCGATGCCGGTACAGCACCTCCCGCCAGGTTGGAGCATTGGTTTTACCAGGTTCCTTTCTCGCGCAAATACGAAGCCCTCAAGCGCCTGATTGACGCCCATCCGGAAATGTACGGGATTGTCTTCACCCGTACCAAAGCCGAGGCTCAAGAATTGACCGAGAAATTGATTCGGGAAGGCTACGACCTCGAGGCATTGCACGGGGATTTGTCCCAGGTGCAGCGCGACAAGGTGATGGCCCGCTTCCGTGAGCGATCCTTGCAATTGATGGTGGCCACCGATGTAGCCGCCCGTGGGATTGACGTAAGGGATATAACCCACGTTGTGCATTATTCCATTCCCGATGATACCGAGGTGTACACGCATCGTAGCGGACGTACGGCCAGAGCTGGCAAGGCAGGGGTTTCCATGGTGATTCTCGGCCCCAAGGACATGATGCGACTTCGCCAAATGGAGAAGCAACTCAAATTCAAATTCCAGCAGGGGACCGTGCCTTCGGGTTCTCAAATTGCCGAGACTAAGCTTCGGCATTTTTTTGACAAAATTGCCAAGGCGGATCCCAAGCTGGATCGAATCGGCGCCTTGTTGCAGGACTTGCAGCCCATGCTGGACGGCCTGGATCGCGATGCCCTGATTCAAAAGCTTGTATGGTTGGAATTTGAACGCCTCTTTCATTACTATTCCTTGCAAAACGACGCCGAGATGCAATCGAATGCCTTGTCTTCAGCAAGCGCCAGCAACAACGGCGACCGGCCCCGACGAGAATACGCCGAAGATTTACCCGGGATACAAATTAACCTGGGCATCAAGGACGGCTTCTACAAAGCAAGTATGCTGCAATTTCTGCTCGATCATTCCGGATTGCAGAAAGCAGATTTGGGCAAAATTATTTTGGGTGATGCATGGACTTCCATTGAAGGTGAACAGGCTTCGTTGGATCAGCTCAAGTCTTCATTTGACGGTGCCCGCTTTCGAGGTAGGGGCTTGAAGGTTACCGCCAAACAAGCAGGTCGAGGTGGGGATAAACCAGCCTACGCGGGACCTCGTCGGGGTTCCCAAGGCCGACCCCCCTTTCAACGAAACCATAATCGTTAACGTTAAATTAATTTGCTGATAGTCATTGTCATAATGAACAATTGAAAAAAGCAAATTTTCGACCCCCAAAAAATTCACATCGACATCCCCAAAAATTGAGTCAGATATTCAGGGGTTTACGATTTTGATGCATTTTTTTTAGAGAACCTGTTTTGATTTGGCGACTTCCATGTTGAAATTCGTATGAGATTTGCAACCCCAAGACAGACCGCACGTGGAGCCCAGCCAACAACCTCATTCATCTTCCAATCCTCTTGACAAAGACCAGGCATGGTTGCAGTGCTTGAGCATCATCAAGGACAATATCAGTCTTCAGAGTTTCAAAACTTGGTTCGAGCCTATTCTTCCTAGCAAAATGTTGGGCGATGTGCTGACCATCCAGGTTCCCAGCCAGTTTTTCTACGAATGGCTGGAAGAGCATTACGTGAATCTTCTGCACAAGACCATCAAACGGGTCCTGGGGCACAGCGGTCGTTTGGAATACTCGGTGGTGATGGAACACCATCAAGGCGAAGCCCGACCCTACACTATACAAATGCCCGGTGGGTCCGGGAAGCAAAGCGGGCCCGAAGTCCAAATGCCCGTGAACATCGGACAGTCCATCAAGAATCCTTTTGTCATCCCCGGCCTCAAAAAAGTGCAGGTGGATTCACAACTGAATGCGCGTTATCGTTTCGATTCCTTTGTAGAGGGTGACTGCAACCGCCTTGCAAGGTCTGCAGGTCTCGCAGTGGCTTCCAAACCAGGGGCCACTTCCTTCAATCCCTTGATGTTGTACGGTGGAACAGGTCTTGGCAAATCCCACTTGGCCCAGGCCATCGGTAACCAGGTTCGTCAATTGTACCCGAACAAAACGGTGCTTTACGTCAGCTCCGAGAAGTTTACCCAGCAATTTGTGGATGCCCTCAAAAGTCATTCGGCCAATGATTTCGTCCATTTCTACCAAATGATGGATGTCTTGATCTTGGATGATGTGCACAACCTCGCCAACAAAGAGAAAACCCAGGATGTCTTCTTTCATATTTTCAACCATCTCCACCAGAACGGTAAGCAATTAATCCTCACCAGCGATAGGCCCCCCAAAGATCTACGCGGTTTGGAGGATCGTTTGCTCTCCCGTTTCAAATGGGGACTCTCTGCCGACCTACAGATGCCGGATTTCGAAACCCGGTTGGCCATTCTGCAGAGCAAAATGTATGCGGACGGTATTGAATTACCTGCCGAGGTGGTGGAGTTCATCGCCCATAACATTCATTCTAATGTCCGGGAGCTGGAAGGCGCGTTGACTTCGCTTATAGCCTACACTACGTTGAGCAATCGTCAAGCAGATTTAGAGCTGGCCCGTACTGTAATCAAGAATTTCACCAGGCATACCCAGACGGAGGTTTCCATCGATTCCATCCAGACCATGGTCTGTGAATATTTTGATCTGCCTGTCGATCTATTGCGGGCAACAACACGCAAACGGGAAGTGGTACAGGCCAGGCAAATCTCCATGTACTTCGCCAAGAAACTCACCAAATACAGCCTCAAGGCGATTGGGGATTATTTCGGCGGCAGGGACCATTCCACCGTAATCCATTCGTGCCAGACGGTAGAAGATCTGATGGAAACGGATCGCCGGTTCAAAGGGTTTGTGGACGATATCCTCAAGAAAATCAAAACCACTACCGTTTAATTTTACGGGGTTATGGAACCCAAAGCAGCAACCCTGGCCAGGGGAACCCGAGATTTCGGACCTGCCCAGATGCGGCGTAGGCACTATGTTTTCGGAATCATTACCGAGGCCTTCCGTCGATACGGCTACGGGCCTTTGGAAACGCCTGCCATGGAGCAATTGGTGACTCTCACCGGGAAATACGGCGACGAAGGCGATAAACTGATTTTTCATGTTCTGAACTCAGGCAATTTTGCCGAAGGAATCGAAGAAGGGGTATGGATGCACCAAAGGTCCAATCCCAAAGGCCTGGTCCCCTTAATTGCCGAAAAGGCCTTGCGTTACGATCTCACGGTGCCCTTGGCTCGCTTTGTGGCGATGAACCATTCCAAAATCGCTTGGCCTTTTAAGCGTTATCAAATTCAACCTGTTTGGCGGGCTGATCGTCCTCAGAAAGGCCGATTCAGAGAATTTGTGCAATGCGATGCCGACATCGTGGGACATGAGATTTCCACCTTTCATCGTGCCGAATTGCTTCGGATCTATCAAGAAGTTTTGGAAGCTTTGGGCTTTCATTCTTTTGCGGTCAAGGTCAACGATCGTCGATTGCTGGCCTTGTTAGCTGCCTATGGTGGAATCTCGGGTCGCTGGGCAGAATTGGGGATTCTACTGGACAAACTGGACAAACAAGGTTGGGACAAAGTAGGACCGGAGCTCGTCCTATTGGGCATGCGCTCCGATGCTGTAGAACATCTGCAGTCGGCGTTGCCAGCTTCGAGCAGGGATGGTTCCGTGATGTCTTGGGAAACTTACCTCAATACGGTATCCCGGTGGATGCAGGACCCGAACTGCATAGGTGATGCTGGTTTGCGAGAACAAACCGAGTTAGCATTGGACGAAACGCAGCGAATGGTGGAGGCCTACGAGCGTTTGGGGACGAGCCCTTCGAAATTGACCTTTGATCCTTGCCTCGCCCGGGGTATTGACTATTATACCGGGCCTGTGGTGGAGGTGGTAAGTCCTGCCCTCGGCTTGGGTTCATTGGGCGGTGGGGGTTATTACAGCGGATTGACCGCGATGTTCGGTTACCCGGACTGGAAGGGAATGGGCATTAGCTTCGGCGCAGAACGTATTCTGGAAGGCATGGAACAATTGGGTTTGTTCCGCGAGGAGGTGGGCAGAGGATTGGATATCTTGTGTTATGCTACAAGTCCTGACATGGAATTGGTGGCTCAACAATGGACAGCGCGTTGGCGTGGTCTGGGTCTGGCTGCGGATTGGTATTCAGGAACCGGGAAATTCAAAAAAGCCTACCAATACGCTCAACTCACAGAAACCGTGGCCATGGTGATTTTGGGAGATAGGGAATGGGCTCAAGGAGAGGTTATGGTGCAATGGATTCAGGGGGATCGTTCAATGAAGGTTCAACCGGAGCAAATCGACGCCGCTTTTCTGCGTTCTGCCCTGAAGCAGGCTTAGCCCTCTTCTAGAATATCACGCTAAACCCCCAGGAACCATGCAGCCACGCCCTTCGGTTATCGCCTTGACCAACAACCTCACCGAAAAAGATTGGTACGCATTGGCCCAGGGTGAAGCCACCTTGCAGGTGCCCCATGACCGAATGCAAGAGGTTCGTGCCAATCGGGCTTTTCTCGAAGAGGGATTGCATCGCGAAGACGTGACTTGGTACGGTATTCATACCGGTTTTGGGGCTTTGTGCAATACCCGGATCGGCCCGGACCGCCTGGAGGAATTGCAGCATAATCTGGTGTTATCGCATGCCTGCGGTTGCGGTTCCGATGCGCAGCCGGAGGTGGTTCGCTTGATGCTTGCCCTTAAAGTGCATTCCTTGGCCATGGCGTATTCGGGCGTTCGTTCTGAAATTTTGGAGGCCTTGTTGGATTTCTACAACCAAGATATGTTACCGGTGGTTCCTACCCAGGGTTCCTTGGGTGCATCGGGGGATTTGGCGCCGCTGGCTCATTTGGTCTTGCCTTTGTTGGGGATGGGCGAATGCGATCATCAAGGAAGCAGGATTCCTGGTCGGATGGCTTTGGAGCGTCTAGGCCGTGCACCACTTCAATTGGGTGCCAAAGAAGGATTAGCCTTGCTAAACGGCACTCAATACATGCTCGCCTCCGGATGGGTTGCCCTGATGAAGGCCAGGCGTTTGGATCATTGGGCGACCCTGTGCGCGGCCTTGTCCTGCGAAGCCTTCTTGGTTTCTGACCAGCCCTTTGACGAAATGATTCATCGAATCAGACCCCATGCGGGGCAAGTGCGGGCAGCGGAGCAAATGCGTATGCTTCGGGAAGGATCATTGTTACGGGAAATTCCTCGACCTGCCGTCCAGGATCCTTATGCGTTCCGTTGCATTCCTCAAGTCCACGGCACCTCCAAGCAAGTCTTGGACGCATGGGCCTCCACGCTGCTTGTGGAATCCAATGCGGTCACCGACAACCCACTGGTGGATCACCGTTTGGGCAAAGTTTTGAGCGGTGGGAATTTTCATGGACAGGTATTGGCCATGGCCTTCGATCATGCCGCCTTAGCTATAAGCGAATGGGCGTCTATGGCGGAACGTCGCATTTTTCTATTGTTAAGCGGGACCCGAGGACTGCCCCCCTTCCTGGCAAGAGATTCAGGGGTGGAATCCGGATTGATGATTGCTCAATACACCGCCGCCGCCTTGGTGTCGCAGAACAAACAATTGGCCACCCCCACGGTGGTGGATACGTTGCCCTCTTCCAACGGCCAAGAAGATCATGTGAGCATGGGCGCCAACGGGGTTAATCGCCTCAGGCCCATGCTGGATAACGCCATGACCGTGCAGGCTATCGAGTGGCTTACGGCGATCAGGGCCATGAGCTATCGTCAAGAAGGCCTGGGCCCAGTCCTGCACCGCTGGGTCGCACAATACGGCGAACAGGTGACGTTGCCTTATGGTGATGCCCAATGGAGCCTCTATATACAGGCGACCTTGGACTTTATGCGTTCGATGCCGTTGGATTCGCTGGCCGTAACCACAGCCACAACCCCAAACTAATGGCCGGTAGGGACAGCCATTGCCCCATGTTCAAGACCATCCCCGCTTCGAAGGCTACCTGATTGGCCTTGATAAACTCAATCCCAAAACGAAAACCAAAAACCAAAACGAGGAAGACTCCTAACATCGCACCGGGCCTGACAACCAGTGATCCCCGCTGGTGCATGCGGTATAGCAAGAAGAAGGTTAGAAAGTAGAAAGCCGCCTCGTAGAGCTGACTGGGATGCCTTGGAAAGCTCTCTCCAAGTCGCTCAAAGACAAATCCCCAAGGCAAATCCGTGGGGGCTCCCACGATCTCGGAATTCATCAAATTACCCAATCGAATCAATCCCCCGGCCAAGGCCACCACCACCACCAAGCGGTCGATGATCCACCAGAACTTGTAGTTTGGATTTCGCTGCACATAAAGGGCCAAGGAGATGGGGATCAGGATGGCAGCCCCATGAGACGCCAGCCCCCCCTGCCATACTTTGAGGATATCGAGGGGATGGCTTAGGTAATAGGCGGGTTCGTAGAACAAACAATGCCCCAATCGGGCACCCAAGATGGTCCCCAAGCCGACATAGAGGGCCAAATCGTCCAAGTCCACCGGACGGCGATTTTCGGTGAGCCAAAATCGCTTCAGGATTTGATAGCCAAGCACAAAACCGGACATGAAGAGCAAACCGTACCAACGGATGGGCAAAACGCCGGGCCAAATTTCAGGATTTGGGTTCCAATGAACCATGAGGGACATGTGCATGAATTCCAAAAGTACAAATTGAATTTTAAGGATTACCAAAGCCTTTGCACCAATTCTTCTAAACTTTAGGTTTTATTGATCGGCTGCTTTACTTTAGTAAGACCAAACCCAAGACCATGAAAACATTCTTCCTTGCGGCTTTCTGTTTCCTGAATACATGGATGGCCAGCCATGCCTTGCCCACCGAACCGAAAACGCCCAGCGATGCGGTTCGCTTGGTTAGAAGCCTTCCTGCAACCTTTCGACAAAAGCATCAGCTGGGGACATCCGCCGCAGAGAAGCGGGCCATTTTCCGAACAAGGGCAACCTTGGTTCCAAATTCCAAGGCCAACCATTCCACGGGACGTGTTGCAGCGGCAGCAGCGCCTGATTCAGTTTTGATGGAAGATTTCAGCACCGGGACCTTTGAACCCGTTTACTCGTATCGTTTTGTCCGAAACTCGGCGGGCAAGCTAACCCAAATGCGCTTGTGGCTTCCTCCTTCTCCTCCGATGCCCGCTTTCCAATTTGGATCGGCAGAGGCGACTTATTCGACCCAAGGGGCCCTAACCCGTTTGAGCTTCTTTGTTACCTTCCCCACCACGACCGAGGCCTTCCGCTTGCTTCAACCCGTGGATAGCCGTGGGAATTGCACCTCTGCCAAAATGTACGTAGAGGATACCGCCACGGGTTCCTTGGTATTGACCGGCGGGGACTCTCTTCAATACACGTACACTGGCAATACCATTTCTTCTTTCATTGCGAAAGGATACGACGCCGACAATGCCATTTGGGTCAACGGCTTGAGGGTAACTGCTATTTCCAACAATGCAGCTGGACAACCCACGGGCTGTGATTTTGAATTTTGGGACGAATCAACCAATTCATGGGATCCCGGGAAAATGCGTTACAGTGGACTCACCTGGAATGCAGGTTTTGATTCATGGTTTGCCACCTTGGGTAGCCAAAACTATATGCCCAACGCGGAGGCTTTTTTGCGCGAAGGCTTCAAAGATCTTCCAAGGGTAAGCTATACGCCTTTGGTGGGTCAGCCGGATCAGTACTTGATGCGGGAATTTAACGGGACGACCTTTGTCAATTCGGAGAGGGTCTATTCGGTTGTTAGCGGAGGCCTCATTCAACGGGTGACTAACCAAACCTGGACTGGGACAGGCTGGGAATCGGATACCCGCGATGTGTACACCTGGACCGGGACCAAGCTAACCATGGCTACCTGGGAAGACAGCAGCAGCGGATCTTGGCAAAGTTCATCGTGGGCCTCTAGAGACTTATGGGCCTACAACGGGAACGGGGATCTTACTTCGGAAACAACGGAAAGTCGGGATTCGGTGGGGGCTCCTTGGTTGTTGACTTCTGGATACCAGTATGTTATTGTTTACCAACCAACCAACGCCTCCAGAATTCAAACTTGGCTGGAAAAACAATACAATATCAACGGTGGCCCAACAGGTTCAGGGGCTTGGGATACAACGGCACGCTACACCTTATACTACAGCACGGCATCTTCGACTTGCCCTGGTTGCGAAGGAGACCTAGCCTTGGGTATTTATCCCAATCCCTTTAGCGACCAAATTCAAATCAACGGTTTGAACCAAGACGCGCAATGGCGGATAACGGACCTTAACGGTCGCATGTTCGCGCAGGGGGTATACCAGCCTGAAGGAACAGGAGTTGCCCTGAATTTAGCATGCCAAGCATGGCCCTCTGGAATCTACATGCTGCAAGTATGGGATGCCGCAGGCAATCGTTCTTGGCACCGTTTGGTGAAGCGCTAGGCCTTAGGGCTTGAAGGCTTTGAACAGGCGAACGCCGTAAGGCTCCAATTCAAGTTCTTCCTTGAGGTGGGCTGTGCTTTGGTCTAGGAGGTTCACAAAGGAACGTGCACGGTAATCGGCAGGCACCTTCGTTTTGAGGGTTTTGTTACGAATGTTGACCACGACCAGAATGGCTTGTTGACCAGCACCCCGAAGGGACCACCAACAATCCGGGTCTGAGGACTGAAGGCGCTCGAAATGATCCCCAATATAGGCAGCCTCTTGATTGAAGATTCGACCGCAGGTCTTGTAAAAGGCATTGACTTTGGGGTTCGCCGTATAATCAATGGGGGTGTATTCAAAAATATTCTGCTTGATCGGTTGCGCGACTTCTTGTCCGTTGTAAATCATGGAGATACTAACGGGTTGTTGGGCGATGACGTAGGCCGCAAGGCTGGCCTCGGTGGACCCAAAGACCT
>Ga0194129_10006257_pt1 | contig 14700 bp, 12 predicted proteins | sample TA2KigCa35mmetaG_FD_150862 | JGI IMG/M metagenome (GOLD analysis project Ga0194129, IMG submission 150862) | Freshwater microbial communities from Lake Tanganyika, Tanzania - TA2015038 Kigoma Deep Cast 35m | ecosystem: Environmental > Aquatic > Freshwater > Lake | place: Tanzania: Lake... | reverse complement strand
GAGGAGCCCATCTCGGGCACCGTCATGGGGGCGGGTACCGCGCTCGAGAAGATCGACCTGCTCCAGCAGGTCGCCCTCGGCAACCAATGACCACGGCCATGAACAGCGCCGCGATGACGGCAACGCTCGCGGCCAGCCGCGCGAGCGACCGACGCGGCTGACGACGGCGACGGCGCAAGCGGGGATCCGTGCTCTCTTTCCTGCAGCGGCACAGAGGCGTGGTGGTCGTCGGCGTGCTGCTGGTGTTGCCGCTCGTGCTGCTCTACGCCCAGACGCGCCGCGGCGGCGCCCACGGGCCCGTCGTCGGCTTCGTCGTCGATTTCGCCGGCGTCATCGAGCGAGGCGTGTTGTGGGCGGCGGGCGGCATCGCCGACGGTGTCGAGCACTACGTGACGTCGGTGTCGGCGTGGGACGAGCTGATGGCGCTGCGGCGCGAGCGGGTGGCGCGCACCGCGCTCGAGGACCGCATCGCCGAACTTTCCATCGAGAACGAGACACTGCGGGCGCTGGCCAACAGCGCCGCCGCTGTCGATGGCCCGCGACCGCTCGGGGCGAGGGTCATCGGTCGCCGCGGCCAGCCGCTCACCCGACTCGTCGTCATCGACAAGGGCGCGCGTCACGGCGTGCGTCGCGGCGACGGAGTCATGGGCGCCGAGGGGGTCGTCGGCGTCGTGCTGACGGCGGCGCGCGCGAGCAGCGAGGTGCTGCTGCTGTCGGACGCGTCGTCGGCCCTCGACATCGTCGTACAGCGCTCGCGCGCGCGAGGGATCCTGCGCGGGCGCGGCGACGACGACCGCTACGCCGCCGCTGTCGAAGACTTCGACCGGCTGCGTGACGTGCGTCCCGGAGACGTCGTGGTCACGTCGGGGTTCGGCGCGCGCTTTCCGCCCGGGACCCGCGTGGGCACCATCGCTGAGGTCAAGGACCGCGACGACCTCAACGTCGAGGCTGTCATCGTGCCGGCGGTGAACCTCGCCCGCGTCGAGCACGTCAGCGTGCTCGTGGGCCGCGAGTCGCCGCCCCCGCCGGCTCTCGGCGACAGCGACGACGAGGGGACCTTCGGCTCGGGCGTTCCCGGCGGCGGAGCCCAGCGTCCGGGGACGGCGGCCCCGGACGCTGGCGCTGGACGTCGACGCAAACGGGGCGCCGACGGCGAACGCACCGCTGACGACAAGAAGGCCGACGACAAGAAGGCCGACGACAAGAAGGTCGACGACAAGAACGCCGACGACAAGAAGGTCGACGACAAGAAGGTCGACGACAAGGAGGGCGACGACAAGAAGGTCGACGACAAGGAGGCTGACGACAAGAAGGCCGACGACCAGAAGGCCGACGACCAGAAGGCCGACGACCAGAAGGCCGACGACAAGAAGGCCGACGACAAGGATGCCGACGACAAGGATGCCGACGACAAGGATGCCGACGACAAGGATGCCGACGACAAGAAGGCCGACGACAAGAAGGCCGACGACCAGAAGGCTGACGACCAGAAGGCTGACGAGCTCGGAGCCGCCGGCGAGCGTCCGGCGGCCGAGGGCGAGCCGCCTCGTCGTCGCCGCCGCCGCCGCGACTCAGAGCCGCCGTCGCCCGCCCCCGGAGAGAGCGCGACGACCGGCCCCAGCGCGCCGCCGCCTTCCGCCGATGGCGCTGCCGCGCCGGAGCGCGACAAGCGCGAGCAGCGCCGCCGCCGCAAGAAGCGCGACGCCGAAGCGCGAGCCGGGGGCGGGTCACCGCCGTCGGCATCGTCGACAGGGACGCCACCGTGAGCCGGGTTTTTACGTTCATGATGGTCACCCTGATCGCGACGGCCGCTGCGTCCGCGTTGGCGGTGGCGCTGGGCACGGCGGCGTTGCCGTTGACGCCCGGCAGCGTCGTCGTGGCCTACGCCGCGTTGACGACTCCGCCGGTCGAGGCGGCGTTCTCGGCAGCACTGGTGGGGTTGATCGTCGACGCCCTCGCTGGCGCTTCACTTGGAGCCTCCAGCTTCTCGCTGCTCGTCACGCTGCTCGTCTCGCGGCTGGGGGTGGGCTTCGTCCCGTCGACCCGTGACGCGGTGTCCTTCTTGTTCGTAGGCGCGTTTGCCTTCACCCAGGCGCTGTGTGCCATGGCGATGGTCGCGCTGTTCGGTCCCACGCACCGCGGCGTCGACCTGTCGGTGGCGGTGGTCGTGGCGCTGGTCGACATTGTCGTCGCATGGGCGCTGTTTCCGGTGCTGCACGAGGTCTTCGTGCTCCTGCGGCTCGAAGAGCGCAGCGCTACGCTCCGTGAGCGGCTGCAGGCGCGCTGAAGGGTGTTCGTCCCCGCATGAAGTCCTCTCTCGAGCCGGCGTTCAGCGCACGACGCGTGCAGATCTTCACGGCCCTGCTGGGCTCGTTGTTCGTCGTGCTCATCATGCGCCTGTACGTCCTTCAGGTCGTGCGCGGCGATGAGTACCAGCAGAAGTCGCAGGACAACTTCGTGCAGGAGCGGCGGGTCGCCCACGCGCGCGGCCTGATCTTCGATCAGGCGGGCCGCGTGCTCGTCGACAATCGGCCGTCCCACGACGTCACCGTCACCGTCGCGTTCCTGCCCGACAGCGCCCGCACCCTCGGTCAGCTGCTCGCGCCGCTTGGGCTCTCACGGCCCGAGTTGCTGGCAATCGATCGCGAGGTGCTGGCCCTGGTCGAGACCGACGAGATTGTCGTGGTTGCCGACGATCTCGGTCCCGAGGACTGCGCCTCCGTCGAGGAGCGTCGAGCGCGCTTCGACATCCGCGGCGCTGACGTCGAGACCGAGGCGACGCCGTGTCGGGTCCTGCTGCGGCCCCGCGAGTTCCCGTCGCGCTCTTCGGTGTTTCGGCGCCTCCGCGACCTCGTGGGGCTACCGCCTGCCGACATGAAGGTTCGCGTCGACACGGCGCTGCAGCGCGCGAGCGGGCTCGGCAAGTTCAAGCCGACGGCGCTGCTCGAGGACGTCGGCTACGTCGTCTACGCGCGCATCGAGCAGGCCATTGCCCTTGGCGAGCTGCCCGGTGTTGACGTCGTGCACACGCAGACGCGGCGCTATCGCAACGACGGACGCGCGGCCCACCTGCTCGGCTACCTGAACGAGATCTCCCCCGACGAGCTGCGCAAGCAGGAGGACAGTCTCGCCGCCGGGACGCTGTCCGACGATACTCCGCGCTACGCCCTCGGCGACCTGATCGGTCGCCGCGGTGTCGAGGGCAGCTACGAGCGGATGCTGCGCGGCAAGGACGGCATCGACCGCGTCGTCGTCGACGCCAAGGGCCGTGACAAGGGGGGAAGCTGGGCTGGGCAGCTACTCGGTGACGCGCGCCTGACCCCGCCGGTGCCGGGGCACTCGCTGGTCCTCGCGCTCGACGACGATCTGCAGGCCACCGCCGAGGACGCCTTCGGTGGCGTCGCCGGCTCGGTGATCGCGATGGAGGTCGACACCGGCTACGTCCTCGCGCTGGCCAGCTTCCCGACCTTCGACCCCAATGTCGTCGCCGGCCCGTGGGCGCGCGAGATCAAGCGCGCGCTCGACGTCGACAAGAACCGACCGTGGACGAACAAGGCGGTCCAGGAGCACTACGCGCCCGGCTCGACGTTCAAGGCCATCACTGCCGCCGCCGGGCTGCGCGAGCGCGAGATCACCGAGACCAGCTCCCGGGCGTGCCCGGGCTACTTCCGCCTCGGCCGCAACACGTGGCGCTGCTTCAACCGCGAGGGCCACGGCGCGATCGCGCTGGTGAAGGCCCTGCAGTACTCGTGCGACAGCTACTTCTATTCGCTGGGCTACGACCTTGGCCCCGACCGCCTGTCGTCGACGGCGCGGCTCTTCTCGTTCGGCAGCCGCACGGGCATCGACATCGGCGGCGAGAGCCCGGGGATCATGCCCGACCGCGCCTATTACTTGCGGCGCTTCGGCGCCTACACCCCCGGCCTGGTGGTGAACAACGCCATCGGGCAGGGCGACGTGACGGTGACGCCGCTGCAGCTCGCCGTCGCCTACGCCGCCATCGCCAACGGCGGCAAGGTCATGAAGCCTCAGGTGGTGCGCCAGGTCGTCGACGCGCAGGGCAACGTCGTGCTCGACCACGCGCCAGTGCAGGTCGCCGACCTCGGGCTGCCGGCCCACGATCTGGCGCTGTTGAAAGAGGCGCTGGCCCACGTCACCGAGCCCGGCGGCACCGCGAGCAGCCTGCTGCGACGCAACGATCGCTACGCCGACATGTCGGCATGGCTGCGCGAGAGCGGCCTCAACATCGTCGGCAAGACCGGCACCGCACAGGTGGTGCAGCTGTCAAAGAAGGTGAAGCACGTGCGCGCCGAGGACGTCGCCTACGAGCAGCGCGACCACGCCTGGTTCGTCGGCTTCGCACCTGAGGATGTCCCCGAGATCGTCGTCGTCACGATGACCGAGCACGGTGGCTTCGGCGGCTCGACGTCGGGGCCAGTGACCGCCGAGGTGCTGCGCACGTGGTTCACCAAGGTGCGTGGCCACGGTCGCTACACTGAGCTGCCGCCGCTGGAGCCGGCGCGCCGACGGCCGGCCGCGTCGGCGGTGGTCGCGGGCGCGCGTGGGACCACCGAGGAGTCGGCGCCAGCGCCCCACGGTCCGGAGCACGACGACGGCGACGGGGCCGAGCCTGACGTGACGCTGCCGCCGGACGGGCCTTCGGCCGCGCCGCCGGCGACGCCTGCCGGTGCGCCGACGCCAGCAGAGGTCGTGCCATGACGACCTCGTCGACGCCGCACAGTGCGGGGCTCGCGGTGCGCTGGCCGTGGGGGCTGATCGTCGTCGCGGCGCTCATCCCGCTGGTGGGCGTCGTCAACCTGTACTCGGCGGCGCAGAACTTCATCGACCCGACGATCTGGATGAAGCAGCTGTTGTGGGCGGCGGGCGGCGCTGCCCTTGCCGCCGCGGTCGCGCGGGTGAAGCCATCGACGCTCGAGACGGTGGCGTGGCCCCTCTACGTGGTCACCTGCGTGCTGCTTGTGCTGGTGCTCATCGTCGGCACGCCGATCAAGGGCGCCCAGCGCTGGCTCGATCTCGGGCCCTTCAACATGCAGCCGTCCGAGGTGGCGAAGATCGCGATCATGCTGGTGGTTGCGCGCCTGTTCGCGCGCTTCGAGATGTCGGGCGGCTACACCCTGCTGGCTCTGGCGCGCCCGTTGAATATCAGCCGCCCGCTCGGGCTCGTCGCGCTCGTCGCGCTGCGCTCCTACGCGCAGCGCCGACAGGTCGTCGTCGGGTTTCGCAAGAACGGGCTCGACCCGCCGTCGGTCCTCGATGCCCTCGACGCTGCGCGCGCGCTGCCGTCGCCGCCCCGGGAGGTCACGGCGGCCCTCGCCGATCTCGACCCGACGTGGCTGGCACCGGTGCTGCTGGTCGTCGCCGCCGCCTGGCTGGTCATCGCGCTGGTGGTGGCGAGCCGTCGACGCTTCGAGGCGCGCTCGATCATCGCGCCCGTCGACGTCATCCTCGTGCCCTTTGTGCTGGTGCTCATCGAGCCCGACCTGGGGACGGCCTCCATCGTGCTGGCCATCGCTGCTTCGCAGATCCTGTTCGCGGGCATGCGCTGGCGCGACCTGTTCGTCTCCGCCCTCGTCGGCGTCGGCGTCGCGTATTTCGCCTGGAACAACCTGCTGCACGACTACCAGCGCAAGCGCGTAGAGACGTTCCTCGACCCCGAGAGCGATATCCAGGGGTCGGGCTATCACGCGGCGCAGTCGATCATCGCCGTCGGCAGCGGACAGATCACCGGCAAGGGCTGGGGCGAAGGTACGCAGACGCAGCTGTCGTTCCTGCCCGAGAACCACACCGACTTCGCGTTCTCGGTGCTCGGTGAAGAGTGGGGCTTCGTCGGTGCCGTCGTGCTCATCGTGCTCTTCTTCGCGCTCGTCGCGCTGATGCTGCGCGCCGCGGGCCGGGCCACCGACCGCTTCTCGGCGCTGCTCGCCGTGGGCGCTTCGGCGATGCTGTTCTGGCACGCGTTTATCAACGTCGGCATGGTGATTGGCGTCCTGCCCGTCGTCGGCGTGACGCTGCCGCTGGTCAGCTACGGCGGCTCGTCGATGATCACCAAGGTGATCGCCATTGGCTTCGCCGTGAACGCCGCCGCGCAGGCAAGGAGAGCCGGATGACCGACCGCAGGCGCGCCCCTCGTCCCCGCCCCGACGCGATCATCGACGCCTTCGCTGCTGGGCTCGTCCACCAGGACGCCGGCAGTCCGGCGCCGCCACCGAGGGGTGACGACGGTGCGCCACCGCTGAGCGAAGATATCGTCGTCGCTGGCGCGGTCATCGAGGCGCGATCGCTGGTGGCGGCGCAGGCGCCGCCGCTGTGGGGCTCGGCGGCGTTCTTCCGTCGGGCGGCCGAAGAGCTGGTGACTTCGACGCGCACTGGTCGCGAGCTGGCCGGCGCCTGCTACCTGCGCGAGCGTCGCGGGCGGGTCACGCTGGTGGGGCTGAAGCGCGAGCTGGCGGGGCAGCCCGGGCGCGTCGGCGTCGACCCATCGTGGGGCTCGGTGCTGTGGCACACCCACCCCGGCTTGAAGGGGTCGCTGGCGGCGTTCTCGCTCGAGGATCTCGACGTCGCGAAGCAGGCCGGCAAGCCGCTGCTCGTGGTGGGCTTCGTCGGCATCTCGCTGGACGTGCTGTCGACGCTGGCGCTGCCGTTTGGCTGGCGGTCGGCGTTGGCGGCGGCGGGCATCAAGGGCCTCTTGTCGCTCGAGAAGTCGGGGCGCCTGCCGACGCGGCTCCTCGAGCTCGGAGTGGGCGCGCGGGTGTGCTGGCCGTCGGGGCTCATCCGACCGGTGCTGCGCCGGGGGGCCTCGCCGCTGCAGAAGGCCGTCGACGAGATGGGCTTCGTCGTCGACCGCGGCGTCGGCGCCGTCGAGCGCACCGGCCAGCGCGCGCTGCGCGCGGTGCTGTCGCTGTTCGTCGACCCGCCAACGAAGTAGCCGTGATCGGCGCGGGCGCGTCGGTTGTCGTCGACGATGTGGGTATGCGACAACGACAACTCTATGCACCCGTTGTTGTCTGAGTGGCTGAACGTGCTCGTACGGTGGGCCCACGTGGTCGCCGCCATCATGTGGATCGGCGACTCGTTCCTGTTCATGTGGCTTGACGCCCACCTGTCGAAGCAGCTGACGAAGGCGCGCGACGGCGACATCGTCGGCGAGCTGTGGATGACCCACTCTGGCGGCTTCTACGAGGTCGTGAAGCGCAAGACGCTGGCGCAGCACGAGCTGCCGCCGACGCTCTACTGGTTCAAGTGGGAGTCCTACTCGACGTGGATCACCGGCTTCCTGCTGATAGCGATCGTCTACTGGGCGGGCGGGCGCGCGATGATGCTCGACGCGACGTCGCCGCTGACGCAGGGGCAGGCGGTGCTTTTCAGCCTTGGCCTGCTGATCGCCGCCGTCGTCGTCTATGATCTGCTGTGCCGCACGCCGGTGTACGTCGACAACCGCGTCTTCGGCGTCGTCGGCCTCGCGCTGGTGACGGCGACGGCGGCGGCGCTGCTGCAGGTGTTCACGCCGCGGGCGGTGTTCCTGCAGGTGGGCGCGATGCTTGGCACGGTGATGGCGAGCAACGTGTTCTTCCGCATCATCCCGAACCAGAAGCGCATGCTCGCCTCGACGCAGGCTGGGGAGCCCGTCGACGCCACCCACGGGCTGAAGGCCAAGAACCGCTCGACCCACAACCACTACGCGACCCTGCCGGTCCTGTTCCTGATGCTGTCGAACCACTTCCCGAGCCTGTACGGACACGAGCACGCGTGGGCGGTGCTGGCGCTCGTCTGCGTCTTCGGCGTCGGCATGAAGTACCTGATGAACTTCCGTCGGCGGACGCCCCCGGTGATCGTGCTTGGCACGCTTGCAAGCTTTTCGGCCGCCGCGGCGATGACCGTACCGGCGACGCCGGACGTCGGGGCGCCGGTCGCCTACGCCGAGGCGCGCCGCATCATCGAGGCCCGCTGCCTGCCCTGCCACGCGGCGAAGCCGACGCTGCCGGGGATCATCGCACCGCCCAAGGGCGTGGTCTTCGACAGCGCCGCCGACATCGTCGCTGCGAAGGACCGCATCTACCTTCAGTCGGTGAACACGAAGGCGATGCCGCTCGGCAACATCACGGCGATGACCGACGAGGAGCGTGCGACGCTCGGGCGCTGGATCGCGCAAGGGGCACCCACCGAATGACGACGAAGGCGCCACCGCGGCTTGAGTTTCCCGACACGCGGTCCTTCGTGCTGCGCGGCCGGCGCGTGCTGGTCGACGGCGCCATCGGCCCGGCGGCGGTCGTCGTGGTCGATGGGCGCATCGACGGTATCCACGAGGTCGACTTCGTCGGCGGGCAGCTGCCGCGCGTCGACGCCGGGAACCTGCTCGTCACCCCGGGGCTCGTCGACAGCCATGTGCACATCAACGAGCCGGGCCGCACCGATTGGGAGGGCTTCCAGACCGCCACCGAGGCGGCGGCGGCGGGCGGGATCACCTGCGTGGTCGACATGCCGCTCAACTGTATCCCGGCGACGACGTCGCGCGCCGCCGCTGAGCGCAAGCAGCGGCACCTGCGTGACCAGCTGCATGTCGACGTCGTCTTCTGGGGCGGCGTCATCCCGGGCAACGCGGCCGAGTTCGAGGGGCTTGCGCGCTTTGGCGTGCCGGGCTGCAAGTGCTTCACCTGCCCGTCGGGCGTCGACGAGTTCCCCCACGTGACGCGCGCCGATCTGGACGTCGCGATGCCGGTGTTGCGCGACCACGGCCTGACCTTGCTGGTGCACGCCGAGGCGCCGGGGCCGCTCGACGACGCCGAGAGGCTGCTCGCCGCCGAGCACGCCGACCCGCGGCGCTACGCGACCTACCTGCGCAGCCGGCCGAAGTCGGCCGAAGACCAGGCCATCGCGATGATCGTCGAGCTGGTGCGCAAGCACCGCTGCCCGGCGCACATCGTCCACCTGTCGTCGTCGACGGCGCTGCCGCTGCTGCAGGCGGCGCAGGCCGAGGGGTTGCCGGTCAGCGCCGAGACCTGCCTGCACTACCTGACGTTCACCGCCGAAGAGATCGACGACGGCGCCACGCCCTTCAAGTGCGCGCCCCCGGTGCGCGAGGCCGACAACCGCGAGGCGCTGTGGGGTGGACTGCAGTCGTCGACGGTGTCGATGGTGGTCAGCGACCACTCGCCGTGCACGCCAGCGCTGAAGAAGCAGGAGACGGGCGACTTCCTGAGCGCGTGGGGCGGCATCGCCGGCCTGCAGCTCGGCCTGTCGGCCCTGTGGACCGAGTCGCGCGCCCGCGGCGTCGACGTGGCCACGATGACCCGCTGGAACAGCGAGCAGACCGCGCGGCTCGCCGGGCTCTCGCACAAGAAGGGCCGCATCGCCGCCGGCTACGACGCCGACCTGGTCGTCTGGGACGACGAGGACACCTTCCGCGTCAAGGGCGACGCGCTGTTTCACAAGCACAAGGTGACGCCGTGGGCGGGTCGCACGCTGCACGGGGTCGTGCACGCGACGGTGGTCGGCGGTCGCGTCGCGTACTCGAAGGCCCACGGGCTGACGAAGCGGCCGGCAGGCTCGTTCGTCGCCGTCCGCCGCTGAACCCCAGAACTGCCGGGCGCCGCCTTGGACGACGCCCCTCGCCGGAGCCCCACGATGTCCAGCCGTCAGAAGTCGCCGCCGGAATTCGCCCACCTCGTGAACCTCGCCGAGGACCTGACCGGCACGTTCGTCGTCGCCGCCACCGACGACTACTTCGCCGAAAAAGAGAACCTCATCCGCCCCGACGCGCCCCAGTGGCTCGAGGACAAGTACACCGACAAGGGCAAGTGGATGGACGGCTGGGAGAGCCAGCGTCGACGCACGCCCGGCCACGACTGGTGCGTCATCCGCCTGGGCACGCCGGGCTTCGTCCACGGCTTCGTCGTCGACACCACGCACTTCAAGGGCAACGCGCCCACGCACGTCAGCGTCGAGGGCGCCGAGCTGCCGCACACGACGACGCCGGCGGAGCTCGACGGTGCGGCGTGGTTTCCGATCCTCGAGCACACCGCGGTGCTGCCCAACACCGCCAACCTGGTGCCGCTGCCGTCGCCGTCGACGAGGCGCGCCACCCACGTGCGGCTGCACATCTTCCCCGACGGCGGCGTCGCGCGTCTGCGCGTCTTTGGCGCTGTCGCCGCTGACGAGCGCACCTTCTGGCGCGGCGGCGTCGTCGACCTCGCCGCGATCGAGAACGGCGGCACCATCGCCACGGTCTCCGACGAGTTCTTTGGGCCGCCGTCGAACCTGCTGCTGCCCGGCCGCGGCGTGAACATGGGCGACGGCTGGGAGACCAAGCGTCGGCGCACGCCGGGCAGCGACTGGTGCGTGATCAAGCTCGCGCGGCGCGGCGTCATCGAGCGCGTCGAGCTCGACACGGCGTTCTTCAAGGGCAACGCGCCGCAGTTCACGCTGATCGAGGCCATCGACGACGACAGCGTCACCCGCGAGCGGCTGCACACGCCGGGCGGCTTTCCGACGCTGGTCGGCAAGACGCCCCTCGTGCAGCACCGCCGTCATGTGCTCGAGCCCGAGCGGCCGCTGCCGGTGACGCACCTGCGCGTGCACATCTTTCCCCACGGCGGCGTCAATCGCCTGCGCGTGTTTGGCCACGCCCTCGACACGCCGTCGGAGGCGAAGGCGCTGGTGTCGTTGAACGCGCTGGGCGCCGACGCCGCCGTCGACGTGTTCCGCGCCTTCTGCGGCAGCACGGCGTGGGCGCAGGCGCTGGCGGCGGCGCGGCCGTTCGCCGACGTGCGGGCGCTGTTCGCCACCGCCGAGGCGGCGTTCTGGCGGCTCGACGAGGCGGCGCTGCTCGAGGCGTTCGCGGCGCACCCGCGGATCGGCGCGCAGCAGGCGGCGCCGTCGCAGAACGCGCAGTCGGCGGCGTGGTCGCACGGCGAGCAGGCGGGCGCGCAGGGGGCGGCGTCGTCGACGACCGCGCAGCTGGCGGCGCTGAACCAGCGCTATGCCGAGAGGTTCGGGTTCATCTACATCGTGTTCGCGTCGGGCAAGAGCGCGGAGCAGATGCTCGCCCTGCTCGAAGAGCGCGTGGGCAACGATCGGTCGACCGAGCTCGAGGGCGCCGCGCGCGAACAGCTGAAGATCACGCGCCTGCGCCTCGAGAAGTGGCTGCGCGCGCAGCTGGCTGGCTGACGAAGAACAAGGAGCACGCGATGGGGATCAGCACGCACATCCTCGACACCAGCCGAGGCCGCCCTGCCGAGGGCGTCGCGGTGGTGCTCGAGCGGCAGCAAGGCGACGGCTTCGTCGTCGTCACCCGCGGGACCACCGACGCCGACGGTCGCGTGAAGGGGCTGGTCACCGGACCGCCCGAGCCGGGCACGTGGCGCATCCGCTTCGACACCGGCGGCTACCACCGTGGCCTCGGCGTCGAGGGCTTCTATCCCTACGTCGAGCTCGTGTTCGTCACGACGAGCGCGGCCGAGCACTACCACGTGCCGCTGCTCATCAATCCGTTCGGCTTCTCGACGTACCGGGGCTCGTGATGACGCTGGGCAGCGCGCGCACCCTCGTGGCCGAGCCGCTCACCGAGGCGGCGTTTTCGCCCTTTGGCTTCGTCGTGTCGGCGGGCCTGCGCGCCGGCACCAGCGCCAATCAGGGAACGGCGGTGCGCTTCGACTTCTGCGCCGAGCTGTCGTCGACGCGGGCGGCGGCGCGGGCGAACCTCGCGGTGTTTCGCTCGACCCAGAAGGCGCTGCCGTTTTCGTTGCGGCTGTTCGAGAGGCACCCGTGCTCGACGCAGACGTTCCTGCCGATGGTCTGCCGCCAGTTCCTCATCTGCGTCGCGCCGAAGAACGCCGACGGCGGCCCCGACGTCGACGGCGCCCGGGCGTTCGTCTGCGGGCCGGGGCAGGGGGTCAGCTACCACGTCGACGTCTGGCACCACCCGATCATCGCGCTGCACGACGACGCCGACTTCGCGATGCTCGCGTGGGAGGACGGCTCGTCGCAGGACTGCATCGAGCACCCGCTGGCCGAGGCCCTGCTCGTCGTCGACTGACCCTGCGTGGGGCGCCCGTGGACACCGGGCGTCGTTTTGCACCAAGGAGCCGGACATGCGCATCACCCGTCGTCGCGCCCTGCAGGGCTTCACCGCCGCCGCCGCCCTCGGCCCGTCGGCGCTCGCCGCCTCCTGCGGCACGGCACCGATCGAAGCGTCGTCACCGGGGCGCCTGGCCCTCGCCCGGCAGCGCATCAAGACCGTCGTCGTCTTGATGATGGAGAACCGCTCCTTCGACCACGCCTTCGGGTCGCTCTCGCTGGTCGAGGGCCGCGCCGACGTCGACGGCCTGTTGCCCACGATGAGCAACCCCGGCCCCGACGGCAGCCCCGTGTTCCCGCGCGAGGCCGACCTGAACTGCGTGCCCGATCCGCCGCACGGTTGGGGCTCGTCGCACGCCCAGTGGAACGACGGCCGCAACGACGGCTTCGTCGCGGCCTATGCAGAGGGTGACGGCGCGGAGGCGCCCTACCGCGTGATGGACTTCCTGCCGGCGTCGAAGCAGACGGCGTCGCGCGCGCTCGCCGCCGAGTACGCGCTGTGCCAGCGCTGGTTCGCGTCGGTGATGGGGCCCACGTGGCCGAACCGGTTCTTTCTCCTGTGCGGGTCGTCGTACGGCAAGAAGAGCAACGACTTTCTGGGCGCGCGGGTGCCGTCGATCTTCACGCGGCTCGACGACGCCGGTCTCGGTTGGGCCAACTACTACAGCAACCTGCCGTTCTCGATCACCCTCGACGGCATGAGCGTGCAGTTCCCCGAGATGAGGAAGATGGACCGCTTCTTCGACGACGCCGCCGCCGGGCAGCTGCCGTCGTTCTGTCTGATCGATCCGTTGTACGGCCGCTCCGACGACCACCCGCCGACGCACCCGGTGGCCGGGCAGGTGGCCATCCAGACCATCTACGACGCGCTGCGCACGTCGCCGCAGTGGGACGAGTGCCTGTTTGTCGTCACCTACGACGAGCACGGCGGCTTCTACGATCACGTGCCGCCGCCGACGGTGCAGGACGATCGCGTCGACGAGGGCTTCGGGCAGCTCGGCTTCCGCGTGCCGGCCTTCGTCGTCGGTCCGTGGGTCAAGCAGTCCGCCGTCGTCGACACCGTGTTCGACCACACGTCGGTGTACGCGACGCTGGCGGCGCTGTTCGACCTGCCGCCCCTTGGCACGCGCGACGCGGCGGCGAGCACGCTGCTCGACGTGCTCGACGAGGATCGGCTGCGCGCGGGGACGCCGCGGCCGGGCATCGCGCTCGACCCCATCGTCGCCAGCGACGACGAGCTGTTCGCTGCCGACTGCCGCGGCTTCGCGTTCCATGACCGCGCTGCGGCCCCGGGAGCGCTCACCGGCCAGCCCGAGCTCGAGGCGGCGTTCGCGACGAAGGCGCCGGCGCTGGCGGCGCACCTGGGCGCTGACACCGACGGCGCGTGGCGCGAGCTGCTCGGTCGCGCGCGGTCGCGCGGCTTGCTGCGCTCGACCTGACGGACACCGTCGCGCCGCTACTGCGGCGTCGTGCGCGTGAAGCGGACGAGGGCATCTTGCAGCGGCGCGCGCAGCGCGTCGCGCGCCGGCCGGCTCCAGAAGCAGACGCCGTCGTCGTGGCCGACGGGCCCGTCGAAGACCAGCGGGCGCTGCGACAGGCTGCTCACGGCGCCACCGGCGGCGAGCAGGAGCGCGGCAGGCGCCGCCGTGTCCCAGACCTTGATGCGCCGCGACGCCGTGACGTAGGCGTCGGCCTTGCCCTCGACGATCAGCGCGGCCTTCAGGCCCACCGACCCGCGGGGCACCACCACGCCGCCGAGGTCGCCGACGACGAAGTCGACGAAGGCGCTCGGGTGGCTGACGCTCGCGGCGATGCGCGGCGGCCCGGCGAGGGGCCCGGACGCTGGCAACGACAACCGCGTGGTGGCGCCGTCGGCGTCGATGCGCTCGCACACTGACGCGTCGTCGCCGACGACGCCGCGCCACGCGATCCCCGTCGCGGGCTGCAGCACGACGCCGAGCCGCGGGGCGCCATCGACGACGAGGCCGATGTGGATCGCGTAGTCGGCGGTGCCGCGCACGAAGTCCTCGGTGCCGTCGATGGGGTCGATGACCCAGACGCGCCCCCGCGGGGGCATCGGCGCATCGACCCAGGTCTCTTCGGTGACGATCGCGTCCCCCGTTACGGCCAGACCCTTGCGCAGGACCGCGTCGGCGGCGAGGTCGGCGGCGGTGACGGGGCTCGCGTCGCTCTTGCTGGTGACGGTGCGTCGGGCGTCGGCGCGCACGGCGAGGATGGCGCCGGCGGCGGCGCGGGCGAGGCCGGTGGCGAGGTCGAGGGCGGCGTGGTTGTCCACGGCTCAGGCCTTAGCAGGTCGCGACGCCGAAGCACGCCGGTTCGGGTTGCTCGTCGCGCCGGAGCCGTGCGACGCCGCCTGTGATCCGCCTTGCGCTCGTTGCTGCGTGAGGGACACTCCCCGCCGACCACGACCCAGGAGCAGCAGCATGATGATTCGGCAGATCCCATCGGTCCTCCTTGCGGGCGCCCTCGGCGTCTTCGCGACCGCTTGCAACATCGCGGTCAATGGCGACGGTGACGGCGGCGAGGGCGAGGGCGAAGGCGAGGGCGAAGGCGAGGGCGAGGGCGAGGGCGAGGGCGAGGGCGAAG
>Ga0194129_10006256_pt1 | contig 14704 bp, 12 predicted proteins | sample TA2KigCa35mmetaG_FD_150862 | JGI IMG/M metagenome (GOLD analysis project Ga0194129, IMG submission 150862) | Freshwater microbial communities from Lake Tanganyika, Tanzania - TA2015038 Kigoma Deep Cast 35m | ecosystem: Environmental > Aquatic > Freshwater > Lake | place: Tanzania: Lake... | reverse complement strand
CGACCGCGCGGAGGTACTCGTGGTCGAGCGGCTCGGTGCCGACGAGATCCATGCCGACGCAGTGCACGGCGAGCGGGAGGTGCTCCGGGACGCGGGCGAGGTTTCGTCGCGGGATGTCGGACGCGCCGAGGTAGTTGTCGCCGAGCACCTCGAAGAAGCCGATGGCGTCGTCGAGCCTATCGAGGTCGCGGTGGAACGCCGGCCGCAGCCCGAGCCCCAGGCCATCGCGTGGCAGGCTGCGGGGGCGCTCGTGACGAGCCTTCACGCTCATTCGGGCTTCGCGGGTGGGAGGTCGTCACCCCACTCGAAGCTGCTCGCCTGCAGCTTTCCCTTCCGGATCCAGGCGATCATCGCGTCGATCTCGGCGCGGGACAGCTTGCGGTAGTGCGCGGGCATGTTCTCGTAGGCGATCCCGCCGGGGCTCGTCCCGCCGATGCCGTACGCGATGGCGCCGCGCAGCCGGCTGTCGGGGCGCGCGAGGAAGTCCTCGACGAGCGTCGTGAGGCTCTCGCCCGGAGGTGCGTACACCTTGAAGGCGCCCTCGTCGCCGCTGTGGCAGTGGTTGCAGCCCACCTCGATGTAGAGCTTCTCCGGTGCGCGACCGGCGTCGGGCAGCGCCTCGGTGCAGCTCCAGCCCGTGCAGTGATTGATGCCGGCGCAGTCGTGCTCGAAGAACTCCCCCCACGGGTGCAGCATCATGCCGCGGCACGCGTTGGTCCCCGAGCAGGCGGCGTGGGTCTGGAGGATCCCGGGCTCGGCCTGGCCGACCACCATCGCCGCCTCGGCGCACGCGGCCTCGAACTCTTCGAGGGAGATCGCGCCGTCCTTGTCGGTGTCGATCAGGCCCAAGACCTCCTTGAAGCGGTCGGGGCCGAGCTTCGGGCGCTCGTCGCCGTCGCAGTTCGAGTCGAGGCCGTCGCCGCTCCGTTCGCGCGCGCCGGGGTAGACGGTGTCGTTGTGGTCGTCGCAGTCGCCGTCGGTCTCGGTTACGCCGTCCGCGTCGAGGTCTTCCGGCGGTGCGATGGGCTCCGCAGGCGGGTCCTTGCCGTCGCAGTCCTGATCGATCCCGTCGCCGGGGATCTCGACCTTGCCGGGGTGAATGGCATGGTTGAAGTCGTCGCAGTCGCCGGCATCCTCGGTCACCCCGTCGCGGTCGACGTCGATGCTCGGGCGGTGGGGCTCGCCGCCGCAGGCAGCGAGGATGAGCGCGGTCGCGAGACCAGTGCCAAGAATGGAGATGCGCTTCATGGATGGGTCGAGCTGAAGGTGCGAGGACGTTGATTGACACTCGCATCCTAGAGGGCAGCGTCGCCGCGGTGAATGCGGCACGTTGTCGCGGCAAGGCGCGGGACGTCGCGTCCGCGCGGACCCACTTGTCCCGTCAACGAGACAGAGTGCTAGTATGCTGAACGGCCCGGGCCGCCGTGACCCAGGGCAGACGGAGCGCCATGAACCACCAGACCCGCGTCTACGACAACGTGATCGAGATGCTCTCGAACGCCGACAACCCGACCCCGCTCCTGCGGTTGCATCGGGTGATCCCGTTCCAGCACGCGAAGGTGTACGCGAAGCTCGAGTGGTACAACCCCTTCGGCGCAGTCAAGGACCGGGTGGCCGCGAACCTGTTGCGCGATGCCGAGGCGAAGGGGCAGCTCCAGGCCGGGACGCGGCTCGTCGAGCCGACCTCGGGCAACACCGGCGTCGGGCTCGCGATGTTGGCGAACGCGAAGGGATATGGGTTCACCGCGACGATGTCGAACAAGGTCCCGGGCGAGAAGCGCGCGGCGCTGCGGTTGTTCGGAACCGACCTGCGCGAGCTCGACGACGACCTGTGTCCGGCACCCGGTGCGCCCGAAGGCGCGATCGCGCTCGCCGCGAAGCTCGGCGAAGAGCCCGGCAATTTTCACCTGAACCAGTACAAGAACCCTGCGAACCCCGAGGCGCACTACCTCACCACTGGGCCCGAGCTGTGGCGTCAGACCGGCGGGGAGATCACCCACTTCTTCGCGAGCCTCGGCACATGCGGCACCGTCAACGGCACGGGGCGCTTCCTCAAGGACTACAAGCCCAGCGTGAAGGTCTACGGCGTCCACCCGGCCGAGGGGCACGACGTGCCCGGGGTGCGCAGCATCCGGCAGCTGCAGCAGACGGCGCTCTTCGCCCCGCACGAGTACGATGGCTTGATCGAGGTCAGCAACGTCGACGCGTACGACGTCACCCTGCGGTTGAACCAGGAGGAAAGCCTGATCGCCGGCCCCTCGAGCGGCCTCACGCTCGCGGGCGCGCTGCGCCACATCCCCGACGAGCCCGGCGTCGTCGCGGTCGTGATGTTCGCCGACAACGTCTACAAGTACATGTCGTCCATCCGGAAGCACCTGCCGCAGCTCTTCGCGAACGAGCCGCCTCCGCCGACCGCGCTCCCGAAGAACCTGAACAGCATTCTCGACTTCGCACGCGGCTCCGCTGACGTCATCGAGCCGGTCGAAGCCGAGCGGCTCTTGCCAGGCCGCACGCTTCTCGACGTCCGAAACCCCGAGGAGTTCGAGGCCGGCACCGTGAAGGGCGCGGACAACATCCCGGTCGGAAGCCTCGCCGACGGCGTCGCGCTGCCGCTCCTCCCCGATGACAGGGACACGCCCATCGTCACGCTCTGCAAGGTCGGTGAGCGCTCGCTGCATGCGATGCTCCTCCTCAAGGCGCTCGGCTACCACGACGTCAAGAGCATCCGAGGCGGCATGAACGCGTGGACGGCGGCAGGGTTGCAGGTCCATCTGCCGGGGTGAGTGCACCGCGGAGCCGCTCGGCGGAGTCCCGCCATGGCCGTCGCTCTCGCCTTCTCGCCGTCGCGGCGGCTGCGGGCGGGAAGTCACTTTGCCGCGCGTCGCGCGCCTCGTAGACTCGCGTGATGCGGCTCACCAACACGCTCCTCGTGGCGTCGCTCTTCGTCGCTTGCGGTGACTCGGCCCGCTCGAACGTGACGCCGTTCTCGTCGGCATCGAGCAGCGCCTCCTCCGGTGCCGGTGGCGCGGGCGGCACGGGCGGGGGCCTCCTTGCCTCGAGCAGCGCGAGCGAGGGCGTCGGCGGTGGCTTCGCGGTCGGCTCGGGCGGCAGCGATGCGGGGGGCGGCATGCCCGTCGACTGCGGCGACAAACTCATCGCCACGATCCGAGACTTCAAGCCCGAGACCCACCCCGACTTCGAGGGGAGCTTCGCCATGGCGTCCGGGATCGTGAAGACGCTCCTCGGCGCGGACGGCAAGCCCGAGTACGCGCACCCGGGCGCGACGGTCGGGACCACCGGGCCTGGCCCGTTCGCGCAGTGGTACCACGACGTCCCTGGCGTGAACATCACCATCCCCATCACGCTTCAGTTCACACAGCCGAGCCCCGGCAAGTACGTCTACGAGAACAGCGACTTCTTCCCGATCGACAACCAGGGCTTCGGGAACTACCCGGGCTACGGTCACAACTTCCACTTCACGACCGAGATCCACTCGAGCTTCACGTACCAGGGCGGTGAGGTCTTCAGCTTCAGTGGCGATGACGACGTGTGGGTCTTCGTGAACAAGCGGCTCGCGGTCGACCTCGGTGGCCTCCACGGGCCGCTCTCGGCGGCGATCGACTTCGACGCGCGGGCGGTCGAGCTCGGCATCGAGAAGGGCAAGACCTACCCGCTCGACGTCTTCCACGCCGAGCGCCACACCGTGCAGTCGAACTTCCGGATCGAGACGACGATCGACTGCTTCGTGCCCGAGCCCACGCCGAAGTAGCCGGGTCGTCGAGCCTACCCCGGGCTCGGCCCCCGCGGTCGTCGCCGTGAGCGGCGGGAACATCGCCGCGACCGAGCTCGCGGTGGTGGCCATCGGCCACGCGAAGGTGGGGCTCAAGGGGGCCCGTGAGTCTGCGAGGCCGCGGCGCGATCAGGGGCGTCGGGAGCGCTTTGCGCGCGCCTTGAGCGTCGCCTTCGCCCGCGGCCCTGTGACCATCGCCCCGTTCGCCTTCGGCGGTGCCTTCGGCGCGGCAGGCTCGCGCGGCGTCGAGGCTCGCACGCGGCGTCCGGAGGAGCGCCCGGCGCGGGGCCCCGCATCCGCGCTGTCGGGCCCCTCGGCGAGGCCTCCGATCACCTGCGAGAGCCGGTCGCGAAACCAGGCGTCGCGTGCCGCCGTCGGCTCGCGGCCGAGGCTGCCCCAGAGCGCCCGGCCCGCGGCGGAGTAGCCCATCATCGCCGACAGCACGAGGAGCATCGCGAACTCGACGTCCTCGCGCGGGGGATGCTTCGACTCGCTCGCAAGCATCGCCACGATCGCGTCAGCGACGCGCGCGAGCCCCTGCTCACGGCGCGGGAAGAAGTCGGCTTGCTCGGCCCGCCCGCTCAGCATCGCCCACAGCGCGAGCCGCCCGTACACGGGATCGGCCAGGTACGAGGCGGCCTCGGCGATCCATGCGCCCGGGCCCTCGGCCGCGCGAGCCGACACCCGGCCGAGCAGCTCGCCGCGCGCGCGGGTGGTGTGGTCGGCAAAGGCTGCCTCGATCAGGGAATCGAAGGTCCCGAAATAGTGGGTGACGAGCGCGTGGCTGACACCGGCCTCGTTCGCGACGTCCTTCAAGCCGAACGCGTCGGGTCCGCGCCGGGCGAGCAGCCCGAGCGTTGCGTCGAGGAGCAGCCGCCGAGCCTCCTCGGGGGTCCTGCGCTTTCGGTCCGGCTGCGTCATGGAGCGGCCAGCTTACTTGTTGGCATGCTTGACAACAAGGCTGAGGGTGTTATTGTCAGCGGTGACAACGAAAGGGAGCGAGCGATGGAGTCGAGTGTTTCGCAAGAGGACGAGGTCCAGGCAGCCCGCATCGCGATCTCGGGGACGACGTGGCAGCGCGCCGCGCTCGCCGCCCGCGCGGTCCGGGACCTCCTCCGGAACCCCGACGACACGCGGCAGGTCTTCCTGATCGGCCTGGCGACGAGCCGCATCACCTTGCCGCGGCTCCTCACGCGGATTTGCATGGAGGACGAGGGCGCGCGCATGTTGCGGGACCAACCGGCGATCGACTCGGCGCACGTCGACTTCGCGGGGCTGCGCGAGCTGCCGGACGGAACGCTTGGTCGCGAGTACGTGCGGTTTCTCGACCAGCACGGGCTCGATCCGGATCTCTTCCAGCGTCCGCCAGGCGTCCCCGAGCTTCCGGCGTACGTCGCACAGCGGCTGCGCCAGCTCCACGACGTGTGGCACGTCCTCACCGGCATCGCGCCCGACGTGCCCGGCGAGGTCGAGCTCCAGGCGTTCACCTACGCGCAGACCGGCGCGGCGCTCTCGTTCCTCATCACCGTGTTCGGCACGCTCCGCTGGACGCTCCGGCACCCTGCGCTGCCGGGCGCCGTGGCGCGGGGCTACCGGCGCGGCAAGCGCGCGGCCTTTCTCCCCGTCGTGCGGGTCGAGGAGCTGTGGGAGCTGCCGCTCGACGAGGTGCGCGCGAGGCTCCGCCTCGCGGCGGGGTGATGGCGAGGCCGTGGCTCGCTCGCGGTGAGCGAGGCCGGCGCCGTCACTTCGGCTCGTCGCACTTCGCGCTGGTCGGCGGCGAGTCGTTGTTGTCGGGGCGGCACTCGACCCAGCTGTGCTTGGGCATGCCGTCGTCGACCCGCGCGACCACGGGGCCTGCGGGGATATCCGCGAACGAGAACACGAGCTCCTCGCTGCCGAGGGGAAAGAGTGCGGTGGTGGTCGCGAGTGCGCCGAGCTTCATCCCATCGGCCGGCGCGCCGAGGTAGAGACCGACCGGGACGCCCGCCGGCACCGACGCTTCGCCGAGGTTCGTGACGCGCGCGACGAGGGCGTAGTCACCCGCGCAGCGCGGCGTCACGCTGACCACGAGGTCCGGCGCCGCGAACTCGCTGCCCGGCTGCTTGTTCAGGCGAAAGTCGTTGAGGCCCGGGGCGAGCCAGTTCGCGACCTCCTGCTTCGGGATCCCGCCGCGCTCGTCGACGTTGGTGATGTGGTAGGTGTGCTGGTTCCAGACGCGGCGCGTGCGCACCCAGGAGCTCGACGCGCTCGAGTAGACGCGGATCCCCGCCTGCTTGGTCCCGCCTTCGGGGCACGTGCTCGCGTAGGCGTTCGACGCGACGACGATGTCGGCCTGGCCGTCGTTGTCGACGTCGGCGACGACCGGGTACTCCCACAGCGTGCCGGTGGTGTTGCACGTCGTCGGGATCAGGTTCTGCCCGGTGCTGCCGTCGTACATCCACAGGTGCAGCTCATCCGAGTAGACGACCTCGGCCTTGCCGTCGCCGTTGAAGTCGAAGACCGCGCTCCCCGTCACCGCGCTCGAGCAGTCCTTCGTGGTCTTGAACCACAGCGCGGTCTGCCCGTTGGGAATCGCCGAGTCGACGAGCTTCTTGCCGTCGAGGACGATGTAGCCCACCGCACCCGCAGCCCCGACGTCCGGGGTCCCGTCGCCGTTGAAGTCGGCGACGGTTGGCGGCCCGCCACCGTACTCGCTCCCGACGCCGCAATAGGCCGCCGTGCTCGTGCCGTTGTTGATGTCGACGCCCTTGCGGACGACCTTCACGCCGCTCGCGCTCAGCGGATCGTGGCGGATCACGTGGGCCGCGTGCGGCGCGCTCGACGAGACGATCACGACCTCGGGCTTGCCGTCCTTGTCGAGGTCACCGACCGCGTGGTACCCGGCTGACAGCGCGTCGGGACCGGACGCGAGATCCCAGAGCTTCGTGCCGTCGATGCGGTACGCGCGCTGGCCATCGGTGACGTCGAGCGCGCCGTCCCCGTCGAGATCGGCGAAGCTCGAGAGGCGGCTGCCGAAGCCGACCGAGGGGACGAGGTTCTTCACGATCGCGCCGGACTTCCCATCGAGCAGGGCGAAGCCGACGAGCACCATCGGCGAGCCGCTCTGCTTGGGATCGGCGATCGCCGGGTACTCGTAGCCGCAGTGGACCTGCGTCGTGTCGGGCTGCGTCCACTTCACCTTGCCGCTGGCGTCGAAGGCGACGACGCCGGTGTTCCACGCCTGCGCGTCGCAGCAGTTCTTGCCGCCGGGGGCGGGCGCCGCGCACGCGACGATCTCGGGGACGCCGTCGCCGTCGAGATCCCCGGCGGCGAGTCCGCCCGAGGCTTGCACCGCGTTCGGCACGGACCACTTCTCGACGACGGTGCCGCCGACGATGCTCACCGCGTGGAGCGTCCCCTGGCCGTAGTATTTTCCGCCCGTGAAGGTGGAAAACACGATCTCCGGGATGTCGCGCTCGGTGATCTTGCCGTCGCAGTCGTCGTCGTCGAGCTGCACCACGATCGGCGTCATCATGACGTCGGTCGCGTACGGGGGCGTCACCTGTCCGCCCCAGGCGTAGGCGAGCACCGGATCGAACGACGCGGCGGGCGGTTTGTACTCGCACGGGATGAGGCAGGTCGGTGGCTCGCCGGGCGCTTCGTTCGGTCCGCACGCCGGTGGCTCGGGGAGGCACCGGCCGCTCGGGGTCGCGGCACCGGACTGGCAGTCCGGCCCTCCCCCTCCGCCGCCGGCACCGTCCTCGCCGAGCGTCGGATCGCAGTACTCGCCCTTGGCGCAGTCCTCGGATTCGACGCACGGGGCGCCCGGCTTCACGCACTTCTGGAACGAGCACACGTCCCCGTCCCCGCAGCAGCTCGACCCGCACACCTTCGCCGCCACGCAGCAGACGCCACCGTCGGTGCAGGTGCCGCCCTCGCACGCGTCGCCGGGCATGCAACCCCCGCTGCTCGTGCTCGAGAAGACATCGCCGCCCGTGCCCGCTGCGGGCGAGCTCGACTGTGCGCCACCCGTGCCCTCCGGAAAGGGAACGCCCGCACCTCCCGAGCACGCCGCCATCGCCGCGAGCGTCGCGAACGCGAGCCCGAACCCCACCTTGAGCGTGAGACGCATCGCGCGAGCCTACGCGCGAGTCGAGGGGCGGTCACGGTGCCTGCGCGGTCATCGCCGTAGGGCCGCGCCCGCGCAACGGCTAGGCTCCGTGGGATGCCGCTGCGACTCGTCACCATCACCGTCAGTCACTACTGCGAGAAGGCGCGCTGGGCCCTCGACCGCGCCGGCATGCGCTACGTCGAGGAAGGGCACGCGCCGCTGTTTCATCGGCCGTTCACGATGGCGCGCGGCGGATCGAGCACGCCCTTGCTCGCCACCCCGCACGGCGCGCTCACCGACTCGACCGACATCCTGCGGTTCGCCGATCGCGGCGTCGAGGAGGCGCGGCGGCTCTACCCCGAGGGGGCGCTCGGCGACGAGGCCGCGTCCCTCGAAGAGCTCTACGACACGAAGCTCGGCCCCGCGACCCGCGCGCTCGCCTACGCGATCCTCATGCCCGAGAAGGAGGCGTTCTTGCAGGCCGTGACGATGGACGTTCCACGCGTCGAGGCGCTCGGCTTGCGAGCCTTGCGCCGGCCGGTGGTGGCGCTGATGCGCAAGGGGCTGCGCCTCGACGAGCGCTCGCACGCCTGGGCCGAGGAGCGGGCCCGCGCCCTCTTCGCCGAGGTCGATGCCCGCCTCGCGGACGGGCGAAGCTTTCTCTGCGGCGAGAGGTTCACCGCGGCCGATCTCACGTTCGCGTCGCTCGCCGATCCGGTGGTCTGTCGGGATGACGACCCGCGCGCGCGGCACCGCACGTCGGACGCGCCGGCGGCGCTCGCTTCGATCCGGCGCGAACTTCGGAAATCCCCCGCCGGCGAGCTCGTCGCGCGGCTCTACCGCGAAGAGCGAGGCGCTGCGCCGGGAGGCCATCTTTGACCCGCGTCGCGACGGCGAGCCTCGGCCCCGTTCGCTACTCCGATCTCCGGGCGCATGTCGCGCGGGGGGCCGTCATCGTCGTCGCGCCATCGCTCGATCTCGTCGAGGTCGCCGAGGTCCTCGCGCGGGACGACAAGGCGCGCGTCGCGACGTGGATTGCCGAGAAATGGCTCGAGAAGCCGACGAGCGAGGTCGTGCGTCGGTGGGAACAAGCCGAGGGGGATGTCGCGACGTCGGTGGTCGTTCAGCCGTTCGTGCTCGTTCATGACCGCACCGCCTGAGCCTGCCGGGGCTGCGTTGACGAGGCGCCACGTTCGTTGGCAGGATGAACGCATGACCCGTGCGTGCTTCGCCGTCGTCGCTTCGACGCTCCTCGCCTGCGGCGGTGAGGAATCCGCCCCACCACTCGCGCCCGTCGATCCGTCGACCTTCGGCGTGTCTGACCAAGGGCCATTCCAGTGCGGTCACCGGGTCCTCGAGGCGACGTACACCCCGGCGAAGGGGCTCGCTTCGCGCACCATCTCCGTCCACGTCTGGTACCCGACGAGCGACGTCGAGGGCGAGCATGCGCGTTACCGTGGCATCTTCCAGGACCCCCTCGCCTGGGAGAACGCGAGCCTCGCACCCCCGGCATGGCCGGCGGGCTACCCCGTCCTCGCCCACTCGCACGGCTACATGGGCTTCGCTGGCAACAGCCACCGGATGATGTGCCACTTCGCGACGCACGGCTGGGTGGCGATCGCACCCGAGCACGTCGGCAACACGCTCACCGACACGCCCGATCCGCTGCCGCTCGCGACCTTCTACACGCGGCCGCTCGACGTGATGGCGGCGACGGACCACGTCCTCGGGTTGCCCTCCGGCGATCCGCTCGCGGGTCGCGTCGACGCCTCGCGGCTCGTCGTGTCGGGGCACAGCTTCGGGATCTTCACGGCCTGGTCGCTCGCGGGCGCGACCTACGAGCGGAAGGTGATCGAGCAGCGCTGCGCCGAGGGCGAGATCGCCGCGTGCACGGAGGGGGAGCTGACGCTCTTCGATGCGCCGATCGCCGAGCCGCGCGCCAAGGCCGCGATCCCGATGGCGGGCGGGAAGCACGCATTCTTCGGCGCAACAGGATTGACCACGGTCAAGCTGCCGGTGCTGCTGATGACGGGCTCGCTCGACGACGTCGGTGGTGACGAGGTGTTCGCGGGAGCCGAGAGCGTTCCGTTGACGTGGGTCGACGTGGACGGGGGCTGCCACCAGCTCTACGGGCTCGGCAACACCTCGGTCGGGGATGAGGCGTGCAAGGCGCTCCCCGACGAGGAGGGCTTCGCGATCGTGAACCCGTACGCCCTCGCTTACGCGCGGTACCACGCCCTTGGCGAGCGTGGCGACGAGGTGAAGGCGATCGTCGAGGACGACGCCAAGCTGTCACCGCGCGTGACCGTCACCCGGAAGTGAAGCGTGCCGCGCGAATCGGCTCGCAGGCCTCGAGCGCGTGCGTGAGGGCGAGCGCCCGCGGGGAGCGCGTCCGCCAGTCGAGGCGGTTCATCACGTAGCCGATCGTCAGCCCGCGGACCGGATCGCACCAGCCGAGCGAGCCGCCGAGCCCGGCGTGCCCGAAGGACTCGCGCATCGGGGAGAACAAGTGCGTCTGCTCCTTCAGGAAGCCTTGCGACCAGCCGAGTGGCTTGTGCAGCACGCCGTCGCGCTCCGACCATCCCTGCCGCTCGAAGACGGGGGCGATCGTGCTTGCGCGCAGGTAGCGACGCCCGTCGACCTCGCCACCGAGCGCGAAGGGCAGGTAGGCCCGCGCGATGCCATCGGCGGTCCCCGTCGCGGAGGCCCACGCGAGCGGCGCGCGCCAGATCGACGGCCTCGCATACGACGCGATCCCGCGGCCGACGCGGGGATTTCCGAACGCCCCGCGGACGAGCGAGTCCCGCGCGAGGAGCGCCCGCGCGATGCGGCCCTCCGTCCACGGGCCGTGGGCTTCGCCGCGCAGACGAGCCAACCCGGCGCGCGCCATCGCGACGGCGCGCTCGCGCATCGAAGGCTCGAACACCGTCGCGACCCGCGCGTCGTCCTCGGGGGAGGTGCCGAGCGCGACGTCGGCGCCCAGCGGCGCGAAGAGCTCGCGGGTGAGAAATGGGCCGAGCGGCTCACCGGCGAGGAGCTCGAACACCTCGCTCGCGTACATGCCGAAGGTCGTGGCGTGGTAGGCCTGCTGCGCGCCCCGAGGACGTTGACCTGCGAGCGCCGCGACGAGCCGCGGTCGCGTCGCCGGATCCGCGCACTCCGCGAGCGAGAAGCGCTCGTCGAGCACTGCGAGGCCCGCCCGGTGGTTGAAGAGGTCACGGAAGGTGACCCGCTCTTTGCCGCGCGCCGCGAAGGCGGGCCACGCGCTCGCGACCGGCGCGTCCCACGCGAGGCGGCCGCGATCCGCGAGCAGCGCGAGCCCCATCGCCGCGAGCCCCTTCGTGACCGAGTACACGACGACGCGGGTGTCAGGCTCCCAGGCTCGACCTCGCGGTGCGTGAGCGTCGCCGCCCCACAGGTGCACGACGCGTCGACCGTGCTGGTACACCGCGAACGCCGCGCCTCGCTCCTCGCCCGACGCGAGCTGGGCCGCGAAGATCCGCGCGACGGGCTCGAAGCCGTCGGCGTAGCTGCCGCGCGCGGGAAAGGGGGCGTCCTTCATCGGCGAGACGCTAGCGCAACGGGCGTTCGACGACCGCGCGAACGCACCGGAAGTCCGCGAACCTCGCGCCATCGCCCCTCGCGGCGACGCCGACCCGCGCCAGCGCTCGCCCTTTCGCTTGCGGGCGCGCCTCACGTCGTGCACACCTCACCCAAACGCCATGCGCCTGCCCTCGACGATGTGCCCGTGACCGATCTCCGCGCCGACCTCGCCTCGCTCCGGATCGATCGGACCGGACCTCCGCCGCCCAACCGTCTCCTGCGCGGGGTCGGCATCGCCGCGCTCGTCACCCTGGCGCTCGTGGCCGTGCAGAGCGGCGTGCGCCCCCTCGTCGAGGAGCGCTTCCTCAAGCGCGAGGTCGCGGTGACCGAGGTGTCCTCGCTCACGCCATCGCAGGCCGCGGTCGACCTCACCTCGACCGGGTACGTCGTCCCGCAAGTCACCGCGAAGGTCTCGGCGAAGATCGTCGGGCGCGTGTCGAAGAGCGAGGTGAAGGAAGGTCAGACCGTGAAGGCGGGCGACCCCTTGTTCGAGTTCGACGGTGCGGACCAGCTCGCGCTCGCAGCGTCCGCCCGGGCGCGGGTCGCGGCCGCATCGGCCCGCACGCTCACGGTCCGCGCTCAACGCGCCGAACTCGACGTCGAGCTCGCGAGGCAAAAGCGACTGCTCGATGCCGGCGCAGTCCCGAAGGCGCCCCTCGAGGATCTCACCGCGAAGGCGAGTACCTTCGATACGCAGATCAAGGCGGCCGATGCCGACGTCCACGCGGCGGCCGCCGAGGCGGATGCCGCGCACGTCCAGCTGAAGCACCTCAAGCTGGTCGCGCCGATCGACGGGACCGTGATGACGAAGCCCGCCGTCGTCGGTGACGTCGCGAGCCCTGGCGTGCCGCTGCTCGAGCTCGCGGATTTCTCGTCGATGCTCGTCGAGGCTGACGTCACGGAGGCACGCCTCGCGATCGTCAAGCAGGGCGGACCGTGCGAGATCGCCCTCGACGCGCTCCCTGGCAAGACGTTCGCGGGCCAGGTCGTCGAGGTGGGGCCGAAGTTGAACCGCGCGAAGGCCACCGCGACCGTCAAGGTCCGCTTCGACGCGCCGCCGCCCGAGCTGCGCCCCGAGATGAGCGCGCGCGTGAGCTTCATGCAGAAGGCCCTCGATCCGGCCCAGCGCGCCGAGGCTGCGAAGTCGATCGTGCCAGCCTCGGCGGTCGTCGAGCGCGGCGATGGCAAGGTCGTGTTCATCCTCGAGGCAGGGAAGGTCAAGCTCGTGCCGGTCGTCACCGGCGAGGCCGTTGGGACCGGGTTCGTGCTCAAGCAGGGGCCGGCACCCGGAGCGAGGCTCGTCAAGGAGCCGCCGAAGGAGCTCGTCGATGGCCAGTCGGTGAAGGAGAAGTCGTCATGACGGCGCTCATCGAGCTTCGCTCGATCGTCAAGGAGTTCACGCGGGGCGGGGAGACGCTGCGCGTGCTGGAGAACCTCGACCTCGACGTCGAGCGCGGGTCGTTCGAGGCGTTGATGGGGCCTTCCGGGAGCGGCAAATCCACCCTGCTCAACCTGATGGCAGGGCTCGACCGTCCGACGAGCGGATCCATCACCGTCGACGGCAAGCGCGTCGACCGCATGAGCGAGGCCGAGCTCGCGAACTGGCGAGCGAACTCCGTCGGGTTCGTCTTCCAGTCGTACAACCTCCTGCCGGTCCTCACGGCGGTCGAGAACGTGGAGCTGCCGCTCTTGCTCTCCCCGGTCGATGCGTCCGAGCGCCGCAAGCGCGCCGAGGTCGCCTTGAAGGTCGTCGGCCTCGCCGATCGCATGAGCCACTACCCCCGCATGCTCTCGGGCGGCCAGGAGCAGCGCGTGTCGATCGCGCGGGCGATCGTCACCGACCCGCTCCTCATCGTCGCCGACGAGCCGACCGGCGATCTCGATCGAAGGAGCGCGGACGAGATCCTGACGCTGCTTGAGACGCTCAACTCCGAGATGGGCAAGACCATCGTCATGGTGACGCACGACCCAGCCGCGGCCGCGCGCGCCAAGCTGACCCGGCACCTCGACAAGGGACGCCTCCGCGCCACCGAGAGCTCGGCGAGGGAGCCCAACGGCGCATGACCTTCGCGAGCCTCGCCGCGCGCAACCTCCTGCGCAACAAGGTGCGGACGCTCCTCACCATCCTGGGCGTGGCGGTCGCGATCGTGACCTTCTTGCTCCTCCGCACCGTGATCTCGGCGTGGACGGGCGCCGCCGAGTTCGCCGCGAAGGACCGCGTGGTGTCGCGGCACAAGGTGACTTTCATCATGTCGCTGCCGAAGCGCTACGTGGACACGATCCGCGCCCAGCCCGACGTGAAGCAGGCCACCTACGCGAACTGGTTCGGCGGGCGCTCGCCCGGCAACGAGCGGGAGTTCTTCGCGACCCTCGCGGTCGAGCCGAAGACCTACTTCGAGGTCTACGACGAGCTCACCTTCACCGAGGGCTCGCTCGGGGCGTTCGTCGAGGACAAGGGCGGCGCCGTCGTCGGCGACGTGCTCGCGCGCAAGTTCGGCTGGAAGCTCGGCGACCAGGTGGTCCTCGAGAGCGGCATCTTCCCGAACCCGGTGGACCGCACGTGGAGCTTCACCGTGCGCGGCATCTACACCACCACGTCGCGCACCGCCGACCGCTCGACATTCTTTTTCCACTGGTCGTACCTGAACGACGGCGCACCGCAGATCGTCCGCGATCAGGTGGGCTGGGTGGTGTCGCGGACGAAGGACCCGTCCCGCACCGCCGACGTCGGCGTCGCCATCGATCGCACCTTCGACTCCGAGGACACGCAGACGCTGAGCCAGGACGAAGCCTCGTTCAACACCTCGTTCCTTGCGGGCTTCTCGGTCATCTTGAGCGCGATCGATCTCGTCTCGGGGGTCATCCTCTTCATCATGATGCTGGTGCTCGGCAACACCATCGCGATGGGCGTCCGCGAGCGCACGAGCGAGTACGGTGCGATGCGGGCGATCGGCTTCTTGCCGAAGCACATCGCGGGCTTCGTGGTGATCGAGGCGATGGTGCTGTCGGCCCTTGGCGGCGTGGTCGGCCTCGGTCTCTCGGTGCCGATCGTCGAGAAGGGCCTCGGCGGCTGGCTCGAACAGAACATGGGGGGCATGTTCCCGTTCTTTCGGATCCCGCCGGTGATGGCCGTCGCAGCGGTCTTCCTGTCGCTCGCGCTCGGTCTCCTCGCGTCGGCCTTGCCTGCGTGGCAGGCCTCGAAGATCCGCGTCACCGAGGCG
>Ga0194129_10006255_pt1 | contig 14705 bp, 13 predicted proteins | sample TA2KigCa35mmetaG_FD_150862 | JGI IMG/M metagenome (GOLD analysis project Ga0194129, IMG submission 150862) | Freshwater microbial communities from Lake Tanganyika, Tanzania - TA2015038 Kigoma Deep Cast 35m | ecosystem: Environmental > Aquatic > Freshwater > Lake | place: Tanzania: Lake... | reverse complement strand
TTGGCACCACTGCCAGCCGGCAGCGCTGCAGCAGCTCAGCCGCTTTCCACCAGGTGGGCACCTGCGCCGCCAGATCCCCACCCACCACAAACACCAGCGAGTGGCCGGGCCAACGCTCAGCCGCTCGCTCCAGTGTGATCAGCGCCCGCGGACTGCTCAGCGCTTGCTCATGCGCAATGCGGGGATCGCCGATCGCTTCCACCAGAGCTCCCAGCAGCCGAGCTCTGAGCTCCAGAGGGGCACCGTGCTGTTTAAACGGGTTCTCGCTGGCCCAGGTGGCCACCTGGCCGTAGTGATCGGCCAGGCCCTCCAGCAGGGCGCGGTGGCCTTCGGTGGGTGGGTCGGCGCTCGTGCCGAGCAACGCCAGGCTGGGCAGCTCGCTCATGGCAGCAGCGGCCGCAGGGCTGCGGGTTGGCTGCTTTGGTCGTGCCATTGCTGCAGCCAGGCCCTGGCCTGGGGGTCTTGGCGGGCCAAGCGCCTCAGCAAGGAGGCCGGTCGCAAGCGCCCCCGTTCGGCGCTGCGCAGCAGTTCGGCGGCCGCCAGACGGCCGGTGAGCCGGGTGGTGTGAACGGCCAGGGCGGCTTGGGCCAGCGCCACCGGCGCCGCGGGCGCCAGGCTCAGGCCGCCGCTCAGGGGGGCTGCCAGCAGCAGCATCTGGCGCAGCCCCCCCAGCAGCAGTTGGATCCCCAGCTGGGTGCCGCCCAGTAGGGCGTTTTGAGCGGAGAGGCGCGTGAGTAGCGCGCGGGCTCCGCCTCCGCCAAGCTCCAGGCCGTACAGCTCACAGAGCTGCACCACCAGAGCGGTATCGAGGGCGATGCCGCCGGCTAGATCCAGCAGCAGCAGTGGATTGGCCGCAACGCCGGTGGCCTTGAGGGCGGCGTAGCGGCCGATCAGGGCCTGGGCCCCCTCCCGGCCGCGGCGCAGCCGCCATTGGTGCAGCCGCTGGCTGAAGCGATCGGCGGCCCGCAACCCGTTCAGCCCCAGCAGCAGCGCACCGTGCTGGCTGAGCAGATCGATCAGGACATGGCGCAGCGGTGCCACCTGGGGCGGCATCGGCTCACTGCGCACCCGGCCATCGGGCAGCACGGTGGCGCGCCGCGGCGCTGAGGCCACCGCCAGCAGCTCCAGATCGCGCTGGGCCGCTGGCAGCCGGCGCCGGATGCTGCTGATCAGCGCTGCGCGCTCCTCCTCTGGCCAGCAGTCGATGCGGTTGAGCACCAGCAGCACTGGTTTGCCGGCGGCCAGCAGCTGCTCTAGTGCCTCTGCTTCTGGCGTGGTGAGGTCGCTGTCGAGCACCAGCAGCACCAGATCAGCGCTGAGCGCCACCCGCGCCGCCAGGCGTTGGCGTGCCCGGGCGGCGATCTCATCGATGCCGGGGGTGTCCACCAGATCCACGCCCGCCAGGCCTGGGATGCTTACGGCCCAGGGGCGGCGCTGCTGATGGCGTGTGCAGCCGTGGGCTACATCGGTGGCGAAGGCCGGCTGCTCGAGCAGGGCATTGAGCAGGCTGGATTTGCCCACCCCCACCCGGCCGAACACAGCCACCCGCAAGCGGCGCTGCTTCAACGCCAGCAGCTGTTGATCCAGGGCTTGCAGTTCGGGGCCGAGGGCACTGCGCTCCCGATCGCTCAGCCGCAGGCCGCTCCGCCACTCCGCCAGGAGCAGCTCGCAGCGCTCGGCCGTGGAGGGAGGGTGCAAGGGCGGCAGCGGGAACGCCATGCATTGAAGCGGTTGTGCCATCGTCGCGCTCAGCCCCGCTCGCTTCCATGCTGATCAGCCCAGCCGTGTACGCCGAGCGCCGCGCCCGCTTATTCCAGGCCCTCGGTGGAGCCGCCGCCGTGATCCCGGCCGCTCCGCTGGTGACCCACCACGCCGATTGCGAGTGGCCGTTCCGCCAGAACAGTGACTTCTGGTACCTCACCGGTTTCGATGAGCCCGACGCGGTGGCGCTGTTCCTGCCGCACAAGCCCGACGGCGAGCGCTTCGTGCTGTTCGTGAACCCCAAGGAGCCGAGCGCTGAGGTGTGGAACGGCTTCCGTTGGGGCTGCGAGGGAGCGGTGGCGCAGTTCGGTGCAGACCTGGCCCATCCCCGCAGTGAGCTCGCCCAGCGGCTGCCGGAGTACCTGAGCGGCGCTGAGGGCATTGCCTTCCGCGTGGGCAAGCATCCCGAGGTGGAGCCGCTGGTGCTGCAGGCCTGGGCGGGCCAGTTGGACCGGGCCCCCCGCAGCGGCGCGGCTGCCTTGGGCCTGGTGGCACCCTGCCCGCTGCTGCACGGCCTGCGGCTTCGTAAAGCGCCAGAAGAACTGGCAAGGATGCGTGACGCTGCCCGCATTTCGGCCGAAGCCCATGAGCTGGCCCGCCAGGTGGCTCGGCCGGGTCTAAGTGAGCGCCAGGTGCAGGCGGTGATCGAGCAGCACTTCCTGGAGCAGGGCGCCCGCGGACCGGCCTACAACTCGATCGTGGCCGGCGGCGACAACGCCTGCGTGCTGCACTACACCGCCAACAACGCCGAGCTGCGCGACGGCGACCTCCTCCTGATCGACGCCGGCTGTTCCCTCAGCGACTACTACAACGGAGACATCACCCGCACCTTCCCAATTAACGGCCGCTTCAGCGGCGAGCAGCGGGCGCTCTATGAGCTGGTGCTGGCAGCTCAGGAAGCGGCGGTGGCTGCCGTGGCGCCGGGGCAAACCGCCGAGGGCGTGCATGGCACCGCCGTGCGTGTGCTGGTGGAGGGCCTGCTGGATTTGGGGCTGCTGGCCGGCGAGGCCGACGGGATCATTGAACAGGGCGCCTACCGCCACCTCTACATGCACCGCACCGGCCACTGGCTCGGCCTCGATGTGCACGATGTGGGGGCTTACCGCCTGGGTGAGCACCACGTGGAGCTCGAGCCCGGCATGGTGCTCACCGTGGAGCCGGGGCTCTATGTGAGCGATCGCCTGCCGGTGCCGGAGGGGCAGCCGGCGATCGAGGAGCGCTGGAAGGGCATCGGCATCCGCATCGAAGACGACGTGGCGGTCACCGAGCACGGCCACGAGAACCTCACCGCTGCGGCACTGAAGGCGCCGGTGGCGCTGGAGCGCTAGGCCAGCGCCTGCTCGAGCGCCGTTAGAACGCTTGTGGTGCAAGGGATCACGGCATCGGCGCCGGCATCGATCAGTTGGGCCTCATAGACGCTGCGGCGCTCAGCCGCCTCCGGCGCTTGTAGGTGAGGCGGTGCCACCGCCAGGCTGAGGAAGGCCTGTTCGCTCCGCTGCTGGCGGGCGCGTTGCACGGTGAGCACATCGGCCACGGTGTCGCCCAGGTAGGCCACAGGTAGGCAGCCTGAGCCCAGGCCGCCACTCAGCTCAGCGGCGAGGCGCAGGAAGCCGGTGGGATCGGGTTTGTCAGGCGCATCGCCCATGGCGATCAGCGGTGGGTTGCTGAGGCCCAGGCGCTGCTCGAGCACAAAGCGGGCCGATGGTGGCTCGGCGCCGCTCACGAAGCCCCAGGTCACTCCGGCGTCACTCAGGGCCTCGAAGAAGTGGCGCTCCACCAGCAGCGGCTCGCTGCCGATGAAACCCTGCCAGGCGCTCGGATCCCCGTTGGGATCGCCCCCGAAGTAGAAGCTGTTGAACACCTCCACCAGCGCTGCGTAGGCCGGGAGTTCGGCCAGGCCGCCACGCCGCAGCAGCTCCAGAGAGGCCTCCCAGTCGTTGTTCCAGCAGCCTTCGCCTTTGAGCGCATCAATCGCCGCTGCGTCCGGCCGCGCACCGCTGTAGTGGTGCACCGTTTCCACGATTGCCCTGCGGTAGCTGCCGCTCACATCCCGGATCACCCCGTCGATGTCGAACAGCAGGACGGCGCGTGGGTTCAGGGGCTTTGGAAACGGCGGCTGGTAGGTTAGTTGTTTGTGATTAAGCCTTGAGCGCTGACACCATGAGCACAGAGAGCGCTGAAAGCGCCGTGGCGACAGCCGCCGCTGAGGTTTCCTCGGAGGACACCACCGAAGGCCGTCCCGTGCTGCGTGGTGCCAGTGCTGTGCTGGCTGCCGCCACCATCGACGAGAACGGCGTTCCTTCTGGTCGCACCCCCAAGGCGGATGAAGGTCGCTTCTTGGTGAAGATCCTGTGGCTGCCCGACAATGTGGCTCTGGCTGTGGATCAGATCGTGGGTGGCGGCCCCAGCCCCCTCACCTCTTATTTCTTCTGGCCCCGTGAGGATGCCTGGGAAACCCTCAAGACCGAACTCGAGGGCAAGAGCTGGATTACGGATAACGAGCGCGTTGAGATCCTCAACAAAGCCACCGAGGTGATCAACTACTGGCAGGAAGAGGGCAAGGGCAAGAGCCTCGAAGAGGCCAAGCTCAAGTTCCCCGATGTCACCTTCTGCGGTACCGCCTGATCGTTCCGCACGACGCTTTGGCAGAGCCCCCGCAAGGGGGCTTTTTCATGGCTGGTTGTATGAGGTCCAGATCACTGCCGGCCGCGGGTCACCTGGCCGAAGCTGCTGCCCGTGATGAGTGCTGGATCGGTGCTGGTGTCCACCGTGAATTGGCGCGACTCGCTCTGGCTGGTGCCATCGGGATACACAAAGGTGACCACGCCTTCGAGGCTTACCTGTGAACCATTGATGCCGATGGTCCGCAGCTGATCCACGCTGACGCGTTGAAACTGGCGGAAGAAGGCGGGATCAAACTGATCCGCCGCTTCACCGCTGAAGCGTTGGCGTGCTGCCTGGACATTGCCCAGGGAGAGGTCGTTGTAGAGCTGCTCCACGCTGGCGATCGCCTGCGTTGCGGCGGCATCGCTGCTGGCTTGCTGGCTCAGATCCGGCGCTGGTGGGGCCTCAGCGGTGGTGGTGTCAGGGCTGGGGGTGGTGAGTTCACCGGGCAGCCCAGGCCGCTGACCATCTGCGGGGTTGGTGCTGGGCAGGGTGGTCTGCAAGAGCAGCCAGGCCAGCCCGCCGCCTACACCCACCACCAGCACGCCAGCCATGAAGCTCAGCACGGCCACTAGGCCATTGCCGCCGCCACGGCCAGCGGCAGGTTCCAGTTCTTCGTCGTATTCCTCCGCGACCTCCTCCTCGAGCGGCGGCTGCTCTTGCAGAGGGATGGGAGCGGGTTGGCTCGGCCAAGGAGCTGCTGCCTGTGCTGGCCCATTGGCCTCCTGCAGGCCCAGAAGTCCGCGCAGCACCGCATCCATGCGCGCGCAGATCAGTGCGGCGAACACCTCATTCAGTTCCTGCTGCAGCCGCAGCTGCAGGCGTGCATCGGCGGGCAGGGGTGGTTGCTGGCTGGCGGCGCTGCTGAATCCCGGTGAGAGCACCAGATATTTTAGGGCTGGCAGCAAGGCCAGTTGGCTTTGCCCGCAGAAATCACCCACCAGGGCCTGCAGCCGGCGTCCATCGAGGGGAAGCCCCCGCTCCAGATCGCTGAGGATCTGGCGGCGCAGATTGGCTCCGAGCGCGTAATCGTTCACGGGTTCCTGGGCGCCGCGGCAGGCGCTGCAGCTGCAGGCATCTTGCCCTTTGCCGGCACGGCCTTGGCGCGGGCCCGCTGCCATTGGCGGCTCAGCTCGGCGTTCAGCGCCGTGCAGCCGGGGATCGGGCCGCTCTGGCTAGCGGCGATCAAAGCGCCGAGGGGATCAGTGCTCGCGAGTTGTTGCAGCTGGCTGGCGAGCTGGGGCTGCTCGAGCAGGGCCTTGAATTGGGCGCGGCGCTGGTTGAGGGTCGCCTGGATCTGCTCGGGGTTGGCGCAGAGTTGGCGTGCCTGGGCCTGCAGAGGCGTTTCCTGCCGTGGGATCAGCCACGCTGCTAGGCCAACACCGGAAGCCGCCAACAGCAGCAGGAGCCAGCGCCATCCCCGCGGCAGCACGCCGCTCCGCCTCGGCTGTGAGGCACGGTGGGCGATCGCCAGCGACACGTCATCGCCGCTGCCGGCCTCGGTGATGTGGGCCAGCCCCTGCTCCAGCTCCTGGCGATCGCGCAGATCCAGCAGAGCGGCGCAGAGCTGCAGATAGTCGGCGTCGGTGGCGCAGGATTTACGCACGCCATCGGTGCTGAGCACCAAAGCCTGCAGATCTGTTTTCGGCTCCAGCGGATGCAGCTGGGTGCGCTCGCCCCAGAGCTGCTGATCGAGTTCCTGGCAGAGGCTGCCAGTGGCCTCGCTGCCGCTGTGTTCGCGCTCCTCGCTGCGCAGCGCAGCTTGGCCCTGTTGATCGATGGCGCTCAGATCCCAGTCGCCGATGCCGGTGCAGCCCCACCACTGCGGCGCCAGCAGCACCAGCCCCAGGGTGCTGCCGTAGAGCAAGGGTGAGAAGGGCTCGTGCTCGGCGTCTGGCTGCAGCGCCCAGTCAGCAGCGATCGCTGCCAGCCAGCGCTCGTGAATCGCGGCGGGGAGCTCCTGCGCAAGCAGTTGCCGCCAGCGCTCGGGTTCCGTCAGCGGAGTGCTGCTCAGCCACTGCTCCACCGCCTCCTGGCTCACCTGGCAGGCCAATGCACTGCCTCGGTGGCTGAGCCGGTAGAGGCTTCCGCCGTGGCCATCGGCCACCACCAGCAGCTGCAGGCTGCCGCCGCGGGCCTTGAGCTCCACGCTCAGGCTGGCGTCTTGGCAGGGTTTCTGCTGGCGGCGATGGGCAGCGCCGATGACGCTGCAGGCCTGCAGGTGCTGCCAGCGCGGGCTCACCACACCAGGGGGCCCACGTCGTCGCTGGGATCCAGCAGCGTTGGGGGTAGATCCGGCAGGGGGATGTTGGCAGGGCTGTTGGCCGCTGCGCCCGCATCGGCTGCAGCCACGCGACTGGCGGGCATGGAGGCGGCCCCCACCACGGCGGTGGAGGCCCATTGGATGTACTGGGCCAGGGTGGTGGCGTTGCTCGCCTGCAGCGGTCGCCGCGGCGATTTGCCGCGTCCCGAAGGCTCCGGACCAATGAATTGCTGCAGCACCTCCAAATCAGCGTCATGGCCCATGGCAATCGCCAGGCGCACCGCTTTTTGGGCCCAAGGCCGCCGCATCAGGTTGGCCAGCCCCGCATCGAAATCATCGGTGGGTTGGCCGTCGGAGATCAGCACCAGCACCGGCGGCAGTGCCCGCTCTTCCATCGGCGGTGACTGCAGCGCATCGGCCACCAGATTGAGGGCATCGCCCATCGCGGTGATGCCGCCGGCCTCCAGGTCGCGCCACTGCAGTTGCTGCACGGGGGTGGGTTCGGCCAGGTGCCAGGCCGCCTGATCGGCAAAGCGCACGGCCCGCACCAGCACCCGCGCTTCCGGGTTTTCGCGGGCCACCTCGGCCATCCCCGGCAGGGATTGGCGGATCGCTTGGTTGAGGGCCTGCATCTTGCCCTGGGCGGCCATTGAGCCGCTGCAATCGCAGAGGTAGATGAAGTGCAGCGGCCGGTTGCTGAGCCGAACGTTGGGGAAGGGCATGGCTTAGGGGTGTTGCACCAGGATCGCTCCGGCGCTGCTGTTGAGCTGCTGCAGGGCCGCGAGATTACAGGTTTTGCCGGGGTCGAGCTCGATGCTTTGCCCTGTGGTGGTGCGTCCACTCCAGCGGCTGGTGCTCAGGTTCTGTAGGCCCAGCAGGGTGGGGTCGCTGGGGTGGGCCACCAGCCGGGCCAGGGGTTCACGAATGGCTTCGCCCAGCAGGGGATCGAAGTGATGGAGTTGCAGTTCATTGCCGGCCGTTGCACTCACCAGGCCATAGGGCAGCTGCAGGCGCAGCGGCGCTGAAAGGGGGGTGCCGCAACTCCAGCAGATGTCTGGAGCATCCGGCGCCGGGAACGTTTCCTGGCCGCAATGGCCGCACAGTTGGCGCTGATCCAGGCAAAGGCTGATCGCCTGCTTCCACTGGCCCGTGAGCGTGCGCTGCTCGCTCTGGCGCAGGCCGGGGCCAAAGCTCTGCTCAAACAGGCGTTGCAGGCTGGATGGATAGATGGGCCATGTGATTAGAGCGGCGCTGTGCTCGATCGGATCGGGCCTGTTGCGGGGATCGGTGGGATCAAAGATGAACAGTGCCTCTTCGCCATAGAGCCGGCGACGGGCTGGCTCGTCCAGGCAGCGGATCTCCAGTTCCCGCTGGCCGCGGAAGGGGTCATGCCGCGTCAGCAGCCGGAACAGCAGCACCGCCAGGGAGAAGAGATCGCTGCGCGCGCTTGGTTTGGCCTGGCCCAGCAAGACTTCCGGCGCCATGAATCCAGGCGTCCCGAGCACGCTGCCGCTGCTCTGGCCATCCACATCCACGTTGTCGTTGTCGCAGATGAGAATCCCGCCGCTGCTGGGCTCGAGAAACAGATTGCCCAGGGAAACGTCCTTGTAACAAAGGCCCTTGAGGTGCAGCTGATGGAAGGCCTCCGCCAGGTGGAAGCAGGCCTTGAGCACGCACTGAAGGCTGATAGCCAGATCGCCGCCGGCATGACGATGGGCCCCCACAAACGCATCCGGGCGAAGGCCCATCAGGTAGCCAAAGCCGCCGGCGGCAGCGGGGAAGCGCCCCAGGCTTCCGGGGGCGGGATCCAACAGCGCCAGGGGCCAGAGGAAATCACGGTTGGGGGCGCCGAGCCGGATGCTCTGTTGCAGCCGCTCCCGCAGTTGCGGATCCCTGGCGATGCAAGCCGGGAAGTACCACTTCAGCGCCAGGCGCTCCCCGCCGAGCTGCACGGCAAACACCTGGCCCTGGCTGCCGCCCCCCAGCCCCCGCTCAATCAGCAGCGGCTGCTTCAGGCCGGAAAAGGGCAGGCTGGCGCCTTCGGGCAGCAACCAGTTCATGCTGGGGCTGGGTCCTGCCCGATCGCCTGGCGGATGCCGTTGCGGTGGGCCAGGGCCGTGCGGCGGTTGGCGAAACCGTGGCGCACGGCTCGCCCATCGCGCAGCACCAGCACCAAGGCGTGCTGCTTGCGCGAACCCAGCAGGATCCAGCCAGCCAGAGCGCCGACCTGCAGCGGCCAGAACACCAAGGGAAACGGCAAAAGCAGTAGCCCGCCCAGACACAGCAGCAGCCACCAGCTGAAGATGTGGGGGTGCAGCGGCAAGCTCTGCACGGCCGCCGAACGGATGTCCGCGACGGCCACCTGTTGCTCGCCAACGCTGATGCTGCGCGGCGGTGCGGCGGGGGGTGCAGCGGCCGCAGGCGCCACCGCTGGTTTTGCCGTCGCAACAGCCGGTACTGAGGGGGCTGCCGCCTCTACGGCTGTGGCGGCTTCGAACACCAGCACCGGGCCACTGCGGCCGAGCCGGATTTCATCGCCGTTCTCCAGGCGCTTGCACTGATGCACCTGGCGGCCCTCCAGATAGGTGCCGTCGCGGCTTTGCCAGTTGCACACCAGCCAGCCCTGGCTGCGGGAGAAGCGCACCACGGCATGGTGCTCCGAAACCCCCTCCTGATTGGCCAGGCAGAGGCTGTTGCTGGCAGCGCGCCCGATGGTGAGCGGTTTAGCGGGATCGAGCGGTGCCACCTTGCGGCGATCCGCCGCCAGCACCAGTCGCGCAGCAGGGGTGCTCATGGTTGCCCGCGCCGGCGGCGCCACCACAGCTGCCAGTCATCGCGCAGGTCGTTCCACCAGCCGCCGTCGCCCTCGCGGTAGGGCAGCACTCGTCCTGGAAAGAGCAGGGCCTTGCTGGCCAGGGCCAGGGCGATCAACACCAGCACCAGCAGCACCCAGCCGGGGATCGCCCCCACCCAGGTGGCGGCGAAGAAGGCCCGAATCGCGTACAGCCCGATCGTGAACGCCAGCCACAGCCGGAAGGGTTCCCAGGGGTCCCGTTGACGCTGCAACGATCCGCTTGAAGGCTGGCCGTAGCCTATGGCCGGGCTGCAACACCCGCCTGGGCACCGCATCGCATCTGGCTTCGTTGAAAGAGCGCCTGGCGCCCGTGCCGGTGCGGCGTGCCTGGCTTGACCTGGCGCGAGCCGCTTGTGTGGGCCCGTGGCGAGAGCGCCCGGCGGCGATCGCCAGGGTGTGGCCGTTGCTGCGCGCCCATCAGGCCCGGGTGGAGCTCTGGGCTGGTGGACGCCAGCTGAGCGAGCTGGTGCTTGAAAACAAGCGCTATCGCCTCGGCCGGGATCCCGCCTGTGAGCTCCCCCTGGCAGAGCCGGGGCTCAGCCGGGTGCACGCCATCCTCGAGAAGCAGCGCCCGAGCGATCGCGAGTTCGCCCTCGAGGATTTCAACTCCGCCAATGGGCTGTTTCACCGGGATCGCCGCATCCGCTGGATTCAGCTGCGCGATGGCGATGCCGTGCGCTTGGGCTCGCCCCTCAAAGGTGAGGCGCCGGAACTGCGCTACCACCACCTCCGCAGCCCGCTCGAGCAGTCGGCCCTGTTGCTCGGAGTCGCGGCCCTGGCAGGTTCCACCCTGCTGGTGAGCGGCATGCTCGTGGCCGCCAGCATTGGCGGCGGCTCCAAGATCCGCTCCATCTCCGGGCCGGTGAAGATCTTCTCGGCCGATGGCCGCCAGATCGATGCCCGGGAGGGATCCTCCACTGCCTTGCCGTCGTTGCAGTCGTACCCGCTGCATCTGCGCCAGGCGTTGATGGCCTCCGAGGAGGCGCGCTTCGGCTGGAACAGCGGCATCGACCTGTTCGGCACCCTGCGCTCGGCCCTGCTGGGCACCGGTGGCGGCAGCGGGCTCACCCAGCAGGTGGCCCGCATGGTGTATCCCGAGGTGGGCCGGGATGTGAGCCTTACCCGCAAGCTCAGGGAGCTGTGGGTGGCGTTGCAGCTGGAGGTGGGCTTCAGCAAGACCCGCATCCTCAAGCTCTATCTCGATCGCGCCTATCTGGGCCTGGGCACCGAAGGTTTCGAGCAGGCCTCTCAGCTGTATTTCCGCAAGTCGGCCAGCGAGCTCGATGTGGGGCAGGCGGCTTTCCTGGTGGGCCTGCTGCCTAGCCCGAATGGCTACAGCCCCTGCAATCTCGAGGATCCCGGAGCGGGGCTGGAGCGGCGCAACCTCGTGCTCAAGCTGATGCACGAGCAGGGCTGGCTCAGCGATCAGGCCTTGATCGATGCCCAGCGCCGCCCGCTCAACATCGATCCATCGGCCTGCCGCGAATCCACCTTCAGCAGCTATCCCTTCTTCAGCGACTACGTCCTGGGGGAGTTGGAAGGCACCCGCTTCGGCCTCGACCTGAGCAGCGCTGATGCGGATGGCAACTACGCCGTGATCAGCACGATCAACCCCAAGCTGCAGCAGCTGGCGCAGGAACAGCTCAAGCGTTTTCTCGAGGGGCCGGCCGCGGCGGCAGGGCTCAGTCAGGGGGCCCTCATCACGGTGAACACCGCCACCGGCGACATCCTGGCCTACGTGGGTGGTGGCGACTACGGCCGCTCCAGCTTTGATCGCGTGCAGGCGCTGCGTCAGCCCGGCTCCACGTTCAAGCTGTTCCCCTTTTTGGCGGCCCTCGCCGCCGGCGTGAATCCGGCTGATGCGGTGTCGTGCGCGCCGCTGGATTACGTGGCGGGGTGCCGCAGCGGTGGCGGCAGCACCAGCGTGGCGGAGGGATTCGCCCGTTCCGAGAACGTGGTGGCGCTGCGTCTGGCGGAGCGGGCGGGGCTTCCCGTGGTGCTGAAGCTCGCCCGCCGCCTCGGCATCTCCACCCCGCTCGACGCGGACTACAACACCATGCTGGGCGGCCGCGAAACCTATCTCTACGAGCTGGCCCGGGCCTATGCCGTGGTGGCCAACGGTGGTCGCTCGGTGCCGATGCATGGTGTGAGCCGCATCTACGACCTCGGCATCTGCGGTTCGATCAAGAGCCTTGAGCAATGCCCGGAGCGGGGCATCACCGTGCCGATCGGCGAGCAGAGCCGTCAGCTGCTGTCGCCTGAGCTTGCCGCCACGATGGATGAGCTGCTGGCTGGCGTGGTGCAGGGCGGCACCGGCCGGGCGGCGGGGCTGGTGCCCGATGCGCGGGGCAAAACGGGCACCACGAACAACGGCGTTGATGTGCTGTTTGTGGGGTACTCGCCGGCCAGCAAGCTGCTCACTGCCATTTGGATGGGCAACGACGACAACACCCCAGCCCAGGCTGCCAGTGGAGCGTTGGTGGCGGAGCTGTGGGGCCGCTACATGCAGCAGGCGGCTACAGCAGTTCCCGGATCCTGGTGATTACGGCCCAGCTGAGCCCCAGCAGCAAACCCCAACCCCAGCTGCTGCTCAGCACCCGCTGTAGAGCACTGCTGCGCTCATCCGGGTTCTGGCGCGGTAGCTGCCAACCCAGTTGCAGGGCTCCGTACACCAGCAGCAACACCCAGGCGGGGATCTCCAGGCCGGCGCTGCTGAAGCGGAAGACGCGCCAGTGCAGCAGGCTCAGGCCAGCCGCCAGGGCAATCAAGGCACTGATGGCGCCGGAAGCACCACTCCAGCGGCGTGTGATTTGCCATCGCGCGGCGCAGAGGGCGGCCAGCTCCAGGCAGGCCAAGGCCGTTAGGCAGTAGCGGAGCACAACCGACCCCAGCTGCAACGGCGAATCCCCCAGCAGGATCAGCAGCACGATCAGGTTGAGGATTGCTTCGAGGCCATTGGCATGAATCCAGGCCTGGCTCAGCCATTGCCAGGCCTGCCGCGGTTGCTCGGCCTCTGCGCTGGTGAGCGGCCACTGCCGCTTGAGCCCTTTGAGCGGTCCGAGGCTGAAGGACTGCAGCAGAGCGAGCACGAGCACCAGCACAACCCCGCCGCTCCAGCCCCATCCCTCGAAGAGCGCGCGATCCAGTTCGGCTCCAACCCAGGCAAACACCAGCGCGCCAGCAGCCGAGAGGGCCAAGCCAGGGCCAAAGCGTTCCAGCTGAAGCCGCAGGCTGATGGGCTGTTGGGGAACGCCAGTCGTCTTGTCCGGACTGGGTTCGACCGGTGTTGCTGGAGCTGCTGCATGGCGATCGGCGGCGGCTCGATCGGGCGGCGGCAGTTGTCCGGTGGCGGTGTGCAGCAGGTCCAACAGTTCCTGCAGCACCGCTGGTGCATAGGTGGCACGCAGCTGCGCGGTGAGGCTGGCCAGGGCCGATTGCTGTTCGGCGCCTCGGCTGTGGAGCACCTGAAGCAGCAGCGGTTGGCTGGCTAAATCGCGGACGGGACCGCGCAGGCCGTCGTTGGCCCCGAGCGCATCCATCAGCCGGTTGCTGAGCGCCCGCGATTGGCGCAGGCCGGCGGGATCCGCCGCCAGCCACCGGTTCAGCTGCTCGCCCAGGTCGTGGCCAACACCCATGGGTCGCATTCCGCAGGCAACAACAAAAAAGCGCCCCGGCGGGGGCGCTGTCGATCATGAAGCGTGGAGCTGATCAGGCCTTGCTGGCTTGCACGCGGGCGCGGGCACGGGCCAGTTCCTGCTGAGCCTTGATCTTGTCGGTGCTGGAGGGCTGGCCTTCGAACTTGGCCAGGGCCGCAGTTGCAGCGTCCAGCTCCTTGCTGGCAGCTTCGGCGTTGATGCTGCTGCCGAGCTCGGCAGCATTGACCAACACCGTCACCTCGTCGGCATCTACTTCGGCAAAACCACCCTGGAGGGCGATGGCCTTCCAGCCATTGCCCTCACGAACCCGCAGCACACCGAAATCGAGGGCGGTGAGCAGGGAAACGTGTCCGGGAAGAATGCCGAGCTGACCGGTGGTACTGGGCAGGATCACTTCGTCGGCGTTGCCGTCGAAGACGCTCTGGTCAGGTGCCAGAACGCGGAGGGTGAGAGACATCAGTTAAGACTCCGGATCAGCCTTTGGCTTCAGCCTGGATCTTGGCGGCCTTGGCCTTCACTTCATCGATGTTACCCACCAGGTAGAAGGCAGCTTCGGGGAGGTGATCCAGCTCACCAGCCAGGATCATGTTGAAGCCCTTGATGGTTTCCTCGAGCTTCACGTACTTGCCGGACATGCCGGTGAAGATCTCAGCCACGAAGAAGGGCTGGGAGAGGAACTTCTCGATCTTGCGGGCGCGATCCACGGTGCGACGGTCGTCTTCGGACAGTTCGTCCAGACCCAGAATCGCGATGATGTCCTGGAGCTCCTTGTAGCGCTGCAGGGTGGACTGCACAGCACGGGCGGTGCGGTAGTGCTCGTCACCCACAACGGCGGGCTGGAGCATGGTGCTGGTGGAATCCAGGGGATCCACAGCGGGGTAGATGCCCTTGGAGGCCAGGCCGCGGCTGAGCACGGTGGTGGCGTCCAGGTGGGCGAAGGTGGTGGCCGGTGCGGGGTCGGTCAGGTCGTCCGCAGGCACATAGACGGCCTGGATCGATGTGATCGAACCTTCCAGGGTGGAGGTGATGCGCTCCTGAAGGGCGCCCACGTCGGTGCCGAGGGTGGGCTGGTAGCCCACAGCCGAAGGCATGCGGCCAAGCAGAGCCGACACTTCCGAACCGGCCTGCACGAAACGGAAGATGTTGTCCACGAACAGCAGCACGTCCTGCTTGTTCACGTCGCGGAAGTACTCAGCCATGGTCAGAGCCGAGAGGCCCACGCGCATGCGGGCGCCGGGGGGCTCGTTCATCTGGCCGTAGCAGAGGGCCACCTTCGACTTGGACAGGTCGTCGGCGTTGATCACGCCCGACTCCTTGAATTCCTCGTAGAGGTCGTTGCCTTCACGGGTGCGCTCACCCACGCCGGCGAACACCGACACACCACCGTGCTCTTTGGCGATGTTGTTGATCAGCTCCTGGATCAGCACGGTTTTGCCCACACCGGCACCACCGAACAGACCCACCTTGCCGCCCTGGCGGTAGGGAGCCAGCAGGTCGATCACCTTGA
>Ga0194129_10006252_pt1 | contig 14710 bp, 14 predicted proteins | sample TA2KigCa35mmetaG_FD_150862 | JGI IMG/M metagenome (GOLD analysis project Ga0194129, IMG submission 150862) | Freshwater microbial communities from Lake Tanganyika, Tanzania - TA2015038 Kigoma Deep Cast 35m | ecosystem: Environmental > Aquatic > Freshwater > Lake | place: Tanzania: Lake... | reverse complement strand
ATATATATCTGTATTTTTGCATATCCGTTCGTTTATGGTAGTTAAGTCTGTGTATAGGTCGGAGTTATATTCTTGATGAGCAAATTGTTGAATTTTGTTTTGAATAAAGCGTGCGTCTCCAAAATAACTCAGATGCCATCCAGCCCGTTTAATTGTGCTAGCCTGCGCAGACCCTGTGCGGAGTTCGGACAGTGTAAATTGGGTTGTGTTTATGTACCCATATGTCGCAACGTACGGAAGAGTCCATTCAAGCGGAGATTTGGTATTCAAATTATAATAGTAAAAATCTAAACATAATTTGTATAATGTATTTATTGCCAATTTACGTTCGCGTATATGAATAAGCAATCGGGGGTCAGGAAACTCATCTAAGTCAAATACAAACACAATGTCATCATTCGATAGATGCATAGAGTCAAGCCCATTTCGAATTGAATTGCGATGAAATCGTTCATTTGTCCATTGTTCATTGTTAGAATAGTTAATGTTCGGGTATATATGGGGAAATGTATCTAATACTACGTGCTCTATTTTATCTGCAAATTCTGCAAACATTTCTTTGTTTTCAGAATAATAAAGCATTTTTGGGTGTCCCGCAAAAGTATGTTTGGCCTCTACTAACACAAACCTATCTACCAAATCATAATATGTTTTCAATCGGTAATAGAGAAGATCTAATTCATTGTAAAAAATGAATGTATCAATGATTTTCAACGGTATTTCTGCCATAGTATATAAATATTTTAAATTAAAGTATTTATATTGTGAATGGCAGATAAATTTACCGTGTCAATAAATATAAGTCCCTATATATATAATAAACCTACATAAAGCCACCCTATAGTATAATGTATACCAAAACCCCTTCGCTTCGCGCCTATTTTTAGCACATCTTTTTACTCTTTTTCGCAAAGTCCCTAATCGCAAAAATGTCTAAGTCTCCTGTTGTTTTATCTGTTGCCGACTGGGCTCCTTCCAATGCCCGTTTTATGCAGCCCAAGGTTAATGAGCGTGGCGGCAAGTCTATCAGTATTATCAGCGGTCAAAGCAATCGCGGTCTCCATATTTCTCTTCCATTCCTCAATACTTGGGGAATCAGCGACTATGTGGATGAGAAGACCGGCGAGTCCGATGGCAAGTACAGTATTTCCCTTTCTTTCCCAAGTGAGGAGTACGCAACGCCTGCCACTCGCGAAGCCCTCGATAAGTTGAAGGCATTTGAGAATTATATCTTGGATATGGCTGTGCAGAACTCGGAGGTCTGGTGGGGCGAGCAAATGTCTCGCGAGGTTGCCAAGCATACCTTCTTCCCCTTCCTCAAGTACAGTCGCAATAAGGACACCAAGAAGATTGATTTGACCAAGCCTCCTACTATCCGCGCCAAGGTTCCTATGTACGATGGTCGCTGGAATGTGGAGATTTACAACACTAAGGCTCAAATGGAATTCCCTGCAGATGATACCTCCACTCCTATGGACCATATTCCTCCTCGCAGTCAAGTCGCTTGTGTCTTGCAATGCGGAGGTATTTGGATTGGTGGCAAGGGCTGGGGTTTGACTTGGAAGTTGTTCCAATGTGTCGTTAAGAAGAATCAACAAGCAATGTCCTTGCGCGGTGTTTGCAATGTAGTGTTGGATCCTGCTGATATGGAACAAAGTTCTACTCCGGCTCTTTCTGTTGCGGCACCGACTGTTGCTTCTACTTCTATCCCTGCTCCTGTTCCTGTTGCACCTTCTCCAATGGTAGGGGATGATGGTGTGGATGATGGTGTGGATGATGAGCCTCCCGCTCCTACTCCTACTGTTCCGGTTCCTACTCCTGCTCCTACTCCTACTCCTACCGTTGCCCCTGCACCTGTTGCGGCAGTATCTGACCCCGAACCTGCAACCGCAACTACTGTTAAAAAGGTTGTCAAGAAGGTTGTCAAGAAGGCCGCATAGAAATACACACGCACACTAGGATAATGCAATAGCACAAAAACATATAATATAAAATATATACAAAAAATACCCAGTTAGCTCAGTTGGTAGAGCGCCAGACTTTTAATGTCTTGTTTGGTTTTGTTTCACAAAACCAACAGCCATCGACATCCATCGCTACGCACCGAAGCCAGTGCGTAGCGATGGCTTCGGCGTGGTATGATAGAGGTTAATCTGGTGGTCCAGGGTTCGAGTCCCTGATTGGGTGTCAAATTTATACAATAGATTTTATTGTATAAACTTATACATAGTATAGACAAACAAGAAAACTGTTATGACCCGCGTGAGAGTTATGCGAACAATAAAATCAGAGAAGAAGTATTGGACGAACGTAAGTATTTAGATTCCAAAACCTGTTGCGATAATTTAGCCCACGAATATGAAAAATTGGCAAATAAATGTCATGATACTTTCGGAAAGTTAGGCCATCCGCTGGATGACCGAGGTAAAATCCGGGGAGTATCATTATGTTCTGGAATAGAAAAGACACAAGATTTACATAAAGCGCGTTTGTATAAATCAGTCAGAACAGTATTCCAAGCAGGTAAGAAAAGAAAAACACGAAAATCCAGAAAATCCGGAAGAAAACCACGTATTACGCGCAACCGGTAATTCGAATACTCAGCACAATATCCTGCTTTATATTGCTATTCATCATACAACATACATTATTCACTGGTATTCCACAAGACCGCAATACAATTTTCTGCGGACTATCTGTCAATCTAAGAGCGCTAGGTTCAAATTGCACATTGAACCCATCGCATATTTTAACGGTCTTTTTTGGGTTTAACCAGAGTTGGCTAACACTATATTCCAAATGAACAATCAGACGATTGCTTTCGTCAATTTCCATATTATCCGGCAGAATCGGATAGCACTTAACGATTAAATCGCGCCCTCCGTGGTCATATACCATATCGTGATGCCAAAGTGGAACATAATAGGTGCTTTCCTGATATTTCAGTTTATACACGTTTTCAGATAACAGGTCATCAATCCGCGGATTCAGCACTATATATTCATCTGCATATGGTTCTCGCAGAATTTCCTCTACTGCCTGCACAAAATCCGCACGGATATGTAGAATGACCCCGTATTTTACCAGAATTTTATAGATAACTTTTAAAGTCTTCCGGTTGATTTTTTTCAGGAATGGAACGACAAACCGCGCCGAACTGGCCTTCTCTAATATGAACGAACATACTTGTGCAATAATCGGTGTTGCAAATTCAGCGTATTCTTCTTCCAATATAGATGAGAGGAATAGACGCAGAAAATGATTATAATCTGGTTCCCAGGTTGAGTCTTCGTCTTCCAATTGGATATCATCCATCAAATGGCGATACGCATTTTGGACTTGTATGAACTTATCCGATGCATCCGCAGCGCCCTTATTTTTGTCAGGATGATACTGCAGAATTTTCATACGATATGCGCGTTTAATATCATCGGTTGAATAAGATGTATAAGGAGAGGATAACCCCAGTATTTCATATGCAGTTATATCGTCGAGTTTTGTTTCTTCCATTATTTATCGGATTCTTTATTCTGCGTTTCGTACTGGAAAATCTGTATAATTAAATAAATGAATATACTCTCTAAATGGTATATGGGACGATAATTGTTATTATAGTGCTTCAAAAACACGTGAAGTCGGTCCATTATATTTATCATTGCTTCTGGTCGAGTTTCCAAATATCCGTTCTCCACGAAAAAGAAAATTATATACCACAAACATTCAGTTATATCCAGTCCGTATAGTAAAATATCATACAGATGGTCTCGCAGTTCAATAATATTTAAATCATTGTGCTTCAACATTTCGCGAATAATATTGTCGCACACGATATTGAATACATCCTTCGGCAATTCAGACACAGACTTAGTCATACCCACCAGATGACACTCCTTCAAATTAGCCAACGCATTGAGAGGCAATTCATCCATTATGGAACTGCTTGGATTTGAGGCAGCAACAGAGGAATTTGTAGTTGCGATGCGTTTCATAAATTCAGTGTGGGGTTTCCCGGTCGGTCTATTTCCTGCATTCACAGATACTAAATGTGTATAACATTTACGGGATGGCCTTCTGACTGAAATGATTTTGCAACACTGCACAATATTCGTCGGAATAAAACTAATGTGTTCTGTTAAAAAAATAAACACTATATGTACTCCCAATGTCCGGCTATGCTGCATATAACTGTAGAACGGTTCCACCAATTCACCGTATATGGACTGAAAATTTCGGCAGAGAATAATTCCGGATTTGGATGGATTTGCATAAATAGCATCCACGATTTGGAAGAAACATTCATTCCACATTTTCTTGGATTCGCAACCCAGTTGCGCAAGGTCTATTTCATAATGAATATCGCTAATATGATAAGTATATTCGTGCTTATCTGTGCGAGAGGTCATTTTATTATTTTTGAGACCCGATGCAGATAATGAATATTTCTCTACAATTCGTAAAAATTGGGTATATTTTCCGGACCCAGATGGACCATACAAAATGAGATTACCTAATTGGTCAATTGATGGAGGAAGAGATGCAATTATACTGTCGAGTTCGGGGTGAAAATTATTGGCATTGACTGCACGTAGATAATCAGTGTAATTCGTTTCGTAGTATCGGATTTTTGACATTTCTACTTGTTTATTCGAGAGGATTAAATGATATAGTCAAATATAATACGTTGGCTATATATGTTTATCTTGTTATAGATTCAAACTCGAGAGTTTCTCAGTATATGCCCCAAATGTTCCGCTTGAAGGAGGGGGGTGCAGGCTTGCAACTCGCACCTAAGGCTCGGCAGTCTCTGCCGAGACTGCCTTGTGAAGCGGGTTGTACCTTCCTAATGCCACCTTCGGTGGCATTTCCGGAAAATCCCGCTACACAAGGCGGGCAGGCGAAGCAAGCCCGCCTGCCTTAGGCGCGGGATTTAGGGCGCCAAATGGCTTAGGCCATTTGGCTTGAGGGGGCGTAGCCCACGGCGCTACGCGCCTGGGCCGCTCCTCGGCGGGCTTCGCACGCCTTGGACCATCGGTTCCCCTGCTTATGAAATGATTTCTTCTGCGCTAATTCCCGTGAATTTATTTGCGATATATACCAGATACGATGATGTTCCCAATAAGCCTAATGCTGGAATATATTCCATTATTATTGGAACATAGGTGGTCATTAAATGCGGATAAATCTTAGGAAGCACAAGTCCAAATACTATAAATGCAAAATAGGTCGCATATAACGGTAATGCACTTGTCGTCTTAAAACATTTGCCGTCTCCAGTTATGTTTGATATATCCACCATTCCTTTAATGGCGAATATAACCATCAATGCATAAAATATCCATTTCATACCGGTTCCACCATATGAAACCCACGCGTGTTTGAAAATATCGCCCTGTTTGATGATAATCAGAAAAATAGACATCAGAATAGATGCGCCATATAGAACGAAAAACGAGTAAGATAGTTTTGCAGAAGTTATAAATGTATCTGCTGTTGCATCCGACTGGCAAGCCGAAGAAACTAAAACCGAAATTAATGCAGTTCCAATTACAAATAGAATGAGAGGCGAAAATGCCCGCATCCATTGTGTTTCAGTACTGTTCTCTGCTAAATTGATGGTTAATTGAATCAATTGATTAATTTGTGCGAGTGGGAAGTATGTATAAATTGCAGTTATCCAAATGAGAACTGTAGTAGCAACAAATGCGGCTTTTGCGTGGTTCAGTTCAGTTCTTCTGCTCGGTTGAATAGGCATATCACGCCGATTGTTTTCGGTCATCTTCTGGTGTAGTTTTGCAGTAGTCATCGCCATTAGAATCGTAGATACAAAACTGAATACTACTCCCACTGTTAAAACTGCGCCATATCGGAATGAGAGGCCGGAAGATGGCGACGAATTTTCAATTAGGTGTTTCCCCAAAAGAATGCAGAATATGAAATTGATGCCGCAGAATAATTCTAATCCGAAGAATTCAACTGCTTTTGCGTACATCAGGAAAAAACAGATAATAAATGCAACTATGATGAAGATAAACTCCATCAGTGGTTTAACCGACTGCAAATTTCGTTGTGCAGAAGATACAGAAGGGTCCATTTTATACTATCTCGATAGAATCTTCATAGCCTTTATTGTCGGATATGAAGATGAAATCTGCCGGTTATTTTCCAGGCCGATAAGTGTTTTCTATCCACGTTATAAGTTGCAAATTATCCATTGATTGCCATTGTTTAACGATTGGTTTGAGAGGATAGAATTCCGGAGTGTCCATCTTTGCAGATTTATAATAAATATATGCCCCGAATTTGCCTTTGCGAATGGACAAATCCGGTCTCAATTCGCGCAATACTGTTTTCGGGAGACTGACTGGAGCCGCGATTTTGTCCAGTTCATCGCCACAATCTTGTGGAAGAAAATCCGTTTTTGCTTTTTCCAATGAGAGGGCAGCAGCATCTTTGGCCTCAATGATTTCAACCACATCTTCCAATTGAATCTCGTGCGACTCCATCCCTCTCTCTTCTAAAACTTTCATACTCATTCGTTTGCCGTTTCCCCATTCCGCATATAATCCGAATTTGCCGCGTTTTAAGTAGAGATTGCTCCCATTATACGTTCCGAGACACCCATCATCGGTTCTCCACGCCAATTCCGCAAATGTATATTCTCCTCTCTTTGCACATTCTAAATCCAATTCAATCTCTGGTTTAACCCGTATATACTTCTTGGATTTATCGCCGTCGTCGGAAAGCCGTTTCAGAGATGCTCCGAAAGAACTGAATACAAGAACATAATCTGCAGTATCTGCCAATGGAAATGTCGGTTTAATATGCTTTGCGGCTAATTCTTTTGACCTCTCATTAATCATTGAATGGACTTCTCTGCAAATCAAATGCCATTCGTTTTCTGCATCTTCTGGACACAGTGCGGCAATATGGTCCAGAGTTTCTTCCATAGTTTTGGTATAGCCATAGGAGAAGCAGTCGTCAAAATGCGCAAGGAGAAATTCAAGTGCAATAAGTCCAGTAGGTTGAATGACTAATTTGTCTTTTTCCGCACCGAATATTTTTTCCGTCTCGGTTTTCTCAATAATAGAATCGGATGACCGAAGTTTCCAATCTACACATTGGCCCTTTATTCCGGGTAAATTGGTCCGTTTAACGTATCCTCGCTCTTGAATCGTTTCCACAATGGACGAAAAAGTGGATGGCCGTCCGATTCCGGCATCTTCCAATTTCTGGATAAGGGACGCTTCCGTATAATGGTGCGGGATACGGTCTTCCACAACAGTCCGAGTTTCTACCATCGTCCAAGATACGGGCGCCTTGGACTCTGCAAGTTGAGATAAATAAAATAAGAGCGAATTTCCTGCAGATTGTTCTTCGGTCAATTCGGTGGCTGTATTCCCGACTCGATGCCATCCAATAAACAACGGGGTTTCTATCTTTCGCATATATGTATAATCGAGAGGCGCACTGATAGATATATCCGTTGTATTGTATCTGAATACTGCCATACAACTCTCCACCGTATTCCGCCAAATCAATTGATACAGACGAACCAAATTCGTGTCTTCGTGTTGAAATTGTTGCATCGCCAAATTCGTGCAGCGGATACCTTCGTGGGGCATTGTTGCATCCGTTATTTCTACTGCGGCCAAGTCGCCCACATATTGAGAGCCGTATTTTTCCTGTATGAATAGGCCCGCTTTGTCTAAGAATACCCGGGAGTATTTTTGGCAATCGGTTCGCATATAGGTTATTAACCCCGACTGATAGAGTACTTGGGCGAGTCCCATTGTTGTTTTCGGTGATAGTCGGAGCGTTTGGCTCGCGATTTGCAACAGTCTGGATGTATTAAATGGTTTGGGTGGAGACTTGTACGCCTCTCGTGTTTTGCCGATAGTCAGTTGGTGTGTGAATGTCTTGGTTTTTTCCAAAAAATCCGCCAATAATTCGGTTTCCGTTTCTTTGGCGAATGTGTGGGATAATTGGAAGGGGAGAAGACGTCCTGTCCAAGTTCCGTGTACTTGAACCACTTGTCCTACTCCCGAAGAAATCGCGGATTTATATATTTCGTCTTGGTCTCTGACCAACCGGAGCGCAGGAGTCTGACATCGGCCAGCGGAGAGTGGCGATTTTTTATTGCGACTCACGTGTTTCCACAGTAATGGCGAGATTTTAAATCCAACAACCAAATCCAATACTTGACGTGCTTGTTGTGCATACACAAGTGAGAGGTTAATATAGGTAGGATTTGAAACCGCTTTTAATAGGGCGGGTTGTGTTATTTCGTGGAATACAATACGTTTTGTGGTGCGAACATTCAGCGAAAACACTTGGCAAATATGCCAGGCGATTGCTTCTCCCTCTCGGTCATCGTCAGTTGCCAAATAAATAGAATCGGGATGATATGTGCGAATGGGTTCTGCCATCGTCTTGACGTGGTCCGCCTTCTCTGGAATAATCGTATATTGAATCTGAAACCGGTCCGCAGTGTTTATATGTGCAATGTCGTCTATGGTGCGTATATGACCTTTTGAAGAAATACACCGATAGTTGGGACCGAGATATTCCTCTATCTTTTTACATTTGGATGGAGACTCCACAATCAATAGGAAACTATCTTGTTTGAGAGGAATTTGTTTCTTGGGAGGCATTATATCTTGGATTAATGGATATGAACATTTCTGTTTATTTTATTTATTAACTAGAACTAGATAACCAAGAAATGAATCCATTCAAAGATTGTATCGGTCTAACTGGAACAGGCGTAGCAGAGAATGTATCTGCCGATGCGGACTTACTCGGGATGACATATGAACGTGCGATTCCGTATGTTCCCACATTCAATTCTGGAAAGGTCGTTAGAGTATATGATGGAGATACTATAACGGTTGCAACACGTGTATTGTTAGACACACATAAATCCTCTCGTATATATCGGTTTCAAGTCCGATATATACGAGAGGAATAGATACTCCCAAACTAAAAACGAAAAACATTCGGGAGAAAGAACTCGCAATAAATGCGCGCGATGCTCTCAGCAAATATATATTGGGAAAATGGTCAATGTGTCAAATATTGCATACGATAAATACGGGAGGATATTAGCGGATATAACTGCAGAAGATGGACAAAATATGAGTGAGTGGATGATATCAAATGGGCACGCAGTTCGGTATGACGGAGGAACAAAGGATGAATGGATAAATGATAATTTGTAAAATGCGTGGAAACAAATAACTTATAATCGTTGAATATATTATTAGACTATACCTATAATACTATGAGTGATAATAAGAAAACAATAACAATTAATGCGGATTTTTTTAAAATGGGAACAAAATCAAGGAGACAGACAAAAAAGAGACGAGAAGAAGGAGACTCATCCGGCATTCCCAAAATAAAAATTCGGAACCCAGCAGAGAAAGACGTATCTACGAAAACCCTCAAACGTCGCGCAGTTATCAATATGTTGAAGAATAACATTGAGCGTCGCAAAAAATTATTGGTTGAGGGAGAGGAACCGATGACAAATACAACTACTTATGAGGGTAAGTTTGAATCCGACTTCAAAGAAGCCAAGTCATTTCTGGAAAAAATAATGGACCAAGAAGCGCAAAAAAAACAGGTTAGTCATTCCGAGACGTTGAAAAACAGAGAGCCCCCGATTGCACCCAATTCCCTCCTATTCAACAGAGATGTATTTGACACTGCATTGTCGGATATTTCTCTGCAGATAGAACCACCTCCTCAACCTCTCAATGCAAATCCTGCGAATCAAAATTTAGGTAAGATGACCATTCCTCCACCACCGAAATATGGATGCTTGAAAGGCGGAAAACTTCCGACATATAGAACTATGCGGAGCAGAGAACAGCCCACTGCAAATGCTCCCCCGATAGGCGCCTTAGCAAGTCATCCTGGTTCCGCAGTTCCTAGTTCCCCTCTCAAACAAACATATGTTATTCCTCCTGCTACTTCTTCCCCTGTATCCGATTCGACTTCTATATCTGGTATTGGAAAACCCAGCGGTCTTGCTCAACCTAGCGGTCTTGGAAAACTGACTCCTGCGCAACAGCGGTCTGAACTGAAACAATTTCTGGATAAGAAGAAAGAGGAGTCGCAGCGTATTGATAGGGTCCAAAAACATCAACAAATAGTACGTCCGGAAAAGAAAAAGCAGAGACGAACTGTGCGCCGTACGTATAGAGTGGGAAAGTCCAAAATATATCCGAAAGTGGGTGTCCTTATTTCTAACCGAACTATACGAACACAAGTCTTGCAGAAAAAACAAGAAATTAGCGAAACGCCGATTGAAGATGTTCGCAAATACTTGGTCAGGCAGGGATTCATTCGTGTTGGGTCATCGTGTCCAAATGACGTGTTGCGCAAAATGTATGAATCTGCAATATTAATTGGCGGAGATATAAAGAACCATAATCCGGATAATTTGGTGTATAATTATATGCAAGGACAGTAGGGAAACCTACGGTTTATAAGGCGCCGAAGGCGCCTACTTGCTCGGCGGGCTCCGCCCGCCTTGCCCCCTACGACCCCTTCCCTTTGTAGATGTTTTTAATTTAAATTATATGTAATTGTTTGCATATAATTTATGACGAAGGGAAGGGGTCATAGGGGGCAAGGCGGGCGGAGCCCGCCGAGCAAGTAGGCGCCTTCGGCGCCTTATAAACCGTAGGTTTCCCTATAGGGAGATATATTGCCCATCCACTATGGAATCTTTCATTGTCTTATGCACATACTTCTCAAAATACATTTTTCCAATGGTCTGTTTTTTCGGAAAATGTCTCGCTTGTTCCTGATATTTTGCATACGCATCATAGATTGATATAAATACCCTTAATTCTCCTCCTTGTTGCGATTCTGAAATAAATTCAATAAAAAAACGGTCCAATTCATCTGTCTTATTCCAGAGGTTGCAGAGAATTCCTTCCACATATTTATCCTCCTGTACGCTAACCGCGGGTCTATATGTCCGGATTAAATCCAACATTTGCAAGTCGCTAATACGCAAAGTATTGCTATAATTAGTTCCACACCATTTGCGATATAACATAACAATTTCATCAATTTCGTATTCTGACAGACTCGCTCCACCACTTAATTCATCTGCAGTTGTCATAGTACTATCCCAAAACTGGTTGAATTGGTGAATAACGCTCAAATATGGACTGGTCAGCCCCTTAAATACCGACTTCTCACTGTCATAATTACTGGACAGTAATTCCTGCAGATATTCAATTGCAGATTGAGATGTTATAACGCACGGCAAACATTTGTCCCGTAAATATTTTCGCCAAAGATAATCCATCGTGCTTATATTGATTGTGGACCCCGATTCATTATGGATACAATATGCGATAAACCCATTTACCACATCATAAGTGTTTTTGCCGCGGAAATAGAGAGCATACTTAATTAGGTCAATTTCGTCGCAATGGTTTTCCAAATACTGGTCCGCTGAACCGTATCGGCTGCTGTAGTGTGTAGCAACACATAAAATATCCAACATATGTTTGGCGGTTATTTGCTTCCAAATAGATTCCACTGAAACTGTATCATTCATTTTAATAAGCCGAATTGTTTTGTATCCGTGTCCGTGGTATTTGTGTTTAAATAATCCCGTTGGATTAATACCGAATAATGTTTGTCCCGCAATCGCAATTTCCTGGAGAAATAGTTTGGATTTGGATGGTGCGAAATAAGAATGCGTTATATCGTCCGTTTTCTTGAGGAGATGGTCTCCCACAATAGTTAAAAAATATTTAACTGCGGCCTTCGTGGAAAAAAGCGCCGGCGACAAAGCATCAATAACGGCTTGGATTGTCTCCGATTCTGGAATGGATTTAAACACGGTTGTTTCCTTGATACGCTTCATAATATAGACCTTTGTCTGCGGTTTTCGCGGTATAAGAGAATTGTGGTCGCGAGTAATTGTAGTCAGAATATGGTGCAAAATATCGTCTTCTTTGCACACACTATAATGGTGCTTGTCATAGTAAAAGAACCGTTCTGTTTGGGCGCAGTAAAAATAGTTATTATTTGCTAAAAATGCTTGGATAAACGTGTCTTGGTCGGCGGTTAATTGTTCGTTGCGAATTCGGCGTTCTTCATTTACGCGCTTCATTTCTTCAATAATGAGTGGAATGCGAAAACAAATATAATTGTGCATTTTTGGGAATACCTGTTCATCTGCAGAATATTTTTGATACAATTCATCTATAATGCGATGCGCCAATTCAAGTGGAGGAGATGACATTTTCTGTGCTGTGGGGGTTAATAGACTATTAGCATAATGTCAATAAATCTTTATGTGTGTTTGCGTTTAGCCTCTACCGAATATGTTTGTTCGGGCCATATTTTCGGGGCTTTTTCCGGAAGACGCAGAAATCCTACCGTTGGATATCCCTTTGCATTTGTCGGTATATTTTTGGGAATATCTGTAGGAACGGAATTATTCATATCCAAAACAGGTGCACTTTTCATTTTGGTTCAGAACGGTTGAAATATGGGGGTTGTTATATGTTGTGCAAATAACAAAATAATTAAATTCAATTTTAGTAGGGGAACCTACGGTTCCCCCTCAAGCAAAATGGCCTAAGCCATTTTGCGCAAGGTATAGCCCCTGCGGGGCTATAAGCCTACGACCCCCTCCCTTCAGAGGGCGAGCGAAGCGAGCCCATACGAATAGTTTTTCTATTGGGCTCGCTTCGCTCGCCCTCTGAAGGGAGGGGGTCGTAGGTTCCCCTACTAGAGTATTATTGAAGGGAGGGGTGTAAGAGGGGCAAGGCAGGCTACGCCTGCCTATAAGCCCCCGAAGGGGGCTACTGCTCGGCGCCCAAAGGGCGCCTTGGAGCAAGTAGGCGCCTTCGGCGCCTTATAAACCGTAGGCTTATAGCCCCAATGGGGCTATACCTTGCGCCAAATGGCTAAGGCCATTTGGCTTGAGGTTCCCCTCTAGAATAGTCCAAATCCGCCCAAAATAGAATTCGCCGGAGCAGGTCCATAAGATTCTGTTGCTGGACCTCCTCTCATCATACTGTCATAACTAGACTTCGGTTTTGACTGCATAATTGGAGCAGGCGGAAACACACCAGGCATAGTTTCATCTAAATAGTCAGATTGACTAGCAGTGTGGGAATCACTTATACGAACGCGACCCTTTGCGGATTTCTTCTTGTCTTCCGAAGAAGTTCCATTCCACAAGTCCAGCACACGCTCATACAAGATATTGACCTTAATACCCATTTTCGTTTGCAAACTGAGAACAATGACTAAAAATCCAATTGCAACATTCGTCAGCGCCAAGTGTTCGTAGTTGTATCCACTGTATGTGGGAACATAGGTAATCATTCGGTGAATCATTATAATGCCGATAAACATAATCATAGTCTGTAGAACGACTTCCACCAACAATTCGGCAGAAGACTTGTCCAAATCGGCGTCAGGAACAAAGCGATTAATTAACTTGTTCAACACTAATACGGGGATAATCGCCATCAAAGTGTATTGCGATACGTTCATTATTTCCGCATTGGCTTCCGGCGAAGTATTGAATACGTGCGAGAAAAACGTTTTTTGTACAGTTTCTTGACCTCCTCCAAGTATCTCCATAGTTCTATAATATGTATCAATGTATAAACTAGCAGAATATTTGTGCAATTTGCAAATGATATAAACCTCTCATTGCAGAATAAAATAATACCTAACAGTGCAAAATGGCAAAATTTCAACACGACGAATATCAATATCTGCAATTAATCCGCGATGTGTTGGATTCCGGGTCCGAAGAAATTGGACGCAACGGAAAAACCATTTCGCAATTTGGGGCAATGATGCGGTTTTCGCTAAAGGATGGAACATTGCCTCTCTTAACAACTAAACAAGTTGCCTGGAAAACTTGTTTTAAAGAATTAATGTGGTTTATCCGTGGGCAAACTGACAACCGAATTCTGAAAGAACAAGGTGTTCATATTTGGGACGCAAATGGAACTCGCGATTTTTTAGATTCTAGAGGTCTCAAAGAATATCGCGAAGATGAATTGGGGCCCATTTACGGGTATCAATGGCGACATTTTAATAAGCCATACAATGCAGAAATAACTGGATGGCATAACGAAGAATGGAGTGCAGAAACGGAAACTCGGTGTTCCGACCAACTTCAGCAAATTATTGATGCATTGAAAGACCCCGCACAAAGAAATAGTCGTCGCTTGATTATGACTGCGTGGAACCCGAACCAAATTGACCAAATGGCCTTGCCACCTTGTCATATATTGGCACAATTCCGTGTAAAGAATGGAAACAAGTTGTCGTGCGCACTATATCAGCGCAGTGGAGACATTGGATTAGGAGTTCCATTCAATATTGCATCATACAGTTTTTTAACGCATATTTTGGCAGCACATTGTGGATTGGAGGCAGATGAATTTGTGCATTTTTTAGGCGATGCGCATATTTATGAAGAGCACGCGGAACCATTGAAGAATCAAATTGAACGGGAACCTATGCCTTTTCCTCGCATTGTTATTCGGGGATTAAAAGAGAGGATTGAAGACTATGATTTAGCCAATATTGAGTTTATTGAACCGTACCTGCATCATTCCAAAATTGAGATGAAGATGGTTGCCTAAGCAAGGAAACCTACGGTTTCCTTCCGAACCTTCCCTTTCATTATAAACTTTCAAGAAACTTA
>Ga0194129_10006250_pt1 | contig 14715 bp, 9 predicted proteins | sample TA2KigCa35mmetaG_FD_150862 | JGI IMG/M metagenome (GOLD analysis project Ga0194129, IMG submission 150862) | Freshwater microbial communities from Lake Tanganyika, Tanzania - TA2015038 Kigoma Deep Cast 35m | ecosystem: Environmental > Aquatic > Freshwater > Lake | place: Tanzania: Lake... | reverse complement strand
AAGCCTTTCAAGCCTGAACAGGTGGCCGATCCCGCGACCTATTTGTTCCACCGGGCCGTTTCCGAACATGCGTTGGTGATGAAGGCCGAGGCCTCCGCGACCCTCGAAAGGCTGCTGGGCGACATGCCCGAGTTGCCCGAGCGATACCGGGCCCTCGGCTCGCTGATGGCGCTCGATGTGCAGACCTGGCGCGACAAGGACCTCGGCTGGGTCTCCCGCAAGATGGAACAGATCACCCGCCGGCTCGACAACCTCCGCGGCGGAAAGCAAACCCAGAAGATCCAGAAGGAAGTTGTCCTCCGCCTCGATGAGATGATCAAGGAACTGGAGAATCAGCAAAAGAACCAGTCCGGCAGCAACGGCGGCAATTGCCCCAACGGCGGCCAGCAGGAAGGGCAGCCCGGAAACACGGTCCAGCCCTCCAGCCCGCAGCAGGACAGCATCGGCGGCCAAGGTGGTGGCAAGGGCGATGTCGACGGCAAGAAAGCCGTTGAAATCGCCGAGGTGTGGGGCAAGCTGCCCGACCGTGAGCGCGCCCAGGCCATGCGCGACCTCGCGGCCCGGGCCCCGGCCAAATACCGGGAAACACTCGAGATCTATTTCAAGAAGCTCAATGAGGCGGGCCCGGCAAAGCCCGTGCGCTGATGACGCGTTTCGGCACGGTCGCGCTCGCCTGCATGGCATGCGCGCTTTCGGGCGCGACGGCGGCCGAGTTGCGGCTGGTGGACGGAAAAGTCCTCTCGGGAACCGCCGTCCGCATGGACGCCCAGGGAATCGCCTGGAAGGATGCCTCTGGCGGAGAGTCGCGCCATCCCCTCGACCAGGTCGCCCGAATCGACCCCGCGCCCGCGCCCGCCCGCAATCCCTCCGAGGCGTGGAGCGATGTCGAACTGACCGACGGCAGCATCCTTCGCGCCACGCGCATCGTGTTCGCCAAGGACTCGGCCAAGGCGGAACTCTCCGGCGGCGGCGAGATCACCTTTCCGCTCGGTTCCATCCAGAACATCCTGTTTCCGGCACACCGGGATGATTGGCGCAAGGACTGGACCACCCGGCTGGCCCAGAAGCGGCGCAAGGACATCCTCGCCATCATCAGGCAGGATGCCGTGAACGCGCTCGAAGGAACGCTTGGCGAACCCGACGCCGAGGGCAAGGCGATGCCCTTCACCCCCGCCGGAACCGACCGCACCGTGCCGGTCCCCTTCGCCAACATCCACGGAATCGTCTTTGAGAGGCTTCCCGACGCCAGCCTCGCCCCCGTCGCGGCCCGCGTCACCGACGCGGGCGGAAGCGTTTGGCTCGCGGCGGAGGCGGGATTCGACGGCACGCGCTGGTCCTTGAAAACCTCCGGCGGGATCACTAAGGCGTTCACCCCCGAAAAGCCCCCCGTGCGCATCGACATGAGCCGGGGCAAGGTTGTTTACTTGTCCGACCTGAAATGGATGCGGGCGACCGACCCCTCCGCCGCCGACACCTTCCGCTTCCGCGCCGGGCCCACCCTTGACAAGAACCTCGACCTGGGCCCGATCCGCATGGGTGGCACCCCGTTCTCCAAGGGCTTGGGCCTATCCGCCACGACGGAACTGGAATACGACCTCGGCGGCGAATACCGTGAATTCCGACTCGTCGCCGGTTTCGACGACGCCGTGGGCGGGGGCGGACCGGTGCTCCTTCGGATCGACGGCGATGGCAAGGAACTGCTCAGGCAAACGGTGGCCCGACAAGGCCGCAAGGTCTCGGCCCCGTTCGTCGTTCCCGTGAAGGATGTCCGCCGCCTGACGATCACGGTGGAACCCTCCGACCCCTCCGACATCGCCTATGGCCGGCACCTGCACCTGGGCGATGCCCGGCTGACCCGCTGACCCCCCGAGGAGACCACACATCATGGCGGCGGGTACGCGCTCCCTGCTTGTCCTTCTGGCGGCCGCGCTGCCGATCCATGCCGCCGACCCGGCCGTGGACTCCGAGGACCGGGAACGGGTGAAAACCGTCGCCCGCATCAGCCCCGCCGTCGTGGCGGTGGTGACCGGCGGCGGTTCCGGCGTGCTGATCAGCGAGGACGGCTACGCCCTCACCAATTACCATGTCGTCGGCGGACAGGGACCGGCCCTGAGGTGCGGGCTTCCCGACGGCAACCTTTACGACGCCGTCGTCGTCGGCCTCGACCGCATCGGCGATGTCGCCCTCATCAAGCTGCTGCCCCGCGAGGCCGGCGCCAAGTTCCCCCACGCCGTCATGGGCGACAGCGACACCGTCAAGGTGGGCGACTGGTCGCTGGCGCTCGGGAATCCGTTCCTGCTCGCGACCGACTTCACGCCCACGGTGACCTTCGGCCTGGTCAGCGGCATTCATCGCTATCAGTATCCTGAAAGAGGCATGTTCGAGTACACCGACTGCATCCAATCCGACACGAGCATCAATCCGGGCAACTCGGGCGGGCCCCTTTTCAACACGAGGGGGGAACTGATCGGCATCAACGGCCGGGGATCATTCGACAAGCGCGGTCGCGTGAACTCCGGCGTCGGCTACGCCATCTCCATCAACCAGATCAAGAATTTCCTCGGCCATTTGCGCGCCGGCCTCCAGGTTGACCACGCCTCCCTGGGGGCGGTGGTGTCATCCAGTCCCGAGGAGGAGGGATCGAGGCCAAGGGTGCTGGTCTCGGGGCTCATCTCCTCCGACGCCGAGCGCCGCGGCCTGCAACTTGGCGACGAGTTGACCCGGTTCGCCGGCCGGCCCGTGGGCACGGTCAACCAATTCAAGAATGTGCTGGGGCTGTATCCGAAGGGATGGCGCGTGCCCATGACGGTGCGCCGCGAACGCGAGGGCGGCGGAACCGAGACGCGCCAGATGCTCGTCAGGCTGATGGGGTATGAGCGGCAGGTACAGGGGGAGGCGCCGAAGCCCCCCGCCCCCGGCCGCCCGAAACCGCCGGGCAATCCCGATGGAGGCAAGCCCGCCGCCGACAGCCCCGCGATGAAGCTGTTCGAAGCCCGGCCGGGATTCGCCAACTGGCACTTCAACAAGTTAGCCCGCGACCGACTCCTGGCCGGACTGACCGCCAAAACCGACCTGTCATCCACCACCGGCGACTGGGTGGTGAGGGCCAACGCCAAGCTTGGCGAAAAGGGAAGGGAAGGCACCGCCGTCATCCGCTGGGCCGCGGGCACCGAAGGCATGCCCGACCGGGTCATGGCGCTGATCGACGGGGTCGACTTCACGCTCGAACCGCTGAAAACCGACCTGCCCGCCGCGTCGCTGCGCGATCCCCCCGGAAGCGGCGGCATGCTCACGGCGCTTTACCACTTCCGGCAACTCATGCTCAAGGGAAAGTCGGGATTCGTCGGGGAATCCAGCCATGGTGGTGTCGAGCCGTATTACCCGCCGCTCGAGAAGGAACCCGACGACTTGTTCAAGGCTCGCCTCGACGCCGAGATCATCCGCGCCTCCCTTGGGGGAGTGGACACGCGGTTCCAGTTCACGACGGGCCAGGGGGGCACGAGGCTCGCCGGCATGGAGTCGGTCCTCGACAAGGAGGAGGATCCTTGCGAGATCCATTTCGACGATTACCGTGAGGCGGGCGGCAAGTCGCTGCCTTTCAAAATCTCCGTGTTTCATGGAGGCCGACCGTACTGCCGGCTGGAGGTGCAGTCGTGGGACCTGAAGTGACGCTCCTGGCGGCCGCCCTTCTCCTGGTGTCGCCCGCCGAGGAGACGCTCGGTGAAGTCGCCTCCAAGGTCAACGCCCGCCTGGTGAAGATTTACGGTTCGGGTGGAGTGAAGGGGCTTCCGGGATACGGCACGGGCATCCTTGTCTCCCCGGAAGGCCACATCCTGACGGCGGCCAACCACCTGCCCGACAGTTCCGACCTGAGGGTTCACCTTGCCGACGGCACGCGGCTGTCGGCGAAGGTGGTGGCGTCGGAACCCGAGTTGGATGCCGCGCTTCTGAAAATCGACGACAAGACGGCCGCGGGCGAACTTCCCCACTTCGACATCGCCAAGGCCTCCAAGGCGCCGCTCCTGGCTCCGGGCACCGGCGTGCTGGCCTTCAGCAACCAGTTCCAGATCGCCACCCGCGACGAACCACTCACCGTGCAGCGCGGCGTCGTCGCCGCCATCACCACACTCCAGGGACGAATCGGGGTCTTCGAGGCTCCGTATTCCGGTTCCGTTTATGTGATCGACGCGATCACCAACAACCCGGGGGCCGCCGGGGGCGCGCTCACGAACCGCAAGGGCGACCTTGTCGGAATCATCGGCCGCGAACTGCGCAACGACCAAACCCAGACATGGATCAACTACGCCGTGCCGCTGGGCGCCACCGTGGCCTCGCGAGGAACCCAGGGCCGGATGCTGAGCCTGGCCGAGCTGCTCGAAAAAAAGGAGAAATACCGTCCCTCGGGGCGCCCCGACCGCGCCGGCCGTTCTGGTGACTGGAATGTGAGGGCCGGATGGATCCTGGTGCCCCAGGTGATCGACCGGACGCCGCCGTTCATCGAGGAGGTGGAGGCGAACTCGCCCGCATCCCGCGCCGGCGCCCGGCCCGACGACCTCATCGTGTATGTCGATGGAACACCGGTTCCCACCATCGCCGCGCTCCGCGACATTCTTGAGAAGTACCGGCCTGGTGACAAGGTGCAGGTGGAGGTCCGCCGGCAGGACCGCCTCCAGACGCTTGTCGTGGAACTGGAACCGCCTCCCAAGCCCCCCGCCAATCCCCCTCGCTGACGGAACGACTTCATGATCGCCATCATCGCGCTGATCCTGGCCCAAGCAGTCGACATCGAGGACAGGCGGGACTCCGCCGCCCGCGCCGCCATCGGCCGCGTCGCCCCCTCGGTGGTGACCATCGAGACTTCAGGGGGAACCGAACTGGTGGGAGGTTCGCCCGGGGCCCCGGGAAGGCCCGGCGGCCCGGCCGTCAGGCGGGGCCTCGGCCCCACCACCGGCGTCGTGGTCGGTACCGACGGCTGGATAGTTTCAAGCGCCTTCAACTTCGCCAACAAACCCACATCCATCCTGGTGGCGGCGCAGGGCAAGAGGCATGTGGCGAGGCTTGTCGCCACCGACCGCACGCGGATGGTGACCCTGCTCAAGATCGAGGCCGCCGGCCTTCCCGTTCCCGCGGCGGTTCCCCGCGCCGAAATGCGCGTCGGGCAATCAGCCCTGGCGGTGGGGCGCACCCTGTCGCCCGGACTCGAATCATTGCCCTCGGTGAGCTTGGGAATCGTCAGCGCCCTGGACCGCGTGTGGGGCAAGGCGCTGCAGACCGACGCCAAGGTCTCGCCGGTCAACTATGGCGGTCCGCTGGTCGACCTCGAAGGCCGGGTGTTGGGCATCCTGGTTCCCGCGTCGCCCCAAGGCGAGGGTGAGACCGCCGGATTCGAGTGGTATGACTCGGGCATCGGGTTCGCGGTCTATTTCGACGATGTGATGGCGGCCGTGGACAGGCTCAAGGGCGGCCGTGACCTTGAAAAGGGCGTGCTAGGCATCACCCTGGCACCGGGAGACCAGCATGTCGGACCGGTGAAGGTCGCCACGGTCGCGCCCGGCGGCGCGGCCGACAAGGCCGGCATCAAGGCGGGTGATTTGATCACGGCGATCCATGGCAAAGCCGTGGATACCCCGGCCCGCATGCTGCACGCCCTGGGGCGCCTCTATCAGGGCGACAAGATTCCCGTTTCGGTCCGCCGCGAGATGGCCGACCTCCAGTTGCCCGCCGTGGAACTCGGGGGGCCCGCGGCGGCGACCGCCCCACCTTGGTTGGGCATCCTTCCGTCCAGGGACGATCCTGAACAGGGGGTCCTGGTCCGGGCCGTCAGCGCCGGTGGACCGGCGGAAAAGGCCGGCATCAAGGCCGGCGATCGCATTGTCGGCGTCAGCCGCGGCGGTCCGGCGCCGTTGCCCGTGCAAAACCGCGACAGCTTCTCCCAGTTCCTCGAGGGCCAAATGGCCGGGTCTGAGATCAGCCTGATGATTCGCCCGGCGGGCGAACCGAAGGAAGCGAAGCCCAAGGCGGTGAAGGTCGCTCTTGGGGCGTTCCCGGGTGACCTGGCTCCCAAGGCCGATGGGGTTCCCTCGGTGAAGGGTACCACGCCCGCCGGCAAACCCCCCGAAAAGTTGGAACTGGGAGTCACGCGGAAATCCACCGCTTCGGGGGAAGGAAAATACCTACTCCTTGTTCCCGAAACCTACCGCCCCGATGTCGCGCATGCGCTAGTGGTCTGGCTGCATCCGGCCAACAAGGGAAAAGACAGGGAACTTGAGGCGCTGCTGCTCTACTGGGAGCGTTTTTGCGCCAAGAGGAACATCATCATGATCGCCCCCCAGGGGGAGGGCGAGGCCGGGTGGACCCCCGGCGACGGGGAGTGGATCGCCCAGGCGATCGCCGAAACGAGGGACAGCCTCGCGATTGACAAGCGCCGCATCGTCGCCCACGGCATGGGTGCCGGCGGCCTGATGGCTTACTACCTCGGATTTCATAAGCGCGACCTAATCCGTGGAGTCGCCACAGTAGGGGCGCCGATGGGATCGGCTCCCCGGGACCGGGCCCCGGGCCAACCCCTGGCGTTTTTCCTTGCGGCGGGCGACAGGGATCCCGCGCGTGAAGCGGTTGAACAAACGCGCCAAAAGCTTGTGGATAAAAGGTTTCCGACCATTCTTCGCCTCATGGGCGAGTCGGGCGGCGTTTACCTCGACGATGCCAGCCTCGAGTCGCTTGTTGACTGGATCGACACCCTCGACCGCATGTGATGGCGCCGTTAAACCTGAAATAATCGGGAAACGCCCGCATATCCGCTCAAGTCGGCCAACCGGAACAACCGATACCACCATCACACATGGTCTTGGACCATGGCGACCTGCCGCATCAACCGCGGGTTGCCTGGTCGAGCGGGGGTGCGGGCATGAAATGGTACCAGTGCCTTGGTTTGGGTCTTCTATCAGCGATCCTGCCGGTCCTTTCCGGCTGCGCCCCGTTGTCCATGGGCATATTCACCCCCATCCCGGTGCCGCCTTGGGTGACCGAGCGGATGGAGGACAAGTACGCCTTCAAGAACGACAGCCGGACACCGGTGTTGCCGCCGATCCGCGAGGGCTTCCCCCTGCCGACCTGCGACGACCCGCCCGATGACGCCCAGGTGATCCGGGCGCTGCCCAGGGTGACCCGGGGGGTTCCGTTCTTCTACGAGGAGTTCCGCGACGATATGACCGTCGTGGTTGAAAAGCTCGTCGACAAGATCGATCCGCCGCGGTTCTTCCCGCTGATCGGGCCGGCCCAGCTTCATCACTGTCACTTCAAGTGCACCGTCTACTACAAGGAAACGATCGAGTCGGGCTATCCCTTCCCGGTGAAGGTGACACGGCCGCGCGTCGAGGTGGTGTACATCGACAAGGACCACCTGCACCTCTATGTGGGCAACGACCCCGAGGTGCAGAAGTCGGTCACCAAGGACCTGGTCAACTACTGACCGCACACGGGGCGCGTCCCGCGGGATGCCAGGGACGGCAGCCCGGGACGCGCCCCTCCCGTTTTCGGAGATCCACCATGGCGCGCATGTGGCGAATCGCAGCCGGCCTACTCGTCGCCGGAGCAACCTTGTCCCGTGAGCCGGCATGGGCCGAGTCGCCACCGGCCGCCGCCGTCGTCGACCCGATGGATTCATTCCACGAGTTGCGGCTCGAGTGCCTGGTCCTCGCCGACCCGGCGATCGGCGAGACGCGCCTGTCGCTGCGGAAGACCGGGGACACGCTCGAGGTTCGCGGCACCTGCGAAAGCGTCGCGGCTCGTCGGGCGGCGCTGGCCGTCCTTGCGCGCGAGCACAAGGGCGCCCTCCGCGACCTCACCAGCATCGCGGTGATCCCATTCCAACCCAGGAAGCCGATGCAATCCGCCTCCCTCCAGAAGATGGCCGCGCGCCGGGTGAAGGAAATCGCCCCCTCCCAGGCGGCCGCCATCCAGGTGGAATCGGCGGAACCCGGGATGCTCGAGGTCAGTGGATTGGCGCTCTCCATGGAGGACAAGGTGGAGATCAGCCGCGCCCTGAAAAAGCTCGCCGGCGTCGTCGCCGTTCGCAACGACCTCCGCGTGTCCCCGATGATGCGCGAAGGCCGCATGGTTACCCTCGTCACGGCCGACGGGCGAAGGGCCATCGACGGAAGCATGGCCTCATCGCGCCCGGCGCGGCCGGAAGCCGCGGCTTCCCCGGCGGTTGCCAAACCAGTCGCCAACCAGCCGATTCAGCCCGTCGTCGCCAGCGACCGTAACGACATCATCGAAAGGAAAGCCGACGCACCCAAGCCGCGTGACGCCCAACCCCCCGCCGTGGAAACGGCGCGAATCGTGGTGGCGGAAGCTGTTTCACGCCCGCGGCAGCCAAATGGCCCATCCCAACTCTGGCAACCTCCCCCGACGGTGACCGTGGGGGGAAAGCCCTTCTCTCACCCCGCCGACAGCCTGGATATCCAGCCTGCCGGATACGCGGCGGCACATGCCCCAGCCGCCGGTGAATCCAAAACAATCGCATGGCGCAACAAGACCCTCGGCGTGTCGGTTGAAACAGCCACGGCCAAAGCCAAACCATCTTTCCCCGCCAGCATTTCCTCGCAGGTGGCCGCCGCCACCGGCACTCCCAACAAACCAGCGCCAACTCGAGCCGTGTCCCTGCCGGAACTGATGCCGCCGCCTTCCATTCCAACCTCGGCGCCCGCCCCACCTTCCCCGGAAAAAGCCAAGCTGCTGCCAAACAATCCCGCTCCCAAGGGAACTCCGAACCAAGCCTTGTCCCTGCCGGAGCTGATGCCGCCGCCTTCCATTCCAACCTCGGCGCCCTCGCTCCTAATACCGGAAAAAACCACACAACTCCCGACCAACCCGGCCCCCAAGCCACCCGTGTGGGATCCGGTTCCCACCCCGGCGGTTCGAAGCCCCGAATCGATTGGAAACCGGGCGGTGTCTTCTGCGCCCGCCATTCGGGAATGGCAGCCGCGCGGCAGTGAATCGCGCGTGGAACCAGCCAAGCATGAGACCAATCCCGTGAAGGTAAACCCGGAACCCGCTGGCAAACTGGCGAAATCCGGACCCCCCTCCACCGAAACCCAACCCATCAGGCCGGTCTCGGCCCGCATGGTCGAAGAGCCCGTTTCCGGGCGGATGATCGAGGAGGAACCACTGGCTGTTCCGACAGCACCTGCCTTTCCCAAAATCTCCATTCGCTCCTCCGCTGATCTGAAAAAAGCGGTCGAGAAAGCCTGCGGACGCGCGGCGCGCAAGGTCACCGTGACCCAATTGGGCAACCTCTACCATGTCGCCATCAGCGTGCGTGGTTCCCTCGACGAGAAGGCCGCCATCGATCGCATGATGTCGATTCCCGAGGCCTTGTCACCGCAGGTTCGCTTCGAGGTAAGGCAGGGAGACTGAAACCACTTTCCTTTCCCGCCGGCGGCTTGGAAAAATCCACCGAACTCCATGCGTTTGACTGAATTGGCAACCTGTCCGGACGAATCCCATCCAGAGCGAGGTGATTCCACTTCGCCAAGGTCAGGAGATTCGTCATGTCGCTTCGCCCCTGGATTTCAACCCTTTCGTTGAGCGCGCCTGTTGCCGCTGGCGGATTGTCCGTCTACGGCATCAGGGGAGCCACCCGCTCCCCCGTCGATTACGCCACGCTTGATGAGGCGCTTGCCAACGGTTTGGCCGAGGTCACCGAAATCAGCGAGTCGGGATCCGTTCCCGAACTCCGGTTCATCAACCGTTCCGACAGGAAAATCCTGCTCCTGGCGGGAGAGCAGCTGGTCGGAGCCAAACAGAACCGGGTTCTGAACACCTCGATCCTCGCCGAGGCCGCGTCGGAAACCAAAATCCCGGTTTCGTGCGTCGAACAGGGCCGCTGGCATTACAAGAGCAGGGGTTTTGGCTCCTCCGGAACATCGGCCCACGCCAAGCTGCGCGCCGAAATGGCCATGGATGTGAGCCACTCGCTCAAGCGGGGCGGCGCGGCCTCCGCCAACCAGGGGAAAGTCTGGAGCGAGGTTTCACGCAAGCTGGCAAGCCTTCATGTGGACAGTCATTCCATCGCCCTGGAGAAGGCGTTCGAGGACCGCATGGGCGAAATCAATGCGCGGATCGTCGAGCTGAAGCCGGAAGCCGACTGGTGCGGCGTCATGGTGTTCTGCCATGGCAGGCTGTCAGCGATTGACTGCTTCGACCGTCCGGAATCCCTGCGCAAGTATTGGACCAAGCTCATTCGCGGCCACAGCCTCGACGCCATCGAGCCATCCGGCGAAGGCGCGCTCCCCCGGGAATCGGCCGAAGCATGGTTGGAACGCCTGGCCAACAGCGGCGGCGCGGGATACCAGCCATCGGGAGGAGTGGGCCTTGACCACCGCCTGGAAGGCGCCGGAATCCATGGGAACGCCCTGCTGCTCGATGGCGTTCCCCTGCACCTGCAAGCCTTCGGCGGCCAGAACTGAGGCCGCGGGGCCTTGGACGCGATGGCGGGCGCGCTCGCGGGCCCGGAACCGGCGGCACCATCATGGACCTGACAAGGACTCCCCGGTCGCCGGGGCGGCAAGGGTTGGTTCCCCGCGCAGGAAGCCCAGTCGGGCCAGAAAACGGTCGGCCTCCCTGAGCGTGACGGACCGCCAGGGTTCGCGGTTGAAGAAGCCGTGCTGCTGACCCATGGCAATCATGACGGTGGCGTTTGAATTTCCAACCTGCTTCCAGCGGGCCAAGGCGGTGTCCCAGCCGGGTTTCCAGGAATCGCGGTCTCCGAAGAACACAATCGCCGGAGCCATTCCCGGCTTCAGGTGCCTGAGCACATCCACTTCCGGGTCGTTCTTGTCATCGGGAGAAAAGGCCGGGTTGAAAAGCAGGTAACCGGCCACAGAGACATCGGCGCTTTTGGGATCCTGGGGATCATTGAGACCCGGATTTGTGGTTGCCAGCACGGCGATGTGCCCGCCGGCCGAACCGCCGCCGGTGACAATCCGCGAAGGGTCGACGCCCAACTGACCCGCATGCGCCTTGAACCAGCGGATGGCACTCTTGGCGTCGATGATGCAGGCTCGCTTTTTGGTTTCGCCGGGCGGCAACGCCGCCGCTTCCTTCGCGGACAGCATCCTGTAATTCGCCGTGGCGGCCACGAGGCCCCGGCTGGCAAGGTACTGGCACGCCACCCGGAACTGCCCCGGGGTTCCGCCGCTCCAGCCGCCTCCATGGAACAGGATCACTCCCGGCACCTTCGCCTTCCCGGCATCATGCCCCTGGGGAAAATACACCTCCATCTGCCGGGGCTTTCCCCCGGACTCCTTGTAGGTGAGGAGCTTGCCCGGCTTGTCCGGGTCGAACGCATCCGCTGAAACCGGCTTTCCCTCCGCTGCCGCGGGATACCGCTTCACCCGCACATCGTTCTTCTGCCTGGCGCCCGGGGTGCTACGCCCCTCCGTGATGATCGTTTCCAGGCGCTGGCGCATGGCGGCGACACGGTCGGGATGCCTGTCGGCGAGGTTCCTGGCTTCACCGATGTCTTCCTCGAGGTTGTAAAGCTGGAACCCACCGCCTTGGGGGGCCTTCGGGTCGGGCCCGAGAATCAGCTTCCATTTCCCGTCACGAAGCGAAGGCAAACCCGAGGCGGCGCAACTCACTGAGTGAACGCGAACGGGCTTGTCGATTCCCTTGAGGATTGGGAGCAGGCTGAAACTGTCCTCACCGGCGTTTTCAGGGAGAGTGGTTTGCAGGATGTCGGCCATCGTGCGGATCAGGTCGGCCTGGTGCGCCAGTTGGCCGGACACGGCGCCCGGCTTCACCACCGCCGGCCAGCGGATGATGAACGGAACACGGTGGCCACCCTCGTAAACCTCCGTCTTGTAACCACGCAACCGACCGCTGGGAAAATGCCCCTGGCGTTCCAGGTCCTTGGCTCCCACATAACTCGCGAACCCGTTGTCGCTGGTGAACACCACCAAGGTGTTGTTGGCCCTGCCACTCTTTTCAATGGCTTCCACAACACGGCCCACCAACCCGTCGGTTTCCATGACGAGGTCGGCGCAGTCATTGCCCAGCAGGCTCTTGCCTTTCCATTCCTTGTTCACCGCCAGGGGGGTATGGGGCGTGGTGAGGGGAAGGTAAAGGAGATACGGGGCCTTTTCCGCCGCGCATCGGGAGATGAACTGGCAGGCCCTGTCGCCCAGCGCCGGCAGGATGTTTTCAAGGCGCCAACCCGGAATCGCCGGGCCCGGCAAGCTCGCCTGATGGTTGCGGAGAAGCGATTCAGGCAGCAGTTCCGAGGGAATACCCACCGTTCGGTCGTTCTCGATGAAGCAGTACGGCGGCCAATTCGGCACATCGGTGCCGAAGTAGAAGTCGAAGCCACGGGTGGTGGGCCCGCCGCCAATCGCCTTAGAAAAAGCTCCCTCCCAGGCGGCCCGGTGTTCTGCCGTGGCCGTCGCCCCCTTGGGAAAGTTTCGGAACAGCCCGGCCTTGCCCTCCTCGATGGGCCATTCCCGCCCCAAGTGCCATTTGCCGATCGCGGCGGTCCGGTAACCTTGGCCCTTGGCCAACCCCGCGATGGTCAGCCTGTCCTGCGCGACCAGCGGCGCGCCCCAGACACCGACGATGCCACTCTGAAGGCGCGTGCGCCAATGGTAGCGACCGGTGAGAAGGGCGTAACGCGAGGGAGAACAGACGCCTGATGACGAATGGCCATCGGTGAACCGCATGCCCTGCCTGGCCAGGCGGTCGATGTTCGGCGTGGGAATGCGGCCGCGTTCGGGATTGTTGCATTGGACATCGCCGTAGCCCAGGTCATCGGCCAGGATGATGACGATATCGGGCTTGCCTGTTTCCGCCCCGGAACAAGCCACCTGTGTGAGGAACGTGAGGAAAACCAAGGATAATCGCATGAGCGGCTCCGGGCCTGTTCGCGGTGAACCGGCGCATTGTGAAGCCAGGCGTCGTCCCAGTCAAATCACGGGAAAGCGTGAACCGCCCGACTTCCTTGGCGCCGGTTGGCCAACGGTGCGGGGAAGCGCGGCATTCTTGGTGCCATGCGGAAAACGCCATGTGCCGCGGCTTAGTCCTTGCCCAGCTTGAGGCTGTCGAGCGCCACCAGGAGAGCCCGGGCATCGGCGGGCCTCTTGGAGGGATCGGCCTGCAGGCACTTGCCAAGCAGCTTGCCGTGCCCCACGGGCAAACCCCGGTCGAGCGCCTTGTCCACCCAATCGAGCCCCTTGGGAGCCGGCAGGTCCCACTGGCCCATCACCATCTGGTACCAAACCACACCCAGGGCGAACACATCGTCCGAGGGAACGGGCGGGTTCCCCTCCAATCGTGACGGGGAGGCGTAATGCGCCGCCCATCCCCCGCGAATCTCATGCATGCGCCTGCCAACCTTCATCGCCGTGAGGTTCCTGACCTTGATGAGGTGCGCGGCCTCGACATCCGCCCATCCCGTTTCCGACAAGTGGATTTTCCAGCCGCGACCCTGGCGGGCGAGCACCAGGTTCGAGGGCATCAGGCCGCCGTGGGCCTGCGGATTGTCGCGACCGTGAAGGAAGGCCAGCGACCGGGCCACTCGACGGATCCAGCGTCCCACCCGCGCCGGGTTGATTTTATCATCTCCCGGATCCCAGATTGCGGATACAGCGGTGAGGGGAACCGCCCGCTCGTAGGCCCATGCGATGTAGGCCTGCGAATCGTCCTGGCCGTGGCTGAGAAGCCGCTGGATGGCCGGATGTCCGAGGCGCCTGAAATGGTTGAGCCGCCCGGCCGAGGTGGCGAACTCCTCGCGGGCCTTCCTGTTCCGAATGATCGCCAGGGAAACGACATCCCCCTTGTTGATCATGGTCGCCTTCCAGTACTCGGTCGTGGCCGTGGCGAAACGGAACCGCTTGAGGCGGTAGCCCCCGGCTTCCTGTCCGGGTTCATTGCCCGGTTGCCTCAAGGGCAGGATGTCGAGCAGTTGGGCCGGTTCTTCTTGGGTCATCGGCTTGGAGGCTTTCCGGCCCAGGGGCGACCCGAGTGAGGCGGCCCTGTGCCTGGCCTGGCTCATGACATGGCAGAGGTAACCGGCAAGCGCCTGCTTTTCCTTCTTGTCGGGAAGCCATGCCCAGCCGCGCGCCAGGTCGCGGACGCGCGCGCGCATCAGCGCCGAGGGCATGGCCAGTCCCTTGGCGAGGGCCTTGCCCCGCTCGGAGGGTTTTTGCCTCGCTGCCACCCTGGCGTGGATCTGGTCGATTCCCGCCAGGATGTGCTTTTCGACGGAGGATCGCGCCGTGAGGTCCGACATCGCCACTTCCGCGATGCCCCGGGCCAGGTTTTCGATCCAAACCGTCCAAGGAGACATGGAAAAGCTCGCGAAAAGCGGGAATATCCTTATCCATCTTACCCTCTCTTTCAGGTTGCGGCGCTGCGCTTGCGACGAATTCCGCGGCGGGTGTATCGTCTTCGCCCGTGGCCGGCATGGAGAGTCTTCATGAAGATCAGGTCGATGGCGGGATGGACCTTGGCGGTCGGGTTGGTCGCCGGGGGATGCCTGTTCTTCCTGGGGATTGACCGCGCCGTGGCTTGGTGGCGCGTGCGACAACTACTGGCGGCGGATCCCCAGTCCCGCGCCATCGTGATGGACGATCTGGCGCGCCACCCCGCGGCATCGTGCCGGCAGTTGGCCGAAATCCTCGTCGAGGAAAACGACCCGGAGCGGGCGGCCATGTTGGG
>Ga0194129_10006248_pt1 | contig 14718 bp, 14 predicted proteins | sample TA2KigCa35mmetaG_FD_150862 | JGI IMG/M metagenome (GOLD analysis project Ga0194129, IMG submission 150862) | Freshwater microbial communities from Lake Tanganyika, Tanzania - TA2015038 Kigoma Deep Cast 35m | ecosystem: Environmental > Aquatic > Freshwater > Lake | place: Tanzania: Lake... | reverse complement strand
TGTGTTTAATCTTTCCCAATCTTGTTTAGAATTAAAATAGATTCCATCTAGTCTTAGTGCCATCTTGGCTTTTTTTTGGGTAGCCACTATAAAAGACAATTGAATGTCAGGATCAATCACGTCGGGTCCCATGATGTGATTGATCTTTTGAGATTCGATCATAAGCCTTCTACCAAAGGAATTTGGACCCGAAGAAGAATTGACGTTGACGTTATCTAGAAGAATCCTCACCCTAAAAATCCTCTTTCGCGAATCATCTCGGCTGACATCTTTTGATTGATCGATCGTTGGGAAGTAAACAAATTTTTGTCGCCGAGGTCGATGTTGTAATGGTAACCGACGACAGGAATGAAGTTCAATTTTTTTCCTTCTCGATGAGACAGGTGCATCATAGGCAAAAATATCGCCTGGTCGCATGCTATCATAATGTATTGACCGTCGTCGGCGAAAAAATTAGCCTTAGGAACTTTGCGGAGTTGCTCAGCACGGAAGGTCTTCAAGTGACTGGAAACCCATGGATGTTGATAGACGGTCTGGTTCGGCTGGAGATTCATCGGGCCGGAAATATTGCGAGGTGTATAGCTCCAGCGATGCGCAGTCCACGCGACTGCTTGAGATGGATCTTTGTAGGTTTCGTTGAGCACCCACAAAAGATCGTTCTCTAGCAACCAGTCTCCGCCGTCAAGGCGACATACTACCTCGTCGTCTTCTATCGATTCGAGAGAGACCAAAGTGTTACAAACTTCACCGTATTTTTCAGTCCTGTCGACGAGAGTAAACTTGTCTCTGTGTATCGAACCTTCGACGATTCTTTCGACAAGACCCGGACCACTGTCGGTCGATACGTCGTTAATGAGGATCGCTCGCCAGTTGTCGTAGCTTTGGGCCATCATCGAGTGAAGAGTTTTTGCGATATCTTCTTCGGCGTTGTAGTACGGAACGACAAACACGAAGCGATTTTTCATGACTTTCTTTCGACCTTGTCTATCCAGTTTTTCATGATCGCAGGACTACCGGCGTGAATCTTGATGTGGGGAGTCGGTTTGGAAAAATCTACCAGCGAATGGAAGATCCAACCACCTAGCTCCGACTTCATCTTCGCAGCAAGGTCTTTAATGTCTTGATCCGAGACCTCGGACCAGGGACGACCGAAGAACTTGTTGTTGTCGGCGGTGTCGTCTTGAACCTGGTTGAACAGTGCTGTCCAGTGTTTCGACCAGTAGTTCTTGTAGGTGTGAACCTTTCTCTCGATGTCGTACCAAGAATAGTGATGCACGCCGGGAAGGTTGTTCGATACAGTGTTTAACCAGTTTTCGTAAGCCGCTAACGCCTCTTTGTTTCCACCGAGCGCTTGGTGGCGCGCCGCGTTGACCTCGTCAGTGTAGAAAGAAACGAATGGGACAGGCTCGAAAGAGTCTGCGTATACGTAATCGCAACCGTCGGAACCTGCAGAATAAAGTCGATTCTCTTCGTCAAAACGACGTTGCTGCCTCGGAATGCCATGCGTGATGTTCTTATTGTTTCGGCTCAAACGCCACTTCCACGGATTGATATCGACTCTAACTTTTTTCGACGAGCCCCAATACTCGAGGACCGGTAAAGCGATGAGGTCGACTCCTTTTGGAAATTTTCTGACGATGTCTTTGATCTTTTCGTAGTCGTTCTCGTGAACAATTTCGTCGGAATCCATCTGCCACAGAAATTCGCTAGTACACATCGAACGAGCGTCAGCTTTCTGTACACCATCGAAGACCGCGAAGCGAGGATGAGTCCAGTCTCTTGGAACAACGTTGATCTTGACGCGGGGGTCGATCGATGCTAAAGAATTGAGGATCTCGATTGTTCCGTCGGTCGATCCTCCGTCGACGACACAGACTTCGTCGCAAAAACCCAATAGAGACTTGATGGATTCTTCAAATGGATAATTTTGCTTGATGCAATTATGAGTCGTAATATAGCCGCCAATCGTCGGCTTGTAATTCATCATATTCCTGACGCTGTTCCAAAAGAGACCAGGCGCGGCGTACAAGTATTCGCATATTTCTTCCAGGTTGTCGACCGCGAACCATTCTTCGTCTTTGTGCTGTACGCTATCGTTGAGGTGGAGCTTACAACCTAGTAATTTTGCCTCGATGACCATGCGAGGGCAAGTGTCTTTACCTTTCGGCAAATATACGAAGCCTTCAGCTGACGCAAGTTTTGCTAATGTGGTCTCGTAAGGAACGTTCCACAATACTTCGTATTCTTTACCTTCATCTTCGCACCATTTCTTTGCGTCGTCGAAACCCTTGACCCAAGATTCGCTACCCAAGACTATCCATCTCTTGCGTTCTTCGCACGACTTTTGAATGCCTTCCCTGAGAGCTCTGATCGTGCCCAGAGTATTCTTCGAAAAGACGCTGGATAGAACAATATTAGTTTTTTCCAATAAAAATGGGAACAGCTGGAGATACCAGTTTTTTTGCGACTCTGACATCCACCACAGGGAGTTAGCTCCGTGGAAGAAAGCCGATATCAATTTACCGTTGACCTGAGTATGACAATCGCAGGGAGATCCGGTAGAAGCTTTGTGTTTCTCTGGGGATCTATAGCGACAATACTTGTAGTCGTACTCTAGAATCGAATATTGCAAATTTGCTATGATACTGGGGATAAGCTGAGGATTTAGCGCGGAAAAATTACCAAAAATCCAATATTTGCCGACGCCTTGTTGCAGTAAATCCATCGTGACCTGCTGCGATTTGATTTTTTCAATCTTAAAGGGACATTCTGATATCAGCGCCTCCGATGTAAGTTCTGCGCCACCGACATAGTCTTCAACAAAAAGATCGGCTACAAATATCACCTGAGTATCAGCTGATAATTGCTTACCAAATATTTCTTCTTTAAGATTAAATGTGTCCATATTTCTTCTAAATTTGGTTCTAGATTTATTTTGTAAATTTAAATTTAGATTTCTATTTCTAAAAGAGAGAAATACTTATAAACGTCGACTATGAACAAAAAAAATAATCATCGCCAACATATTGACGAGGACGTCGAAGATCGAGACGAAAGATCGGTTCGCTTACTGCGAACTATTAACGACAAATTAGACAATAGTCCGGCGCTAAATGGTGGATTTGATAGATTACTTTTTAAGATCGATGGCATAGAGAAGAGTCAGGGTCAAATCGTAGAAAAAGTCGACAAGATTCACGAAGCCATATATCACCCTGACGATGGACTCTTTGCAAGAATCGCAGCTAACAAAGCTTCTCAAACCGAGTCTATCAACCGAGTTGAAAAGCAAGTAGACGACTTGACAGAGTGGAAAACTGAAACCAAAGCCGCCGACGAAAAAATCGAAAAAGAAGCCGATCAGGTGCAACTTAAGTTGCAACATCTCGAAATATCCGTGGCTAGCATGGAAAAATTTCAATCCATCATCATGTCTAGTTTTAAGTGGATAGGTGCAGCGATCGGCGGCGGCTTGTTAACTATTATAGCGAAAGTATTATACACCACGATCAAGATTTTACCTTGATTTGTACACATCTTCCAACGCGTAATAGTTTTTAAATGTGCGCGTATACGATTCGAGTTATATTCAAAAAAGCTACGTTAACGTTGTCTCCAGTTTCGTACAATACGCTAAGCTAAATTCGCCGGCTCGTACGATGCAAACGATGCAGAAGCTAGCGTTTGAAGACGCATGCGAACAACAAGTATATCAACTTCTCGTTTCGCACCTTTTGAAGTCAGAGGCGCTATCTCCTGGCGGATACGAAGGATTTTTGTTTTGTCTAACGAAGACCTGGGTCGAACCCAGCTGTAGTTCTTTCGATAGGGATGGACTCGACAGCCTAATAAAAACATTTTCTAAAGAAGACGAAGAACTTCTTTCAACATGCTTTGATGTTGCTGGTTTAAGAGGCAAAATAATATTGTCGCAACATCCCATCAATGGCGAAGTTGACTTAGCCGAAATCAACCAAGGCTGTTTTTTCCCGGAACTAATTCCCGCTTTCGAACTAAAGGCCACAAAGTTTCTATCACCGCGAGTAATTTGTATCGACGGTTTTATCGAAAGCGTGGCAGAAATTCACAGAGTCCTCGAGGACGCTTCGACCAACAAAGAAACGATTGTTTTGTTCGTCAGAGGTCTGGCGGACGAAGTGATTCGTACGTTAAAAGTTAACTACGACAGGGGATCTTTACAAGTCATACCTGTAATCGTCAAGTACGATTTAAACGACGTCAACACCCTGGTCGATGTAGCGGTAGCTAGTTGCAGTGACGTAGTGTCTGCTCTCAAAGGAGATTTAATTTCCAGCATCGATGTTTCAAAATACGACAGGATAGATAGCGTTGACATAACGGCAGTCGGCGTGTTGATAGAAAACAACAAGGCTTCGCTAGCAATTGATTCTCACATCAAAAAGTTGCAAGAAAAAACCTTAAAGTCGAATAATCAGTACGAAAAGGATTCAATCTCGAAGCGAATTCGAAATCTAGGCACGAACAGAGTAACGATTAGACTCCGCGGCAATGAAATCAAAAATGAACGATCTCTAAAAATCGATCGAGTACTCAGGGCCGTCAAATCGTCAATTTCGCATGGAATTTCTAGTCTAGGAGACGAAGCATATCCCTACGCCGGCTTAATTGCCGGTCAATTTTTTGCGAATAGGTTCTTTAGTCTAGTCAAAGAATTGGGCGCTGTAATCGTTTGATTATTTTTTCTTCCTCGCAATTGCCGCAGCTCCTCGTCGTTATTGACGATTCAGGGGCTTGGATTTAGAAGGTTCATCTTCAACTTAAGTCTTTTCTTCACCTTTGCCACCGGCTTTTTTAGCTTCTTCGGCTTTTTTAGCTTCGGCTTTATCAACCAATCCTTGAATTTCTTTCTTTACTTTTGTAGCGTCAACTGAAATACCGTCTACGAATCCGTCGAGTTGACCTTTGGCTATCTTTGCTTTATTGTACGCGTAGCTTTTCAAAACCTGAATCGCTGTATCGGAATATGGATGCTTGATCCCCTCTTTCCAACCCATAACATTGTCTAAAAATCTAGTTACGGTTTCTTCTTCTTTTATTCCTGCGTCCTTAGCCGCGCTCTGCACCGCGATGACTTGTTGCTTGGCTTCTGCACCCGTCAAAGGAGCTTGTTTTCCTGCGTCTTCCTTAGCCCCTGCTCCAGAAGCTCCTGCCTCTTTTGGATTGGCCACGGCAGGATCTACTTCTGCAGGAGAAGGACCACTTTGTAGTGCCCCATTAATTTCGTTCAATTGAGTAATTGAAGCCTTAAAGATGTCAGCCACCAAGTCTTCTATCTTTATACCCGGTATCGTTTTATTGAAGATTTTACCAAAAGTTCCACCTGGAACGAAAGCTTTAGTTAACGTCGTCGTGATGTTCTTTTTTACATCGTCGCCCATCTCCAGATCTTGTAAAGCAGTATCTTTCTTCTTGGGCGAATCGATGGTATCAATGTTATTTTTTAGTATAGTTGGAAGAGATTTAAACCCCGCCTCGAGCGCCTCTATTACAGTTAACCCTGCGAGAATTGGATTCTTAGCCGGAGTTTTCATAAAATAACTTCTAAGTTTTGAACCAAGTTTCGCTAACGCGCTCGGTTCAGTACCGGTAAACGAATTTATCTCTTTTAGAATCTTGCTGATTCCATTTGAAATTTTCAACAGCTTATTTTTCTTCGCGAGGTCGTTAATCTTTTGAAGTTTTTGAATGACTTCGGTAGCTTCTTGAAATTCTTTTTCATCCAACGCCTCTAACAAAAGTGCAGCGCGATAATCGATGCTATTTTCTAATATTTTTTTATCGATTATCTCAAGCTTGTTCTTTACCTCTATAAGCTTCTTTTGTTCATAGCTGTGTTTTAGGGTTTTTTGAGTCATAGCGATGTCTTTGCGTTTTACCGGCGGCTATAAATATTGTAATCTTTGGTTGGTGGTGTAAAAATGAACCAAGTCGACGAAATTTCAAAAGAAGCCCTATCGTTACTTCAGTATGCTAAAGACACTGCGATCGCAAATTTGACCATCGCGAATGGTCAAAAGAAACTCGAACCGCAACTAGACGGTGCTCAATTATTGGCCGTGATCAATCTGTTGAATCTATCATTAGCTCAAGGTTTTCAAAAGGGGCTACCTTCTTTTCAGAAGGTCGTAGTCAATCAATTGAATACCTCTCAGACTACGACGAAGGCTGAATCAAAAAAGAAGTAACATGCGCGGACAGAAACACTTAGTAAAGTGTCGGTGCGTCTTACCTCAATACAAGAATTTAAAGGAACCACCCGCACATAGATTTGTCGTTTTTTCTACCATCAAAGACGATGGTGACATCGTTGTCAAATATGCACAATGTAACAACTGTGGAATCATTCATAGGGTTACTAACATTTGCACGTCGGAGATCATGGCAGGTAAAGACCACATGAACTCTATCATAAAGATAGAAGACATTAAGGCTTCGCTAGCTCCAAACTTTGTTAACGTCCTCGAGGCTAATTCTGCCGACCTACCCACGTGGGAAGCCATTCAATTTATTGTAGAAAATAAACGATGGGGGGATTTCACCATCCTTAATTCCGAAACCGAAGGCGGAGAGGTCCATGGAAAATACATCAGAGTTTTAGGAGAAACGCTCTGCAAAATAGAATCGTTCACCAGGTCTACGGGTGTCATATGACTGAGCTTTACGGACAATCAAATGGCGAAAAACTAGCCGAAGAGAATTTGCTAGCTAGAAAAATAGTGAAAGAAATATCAGAATTTGGTATCACAGAGAGACAAAGGTGCTTGATCATGTATTACCTTAGTCTCGAGCTAGAAGACATAGAAAAGGCGCAGGTCATTTCTTCTTTTTTAAAAGAATGCATGCCTGATCTTACTATTGTTGGCATATATGATGGAGGCAAGTAATGGGACGTTCGATCAATCAAAATTCAAAAAGCAAATCTAACGGTATAGAAGACGTCTATTATGTCGCAAATTCATCAGCGATGGACGACAGGCTAGTAGTCCTTCACGGCGAGGTTAACGAACACTCGATATCAAATGTAATAGTCCAGCTGCTTCATCTGGCGAATCAAAATCATAAACCCATCCATCTTGTCATTTCGACCTACGGCGGTTCTGTCGACGAGATGTTTTCTTTGTATGACACTATTAAGTTCTTACCTTGTCCTGTCCATACTATCGCGCTTGGCAAGGTCATGTCAGCTGGCGTTCTCTTGTTGGCTTCTGGTATCAAAGGTAAGAGGATGATAGGTCGTTCGGCTCGTATCATGATCCACCCTATCTCTGGTGGCGTACTCGGCAACGTGTTCGAAGCGATGAACGAAATGAAGGAATTCGAAAGGTTGCAGAGTTTGATGGTGACGGCGCTGACTAACGAAACCAAGTTGAAAAAAGAAGAAGTCAATAAGTTGATGAAGGCCGGCCACGATTTCTTCTTGACACCAGAACAAGCAATTGAGATGGGAATTGTTGACAAGATTATTGGCGACAAAAATTAATTTGCAAATTGTACACGGAATGATGTATTCATTAATGGATGCCAAAGTATTCATACGATCGCTACTTCCCTTTTCCTCAAATCAGAAAAGAACAGAGTCAGGCGATTGAGTTTGCGCTCGACTCTTATGAGTCGGGCAAAAAATATGTCATACTAGAACTAGGTACTGGTGTAGGAAAGTCAGCGACTGGCCTGACCATCTCGCGCTATATGGAGGCCCACGCCGAACCAATCTTAAAAGAAGACAACGAAGTCTTGACAGGCGCCTATGTGGTGACGACACAGAAGATTCTACAAGCCCAATATCTCAACGACTTTGGTCCGGCGTCCGGCAAGAACCTTGTAAGATCGATTAAGTCATCGACGAACTATCGTTGCTCTTTCTACGAAGATCAAACCTGCGCAGAGTCAAAACGTATCTTGTCAAAGCTAACAAAACAATTGGCGGGTACAGAATTCCAAAAGCACTGCAAGGCTCTCTGCCAATACTCGATCGAAAAACAACAATTCATTGATTCCCCCGTCTCGGTCACAAATTTCCCATATATCCTGGCTGAATCAGCGTACGCTGGTAAACTAGAACCTAGAGCCCTATTGGTCATCGACGAAGCTCACAACACAGAAACCGAGCTCGGCAAGTTTATTGAAGTGACTTTTTCTGAAAAGTTTGCTCGCGATATCTTAAAGTGCAAACCACCCCGCAACGAATCGCAGGCGGCCATCCATGAATGGATCAAGACGACTTATAAGCGAGCTCTGACGAAACACATATCTTCTCTAGAAAAGTCGTTAATGAAGCTAAGCAACGATATCGAGGGTTATGGAGTCCACTCAAAGCAATATGAGTTACTCGAGAAACACGCCTCGAAGATAGAGACGTTCGTGGAGGTCTATAAACCAGAGAACTGGGTAATGAACGTAGCATTGCCACTTCCTGACAACAAGAAGGCCGGTAAAAAATACGAATTTAAACCTATCGATGTTTCACCATACGCATTTTCTTCATTTTTTAGATTGGGTGGCAGGGTCTTGATGATGTCGGCAACGATCGTCGACAAGCAAGTATTTTGCGATTCGTTAGGGTTAAAAGATTCGGAAGTCGCATACCTCTCGATTCAATCTCCATTCCCCGTAGACAATAGGCCCATTCATTATTTGCCTGCCGGAAGTTTGTCGAAAAGCTCGATCGACAAAACTCTACCAATCGTAGTCGAAACAATCAAATTATTGCTAGAAAAGCACGCCACTGACAAAGGCATTATTCATTGTACCAACTACAAAATCGCAAAGTTCATTAAAGAAAATATCGACTCTTCAAGATTGATGTTGCACGATTCTACGAATCGAGACGAGGTGCTAAAAGTTCACATCAATAGTGAGGATCCAACGGTACTATTGAGTCCATCAATGATGGAGGGTGTAGATCTTAAAGACGACCTAAGTAGGTTTCAGGTGGTTTGTAAGGTGCCATTTCCTTACTTGGGAGACCTGGTAGTAAAGAAGAGGATGGAGAGGAACGAAAAATGGTATCCATATATGACCGCGAAGTCTATCATCCAGGCGTTGGGTAGGTCAATTAGAAATGAAACTGACCACGCAATTTCTTACATTTTAGACTCCGATTGGGATAGGTTCTATGGCAGAAATAGGCACCTATTTCCTGACGAGTTTACTAAGATGATTAGGTAAAAATTGACAAAATATTTACTATTTCTATCAAAAGCATATATTTCAATCACATCTTAGGAGATGAATAAATGGAAAACAACCTTGTACTACAGAAGTGGGATGAACTGAAGACGCTAGTTGAATCGCTTGAGCAAGATGTCGCCAAGAACGCAAAGGGCACGATCGCAGCAGGTGTCAGAGCGCGTAAGGGCCTTCGTCAGCTCCAGGCTAAGTCTAAGGAGCTCGTCAAGCTAACGATCGAGCTCGAAAAATCCAAGGAGTGAAGTATGCCACGCCATCACAACAAAGCCATCTTGGCCGCTATAACCGAACAAGGTTTAGATCCGACAAAGGCTTACGTAACTGGTAAAAATGGTCTGACACTATCCACCAGCGAATTAAAGAAGCGACGTTCGCCTGTGGCTATACCTGTTTCGCCTCTATCCCAAATCGAAGAAAAAGAGACAGCAGCTTTAAAGGAAGTCGTTCCTCCGAAAGAAAAGGAAGAAGAAAAGGAAGTCGTTCCTCCGAAAGAAAAGGAAGAAGAGCCTGTTAAAGCTGTCGTCGACATGCCACAAGAACAAAGCGATTTAACTTCGAACGAAACTGTCGAAGTGACAGAAGAAGAAAAGACGCCTGTCAAAGACTCTAAGTTTAAAAAGAAAGCAAAAGCGAAGGTCGATCAAACTGCAGATCAATCTTGAATTAAGCTTTTAACTTTTTGGTAGATATTCTTTTCAATTTGGCAGATCCTCATTCGCGTCAGATTATAGATCTTACCGATCTCCTGAAGCGTTTTAGGACCTGCCTTTGAAGCAATTACGACACAATTTTTACCTTCGTCGTAAGAGATCCAATTTTTACAAGACTTCTTCTGACAAGCTACGTTGTAGCTTTCATGTAAGTTAAAACAGGATCTCTCGTCTATCAGCTTCAACTTTCTTTTTTTCGTACTGTGCTTCATCTAACGCAAACACTATAAAATTAAGGTGTATTTGTTTAAATTGTGTTATAATTGTTAGTACCGATATGAAAAAAACCTACGTCCTCGATACGAACGTACTGCTGAGCGACCCCAACTCTATCTTTTCATTCGAGGATAACGATCTGATTATTCCGATGGCTGTTTTGGAAGAGCTAGACCATCACAAAAGCCGACTGGACGAAATAGGCAGAAATGCCAGGCAGACATCTAAGACTCTCGACGAACTGAGACTGAAGGGTAGCCTCGTCGAAGGTGTCTCGTTACAAAACGGTGCAACGCTGAGGATAGTGTCTATCAATCCTACTGTGTTAACCAATCTACCGCCAGAACTTGAGTCATCCAAGGTCGACAACGTGATCATCTCTTTCATGTTGCAACTAAAGCAGGAACAAGATAGCTCATTTAGGGAAGATGGTTCTTCTTCGCCGGCTGTCCTAGTGACTAAGGACATCAACGTCAGAATAAAGTGTGATTCCCTCGGTGTCAAGTGCGAAGACTACCTAAAGATGAGAGTGACAGCCGACGCAGAACATTTCTATCGCGGCGTCGGTGTGGTCGAAATTGCCGAATCAAGAGTTGATAAGTTTTATAGCGAAAATGAGCTACTTTTGATGCCAGAGGAAGTCAAAGACGCTCCGCTCTATCCTAATCAAATCGTTGTCATCAAGAACACAGGCCCAGATGGTAAAACCACCAAGTCTGCTCTGTCAAAATGTGTTTCGCCCGACGGACCGCTGGTTCCAATTAGCAAAATTGAGCAAGCCTTCGGACTGAAGCCTAGGAATAAAGAGCAATCATTTTCGTTGGACCTTCTCTTCGACAGCAACGTCAAGTTACTAACTTTGACCGGTCCATCCGGTACCGGCAAAACCTTATTGGCGATCGCTGCAGCGCTCGAACAGCTCAAAGGAATCGGTAGCACGGATACCGCTAAGTACGAAAAGCTGATTGTCACGCGTCCCGTTCAGCCTGTTGGCAAAGACATTGGTTTCCTTCCAGGCACTCTTGAGGAGAAGATGGAACCTTGGATCTCACCGATCCGAGATAACGTTAACTTCTTGATGAATAGTAAAAAAGGTAATCGGAAGCGAGCCTCCGCGGACCCTACAAAGGCTCGTCTTGGAGACGAATACTATCTTGCGCTAATGCAAGAGAAAGGTCTCATCGAGATCGAGGCAATTACATTCATCCGTGGTCGATCCATTCCTAACGCCTATATCATCATCGACGAAGCTCAAAATCTCTCGATGCACGAGTTAAAGACAATTATCACTCGTGTTGGAGATGGAACCAAACTCGTGTTGACAGGTGACATCGAACAGATCGACAACGTCCACGTCGATGCTTTCACCAATGGATTGACCTACGCCGTCGAAAGGTTCAAGGAGCATTCGATCGCAGGCCACGTCAACCTAATTAAGGGTGAGCGGTCCGAGCTGGCTACGCTGGCTTCAAAGATACTCTAGAATTATTTGGGTGACATTCTAATAAATAAGCATATTTGATATGTGGAAATATGAGCGGAATATTAGACAATAAATCTAGAGTCATTGATGCGATCCTGACGTATGAAGGGCGTCGTCAGATGGCCGATGGCAAGTTCATTGTCAAGTACGCTACGTTTTCCGACGCGTTCGTTTACTATCAACAAGACCTCGCCGAGGGGCACGTTGATCCTAGCAATAAGATCTACATAGAAGCTTTCAATGCTCCTCACGATCAAATCATATTTGAAGCAGACGACTCCGGCGCGTTAGTGCCTTTTAGACAACACAACTCCATCGAGATGTCGATGGTCGCTAATAACACTAGTGGTAGCGCATCTTGGAAGGTATTTTCGCAAGGCAAACTAAAAGAGATCACCAAAACGTATGGATATTCGACATCCCTGACTAGTAGCATCAACGAATCCGCGATTAGGAATACTGCTTTCGCTTCTCAGATAGAAGGCATATTGACGTCTTCTTTTGATAACTTCAAGAAGCTAAGAATAATAGGTTCTCAAGATAGGGTTTTCGAAGATCAAGACTTCGCACTCAATACTAACGAAATTTCGTTCGAAATAGTTTCTAATAAGGAAACTGTTCAAATGCAAGACCCCACGAACGTCAATACGATCGACGCAGTGTTCAACGATGAAAAATTGAGGAACGTCGACAACTTCAAATACCTGCCGCCAATCAAAAAAGTAAAAAACAACAATTCGGTCGACAAGATGAACATCCAGGCTCTTGAAACCGAGGGTTACATGTTGGGATTTTATCCACCATGGGGCCCGACAGAAAAGCTTACTTACTCCGATATCAAAAAAGAGTTGAGCGCGTACGAAGGAGCGGCGAAGACGATCTATTTCGATCCGACGTCTCGAGACAACGAAATCGTATCGCAGTTTTTCGAAATAACACAAGACACAGTTTCTAAATTAGACGTAATAGACTATGGACGAGTAAGTAACAACACAAACAACCCTCGAGCTGCTACACATCATATTTTTTTCGTAGGCAAAGTCCTCGTCGACGACGCAGGTTCTACAAACTTCGTTCATCTTTTTACTCTAGTATTTGAAATAGACGAGGAGAACAATGCTTCAATATATTAAGTCTAATAAGCAGTTGACGCCTCTTCGGGTCACCGACTATTTCGCCACTCTCATTTCTGAGTCTGGTGAAGGATACAAGTTTAATTTTGCTTATAACATCTTGAAAAAAGACATTGAAGCGGGAGCAAGATCGTTAAAGATAACGATCTATCCAAAAAATTACGACTACAGTAGTCCTAAGATAAGCGGTAAAATCGCTTACGCAAAAAGCCTAAGTTCATTCATTGACGCTAAAAAACTAAAAGAAACTTTGGTTTTGAGCAACACTGTTAACCTAATGATTTTTTTAACTAACAGCATCGGATCGATCGATAATACGCCACAACAAGTAAACACAAGAACCTTGTCGCCAATATCTCCCGCGACGATAGAATTCTATCGAAACCAAGGTTCCAATTCAACCAGCGATACGACTTTACTGAGAGAAAACATGCTTGGGTTGATCGTCGATCATCGTTTGGATCCATCCAACGCAATTCTCAAGCAGGTAGAGAAATCGAGTACAAACTATACGATGATAAGTTCGTTACAAAATTATTACCTCAACGAGGCTTTACAAGACCTAAACTCTAACGAAACCTATTACGAAGTAACGACCAAAGATACAAAAAGACAGAACGATGAAAGGCTATATTTAAATTCCAACTTCGTAATTCCTGCTCAGTTCGTCAACGACGAGTTAGAAGTCAACTTTGAAATTTATGGTCCAGGACAAAGCGTTTCCAACTATACAAAAATAACAAAAACGATAGTGGTTTCTAATTTCCTAGAAATCATTAATAGAGTCAAACAAAAGCCTGTAATAGGGGCAGTCGGCAACTCCTTTGAGTCATTAGAGGTTGTTCAAATAGACCCCAATGCCAAGAGCCTAACCGTTCAGAAGAAGACGATACTTAAATCGGGAGAAGTATCGTATTATTCTCCATTGAATTCGTTCGTCGACGTGAAGCAAAATGATATCCAAAATGTCAAAGATGTAAATTCGCAATCTGAAATTCAGATCTACAGGTGCGTATCTTACAAGCAAGACATTTCAAAACTATCGAGCTATAATAACGCCATCGCGGGGACGACTTTTGTTATAGACCCCACTGTTCTATTACTGAGTAACGACCAAAGCCAAAAAGCAGTAAAAATAGAAGTAATGCAGGCTCCTCGAATTGCAGGCTCTGTAAAAATACAAAAGCGACGTCTGGTTTCTCCTTCCAAGTTTGAAAGCGAATACGTCGACGTCGTCGGATTTTCGAGTTTGTCTAACGAGTCCTACGCTACATGGGATTACAACGTTAAAGATGGAGAAATTTACGAATACAAGTTAACCTACGACGGTAGAGATAAAGCCATCGAGTTTGATTCAATTTCAAAGACTCATAAGTTTTTGAACATTAAAAACAAAAATATCTCGGTTTCGATGACGAACCTGTCCCCTGTCTTCGTTAACAACAAACTCGAAATTTCTTTTAATATTAGTACTCAAAATGTAGACAAAGAAGCGAATGTAATAAAGACGGCCTTGGATAACGAAAAGTTATTCGAACAATTTAAAGCAGAATTTGAAGAATCTCTCAAGGACAGATTACAAGAAATCATTTTTTACAAACTTGTTAGAGTCGATCTAAACAAGTCCCCTGGCGTCGAAGAACAGTTCTTGAACGTAATACCCAGTTCAAACGCGACGAATTTTACCGACAATGTCCAGTCTCAGTTAGCGTCGAACGTCGCCGAACTAAATCCATTCCACAATTATCGTTATCAACTATACGCGTATTACAAAAGTCCATTGTCTATCTTGAGAGACTATACAAAAACTCAAAAAGTAAGAATGGGAGATGGCAGAGAAAAAACCGTATACTGGAAACCATACAAGTGGATTCAACCTGACGTCATCAATAAAAGTACTTTTATCGCACAAGATGTAGATGGTAATTTGCTAAAACCATCTTTA
>Ga0194129_10006246_pt1 | contig 14720 bp, 15 predicted proteins | sample TA2KigCa35mmetaG_FD_150862 | JGI IMG/M metagenome (GOLD analysis project Ga0194129, IMG submission 150862) | Freshwater microbial communities from Lake Tanganyika, Tanzania - TA2015038 Kigoma Deep Cast 35m | ecosystem: Environmental > Aquatic > Freshwater > Lake | place: Tanzania: Lake... | reverse complement strand
AAATGGTGTTTGCTATCTTAAATAAAAAGTAAACTACTAAAAAAAATATTTTTTTTGTATGCACAATACATAGCGAAGAAAAAAAAAGAAAAATAACGTTTATATAATTCCAACATGAAAAAAAAAAGACACTACATATTTTCAATTCATTGTTTTTTCTATCAATTGAAAATATAAATACAAATATGCAAATAAATAACACCAATCAATATTTTACAATTATATATGAAAACGAAGTTGCGTGGATGGCTTGACCGCTTTTTGATAAATGTGATAACGTTTTATCATTTTATATAAAGACAACGGAGTTTCTTGATTCAATAAATTAAGAATGTTTTTCGAAAAAACACTGTTCTGTTTTTTGTCTTGTAAATACCACTGATGAGCCTTTTTGACAACTTCGTATTCTTCTTTCGGTAACGTGATGTACTGATTTTTGATATATCGAGCGATGTAATATTGATGTAAACAACGGGATAGTTGACGAATCGATTCTTCGTAATCATCAAAGACATCGCTATATTTGGGATATAGTCGATAAAATTGAGCAAGTTGCGTTTCATCACGACGGAGCTCCAGAAATCGAAATCGTAAATTGGGATTATTATCTCTTAATTCATATAACCTACAATATTCAGAGTTAAATAGTTTCAATTGTTTATGGGTATGCTGTTCCCATGCTAAAATTCCTTGGTATTCATATGGATCCATCTGTTCGACTCGTTCCAGTAATGAAGTCACTGTCCAACAACCATCCATAGTAGTAATCTGTTCCTGTTTCTCCATATGAGAAAGAAACGGTATCGTGTCGTCGTAGAAAAACTCGCTGACTGGTTTACATAAAGGGACAGAACCAATGTATAATAATTGGGATATCGATTTTGCAGGGTGACATACGATTCGATTCTCCGAGTTCGAACGCAACAAAAAATAATAGATGGTTTCTGGGTGGAGTATGGAATAAAACCATGTCATTAGAACATGATCATCATTGATATCCCCCGTAGCCGTACTCATCATTTGTGTATCGGAAGATAATGCTAAACGACGCACCTCTTTGACAAATAATTCTCCAAAGGTCTCCCGACAAGACCAACGACTTTGAAATGCATCCAGTTTTCGATGAGTTGATAAATACCATTGATTTTGATAATGAAAGCAACGCAGTAATGTCCCCTCGACCGATTTATAAAATCGCCAATTTTCAATCGGTGTCAACAGTTCCTCCAATACGTCCGACTCCTTGATAGTAAAAGTATCCATAAATCCGAACGATGGAACAATTTCACAATCTTCTTTATTACATATGATACCTCGCATTCGCTTATGAGACTCTGGACTATCTTTTGTACATTGTTGAAAACATCTTACTTCCAAGTATTCATTTGAATCAATCACTTCCATTTCTTTTCGTTACGATGGACAATAATAATTATATCTTCTTTAATTTTAAAATTAATTATTTGTTCTCTTTAAATCATTTTTTTAAGAAACTAATGTAATGGAAAAAGTACCGAATAAGGTTGGAAGTTGTAGTTTGGCAGTTCCTTGTTCATACGTATCATTTTGAAATAGGATATCCATGATACCACCGTTGTTAAAGGTTGCATTTACAAATACGTCAGCGTCTACCAAGTAAGCGGAGCCGAATACATATACAGGAGGTTCTATTTCTGTCTGTACGAATTGATAAGAAACTTGATAAAAATTAGGAGTGGCTTGTTGAGATGGACATAAAAAAGATAATAAAAGGATCGGAGTCGGAACGGCTTCCTGATAAATACCATAGACTTTATGTAACAATAAGAACGGAGGTATATATGGACAACACTCCTCCTCATCTAAGAACACTTCTTCTTCCGCCGATTGAGTTTGACTAGTCATCTTCTCTATTAAATACTCATATAAAAAAAAATTGATTTAAGCGATTTATGTATAAAATCAATAAATCAAGTCCAGTATTATTGATTTAGTAAGAAAGAAATATGGGAATACCTTCTTTTTTTAGAACTATTATACAAAACGATTCCAATGTATTGATAGGCGCGTCTTTGTTCCGATCACCGATTCGTTATTTCTATATCGATTTCAATTCCATCATTTATCATTGTTTGGCAACGTGTCGTCGTGAGACGTCCAACGTAACGTCATCCACGCAATTAATCCAAACGGTTCTCGAAACGTTGAGATACATGATTAACGACGTGGTAAAGCCGACACAATACGCCTATATCTCCATCGACGGTATTGCACCTCGTGCCAAAATGGTTCAACAGCGTTCACGACGATATAAATCATGTCAATGGGATGAGATTGTTCGAAAAAAAGAACAAGAGTTGAATTCGGAGAATGTTCGCAACAAGGACGAGTTTTCGACGTCTCATATCAGTCCTGGAACGGAATTCATGATGACATTACAACGCTCCATTTTGACATCTATGAAACAGGGTCAGTTTCATACAACGGTCTATTTAAATGACAGTAATTCTTTCGGCGAAGGAGAACATAAATTTCTACATTTAATTCGTCAACAAGCGACAGATGATGAGAATCTTCATGATAACAATATCGTTATTTATTCTCCAGATGGCGACATGATTTCATTGTCTTTACTGACTCATCGACCGCATATTTATATTATGCGGATTCCCGATCCACAATCTCCAATCGAGTCACGGTTTCTCCCGCAAGAAAAATATCTTTACACGGATTGCGATCGTATTCGACGTTTGTTTTATCAGCAATTGACCAAATTGTCCTTTTTTCCAGACACTGTTCAAGAATTATCGGTATTAAATGATTATAACTTTTTGTTATTTATGGTGGGAAATGATTTTGTACCGTCCTTGCCCTTTTTAAAAATTCGAGCGGGAGGTCTTGAATTACTAATTCGAATATATCACCAACTGCGTCCACAGTTTGAACATTATCTGATTGAATGCACGCCTGATCCCGTGATTCATATGGATTTTTTCAAGGCTCTTCTCTATCAATTATCTCAACACGAATCCAGTGAAATGAAACGAGAGTACCATCAAATCGTGCATGACGTATCTCATCCTCGACATCGTCATCGTTTGGAACGTGAAAAACAAATGACCGAATTGGACATTTTTACGAGTCGTTATCAACATTTATCGTTTTTTCACCCCGATCATCCCGAGTACACGACGAGCATCCCTTTGTTAAAACGCATCCGTTATGATGAACAGGAAATGATATGGAAACGACAATACTATCAATATTTCACATCCTCCTCTTTGGATGGAACAGAACCAAAAGAACCGATGGTACATCATTATTTCGAATCTCTTGTGTTCACACTACGTTATTACTGGACAGGATGTCCTTCTTATTCATGGTACTATCCGCATCGTGTATCTCCTTTACCCTCCGATATGCATTCGTTTTTAGAACGACACCCTTCGTTTGATCTAAATCACATTTCATTCAAAACGAACGATACAGAATATACTCCTTTGACCCAGCTATTACTCATTCTGCCTCCACAAATGTCTCATTTACTTCCTCCTATTCTTCGACCTTTTTTTACAGAACATGCAGAATTATACCCAACAACCTTTGAAGTCGATAAACTCGCAGGTATCAAATACATTTACTGCGAAGCCATTCTCCCAGAAATCGATGATTCCATCTTTTTTGATTATATACGTTCAAAACAATCATCTTTTACCAAAGAAGAACAAGAACGTAATCAAGTTCGGAATGTCGTCTATTGTGTTCGACGACGTTCTGATTCGGGTTCTCATTCTCATCCTTCGTTACATCACTAATATGATCGTTGATATTCCTTAAATATAGCTTTGGATAGTGTCACGATAGTTGTAAAAACCATATAGAATGGTTATTGACAAGACTAATAGACAAACATAGAAACCTACAATCACATAATTACGAATCAAGATACCATATGTTAACCATAATATTATACTCACGGTAATGATCATATATTTAGTAAAAGAAACATCGTTAACTGATTTATTATGATATATTTTATAGACTTGTGGACAGTAAGCGATGACACCTAATAAACCCGCTATTGTACCTATGATGACATAAGATTTCATATTTTATTTTTTTTATTGTATCATCAAAAAAAAATAAAATTAAACATGACATAAATAAATACATGACATGAATAAAATCCTTTGGTTTTATTCTATCTTATTCTTACTCATACAGTAATGACTAACTTACAGAATAAGAATTGTCCTATTTGCACTGAACAATATAATCACTCGAACCGAATGATTGTACCTTGTGTATCCTGTGCTTTCTCATGCTGTTCGCATTGTATTCGTATTTATTTAAAGATGGACTCGACTCTTTATCCACAGTGTATGAATTGTCATGTCGAATGGAGTACCGAGTTTTTATCTACCTATTTTCCAAAATCTTTTTTATGGAAGGAGTACGCTTCTAAATTAAAGACGTGGTTGTATCAAAAAGAAATATCCTTTGTTGCTGACACTCAACAGGATTGGATCGATCATCAGAAGCAATTAGAAATACAATCACGAATCAAAGCCATTACGAATCGAATCAAATTATATAAACGTATGATTCAAGAACTATCGGAACAGATTCTCCGCTTATCCGACGAATCAGAACGGATCAAAGAAACACGTGCATTGTCTAGTGGCGTTTATCACAACAATGGTATCGTCGCAACATGTCTTCGTCCTCATTGTCTCGGATACTTCATTCGACACAACGAGACGAGCCTCATATGTCCTCTTTGTAGGATCAACGCATGTCCTATCTGTATGTGTGAAATCGATCTGTCTATGCCACCTCATCAATGCGAATCTTCGACTCTCAAAAGTATACAAATCATTCGAAACGATTGCAAACCATGTCCGAAATGTCATGTCCTAATTTATAAGGAAGAGGGTTGCGATCAAATGTGGTGTACATTATGTCATGTTCTCTTCAGCTGGAAAACAGGACAACCTTTACGACAGATTTCTTGGATTCATAATCCACATTATTTAGAATATGTTCGTTCTGGTCGTTCAGATACTCGTGACGTACCTTTATTACCTCCCTATGGACTTATCGCCATGTTAGTCCAATCCTATCCGAAACGTGATCCTATTTATTATGTCTACGCGCAGACAGTACAGTTGAGGGATATTACATTAACACAACTAGGACGTTCTATGTTTCAACATAATTATCAGACCTTTTTGCGAGAACGTATTGAATACATGTCCAAACGAATAAGTGAACAACAATATCGGGAATTCTTGTTCCGTAAAAATAAAGCTAAGGACAAATGTAACGAGTTAAGCTATTGGATTCGTTCTTTTATTCAACACATTTCGGATACATTCCATATCATTGCAGAGAAAAATCAACCAATCGTAAATGATCATTATTATGAATCGTTTCACAAGATAATTATGACGCATTATGATACCACCGAAAAAATATTACGAAAATATGATTCAAGTGTAACGAACCCTTTCCGTGACTTATACTATGAATTTATGAATCATCTGTGAATGTCCGAACGTACTGTTTTGTTGTGTTCATTGTTTTTCTAATGAGTAGTTCTGTTTATGTTTTCCCTTCATAAAACGTGAAAAATGATTTTTTTTTTTATAAAATTTATAATAAATAAGAATATGGCATTGAAACGTTTAATGAAAGAATATGAAGAAATACAAAAGGAACCTATAGAACACTGTACAGCAGAACCTATCCATGTCGATAATTGGATGGAATGGAAAGCCTTTATAAAAGGTCCGTCGGAGACTCCTTATCATCATGGAAAATACGAGCTACTCTTTTTATTTCCGTCTGAATACCCCTTCAAACCACCACGAGTATCCTTTATCACTAAAATTTACCATCCAAATATTAATTCCAATGGTAGTATATGTCTTGACATTTTAAAAGATGCGTGGAGTCCAGCACTGACCGTGTCCAAAATATTATTATCCATCAGTTCATTATTGGCCGAACCGAATCCAGAGGACCCCTTAGTTCCAGATATTGCGCGTACTTATAAAGAGAATTATGAACAATATGTGCGAATTGCAACCGAATATAATCGAAAATATGCATCTTCGTCATCATCCTATTAAAAAAAAAACGGTTCAGAAATTACAAAAAAAAATAGCATTGAGAATTACAAAATTGATTTATTCCATAAAAATAAATCCATTCATCGCAGTCTTCTAATCGCAATTTTCGACCACAGGTCAAGCAACGATAATCAAGATAATGTTTCAAACAATAATTAATGATAAAGGTGACATTCTTTTTTTTCATAGGAAAGAAAAATGACGACTACAAAAAAATGGTTTTGATTTTTCTTATCTTTCTTTTTATGTCATAAAAAGAAAGAACGACCTCATTTTTTATAAACTAAATCACTGTTACAACTTATAGAAACACTCATTCGGAATTCATATGGAAAACTAGCATCATCATCATATAGAGGACAAAAGACCATTATCGTTCATTGACCATGTGGATGTTTTATATAAAAAGCCGTTCTTTCATGAGGTCGTTCTCCGTCGATCTCGTCATTAGGTAATGTATATGGATACAATCCTGTTTTTTGACAAGTGTATGGAAAGCCGATTTGATCTTGTGTCGTATAAGTTAGTGTCTGTAAATACCATAGATCTAAAAAAGACCGAACTTCAGGATCGTTGTGTAAAAAGGCGACGAAACAAGTAATCCAAACCCCGAAATGCGGTGTATGAGACGATAGTTGTTTACATACAGATTCATCATATCCATCTTTTTGATAACATTCATATTGATAATCAACGTCTTGGTACGGTTGAGATTGATTATTCCAATAAGTACTTGTATATCTATAGAAACGAGATGCCTCTACCTCTCGATATAAACATCCTTCTCGATGTTCATGATGCCAACCAATCATTTTTCGTCCGTCATTGATCCCAATATTATTCATGATCCATTCACTTGTTCTCGGATTCGTGATTTCAATCGTTCCATCTACCCATACAATGACTTCATATTGCTTCAATCGAGGAATGTTGGTAAACGCTTGTTTATAATATTTGGCAATATTAAAGGTATGTCGATTATTATGTAACGAATTGGTTTGTGTCGTATCCATTTTATCGAGAGGACTAGGATGCGTATCATGATATGGAGTACGATCCATGATCCAAGAGGAATGAGAAGTCAAGTCTTGATCGGTAAAACAAATAAAATCAGTTGGAATGGTTTGAGTTGCGTAGGGTTTACATGAACTCTCATAATTTCCATAAATAGCGGTTATAAAACAAATAGAAACAACCATTTTATTTACACATAAAATACTATATTATTTAAATAAAAATAATATAGGTCGAACTTCGAATGTGTACGGATATCCAATAGAAAACAAAAAAAAAAGACCGTCGACTACTTTACTTCAGACTATTTTGAAAAGATATATCCTTTCAAAGAAACTAGATAAGATATTGTCGATCATTAAATGTCAATTTTATTTTAACAGGCATCGATCGTTTCTTCTTTTTAAGTGCATCCAGTAAATATCGCACAGATTGTTCTGTCGTAATGGGATTGTTCGAAACATCAAGTGTTCGTAATTGATAGAAGGATGATATGCATTGACTTAATTTCAAACAGTCTCGGTCATTCATACCAGTATTTTTAAGTTCTAAGGATAGTAAAGAATGAAAACGTGATAAACAATCAAATAAGGAAGGTGACAGCACATCATCGTCTTCACCAACATCATCATGATTAGAGAATAAAGACGGATTGTTTGATAAGCATAGTTTCAGTATCTTCGAACGACTGGAATCTCCTCGTTCTGTATCTATCATTGTCTCTGAGAGATTTCGGATGGAAATATGATCAAGCTTATTATCGGACAGGTCTAGTATACGAAGGGACGACAAATCGTAGATAGAATCTGTCTGTTCGTTATGTACTAATAAATTGATATCGGAAGAATCCAGACGATTTTTTCGTAGATACAATTCACGTAATTCTGGTAACGATGGTAGATTATATTCGCTCAACATTTGCATTGGAGACCCATGTAATCGACAGTTATTTAAACATAATGTTTTTAAATGTAATAAACCAGATAGTGCTTCCATTAGATTCGAAATCAGATCTTCTTCAACGCCTTTGTAATATTTTCCAACCGTTCCGAAACAGGTATTCTCTAAATCTAACTTTTCTAATCGTGGGAACAATGTATGCAATAATTGCGTCAAATGTACTATGGAATTAGGAGCTTGTCTCATATCAAAATGAATTTCAAGGGTATGACAGTGTTTGTATTGATGCCTAGACAGATGACGAACCATTCTGGATAACGTAGATGGTTCGTTTATTCGAATATGAGTGATTGGTTTTTTATGTTCCGTATAGGTAGTCCTATTTAACATTTTTACGGGGATGCTCTCGATTGGTCCAAGAAAAGAATCGATAATAGAAGCCGTTGGTAAATCATAGGTATCAAAAGTAGATTGTAAATCTCGTGAAGATGGGTAATGGTATCGTTTTGTTATCCTACGTTCATCATCGTACTCGTCGTCTTCTCGTCTCCGTTTCGGTAATATATTCATTTTATTTTATATCATTATATATTTTTTTTTATTTTCGGATATCTATACAACGAACAAAAAAATGATTCCACACGCACTTATCATTGAAAAAAAATGGTCTACAACACATAAAAGAACTATCCATCAACCATACTAACCATACTTTATTTATCTTGTTTGTGACAGAACAAAGAAAGAAAAGCATACTCATGTCCCTGTTACGATTTCTTGAAGAACGCGCTTCCATGCTGAAAACGTTGTATCAGAACGTTCCGTTTGATGATACCTATAAGTCGTCATCTCCTGAAATTAGTATGGAACGAATGATCAAGGAACGAGATTGGAAAGCATTTCAGATACTTATTGAACATTTTAAAGATTATCGCACTCCGTGCTTCCAATATAATCTGTTCGAACATTATCTTCAAATGCGTACGCTTTTACCAGAACTTCCAGAAGAAGTGTATCGACAATTCTCATGGATTTATCCGTCTAACTGACAAGATTGACATAGAGGAATCGGATACATTTGGTGCATCGGTCTTCCTGTAATACTTTGAGTACATAAACACTGATTGTTCGGAGTGATTCGACGACGAGTATCTTTTAACGAACCAATCAGTGATATCGTAGAAAAGTCTTCTTTACTAGGAGAAGTCGTTGGATAAGCGTGTTGCATCTTATGATACAATGTCTTTAACATAATTCTATTTGGTTTTAATAATCCTTTATTTAAACATTTAAAAATAATATTTAAATGTTAAAAAAAAAAAGATGATGAAATGGATGTCTGTTGCGTATCAACTATTTTTGCTTAAAGGATCGTTTGTTCCTAACCGAGTTTACCAACCATGTTTAAACTATTGTAAGGAACAGTGGAATCATACTATTTCCATCCAAGAGGCACATTTATGGAAACGTAATCATTATTCACAGGATACGATTTTAATAGGACACTCTTTCGGAGGTTATTTAGCCTTATTAGACTACTTTGCCAATCCTGATACAGTACGTGGTATCGTGTTAGTGAATAGTCATTTCAATAGTCGACATAAACAGTGTTATCCCGCAATGGATCAATCGACGATTCCGATTCCTGTTCTGACGATTCTGGGTGGACGAGATGATAAATTACCTATTGATATTTCCTTTGACGATTTTCAAGAAACCATGGATCGTTGTCTGGAACATAAATTCTATTGGTTTAATTTAACAATGAATCATGAAGATTATTTCAACGACTTTACAATTAACAGTCATAATCAAATAGTATTACAACGTTTTATTGAAAATGTTCGTCGAGATAATTTCACCGAAATACGACACCAGTGTCAAGAAAACACAAAACCATTTCGTTGGAAATTATTACCAACGTTCCGTTCTTTTATCGTGTTTTCGAATACATTGAATTGGATAGATGCTTGTGCACAAACAGCGATTCATCCGTCCCTTTGGAGTTTCATCCATATGTGTATGTTTTTAAATTTTAAACCATGGTCGGAAAACGCTCTCTTTGTCACCCATGACTCTATTTATATGAAAACATGTCCTACATTATCGGAAGACACCGTAGTGAACATGTACCAGACTATGATTCAAAAGAATCTTCCGTCCACCTTATCTCTCCATGGAATGATTCGTCCGTTCGGTTGGTTTTATCCTTACAGTATGTCCAAGTGGTTGTTTCAAACACCTTCATGTATACCTTCAAACGACGAGAATGAAGGTGGTGTGCAGTATGAAATATATCGAATAGACTTTCCATTAGAAATCACTTATTATAAATTTCCCAATCCAAATCGTATTCTTTTTCAGCATCGTTATGACCCTCTATGAATTGTAAGAGAGGATTCTTAAGTATTTTTTTTCTAACAACAGAAAAAAAAAAATAAAGCATATATCGTTCCATTAACATTTACATTTACACGAGGAAAACGATACACTAAATAGTCGTATTCATGTCTCGTTGTCGAAATGTATTGTACCTACATATTTACTATACTTTTTATAAGTTCCTTATTTAATTTTTTTTATAAATTACGAATTTTATTTTGTTATCTTATATATCTGGAATCGTAAACATCATAACATCTTTTTTTTTGAAGCAACTATATAAAAAACGTCTTATACATCTTATACTGAATTTATCATTCGCGCGCGCGATAATATATTGTATGTGCGAATCTTCATGCGACGATGTTGATAATGATTGAACTTGATTAAATTGTCCTTGTTGTTGTTGTTGTCCTTGTTGTTGTTGTTGTCCTTGTTGTTGTTGTCCTTGTCGTTGTCCTTGTCGTTGTCCTTGTACCTTTTCTTGTACTTCTCGTAGTTCTGTTTGTAATTTTTTGATCACATGATCAAGATCGACCGCAGTATTCTTTATTCCAAAGAATACTGTTTGGTTTGGTGTTAGGAGTTCAACTGTTTCTACTCGCAATTGATTACAAGATTCCAATCGATAGATAGAAGACACCCTTCCTATATCATAAACCTCATTCGTAAAGATACAATACAATTCTTTCGATACGTATATACAGATAGTATAATAGGGCGAGTCTGTGAAAACACCAAAGACGATATATAATGTATCGGTTTCTAAATTTATGAATGGATTGACTATACTTTCCCTATTGGATTCAAGTATTGAAAGTAGATTCCGAGACTCTGATTGTTTTTTTTGTACACTTTTAATCAAGGAACAAAGTGTCGGTGAACGTGCTCTCGCTTTTTTGTAAAGCTTTCGTAGAACATTGTCCGTGCACATTGATAACATGACATCGAGGAAAATAGACTCATCCATACTGAGTGAGTATTCGAATAAGTAATCTAACACCGTTTGCTCTTCTGTGCCATCTTGTAAGCTCATATTCGATAAAGTTAGTAATCTTTTTACCAAACTATGTTCATTATATTTTAACCCATGATTTAAAGTTTCTGTTAGTTCACCCTTATTCAAAACACATAATGATGAAATATTATACGCATTGTAATGTAAACGCGTGTCTTCGTCTTCATCAGAAGAATACTGTGTAATATCAAAAGACATTTGCTTCCTCTCGGAAAAGTCGCGTATAAAGTCGCATATAGGATATTTATCATGTAACAGACAATCTCTAAATACATCTCCTAGTGTTTTTTTCAATGATTCAATATCCCTTTCGTCTTGTAGGTATCTGTCGAATAAAATCTGAAAGACACCGATATCAGAGGCAGTCATCAGAGGACAATATATAGATACATCTGACTTACTAACGTCTATTTCACGGTCGAATGTTACACTACCGTCTTCTATAATATTATCTGTGAATGTCTTAAATAAAGCATTAAAATCATCGTCATCATAAAATGTAGTAAAACATTTTACATGATAAGTTTCGTCATCACTTGGGTGTGATTGAATTTTTAACTCCAAACCACATAGTGTAGGTAATTTTTCAAGTTTACTTAATAATAATTCAACGATATTAGCACGATTATACATAATAGCATTACATAAAGGAGTGTATAATCTGTATGTGTATAATGTTACATTATCTTTTATCACCTTATCAGTAACAATTGTACACACATAATTTGGATTACGGATATAATTTATTAATCTAACAACGACATCTAAATACCCTAACTCACATGCTAAACCAAAACACGTGTCTTTATAAAATGATCTATGATTTACGAAAAAATCAACACCCCCATTTAATTCATCCGCTATTCGGACTACAAAATTAGATTTATTATATAAACACGCATATAGTAACATATCTCTAACATGTTCTTCATTTAACAATTTTGTTGCCAATAAACTCTCAAAATTATCAATATCATCTATTAACATGAAATGTACCGCTAAATCGTGTAAAAAAATAGGAGGAAGATCACTTATTCGAAAGAAGTTATGTAGTTGGTCTGTCAATTTATGAGAGACGTATGATCTGAAATATCTTTCGTTATATAATATTTGGTCAGTGTCATCATATGAATCCAATAATAATTGTCTGAAACGGTTATATTCAGTATCATCTTCTATATGAAGTGCTACATAGCACAAGGCTGGAAAACCATGTTTATCCTGTGCAAGAACATCTGCACCCAACTCAATCAATAACTCGAACATCTCAAAATTACCTTTTTCACACATTAACATTAAGACTGTCTTATTGTAATCGGTTATATACCCATTGATATCGACCCCGTAATCACGTACAAAAGTCTCGACTATTTCTCTGCGATCCAAGAGACAGGCTGTTTCGAATGATTTCATAGAGGGGACATCTAACATGTCATCGCATAACTTTTTACATTTTTTAATATCAGACTTTAAGACGAATGAAGTTAACATTTGTTGTTTCATGATTTTTGTAGTATCTTCGAATTCTCGTAGAGTTCGTTTAACAATGGTTGGATTTACAACTTCTTCCATTTTTTTATCATAATGAAAAAAAAATAATTTAACCAAATGTATCCAATACTTCCAAAAAATTTTATTAAATTAATAAATTTTTAGTGATTGCTTAAATGATTTATTTAATTCAGACTAATATTTTTATTTTTGTAAAAATAAAAATATAAAATAAATTTTGTAATTCCAGTATAAAACTGACACTGAGTTTATAAGACTGGAAATCCGAGAGCACCCCCCGAGATTCTGATGATATTGTTGTTCACAGCAGTTACAATAAACTGATAAGTCTGAGCTCGTAAGAAGACAGGTACATTTCCTACCGAAGATCCAGTGAGAGCTTCGAAGGTCAAGTTTTTAGGCTCCGCAGCGACACGAGATTCGACGGACGCAGTGGGGATGATAGAAACGTTGGTCAATTTTCCGTAGTTAGTTGACCCTAGTGGATCCAAGCAGATGAAATCAAGGGAGTAAGAGTACATGTGATAACCAGGGACGACAGGGATCACAGGTGCGGCGAACCAAGGTTCTACCAGAGAGTAGTAGTCAGAACCCATCTGGGCAAGACGCTGAGTGTTCTCGTAAATGAGAGAGGTCTCCGCAATGGGATCAGAACCAGCGAAGTGCTGATCGATGAGAAGCACATCATCCGTATCCGATTTTCCAATGACCTGAGTTTCACGAGAAGTGTAGTTAGACCAATAAGAAGGCACCGTGGTGTTACGCACCGCAAAGAAGAGAACTTTGATGGCGTGAGAGAATCGGATATCATAGGACTGATTAGGGTTCTGGAAAGGGTTGAAGGATTGGATGGGCGCGGTTTGGACCTGTTCAATGAGAATATCTCGAGGAGCACAAGCCATTCTCTTACGTTCATCATTGGAAACGATAGCATAGTTAGCCCACACTTGTACCGATGAGAGTTCAGGAAGAGTTGTACCAAAGTCAGCCAAGACGGGCGCACGAGATATAACGATCGTTTCGTTAGTGTCCAGGAAAGTAATGTAATCCCAAGCGACCAGAAGTTCATAGTAATTACGGATGGAGAACTGGATTCTCATGTCATTGTAAGGGAGAGCGGCGGTAGGGAGAGCCACACCCGAATCACGAGAAAAGAAGAAAGGAAGAGGTAAGTTAAGAACTTTCTGAGGAAGAGCTTTGCGAGGAGTGATGAGGTCATCGGTCATACCAATCATGTTAAGATATCCAATCTGTTTTCCAGCGGGAGTGGTAAAAGCAGCCCAGAAATCAAGTTGGTAGTTATCGAAACGAGCCGCTACCAGATCGTTAAAGGTAATAGCTGCTTCACGAATCAGATTGTGCATCAGATTAGGAGTCCATGAGACGTAAGTGTCGATGGTTACTGGAATAGACGGGGATGGTAGCTACAGGAGGGAGTACCAGACGCATCCAAGTGTAGAGAAGGTAGTCACCAGCACGAGAAATGCTGACGGACCATTCTTGACTGAATCCAGGAGTACCAGAAGCACGAGATAGAACAACGGGTACCTGGGTGAACCAAGTCGATTTACGGGTTTGACGGACGAAATAGGCAGTCGAATCCATACCACCATACATGTATTTTTCTAATTCATCATAGGTGGCTAAATCGATAAAGCCAGAGGTCATGTTCGATGTAACGATTGACATTTTTAATTTTGTTTATTAGATACAAGAAAAAAAAAAATCTTCAAAATTTTTTTTTTTTTTATTTAAACCATTCATATATTTTTTTTTTAATT
>Ga0194129_10006243_pt1 | contig 14724 bp, 12 predicted proteins | sample TA2KigCa35mmetaG_FD_150862 | JGI IMG/M metagenome (GOLD analysis project Ga0194129, IMG submission 150862) | Freshwater microbial communities from Lake Tanganyika, Tanzania - TA2015038 Kigoma Deep Cast 35m | ecosystem: Environmental > Aquatic > Freshwater > Lake | place: Tanzania: Lake... | reverse complement strand
TTTCGAAATTAGTGTTTTATTTCATAAACTTCCACGATCAATAACGAACTTCAGTGAAGAGATTTATTAGCCCTTTCACGGCGAAAACACGGGTTCGAGTCCCGTAGGGCGCGCCAATGATTTCAAAGACTTAGTCCTTTTCGCGAAGAAAACATCAAATATTCGTCAAATAAGACCATTGGGGAAAACGGCACATCTCACAGGTCGTTCTCGTATGAGTATGGCTCAAGATAAAGTATAAGTAGCGGAACCATGTATCACGGACTGGTCGAAGTATTTTATGCCCTTACTCGATGAATACCATGTCGGCGATCCGTTCATAACCGTAGCAGCGGCGTCGAAGTTTATCGCGGCACACGCCCCGCCCGGGACCGACCGGGCCAAAGCCTACAACTCAAATTATTCGAAAATCGGTTACGCTCAGGCGAAAGGGTATTTGCCAAATAGTCGTGGGATGGACTCACATAAGTTCTTCGCATGGGCCGTTACCCAAGAGTGCTGGCAATATCTGAAAAATATAAAAGGGTTATCATTCTCGGCAAATGTAACCGTAACCGGTCTACAGGCAATTGCTGAAGTAGGGGACGGAACATCGGCGGTCCCTTTACCAGACGACCCTCTAGAATTGAAGGAACTTGCGCTCAGTTTGACCCAGCGGAAAGAACAAGCCGATCGTCAGAGGGCAAAAGATCTTGAAGAACTAAATCGATACAGGGAAGCCGCAAAGAACCGTTCAGCAGTTTGCGCCGAAAACGGCCGGATGGGCGGGGCTCAAAAAAATCGAGGTAGCCCCAAATTATAATCGCTGGAAGCTTGGCTTAGACCCATTCTAACCGGTCTATGTGCTGGCCATCGTCAACGAACCCCGAGGGGACAGGACAATGGCTATGAAAATTCTGAGACTTCCTGATGTACTTCAACGCTGCGGCTTGAGCCGTAGTTCGCTCTACGCTCAAATGGCAGAGGGCCAATTTCCTCAGTCTGTGAAGATCTCAACGAGATCTGTCGGCTGGGTTGAGAGTGATCTCGACGATTGGATCCAAGATCGAATCAGCCGAGCAAGCCCGTCTAATCATAACAATACAGTGGCGAAGGGAGACTCAAAATGAGCCGTCCCCGAAAAAATAGGTCGATGAGCCAACCTGACTACGGTCAGCCAATCTTCCGGGTGACCTCCTTTCAGAACAAGTTTCATTCTGAGGCGACAAACGTACTAAACTATACAGTAGAGAAGGCTGGGCTTGTCTTTACTCTACATCTAGAGGGTGAAAAGGACGGCGGCGCAATCGCACCAGCGACCTTTTTAGGGAGTAGAAAAAAGACGGAGATTAAAACCCGAACGGGTATAATTCTCGACGTCGAGCAGCAAGATGGTGATGCGAGTTTAGGCCCGAAACCGCCGTCAATGTCTGAGATGCGTACAAGGCTTGAGGAATTGGGCATTCAAGCGATCGGTTATACGACTTATTCCCATTGCCCGGGGGAGACGCGCTTTCGGATCGTTCTTCCATTGTCGAAAGTTGTACAGTTCCCAGACCCAAATAAAACAATAGGCGAGTATAATCGAAAATACGTAATCGATAAGCTTATTGTTGAAAAGGTTGCTCGGGATCTCGGTCTCTCAGACTGCATCGACCTGAGTAAATTGGGCGCTGAAGCGATCTTCTACACTCCAAGAGTGTCAAAAGAAAATATGCAGTTCGCTGAAACCTTCCAAACTGCGGGCAATCTGGTCGACTATGATACTTATGTTCCCGAGGCGACTGAAGAATATGATATCATCGAAGCCGAAAGAAACAAAAAAACGTCGAAGTCTGTTGATGCTGTTTTCAAACGCAACTTTGAAGAGGAGCCCAACTCAGTCTTTGATGCTTTGCGAGCTAAACTCGGTACGTTGAGCGACGTCCTTTCAAAATATGGCTATCGCTATGATCAAAGGTCAGATCGATTTTATCCCCAAGATGGCGATCCTGAGACGGCGGGTATCCTAATAAATCGGCGTGAAGATGGGGTCGAAAGACTCTATTGTTTTCATGCAAATGATCTTCTTAGCGCGGAAAAACAATTGTTTGGTCGAAAAGACCATGACGTCATTGATGTGGAGATTGGGAAGAGATGGGGAGCAGAAGCCTCATATAAGGATGGGCTAAAGACTTTATTGAAAGAGCATGGCCTCTCAGATGGCGATTACTCAAGTGACGGGGACAAAACTACGGTTGGCTCCTCTAATGACAATTTTAAAGAGCCTATAGATATTTTTTCTTCTACCTCAACCGTTCTATTCCCCATGGAAGCCCTAAACGACGAAGAGAGGGTCTATGTAACAAATGTAAGCACTAGCCTCGGTGTGGACACTGGGGCGGTTGCGATTGCAATGCTCGCAAATACATCCGCAGCTGTCGATGCAAGAACCCGAGTCATGTTTCGGGAAAACAGTAATTTTTCAGGCAGCAAAAATTTTTGGTTTGCACTGGTCGGCCTCCCTGCGACAAAAAAATCGCCCATTCTTGCCAAAACAAGGGGGCCTCTTCAAAAAATTCAAAATGAAGAGAACCTAAAGTATAAGAAGGCGATGGATCGTTATAAAGCCAAATCAATGCAAGAAAAGAAGACTGAGGATCCCCCTACTTGTAAGCTTTTTATGGCTCAAGACTCAACGATTGAGGCTCTTGCGCAGCATCTATCGAAGCAAGAGAGCGGGACGACGATCCATGTAGACGAACTTGAGACAATGTTTAATTCGATGGATCGATACAAAAAGAGTAGCAGCGATAAAGCTTATTATTTGACGGGCTATGAGGGTGGACCGGCAAATATACTTCGCGTTTCAAGCGGAATGACTGCTGTCCCAAATTTTTCATTCGGGGTTATTGGAGGCATTCAACCCGACGTCATCGTGAAACACCGTGGCGTGAATGATGGGCTTCTTCAGCGGTTTATCTACGTGAATCTTGAGCCCGGGCGATTGAGCCAAGACATTGATACGCGCAGAACTGATGAGATATTCGAAAAAAATATTCGGACGATAGCGGCTCGCGGCCCTTTGTTGTTGACCCTATCTAACGAGTCAAAGGCAATTATCTCGGAAATCGAGGAAGCGGGCCTGATGCTCGCTGAAGGTGGCGGACAATCCGGTTCTGATTTTGCTGGTTGGTCTATGAAGTCGCTGTCGCATTTTAGTCGGATATTGATCGCCCTTCATGCTTTGCGTAGTCCGTCAGCGGATATCCCCCATCATACAGTTGCTGCGGCACGAACAATTTTCTTTAATTATGTCGTTCCGCACGCCATGCAGTTCTTTAGTGCCGAAAATAGCACTTTGTTCCGCCGTGAGCAGGCAGCTGCCGATTACATCATATCAAAGCAGCTCGAACGGTTGGTGGCCAGTGATCTGACGGCGAATGTGCGGGAGTTTCGTAATGATCCCCATAATCGGACAGCCCTTGAAATTGTAACGCCTGTTGCTGAGAACCTCTGTAACTATGGGTGGCTCCTCCCGGAAGCCTCCGCCGCAAAACCTAAGAGCTGGATAGTCAATCCGCGCGTTCATGAAATCTACAAGGATCGTGCGGAGAAGGAGCGCCTTCGCAGGGAGTTTTGTCACAACCAGATACGCTCTTTAGGCCGAGCGGGGGGTATTTCCTGACATTCCTGATTGCGTGTGCGTAAGATAGTAAGTGTTTTTATTTCTTTCTCTATTCGTGCGCGCAATCAGGAATGTCAGGAATTTTGGTTTGTCCGCGTTTAGATCTTGTAGTCTGGTGGAAGTGTCCCATCGGCAACCATTAACGCGACTCTCTCCCGTAACGCAGCCCATATCTCACGATTGGATTGAGCCCTCTCACGATCAGCAGCAATTTGCGCATTAGTCCTACGACCATGCTTCAAATGAGCTTCAGAGACTCGCTGACGGCCCTCGATCGTTTTGGGGCCGGTAGACCTACCCCCATGAAGTTGACACCTCGTACGGCCTTTTAAAGCCGGTTTAAGGCAGGGTGTACCTCGACGCGTTTTTGCCCCGCATCTTTGCCCCGGCCAATCAGGCCCGAACCGAGTTCCGAGGCCCAAGGTCCACTGTCCATCGAAATTGGCAGAACTTGTATTCGCTTTTGCACCGTTCATATGGTCTTCCGTAAAGTCGATTTTTTGAGTGCCCTCAAAGGGCGGCTACCAATATTCTAAGTATAGAACATTTTCGTTCTTTTTAACAGATAAAATGAGGTTTAGTTACGGTTGGCCGTTGTCAGTTGACCAATGTCAGAGGACGGAGCATCGCTAGCCTTGGTCCGTTGTTCTTTGCCATTTGAAATTTTGCCCTCAGCTGAACTTCGAGCTGTCTCAACTAAGCGATAATCTCCTCGGGCTTGTATCTCTTCTTGTCCATTATCCGCCCTAAATCAGCTTATGTCTTAGTCCCCTTAAAGTTGGGCCATTATTGTGGTGCCAATGGGAGGGGTTGGAGATGGCTTGGCTGAGACTACTCAGAAGAATGATGATGATCAACGTCTATACCTCGTTATGAAATCATTGCATCAGGACCTCGTCCACTAGAAGAGCATGACGCATTAACATGCGGCGATGGTGCAGTATTTGTCGCAATTTGATGATGGATCAGTCTGAAGTTATGAGATATGGTAACCAAACTCAGCTGCAGATGCGGTCAGCCACTCCCAAAAACTTTCAGAAAAACTACGGGAGACCGATAGAGTAAATTCATCGTCAGCAGTTCTGGTCAAATGAATGCCGACATGGGCCATAGTTGTCATAGCAGATTGACCGATCGCAAATTGGTTCGCATGCAGATCAACCGGCGTGCCCTTTGCAAGTACAGCGCGGCATTTGGGGCCGCTGATTCTCAAGGTGACGCGACCATTACTTTGGTCAATCACAGAGGCAGTTTCAGCAAGTTGCTGTTTAAGCGTCGTCGCAAGCTTTTTGTCCGGTCCCTGCACATACCATTGGTCAATACCCGCATCCATCACAGTAACATCTTGTAAGTTGGACAGTGCACGTTGAACGGACTTTGACTTGCCCTTGCGCGCGATGACAGTGACAAGGCCCATGGGATGCAAGACTTGTAGTCTCACACCCGGCGCTAAAGTAGATGCGCCGTAGCGGCCAGACTTGGCCAAGGCCTTGAGCGGCAAAACACGGTCAGACATGCAGCCTCTCATTCTTGGTATCAAAGTGCATGGGATCACAAATCTCGGCAAACATATGAATGTTGCGCAAGCCATCAAAAACTTTCACCACTTGGCCATAACGCGCGCGGCCATTCGAAAGCAGGGCAAGGCCGAGCCACATGTTCAGCATCGGCGACCAGGCAACGGAAGTGATATAGCCTTGGTCATTCGTCATGGACGGGGCGTCGCCCCGCTTCAAAAGATGTGAGCCAGAGTGCAACTTGTCTTTGACGTCCACAGGACGGATGCCCACGACGCATTGCCGATTGGCATCGTGTAGACCTTCACGCGTTGCCATCATGCGGCCGATGTAGTCTTTCTTGGTAGACATCATTTTGCCGAGGCCGAGATCACCAGCCGTTGTGGTGCCGTTCAACTCAGCGCCAGCAACATGGCCTTTTTCAATGCGCATGATCGAAAGCGCTTCCAAACCATAGGGTGTGATACCGAATTCAGCACCCGCATGCATCAGCGCACGTGCGACTGTGTTACCATTGTCAGCTGGCACGGCCAGTTCATAGGCATGTTCGCCAGAGAAGGAAATGCGGAAAAGGCGTGCTTCAATGCCATCCAGAATGGTGATTTCCCTTGCAGCCAGGTAAGGCGTATTCATATCATCAAGTGCGGCACCATCTATAATCTTGTTGAGCGTGGCCCGCGCCTTGGGTCCAGCAATAGCCAATTGGGCCCATTGTTCGGTCACAGAAGCATAGGTCACATCTATGTCCGGCCACAGGGCCTGATGACAGAATTCAATATGCGACATAATCTTTGCTGCATTGGCTGTTGTAGTGGTCATAAGGAAATGATTTTCAGCCAAACGCGACGTTGTGCCGTCATCCATCACGATGCCGTCTTCACGTAGCATTAAACCATAACGCGCCTTGCCAACAGCAAGGGTGGAGAAGGTGTTGCAATAAAGCTTGTCAAGAAATGCACCTGCATCTTCGCCTTGAATGTCAATTTTACCTAGCGTCGTTACATCACACAGGCCAACGCTGTTGCGCGTTGCTAAAACTTCGCGTGTCGCAGCGGCGAGCCAATCTTCGCCTTCCCTAGGGAACCAGGATGAGCGCATCCACAAGCCAGTTTCGACAAAGACTGCACCCTGTTCTTCTGCCCATTCATGCAAGGGTGTTTTGCGCACGGGTTGGAAATGGTGGCCTCTTGAATGACCTGCAAAGGCGCCAAAAGAAACGGGGGTGTAGAAAGGGCGGAATGTTGTAGTGCCAACCTCCGCCATGGATTTGCCTGTGGCTTCAGCCAACAAAGCAATGGCGTTTACATTGCCCAACTTGCCTTGGTCAGTGGCCATGCCTGTGGTGGTGTATCGCTTGGCAAGTTCCACATCTTCGTAACCCTCACGGGCAGCGAGCGGCAAATCTTTTGCGGTCGAGTCATTTTGATAGTCAACAAAGGCTTTGCCCATTGACTCTTTCACATGCCAGAATGGTGTAATTACAAAAGTTTCATCATGGCAGCTTGGTATATTTGGCGCTTTGCCTTTAAGTGTTCCTGCAACAGCACCTTCGCGAAGCGCTTCAGACAAAAGCATGGAACCATTGGCAGCGCCGACTGATACAAACGCCTCACCCACATTGGGCGGCACGAAAGCGGTGATTTTTTCGCTCCACTGGGGCTTTGCTCCGCGATGGCACATCAAATTCACAATCGGTGACCAGCCACCCGACATGGCAACCGCATCGCAAGCAACGTGCGAATGGTCATCAAGCTCGATACCTGTGACGCGCTTGCCGCCTGTGACATTCACAATCTTGCGCTCACTTACGTCAAGCACTTTGCCCACGGTTCGTTTTGCGTAAGCGTTGTTCGTAAAGACCACAGGATTTTCGCCTGCAGCAACACCAAAGCGATTTGCATAGTGGCGCATGGCAGAAGCTGTCATCACGCCCGGCACATCATTGCCGCCAAACACCAAGGGGCGTTCCTCGGCACCGGCTGCAAGCACAGCCTTCTTGGCGAAGATGCGCCAATAGCGTTGGCGTGGTTCATGGACTGGGGGAACAGCCACATGGTCATTCACGCGTTCGACAGCACCGAAGACGTTGCCATCATACCAGCCAAAGACAGTCGTGCGCGGCATGAGGGTAACATTGGGCATGACAGCCAGTTCTGCAATCACTCTTTGCGCCCAATCCAATCCACCCTTGCCGTCAATTTCTTCACGTTCAAACAGCAACGATCCACCAAGAGTAAATTGCTCGTCGGCCATAATCACGCGGGCGCCGCCACGTGCGCCAGCAAGTGCCGCCATCAACCCGGCTGGGCCAGATCCGATGACCAGAAGATCACAATGGGCATAGGCCTTTTCATAATTATCAGGGTCCGCTTCCTTGCTTGCCGTGCCAAGACCAGCTACCTTGCGGATGATCGGCTCATAGACCTTTTCCCAAAAGCTCTTCGGCCACATGAAAGTCTTGTAGTAGAAACCCGCTACGAAGAATGCGGCGCCAAGCGAATTGGTGGCACCCACATCGAAATTCAAAGAGGGCCAACGGTTTTGGCTATTCGCCTCCAAGCCTTCATACAGCTCCACCATTGTAGCGCGCGTATTGGCTTCCTTGCGGCCGCCTGAACGAAGTTCCACAAGGGCGTTCGGTTCAGCCGCACCGGCCGTAATAACACCACGGGGGCGATGATACTTGAATGAGCGGCCCATCAGGTGGATACCATTGGCGATCAAGGCAGAGGCAAGTGTGTCACCCTTGAAGCCGTAATATTTTTTGCCGTCGAAAGTGAAGCTGATCGGCTGGTTACGATCAATCAGCCCGCCATTTGGAAGCCGAAAGCCGCTCATGATTGCTTTTTCTTGTAATCGCGCGCGGGAACGCAGGCTTTAATCTCGTGAGTTTCTGTGTTGCGCGTAACAACCATCCAGCTGCGGCAACCGCCGGAGTGGTGCACATATTCGTCGAACAATCCGCGTGGATTGTCGCGCAGGTACACATAGTCGAACCATTGATCCATCGTTGCGGGATCATTGCTTTGTGGACGTTGAGGTTTGGCATCGCCAAGGAAGGTGAATTCCTCAACGGGGCGAATTCCGCAATGGGGGCAAGGGATCAGCATCAGTGCAAATTAGGCGTCGCGCCCTGTCCTTTTTCGTCGAGCATGTAGCCACGCCTGAAGCGGTCGAGGCGATAGGCTGTTGCGGTGTGTTGAGGTTCATCTTTTGCAATCAGATGCGCGAAGCAGAAACCGGAAGCGGGCGTGGCCTTGAAGCCACCATAGCACCAGCCAGCATTCAAATATATTCCTTGCACGGATGTTTTATCTATAATGGGTGAACCATCCATGGACATATCCATTACACCGCCCCAGGAGCGCAGCAATCGAATGCGCGACAATGCGGGGATCATTGCAACGCCAGCTTCCACCACATGTTCAACCATCGGCAAGTTGCCGCGCCGCGCATAGGAATTGTAGCCATCCAGGTCACCGCCGAAAACCAGGCCGCCCTTGTCAGATTGCGAGACGTAGAAATGTCCGGCACCAAAGGTCACAACGCCATCGATGAAAGGCTTCAATCCTTCTGATACAAAGGCTTGTAATACGTGGCTTTCGATTGGCAATTTAATGCCTGCCATGGCAGCCACTTCAGATGAATGGCCTGCTGCCGCAAGACCGAGCTTTTTGCAGACGATGAAGCCGCGCGATGTCTCGACGCCGACAACGCGGCCTTGTTCGGTTCTGATGCTTTTGACTTCGCAGTTCTGGATGATGTCGACGCCGCGCATATCGCTGCCACGAGCATAACCCCAGGCCACGGCGTCATGACGCACTGTGCCGCCCCGCCGTTGCAACAGACCGCCTCTGATGGGGAAGCGCGCATTGTCATAGTCAAAGTGCGGATACATTTCTCTGACAGCATCACGATCAAGCAGTTCCGCATCCACACCATCAATGCGCATGGCATTGCCGCGCCTTGCAAAAGCGTCACGCTGAGGATCGGTATGGTAAAGGTTCAACACGCCGCGCTGAGAAACCATGGCGTTGAAATTAAAATCCTGTTCCAAACCTTCCCATAGCTTCATTGACAATTCGTAGAAGGGGTTGTTGCCAGGCAGCATATAGTTGGAACGAATGATGGTTGTGTTGCGACCGATATTTCCAGAACCAAGCCAACCCTTTTCCAACACCGCAATGTTCTTGAGCTCAAATTCCTTCGCTAGATAGTAGGCCGTCGCCAAGCCATGTCCACCGCCGCCTACAATGATGATATCATATGCAGGCTTTGGATCAGGATTACGCCACGCGGGCTGCCAGTTCTTATGACCTGACAGTGCATTCGTGAAGATGGAAAAGGCGGAGTATTTCAACTAGCAATCCAGTGTTGTGTCGCGCTCCCACTGGGTGAGATGGCGGCAATATTGATTCCATTCGGCGTTCTTGAGTTTGAGATAACCATCAATGCATTCCGCACCCAATGCGTCACGAAGCAGCGCGTTCTTTTCGAGATTGCGCAGCGCATCCAGCAAGTTTGATGGCAGCTTCCTGATGTCTGTGAGCGTAACACCTTCAGCATACATGTTTACATCAAGACGCTTGCCCGGTTTACGCTTGTTTTCAATTCCGTCCATGCCTGCGGCCAGAATGCCAGCCAGCATCAGGTAGGGATTTGCGGCTGGATCAGGCAGACGGAATTCAATTCGGCCACCATCTGGAATGCGCACCATGTGTGTGCGATTGTTGCCACCGTATGTTATGGAGTTCGGCGACCAGGTTGCACCTGACGTGGTGCGTGGTGCACTGATACGCTTATAGGAGTTCACCGTTGGATTCGTAATGGCTATAAGTGCATCTGCGTGATGCATCAGACCTGCGATGAATTGATAGCCTATTTCCGAGAGGCCTTTTTCGTCTTTCTCATCTTCGAACAGATTCTTCTTGCGGGCATTGTCCCACACGGAAAGATGGGCATGATTGCCGTTGCCAGAAAGATTGATGAAAGGCTTCGGCATGAAGGTGGCACGAAATCCGTGCTTTTCAGCAATCGACTTTACCATGAACTTGAAGAAGGCGAGTTGGTCAGCCGTGGTCAAGCAATCGGAGAAATCCCAATTGATTTCAAACTGGCCATTCGCGTCCTCATGATCGTTCTGGTATGGACCCCAACCCAATTCAGTCATGATTAAGCAGATTTCGCCAATCACATCGACGCGGCGCATGATGGCGGTTTGGTCGTAGCAAGGCTTTTCTTGAGTATCACGGGCATCAGAAGGCGCCGTACCATCTGGGGTAACCAGATGAAACTCTGGCTCGCAACCCGCCATCAGCGTCATGTTGTTTTTGGCATGCTTGGCAATAAGGTTTTTCAATACAAGGCGAGGCGCTTGTGCGAGCGGCTTTCCCTCCATCCAGGGGTCACCGGCCATCCAGGCGATTTCGGGTTTCCATGGCAGCTGGATGAGTGAATCGGGGTCAGGCATTACAAGCACATCAGGATGAGCTGGCGTTTGATCCAACCACGTCGCAAAGCCCGCAAAGCCAGCGCCTGACTTTTGAACTTTGTTCACAGCTTCAGCCGGAACCAGTTTCGCGCGTTGGACGCCAAACAGGTCTGTGTAGTTGAAGAGGAAGTATTTTATGCCCTTCTTCTTGGCGTCCGTTGCCAAATCAATTGCCATGTTCGTTTCCTTCGACTTTTTTTATTTTTAGTAATTTCCGTTTTGACCGGGAATCCAGTTTGTACCTGCCAATGGCACGCCTGCCATTGCGGCAGCTTCAATGGTCAATGCGCAGAGGTCTTCTGGTTCAAGATTGTGCACGTGGCTCTTGCCATTGGCACGTGCAATGGTCTGCGCTTCCAGCGTGAGCACCTTAAGATAATTGTAGAGACGCTTGCCAGCCTTCACCGGGTCAAGCCGTTTCATCAGCTCAGGATCTTGTGTTGTAATGCCAGCGGGGTCACGGCCTTCGTGCCAATCATCATAGGCACCGGCGGTCGTGCCGAGCTTTCGGTACTCTGCTTCGTAGTGAGGATCGTTGTCGCCAAGTGCTACAATGGCAGCGGTACCTATGGCCACAGCATCAACACCCAGTGCGAGAGCTTTCGCAACGTCAGCGCCGTTGCGAATGCCGCCTGATACTATCAGCTGTACTTTGCGATGCATATTGAGCTCTTGCAGAGCTCGCACAGCAGGACGAATGCAAGCCAGCGTCGGCATACCAACATGTTCAATAAACACCTCTTGTGTGGCAGCCGTGCCGCCTTGCATGCCGTCAACGACAACCACGTCAGCGCCCGCCTTCACGGCGAGAGCGGTGTCATAGTAAGGGCGCGCCCCACCAACCTTTACATAGATAGGCTTTTCCCAATCGGTGATTTCGCGCAGTTCCTGAATCTTGATTTCAAGATCGTCTGGACCAGTCCAATCGGGATGGCGGCAGGCCGAACGCTGATCGATGCCCTTCGGCAAGCAACGCATTGCAGCAACGCGATCTGAAATTTTCTGGCCAAGTAGCATGCCACCGCCACCAGGCTTAGCCCCTTGACCGACAACGACTTCAATAGCGTCAGCCTTGCGAAGATCGTCAGGGTTCATGCCGTAGCGTGAGGGCAGATATTGATAAACCAGATGCTTAGACTGGCCGCGCTCTTCTTGCGTCATGCCACCGTCACCTGTTGTGGTTGAAGTGCCTGCCGCAGATGCGCCACGGCCCAATGCTTCCTTGGCATTGGCGGAAAGCGAGCCGAAGCTCATGCCTGCGATCGTGATGGGGATTTTCAGATGGATTGGCTTCTTGGCAAATCGCGATCCCAACACAACATCAGTGCCACATTTTTCGCGATAACCTTCCAAAGGATAGCGCGAGATTGATGCACCAAGAAACAGGAGATCGTCGAAATGCGGCAGTTTTCGCTTGGCGCCAGCGCCACGAATGTCATAGATGCCTGTCGTCGCAGCGCGACGAATTTCCGATAGCGTGTAATCGTCAAAAGTTGCTGACTTGCGCGGCAGGGTGCGAGGAATGTTCTGATCCATTAATATAAGTCCGCATGATCAACGTTGAAGGTGTAGAGTTTGCGAGCCGAGCCGTAGCGGCGGAACTGCGATGGCTTTTCCTTGCGCTTAGCGCGCTCAAGTAGCTTGGCCAAATCCTCAAGGTGTTCGACGCGCATTTCTTTCTCGATGCAGTCTGCGCCGAGATTCTCTACTTTGCCCTTCACGTAGAGACTTGCTTCATAGATCGAGTCACCCAGCGCCTCACCTGCATTGCCGCAGACAACCAAGTTGCCTCGCTGCGCCATGAAGGCTGACATGTGGCCGACAGAACCGCCGACAACAATATCAATACCCTTCATCGAAATGCCGCAACGTGAAGAGGCATCGCCCTCTACCACAAGAAGGCCACCATTGCCCGTGGCGCCGGCAGATTCGGATGTATTACCTTTGACCCATACAACGCCCGACATCATGTTTTCAGCCGTTCCAACACCAGCATGGCCTTCGATGGTGATCTCGGCTTCCTTGTTCATGCCGCCACAGTAAAAGCCAACATGGCCTTTGATGTCGATCTGCAAAGCGCCTGCCAATCCGACTGCTATTGAATGCTGCCCCATGGGGTTTATGACAATCCAGTGCTTTTTGTTGGTGTTTGCGGCGAGGCTGTGAAGCTTCTCGTTGATGCCGCGTACACCAATCTTTTTCAGATCCAAATGATTGAGGCTCATGTTTAAGCGGCCTTCTTCTTTCCTTCGCCCCCCCAGCTGTAAACAACGCTGGGCGCGGGTTCCCAAATTTTTGCTTTGTCGGCGCCGGGCAAATGTGCGATGGCGCGATATTCCGTGGCCATGGCCACCCAATCATCCGTTTCGGCGATCACGGCATGTTTGCAAGCGATGGGGTCACGCACAACGGCGAAACCATCTTCCGTTCCGACGAGGAATGTGAAAAAGCCATCAAGATCCGTAACTGAGTCTGTGAGCGCCTGCTTCAGCGACACACCACAGCGCAGCTTGTGCGTCATGTAAGCCGCAGCGACTTCCGTGTCGTTCTGCGTCTGGAATTCAATACCTTCCTTCTTCAGATATTCGCGCAAGCGATTGTGGTTCGACAACGAACCATTGTGCACGAGGCAGAGATCAGCGCCTGTTGCGAAGGGATGCGAGCCTGCCGTCGTTACAGCCGACTCCGTTGCCATGCGCGTGTGACCAATGATGTGTGTACCTTGCGCTGCGTCCAGGTTGAACTTGTCGTAAACATTAGCAGGAAGGCCGGTTTCCTTAAAAATTTCGATAGAATGACCAGAACCAACAACACGCACTTTTGGATGGTTTTGCTTGAGCCATGGGATCGCAGTCGCTTCCTTGGTCGTGGTTATCAACAGGCAGTGGTTGCCAATTTTCTGGATGGTGCCTTTAGCTTTCAGTGCTTTTTTCAGCCCGGCATTAAGCTTCTTCCAATCATACTTCTCGTCGTCATGGGCGAGCGAGAACTTGGTCTCGTTTTTTTTCACCGGATTGCGATAAATCGCAACACCGGCGGAATCCGGCCCACGATTCGTCATTTCAATGATCATGGGTTTAAACATTTGTCCCAGCTTGGGTTTAAGCTTGAGGTTCTTCAGATAAAGTCCAACAATGCCGCACATCGTGACACCTTCTTACCTGTAGGCCATCATAACAGGGGACCCCCAATCGTCAACTGTGGGGAATTAATTTTTCACAGGGGGAATATGGAATTATTCCTCGCGTCGATAACTAATCACCGAAATATACTTCGCCGGCAATTTTTTGAGCTCTTCCGGCCCGTGTGGGGCTTCTGCGTCGAAGAACAGCGCGTCCCCGGTGTGCATGTCATAAGTTTCTTCGCCGTGGCGGTAAACGACATTGCCTTCCAGCATGAAAAGAAACTCCATGCCCGCATGCTGGAACGCTGGAAATGTGTCAGACTCATTTGTCAGGGTGATCAGGTAGGGCTCAACCATTACCGGGCCATGTGGGCTGTGCCCGAGCAATTTATATTGATGCCCTGCTCTTGTGCCACGCCGCTCAATCGTCAGGCCTTGGCCTGCTTTCACAAATGTTGCGTCGCGAAACTCTTCGTAACCTTTAAAGAGATGGGTGATCGGAATTTGAAGAGTGTTGCATAAGGCCTGCAATGAGGCCAGCGAAGGTGACGTGGCCCCATTTTCAATTTTGGAGAGCATTCCAGCGGACATATCAGCGGCCTTTGCCAATTCTGATATGGTAAGCCCAACTTTCTCGCGATTGCGCTTAACCTCGCGGCCAATCGCTTGTTCCAGAAACTTGGTGTCGCCCTTGCCAGCATGAGGGTTTTGAAATTTTTGCGTCACGATTTTCTTCGTTTTCATGAGCTTTGATTAATACCATTTCATTGTATGCCGCACACACGTTGACCCTTTGACTTTAGTTGAAAACATTTTTTCTCATAGAAATGAGGTGCCCCGATCGAGTGGTCCGGGTTGAATGTTAGTGCATGGTGGGCCTCGGGTCCATCGGGACGATGGTTTCCGGCGCTAGGGGACGGTATCCCAAGGCGCTGTGGGGCCTGGC
>Ga0194129_10006241_pt1 | contig 14725 bp, 13 predicted proteins | sample TA2KigCa35mmetaG_FD_150862 | JGI IMG/M metagenome (GOLD analysis project Ga0194129, IMG submission 150862) | Freshwater microbial communities from Lake Tanganyika, Tanzania - TA2015038 Kigoma Deep Cast 35m | ecosystem: Environmental > Aquatic > Freshwater > Lake | place: Tanzania: Lake... | reverse complement strand
GCATTACTCACCCGTTCGCCGCTCGCCGCCAGGATTGCTCCCGCGCTGCCGCTCGACTTGCATGTGTTAAGCACGCCGCCAGCGTTCAATCTGAGCCAGGATCAAACTCTTCACTTGAAGATTTTGAGCTTCAAACAAAAAGAGTAATCAAATTAGGCCCATTGCTGGACAAAAATTCAGTTACTCGGTCTTTTGCACCCAATGGATACATCGACGCGAGTCCCCACACAAATTACCTGCCGAATTATTAAAAAGCGCTCGTGCCGCAGGGACAACGAGGGGGCGGGAAGTATAGCCACGTGGCCTTTCCCGTCAACTTGTATTTCACCTTTGGGGCTCTGCCGGTGATTTCCGGGAGCACTCTCGAGCTGCGGCGCGCATTATAGGCGGGCATCGGGCCCTGTCAACGGACTGAAACAAGTTTTTTGTCAAACTCTCAAGCTGTTGAATTAGCTCGATTTTTCGATCTTGACGCGGGCGAAACGACGGGCTCCGATCTGCAGGGTGTGCTCGGACCCCACCGGCAGGCGGTGGGCGCGGTCCTGAACCTTCTCGCCATCGATCCGCACCGCCCCTTCGCTGAGCTTGCGGACCGCTTCGGAGTTGCTGGCGGCGAGCCCCGTGGCCTTGAGCGCGGTCACCAAACCTTCACCGGAATCGTCGACTGCACGCAAAACCTGCAGCGGTAGATCGGTAGGCAAAGATTTCTGCGAGAACCGAGCAATGAATTCGGCGTGGGCCTGCTCGGCCGCGGCAGCCCCATGAAAACGCCCGACCAACTCGCGCGCGAGTTCGAATTTGACGTCGCGCGGATTGCGGCCTTCAGCGATGGCAGCACGCAACGCGGCGATATCCGCGAGCGGTCGGAACGACAGCAGCTCGAAATAACGCCACATGAGATCGTCGCTGATCGACATGATCTTGCCGAACTGCGAGCCCGGCGCTTCGGTAATCCCGACGTAATTGCCGAGCGACTTGGACATTTTGTTGACGCCGTCGAGACCCTCGAGCAACGGCATGGTGAGCACGCACTGCGGCTCTTGGCCGTAGGCTTCTTGCAGCTGCCGACCGACCAGCAAATTGAATTTTTGATCGGTACCGCCAAGCTCGACATCGGCCTTCAGCGCCACCGAGTCGTAGCCCTGTGCGAGTGGATAAAAGAATTCGTGCACCGAGATCGGCTGCCCTGATTTGTAGCGCTTGGCGAAATCGTCACGCTCGAGCATGCGGGCAACCGTGTATTGCGCAGCCACCTCGACGAACTTTGGCAGCGGCATGTTGCTAAGCCACTTCGAGTTGAATTCGATGAGGGTGCGCGAGGGATCGAGGATCTTGAAGATCTGCTCTTGGTAGGTGAGCGCATTGGCCTGCACGTCTTCGGCGGTGAGGCGCGGGCGAGTCGCATTGCGCCCGGTCGGATCGCCGATGAGGCCCGTGAAATCGCCAATGAGAAAAATGACCTCGTGCCCGAACTGCTGGAACTGCCGCATTTTATTGATGAGCACCGTGTGACCCAGGTGCAAATCGGGTGCGGTTGGATCGAAGCCCGTCTTGATCCGCAGCGGCTTGCCGCGTGCCAGTTTTTTCTGCAACTCGGCTTCGATCAGCAGCTCGGCGCTGCCGCGGCGGATTTCTTCGAGTTGTTGCTGAATGCTCACCATGTTGCTGCGATACCTCTGTCGGCGACCCGAGAGCGGATGATGGGTTGACCCTGCCTTCGGCGGCGGGTACTTTTCGCGGATCCCGTGGCGGCGAAGTGTAGTCCATGACGCTGGAAATCGGCTCTAAAAACGGCGTCATGTCGCTGCTCAAGGCCCGTTGGTTGCAGTGCACCGTGGTGGCTGTGCTCGCGCTGACCTGGTGGCGGGGCGAGTCTTGGCTCACCGATCTGCGCCGACTCGATGAAGGTGCAATCGGCGAACGGATCAGCGCAGAGGCCGAGGCCGCCAAGCAAGCGGTATTGATGCCGCTCACCATCGATGTGATCGTGGGCGCCAACGACACTCTCGAAATGATCTTCCGCAAGCTCGAGCTTTCGGTCGCCGATCTGGCCTCACTGCGCGCATTGCCCGACCTACGCCGCAGTCTCGATCGGCTTTATCCGGGCGAGCTGCTGAAGTTCGGCGTTCGCGATAGCGAGCTTGTCAGTCTTGAACGCCAGCTGAGCCCCAGCGAAACACTGCAGGTGAAGCGAGAAGCCGACGGTTTTGAAAGCGAAGTGATCATCAACCCGCTCGAGCGTACGGTGCGCGTCGGCGAGGCGACCATCCGCAATTCGCTTTTCCAGGCGGCGGATGACGCGGGTCTCAGCGACTCGCTGGCCCTGCGTATCGCCGACATTTTTCGTTGGGATATCGACTTCGTACTCGATATTCAACCGGGCGATCGCTTTCGCGTTATTTATGAAGAGCTGAGTCAGGACGGAACACCGCTCGGCGAGGGCGATGTGCTCGCGGTGGAGTTTGTGAATCAAGGCGCCGTCTATCGCGCGATTCGCTTTGCGCATGGCGAGGTTACGGGCGACGCCTCGATGCAAAGCGATGCCTCGATGCGAGACGAAGGGGATTTCGGCTACTACACGCCCGATGGCAAAAGTTTGCGCAAAGCATTCTTGAGGGCACCGCTCGAATTCACGCGCGTCAGTTCGCGGTTCAACATGTTTCGTCGCCACCCGGTGCTCAATCGGATTCGCGCACACCGTGGGGTCGATTACGCGGCGCCGATCGGCACGCCGGTCAAGGCCGCCGGCGAGGGCCGGGTGAGATTCATCGGCAACAAGGGCGGCTACGGCAAGGTCATAGAAATCCAGCACGCCAATGAAGTGCGCACGGTATACGGTCACCTTTCGCGGTTCGCCCGTGGCCTGCGTCAGGGCGAACGGGTTCGCCAGGGCGAGATCATCGGCTTTGTGGGCATGACCGGCCTCGCCACGGGCCCGCACCTGCACTACGAATACCTGCTGAGTGGCGTCCACAAAGATCCGCAAAAAGTGGCGCTGCCCAATGATCGACCGATTTCGGCGAGCCGCATGGGCGACTTCAAGGCCCACGCTGCGCCGCTGTTGGCGGGCCTCGAGAGCGGTCAAGTGACCCCGGCGCTGCTCGCCATGGTGGCGGCTCCAATCAGCACCGGCACGGCTGGGCGCTGACGGTCGCGGCGGGACGCTGACGGTCGCGGCGGGACACGCCGCTTGTAACAATTCGCAGGCCGGGTCGTGGTGTACTAGGCGCCATGAACGGGCCCCCGGCAAAGGTGGTCGAGCCCCCGCCGCCGCTCATCAACCGTGAACTCTCGCTGCTGGAATTCAACCAGCGCGTGCTCGCGCAAGCGCTCGACCCGCAGGTTCCGCTGCTCGAGCGGCTACGATTTCTTTGCATCTCCTCGAACAATCTCGACGAATTCTTCGAGATCCGGGTGGCGGGCATCAAGCAACTGCAAGAGAGTTCGCCGTCTGCCTTGAGTGCCGACGGCCTCACGCCTGCGGGTCAGCTCGCTGCCATCCACCACCGCGCCACGCGTCTCGTCGCCGACCAATATGCCTGTCTCGGAAATGTGCTGCTGCCAGCGCTGCGCAAGGCCGGTATCGTGCTGGTGCCGCGCGGCAAATGGCCCAAGGCAACCCGTGACTGGCTGTCTGATTATTTCGAGAAGGAAATCGAGCCGGTGCTCTCACCGCTTGCGCTCGATCCGTCGCGACCCTTTCCGCGCATCCAGAACAAAAGTCTGAACTTTGTGGTTCGACTACAGGGCGAGGATGCCTTTGGTCGCGAGGCAACGCTCGCCATTGTGCAAGCGCCGCGCTCACTGCCGCGAGTGGTACCGCTGCCCGCAGACGCCAGCGGCAATCAGCGCTTCGTACTGCTATCGACGATCATCGAAGAGTTTGTGCCGCGCCTTTTCGAGGGCATGGAGATCATCGCCTGTCACCAGTTTCGCGTGACTCGCAACAGCGATTTATTCATTGACGAGGAAGAAGCGGACGATCTTCGCCGCGCTCTCGAGGGCGAACTCGCGCATCGTCGCTACGGATCGGCCGTGCGACTCGAGACGGCGACAGACTGTCCGAACGATCTGGTGGATTTTCTCGCCAAACAGTTCGGTATCGGTGCGCTCGATATTTATGCAGTCCCCTCGCCAGTCAATCTGCACCGCTTGTCGGCACTCTACGATCTCGCCAAGCGTAGCGAACTCAAGTATCCGGTTTTCAAACCCAGCCTGCCGCGACGCCTCAACGAAGGTCAGGACATGTTTGCGGCCATCCGGCAAAGCGATTTGTTGCTGCACCATCCGTTTCAGTCCTTTGCACCCGTGGTCGACCTGCTGCGACAGGCGGCAACTGACCCCAAAGTATTGGCGATCAAGCAGACGCTGTATCGCACGGGTGCCGACTCGGCGATCGTCGATGCCCTCGTCAAGGCCGCTCAAGCCGGCAAAGATGTGACCGTAGTGATCGAGCTACGCGCCCGCTTCGATGAAGAAGCGAATATCGAGTTGTCGGATCGACTACAAGGCGCGGGTGCACACGTGATGTATGGCGTGGTCGGCTACAAGACCCACGCCAAACTCGCGATGGTCGTGCGACGCGAGCGCAGCGGTATCCGCCGTTACTGCCATCTTGGCACTGGCAACTATCACTCGAAAACGGCGCGCACTTATACCGACTATGGGCTTTTTACCTGCGATCCGGAGATCGGTCAGGACGTGCATGAAGTCTTCCTGCAGCTGACCAGCCTCAAGCGTTCGCCGCGCTTGTCATGCCTGCTGCAATCTCCCTTCGAGGTGCACCGCGCGATGCTCGCCAAACTCGAACGCGAGGTTGCGCATGCCGCGGCAGGAAAACCCGCGCGCGTGATCTTGAAGATGAATTCTTTGGTTGAGCCGGAATCGATTGCTGCGCTCTATCGCGCTTCGCAAGCCGGGGTACACGTGGATCTGATCGTCCGGGGCATCTGCGCGCTGCGACCGGGAGTGAGCGGACTGTCGGAAAAAATTCGCGTGCGCTCGATCGTCGGTCGATTTCTCGAGCACTCGCGCGTCTTCTGGTTCGCCAACGGTGGCCAAGCCGAGATTTTCTGCAGCAGCGCTGACTGGATGGAGCGAAACTTTTTCCGGCGAGTGGAGATCGCTTTTCCGATTCGTCGCGAGAAGTACAAGCGCCGGATCCTCGAAGATCTCGAGACCTATCTCGAGGACGATACTCAGGCTTGGGAGCTCGATTCTGCCGGCCACTATCTGCGGCGGTCACCGAGCAAAAACGGCGGGCTCTGCGCCCAAACGCAGCTGCTCGCAAGTTATACGGCGGGCAGACCTCTCGAAGAATAAATTCGCAGGCGAAAGTCAACGGCCTTGAGCAGATCGATTTCCTGGCTCAAATCGGCGACGGTCAAGGGGTGATCGCGCAACCAACGCACCGGAAAACGCACCTCGAGCACGTTGCGGGCGCGCGGAATGAGCGTGAGCTCGGGCAGCGGGGCGCGACCGCGGCCACGATGCAGCAGCACTGCCATTCGCAGCAGCACGATCATCTGCAAAATACCGCGATCCCAAGGCGGCAACAGTTTGTCGAAACCCTCGATACTCAATTTACGTCGGTGTCCGCCGACCAGACGCGCCAGCAGGCGCTGCTCCTCACGAAGAAATCCCGGCATGTCCGCATTTTCGAGCAGATAGGCACCGTGCTGGTGATAGCGCGAGTGCGACACATCGAGGCCAATCTCGTGCAGCCGAGCGGCCCAGGCCAGCAATTGCTCGGCGAGCGGGTCATCGAGTTGCCACGCCGCCGACACCTGCCCAAGAAATCCGCCGACCGTCGTTTCGACACGTATCGCCTGCTCGACCTCGACGTGGTAGCGAGCCTGCATCGCACGTACGGTGCGCTCACGCGCGTCTTCTCGGGTGAGACGCCCAACAAGGTCGTACAACAGACCGTCGCGCATCGCACCGTCCGAGACCTCCATCCTTTCGATGCCGAGGCTCTCGAAGATTTCGGCGAGGATGGCAAAACCGCCAGGGAAAACGAGCCGACGATCCTCGCTCAAAGATTCTAGGGCAACATCACGTACATGCTCAGCGCGCAGCGTTGTATCGATGAGCGCTTCCAGGCCCTCGGGCGTGATGGCCTGCGCCGCAGGGTCAAGCTCGCGGATGGCGTCGATCACCGATTTGACGGTACCGGAACTCCCGATGGCATCCTGCCACCCGGTCTTGCGGTAAGCCTCTTCGATGGGCTCAAGTTCGCTGCGCACGGCAACTCGCGCCCGTGCGAGGCGCTTTGCCGAAAGTCGCCCCCCCGCAAAGAAACGCTCGCTCATGGTGACGCAGCCGAGTTCGGTGCTCGCGAGACGAATGGGGGTCAAGCCTTCGCCGATGATCAGCTCGGTGCTGCCACCGCCGATATCGACCACGAGACGTCGGCCTTCGGCGAGCGGCGAGGTGTGTGCGACGCCCGAATAAATGAGGCGTGCTTCTTCGAGCCCGGAGACGATTTCGATCGGGGCGCCGAGCGCAGTACGCGCTTTGTCGAGAAAAGCCTGCTTGCGATGCGCGCGACGCAAGGTGTTGGTACCCACGACGCGCAATTTGTCAGGATGGATTTCACGCAGCCGTTGGCCAAAACGCTCGAGGCAGCCGAGCGCGCGTGCCGCCACGTCGCGATCGAGTCGCCCCTCGGTGTCTAGCCCGGAGCCCAAGCGAACGCTTTCGCGCAGACGATCGATGACGGTCAGCTGCCCGTGAATGTAACGGGCGACCACCATATGAAAACTGTTGGAGCCGAGATCGACCGCCGCGAGCAGTTCTGGCGCTGCTTTGCCGTTAGCCCGACTCACGGCGCCCGCGTTGGAACGGGATCAGGCCGTGAACGAAGAGCCGCAACCACAGGTGGTAGTCGCGTTCGGATTGCGAATAACGAACTGCGCGCCGTCGAGACCCTCTTTGTAGTCGATTTCAGCGCCGGACAAATATTGCAGGCTCATCGGATCGACCAACAATTTGACGCCGAGGTTTTCGACCATCGTGTCGCCGTCTTGCATTTGCTCGTCGAACTCGAAGCCGTATTGCAGGCCCGAGCATCCGCCGCCCTGCACGAATACACGCAGCATCAGGCTGGAATTACCCTCGCCCTCGATCAAAGAACTCACCTTGCGGGCCGCCGAGTCGGTGAACACCAAGGCTGGTGGCATGTCGAGAAGCAGGTCTTCGGCAACGGTACTCATAAAAAAATCCTCAAACAATTCGGTTCGCGCAGCTTGCTCCAGTCGCGCATGCTAGTGGCGACCCGGCCGCTGGTCAAAGGGACGCAACACGTTGTCGGTACGCGTCTCGGCCGCCGCAGGCGGCGCGAGCGCCGCGACGGTGGCACCGCCCGCGAGCGGCATGAGTCGCCCCTCGATGCGGGCGCCCAAGGCCATTTCGATCACCCCGTAGCTGACATCGCCGGTCACCCGGGCCTTGGCGCTAAGTACGACCCGCTGGACTCCGCAGACGTTCCCGAGCACTTCACCATTGATGACGGCGATCGAGACCTCGACGTTACCCTTGATCTGGCCGGGCTCACCGACCCATAGCGTGGACGGCATGGCGCCGTCGATGCCGTGGACCTGACCCTGCAGGACGCCGTCGATATGCACGCCGCCACTGAATTCGAGGTCGCCCCGCAACTGGGTCCCACGACCGATCAGGGTGTCGATACGCCCCGGCAAACGCGGGGCCTTGCGGCGTCCGAACATGGTGAACCCCCTTAGGGTGGCCAGAGCACCGATTGAACCACGGGTCGCATCGCCTTGTCAGCCGGACGAATCTCGACCGTCAGTCGTTCGGGTAGGACGCCGGCCGGGACCATGAGTTCGCGCTCCAGGTTCTCGAAGTAACGAAAACTGTAGGGCACCTCGAGGAGGGGGTACCGCGAGGCCCGCCCCGCCCGGGCGCCCTCGAGGGTGGCCGTCACCGTCCCCGAGACCACATTCTGCGGATTCCCAGGCTGCACCAGCGAGAGGCGCAGCAGTGGCCGCGAGCCGGCGCGCGAGTCGTCGATGCGCAAGGTGCGGATCGCGACGTTGGCGGGCGCCTCGGTGGTAGCGACGATGCCCTTGTAGAACTCGAGCTGCTGCCGCTGGCGGGCGACCTCGGCCTGCAGCTCGCCGATGCTCTGCGCCACCTCTTGCCGTTCACGATCCTGCGCAACCTTCAGGGTATCGAGCTCGGCAACCTGGCTGCGCAAGTCAGCGATCGTCGCATCGCGTTCGCTGATGGCGCGACGCAAGGTCGCCATGCTGCTGAGCGGATTGGTGACACCAAATCCGATACCGGAACGCCCGAGCTGGAAGAGCCCCCAGCCTATGAGCACCAGCACCACCGCGCCGAGCACCAAAAAAATACGCAAGCGTGAAGGCCCAATGCCGCGGATGACGATGAACGCCTGATCTTTGAAGCGCTGATCTTTGAAGCGCTGATCGTTGCTCACGAGCCCGCCATCTCGTCCCACCAATCGGGATAGGGGGGCAGGCCATCGGGGAAGGCAAATTGACCGAGCTCATGCAGCGCTCGGCGATACACGGGCCGTTTGAAATGAATGACCTCGCGGACGGGATCCCACCAGTCCGACCAGCGCCAGCCGCAAAATTCGGGCTCTTCGGTCTGGTCAAAGCGCACGGGCGGCTCTTCGGCGAGACTCTCGAGCAGATACCAACGCTGTTTTTGTCCGATGCAGAGCGGCAGCTGATCGCGACGCTGATAGCGTGGCGGCAAGCGATAACGCAGCCAGCGCCGGGTGACGCCGACGATACGTACGTCTTTGGGCGCAAGGCCGATTTCTTCGGCGAGCTCGCGGAACATGCCCTGCTCCACCGATTCGCCGATACGCAAGCCACCCTGCGGAAACTGCCAGCCCTTGCCGCCCGCGCGCTTGCCCAAAAAAACCCGGCCATCCGCCTGCATCAGCACGATGCCGACGTTGGCGCGGAAACCGTCACGATCGATGAGGTCGGTCATGGCCCTGCGCGACGCTCAAGCGCGACGCTCCGTCATCGTTTTGCGATCTTCGAGATACTCGCGACCGCGTTCCATCAGGGAAATGAAGGTGCTCGCATCGCGCGAGAGTACTGCACGACGCAATGTCTCGACAGCCTTGGCAAGCGCCTCCAAAGATTCGGCACCGTAATCATTGAGCGCCTGAATTTCGTAGTAAAGCTGTGGACTCTCTTGAGCAACGCGGCTTGCCACATCGAGCTGGGCGTCGAAGGTGGTACTCGACAGTTTGGCCAGACGCGGCGCAGCCTCGCCACTTTCGGCGAGCGCGGTGAAGAAAGAAACATTGAGGGCGTGCGAGAGCCCGAGCACGTAGGCGATCAGGCGATCGTGCTCGTCGAGCGACATCACGACCTGCTCGACCATGGTCGGTGCGAAGAGTTCGCGCGCCTTGGCGAGTGCCTCATCATGGCCGAGATCGACAAAGATGACGTGGCGGCCAGAAAGCAACTCGGTGTCAGGGCCGAACATCGGGTGTACCGAGGTCACGCGACAACCGTGCGATTTGAGCGCCACCAAGCCGCCGCGTAACGGCGACTTCAGGGAGCCGACGTCAAAGATCACACCAGCGGGTCTGCGCATCGCCAACTCGCGCAGCACGGTATCGGTTTGCCCGAGGGGCGTGGCAACGATGATGAAGTCCTGCTCCAGACTGTCTTGCCGATAGTCGCCAACATCGCGAGTACCGGCAGGTGCACCCGCGGGATCGCTCACCTCGACCTCAAAACCCTGTGAGGCCAGAAAATCGACGAACCAACCGCCGAGCTTGCCTGCGCCACCGATGACGAGCGCTCGGCGGCCGCTGCCATGGCCGCGGGCCGCCACGCTCGAACGCTCCTGCGTAGCGAGTGAGCTGCGAATTAGCATGCGCATGAGATCTTCAGCGATATGTGCCGGCACGCCCCGACTCTCGGCCAAAGCCCGCGCACCCAAGATCACCTCGCGCTCCCGGCCGTAGTCGCGGGTCGGATGTCCGGTCGAGCGCTTGACGCGGGCGATCTCGCCGCTGGTGCGCTGCCGATCAGCGATCAGCTCAATGAGCTGCCGGTCGATGTCGTCGAGGTGTTTTCGGAGTTCTTCGAGGGTCGCCATGTTCCAAGGCTCATATCGGGCGCAGACCCCTGCGCAGCCGCTTACTATAGCCGCGAGGCGCGAGCCGACGCGCTAAGATTCGGCGCATGCCCGTACCCGTCCAATTTCTGCCAGACCCCCTGCCGGCCGAGCCGCTTGCCGTAGCCGCCAGTTGGCTCGAACTCGCGCGCATGCGGCGCGATCAGCCCAATCCCAACGCCATGGTCGTCGCCAGTGTCGGCGCCGAGGGCCAACCCTCGGCTCGCGTGGTGCTCTGCAAGGAAATCGTCACCGACCCGGGGTACATCTGTTTTTTCACCAATTACGAGTCACGCAAGGGTCGCGAGATCGAGGCTCATCCGCGCGTGGCCATCGTCATGCACTGGGATCACCTGTATCGGCAGGTGCGCATCGAGGGCCGCGTCGTGCGTGCGCCTGCCGCCGAGAGTGATGCCTACTTCCGCACTCGCCCCTGGCAGCGTCGCGTCGGCGCCTGGGCGAGCGCACAGAGCGCCCCCGTTGGCTCGCGCGCCGAGTTGGAAGCGGCGGTGGTCGCGGTTGCCCGTCGCTTCGATGTGCCGGTGCCGGGCCCGGAAGATGCCCCCGCGCCACCCGGACTCGGCGATCACATCCCAAGACCGCCCAACTGGGGCGGTTATCACGTGTACGCCGAAGCGGTCGAGCTTTGGGTCGAGGGTGAGTCGCGCATTCATGATCGCGCGCGCTGGTCGCGTACGTTGATTACGGGCAATGATGCTGCCGAGCCGCCGCGTGTCAGCAGCCCGTGGCAGGTGACCCGACTGCAGCCCTGATCGTCCCCGCCGCACTTGCCGCGCGGGTCGCTCACTGAGTCGCTCGCTTTAGTCGCTCGCCTTAGTCGCTCGCCTCAGGCGAGTGCCTCAATCAACTTGTCGTGCAAAGCGCCGTTGCTGGCGAGCACTGTGGTGGTCGACAGATTCACGGCGCCACCGTCGAGGTCGGTGAAGCGGCCACCGGCCTCTTCGACAATGACCGTGAGCGCTGCGATGTCGAGAATATTGACGTCGGACTCGATCACCGCATCGAGCGCACCCCGAGCCAACAAGTGGTAATGCACGAAATCGCCGTAGCCACGGATGCGATTGACTCGCGTCACGAGCTCGCCGTAACGCGCCCAGCGGGGTCCTGAGGCGAGCGTTTTCAGATTGCCGCTGGAGACGATCGCCGCATCGATGCGATCGATACCGCTCACGCGGATGCGCTGCTGACCGAGCCACGCGCCCTCGCCCCGCTCTGCCCAAGCAAATTCGCCGTAGGCGGGCGCGCAGGACACGCCGAGTACCATTCGACCGCCGCGTTGCAGGGCAATTTGCGTCGAGAAAAAAGGGCATTCGCGCACAAAAGATTTGGTGCCATCGATGGGATCGACGAGCCAAATGCTCTCCGCGCCCATGGCGTGCTGCCCGGTTTCCTCGCCAAAAAAACCGTGGCTCGGGAAATGTCGCGACAAAACCTCGCGAATGACTTCCTCGGCTTTGATGTCGGCCTCGGTGACCGGCGATTTATCGGCTTTGGTGATGACCGCGAGGTTGCGCTGATACAGCTCGCGGATCACGCGCGCGGCGGCTTCGGCGGCTTCGATGGCAGCCTTCAGTTCGGCGGATGGCACGAATTACCCTCGGGGTGAGTGATGTCGGAGTGGTATCTTAAACGGCATGGGAAACAGGCTTAGCAAGATCTATACGCGTACCGGCGACGATGGCTCCACGGGGCTCGGCGACGGCAGTCGCGTGCGCAAGGACGATGCCCGGGTCGAGGCCTATGGCACAGTGGATGAGGCAAACAGCACTGTGGGCATGATCCTCGCTGTGCCCGGACTGCCCCCGACCGTCGCCGAGTGCCTGATCGCCGTCCAGCACGATCTTTTTGATCTCGGCGGTGAGCTCTGTATTCCGGGCATGACGCTCATCAAGCCGGAGCAGATCGAGCGGCTCGAAGCCCAACTCGATGGCTTCAACGATCCGTTGCCGCCGCTCAAGGAATTCATTCTGCCGGGCGGTGGCCCCGCGGCAGCGGCCTGTCATCTCGCACGCACGGTTGTCAGACGTGCCGAGCGACGCGTCTGGACGCTCTCGACGGCAACCACGGTGAGCCCGGACGCCGCGCGCTATCTCAATCGGCTTTCCGATCTGCTGTTCGTGATCGCGCGCGTGCTGGCGCGGCACGAAAACGGCAGCGAAGTGGTCTGGAACCGCAATCGGCGCAGCGCGCCCTGACTCAGTCCTTGCTGGCGAGCGCGCGCTCGTCGACCTCGCTGCGGATCTGCGTGCCGATCAAAATCGACAAGAAGAGTGCGCAGGCGAGACCGATGAACGGCAGCTGATAACTGCCGTAGGCGTCGAACAGCTTGCCGGTGATCCAGCTGCCAAGACCCACGCCGATCGACTCCATGAAGCTGATCGACCCATTGATGCGACCGATCTCGCGCAAGCCGAAATTATTGACGGCCAGCATGTTGTAGAGCGTGAACAGGCCGCCCCAGCCGAGGCCGATCACCACCGCCGAGATCACCACCCATTCGCGCTTCATGCTCGCGAGCCCGACGAGGCCGACGAACATGATCACGAGGCAGGCCATGAATACTTTGTGGCGATCGATGCGATCTGCGATGGCGCCGTTGGCGAGCTTGGCGACCATGGCCACGAGGCTGAATAGAAATAGCTGCAGTCCGGCTTCTTTGAGCGTGAAGCCGAATCCCTTGTTGAGATGCAGCACGTAGTGCTGCACGAACGAGAAGATCGCGTAGTAACTCAGGAATCCGGACAAACCGATCGCCCAGAACGTCCGCGTGCGGATCGCCTGTTGGAAAGTCAGTCCGTGCTGTTTGAGATCGCCCAGTGCTTCGTTTTGCCCTACAGCCTTGTAGCCCGCCTGAGCAGGCGTGCCGCGAATGACCAGCACGATCAAAAAAAGCAGGATCACCGGCATCAGCGCGTTGTAGAGATAGGCCTGCCGCCAGCCGAAGGCCTCGATCAGGTACGGGTTGACGAAGGGCAGTACGGCGCTGCCGAGGCTGGTGCCGACGAGCGCGATACCGATCGCCAGCCCGCGATATTTCACGAACCAACTCGAAACGAGATAGATCACGGTCATCGAACCCGCCGTCGACAGGGCGAGCGAGAACATCAGGTGAATGAGATAGACCTGCTTGAGAGCGACGCCCATCCAGTTCTCGACGTAGAGCCAAAGGCCGAGCGCGGCCAACACGAGCGCAATGAGTATGGCAGCCGTGCGCCCAAGCCCAGGCGCGAGCGAACCGAGCGCCACCACGATGACGCCCGCCAGACCCAGCGCCGTGACTACGGCAATAGCTTCGATCGCGGGCACCGGGCCGCCGTTGGCGATCATGCTGTAACCGACATAGCCGAGCGTCAGCAGGCCGCAACCGGTCATCAACAAATAACGCGGATTGACCCGATCGATGAGGATGCCGACGAAGGGCGAGATGGTCGCGGTCAGCGCAAAGTTCAGAAAGTCGCGGAATTTGAAATCGCCGCGCGACCAGCCGAATTCATCGAGCAGCGACGGATCGAAGATGGTGATGCCGGTGGCGGTCATGCCATTCGACAAGAAGAGCGCGAGCATGCCCATGACGGCCACGGCCCACGGGTAGTATTTGGGCGCTTCGCGCCCGACGTTTTGCTGGTTCATGATGCGACGCCCCCTGCGACCAAACCCTTTGCTCGACCCCTTTGATCGATGATACACGGCGCACCCTCGCCAGCGCCGCGATCGTGCCAAAATGCGGGGCATGAGCCCGTACTCGAATGCCGGGCTGCGCGCCCTCGATCTCGCGCACGTCTGGCACCCCTGCACCCAAATGAAGGACCACGAGTCGACCATGCCGCTCGTGGCCATCCGCTCGGCTGCAGGTGTCTGGCTCGAAGATCACGACGGGCATCGTTACCTCGATGCCATCAGTTCGTGGTGGGTCAATCTATGGGGACATGCCCATCCGCGCATCAACGCAGCGGTACAGCAGCAATTGCACCGGCTGCCGCACGTGATGTTCGCCGGCTTCACCCACGAACCGGCTGCGCGCCTCGCTGCAGAACTCACGGCGCTGGCACCCACTGGACTCAACCGGTGTTTCTTTGCCGATAGCGGTTCGGCCGCGATCGAGGTCGCGGTCAAGATGAGTTTTCACTACTGGCAAAACGTCGGCCGTGCCGGCAAGACGCGCTTCGTCACGCTCGCCAACAGCTATCACGGCGAAACTTTGGGCGCGCTCGCCGTCGGCAGTGTCGAGCTCTACAAGGCGATCTACCGCCCGCTGCTCATGGATGTCATCACCGTGGCATCGCCTGATGCCTCGAACGGCGAGCCAGGCGAGACCGCAGCCGATGTCGCAAAGCGGCGTGCGGCAGAGCTCGAGGCCGTGCTCGCCGAGCAGGCGGACAGCATCGCCGCGGTAATCCTCGAACCGCTCGTGCAGTGCGCGGGCAATATGCGCATGCACGATCCACTTTATCTGCGACTCGTGCGCGAAGCCTGCGATCGCCATGCGGTGCATTTGATCGCGGATGAAATCGCCGTCGGTTTTGGTCGCACGGGCACGCTCTTCGCTTGCGAGCAGGCTGGGATCACGCCT
>Ga0194129_10006239_pt1 | contig 14726 bp, 8 predicted proteins | sample TA2KigCa35mmetaG_FD_150862 | JGI IMG/M metagenome (GOLD analysis project Ga0194129, IMG submission 150862) | Freshwater microbial communities from Lake Tanganyika, Tanzania - TA2015038 Kigoma Deep Cast 35m | ecosystem: Environmental > Aquatic > Freshwater > Lake | place: Tanzania: Lake... | reverse complement strand
TAATTCATTGGTAACTTTATTAAATCTTTTATTTTCTTGTTTTGTATCATCATCATATGGTTTATTATCTGGGGATGTGTCATATAAGTTATTAATTACTTCACCACATGTACATACTATTATACCATTTGTATAATCCTCGATAAAATCACTCGATTCACATCTAGAGCATTTATTTTTGTCATATTTAATATCTGATGTATTTACTAAATTGTTATATATATTATTAAAATATGCTGAACAATCTAAATTATCTAAATTATCAAGATTATCCAGATCTAGATCAGCAAATTCCCCAAATTCAGTAAAATTATCTGTTTTTGTTTCATTCATCTTCTTATTTGTAATCATATTTATAGTTATTTCATCATAATGATTAATATTATAATCATTATAAATATCAATTTTTGAGGATACTTCTAGTGTGGTCATATTAAACTTAATATAAGTAATATTTTCTTAAATCAATTTTATATTTTTTATATGATTTTTTAAACGCAAAAAATTATAATATTTAGATTATAAAATAGTCTTTATAATTAAATGTTTTTTCAATTACTTTTATATCTTTATTTTGATATTTATTATCTATTAGTGCATATTGAACAATATCATATATATCATTAACAATAATAACTTTAAATTTATCATCAATTAAATTTGGATTTTTTTTAATTATTTTTTCATAGTCTTTTTCGTTCTCTTTTGGTACTAATACTAATTCAACACCTGCTTTTTTAGCTCCATTTAATTTGCTATCTAATCCACCAATTGCAGTAATCATACCATTGGTTTCAATTTCTCCAGTCATAGCAATATTATTTTTTATTGGAATATTTAATATTTTTGATATAAATGCTGTTGTAAATGCACTGCCAGCACTTGGTCCATCTTTTGGAGTGGCACCATCAGGTGTATGTATATGTAATCCATCAGGATTATTTTTAATAAATTTATTTACAATTTCTGGTTTTAATAAATTTGTGGCAATGGTAAAAGAAAATTCTATTGATTCTTGCATAACCGATTTTTGTGATCCAGTTAATTTAAGTTTAAATTTATTTGTACCATTACAATTACGATATATTAAAATCGGTAATATACCGCCAGAACCTGAATCTGTCGCATATAAACCATTTATAATACCAATGTGTGATTTTGGTAATATTTTCTTTATGATTATATTTGATTTTTCTAAAATTGTATCTATTATTTCTGTTGTGATAATAATATTATTTGTTTGTTTTTCAAATATACCCCTTTTATAAATTCTATCTAAATTTAATTTTAATATTATTTTTTCTAATTTTCTTTTTAATCCACGTACTCCTGATTCTGATGTATATGTTTCTATTAGATATTCTATTACATCATCATTAAATTTACATAAATCATATGGTATATTAATATCAGTTGCAATTTCATTTAATAGATGGGATTTAAATATTTTTATTTTTTCAGATGTTGTATATGCTTCTACATTAATTTGTTCAATTCTATCTAATAAAATTTTATCTATTTTTGATTGATCATTATATGAAAATATGAATAATACTTTACTTAATGGAAATGTTACTTCTTGAAAAAATTTATCATTAAAATTATCATTTGTATTTGGATCTGTAATATGAATTAATACATTCATAACTTCATTAATTCCATATTTTGCACCTGTTTTATCTACTTCATCTATAAATACAATACATCTAGGAGCTCCCGCTTGTATCATCTTTCTAACTATTAATCCTGGTTGTGCATTACTATATGTGAATGAATGACCAGATAATACTGATGCATCATCGACACCTCCAACATTAATTTGTGCAAATGGTATATTTAAAATATCACCTAGTGCTTTACCAAATAATGTTTTACCAACACCAGGCGGACCCATTAAACCAATACATTTCCCAATACTTTTTGGATTTGTAACCCATTTAGCTATTAGTTCTATAATTATATCTTTACATTTTTCATGACCAAATATAATATTATTCATTTTATTTCTAGATTCATTTATAAATTTTATTGCATCATCCATATTATTATTTAAAATACTAAATATATCAGAATAATCTTTATTAATCCATGGATAATCAATTAATGATTTTACATAATCAATATGTTTGTAATTTTCGGATGAACCTTTATTTATTTCTTCTAATTTATTTAATGCTATTTTTTTAATATGATCTGGCATAGATTTATTTATTAAAATTTGTTTTTTTAAATCAATATCATTTACATTTATTGAATTTATTTTCTCTAATTCCATATTTATTATAGTATCATATTTTTTGAGTTTATTTTGACTTATGAATTTTAGATTTTTATAAATTATATCAGATATTAATGTCGGCTTAGAGTTATTATCTATTGATTCTTTGTGGTCTTTTGTAATACCGAATAATAACCCTGCTATATTAATTGATGTAGATGAACCTAATAAAAGAAATCTAATTATCTCAAATTTAGTATATAAATCTGAATGAATAAAATCATTCATAATAGATTTAAAATTCATATTTGTATATTTTAAAAATTTTATATAATCTTCATTTATTTTTTTCTTACAAATATTTGTATCATATAATAATATTTCACCAACTGATAGATTACGTACATATGATTGTTTAAAATTTTCATCAATATCTTTTATTTTTTCAATTTCATTTATTATATTTGTTTTTTGATTATATATATAATCATTACATATTTGACTTGTTCTAATTATACCATTTACTGAATCAAAATCAATATATCCATTAATTAAAATTACTGATTTTGTTTGGGAAAATCTTATTTTAATTTGATAAATGTTTCCAAGCATTAATGAATATTTTTCTTCAAAATTATTCTGAATAAATTCAAAAATATTATTTTTTTTATCAATACGTTTATCATCAGTATAATTAATAGATATTGGTAAAAATATTTCTTTTAATACATTTAATTTATTATTATATTCAATATTTGATTTTAAAAAATCTATATCTAAATTATAAATTTTTAATATATCATTGATATTATTTAATCCAATAAATCCAGAAATCTTTTTAATATCTTCAAATATATTTTTGTAATCTATTAATTCTAATTCTGGATAAAATATATTCATTGCATTTGTATCACGTATTGATTCTATAATTTCATAAATATAATTAATTTCGGTTTTTTTTATATTGTATTCTTTGTTATTTTTATCATTTTTATCATTATTATATATTTTTGTAGAATATAAATTATAATAATCATTTAATTTATTAATAGTATCACTCAACATTATATTTATTTTTTTTCGTTCATCTGTTGTTATAATATAATTATCATATAATTTATTAATATGTTTTGATAAGTTTATAATGATATTTGATAAAAATTTATAATCTTTTTTTAAAAAATATAATATAATATCTTTGTTATTTACATATTCCATTTATATATATGTATTATATAAATAATAACATAAAAAAACATTAAATCACTTTATATATTTTTTATTTTTTTTATTTTTAATATTAAAATTTTTATAACATTTATAACGCATTATTATTGTTGATTACTTTTATAAATATATAAAAAAGTTTATTTTTCATATAAAAAAATATAAAAATATATAAAAATATATAGAAAACAATTTTTTTATTTTCCCTTAAATATATATTTAGTGTGTTTCTTTTTAAAAAAATAATTATTATAGTATAGTATATTAATATGTCTGAATCTGCAAAAGTATCTAAGTCCTCAAAATCCACAAAAAAATCTCAAGTCGTTGAAGAAGCTAAAGTTGCTGAACCAGTCAAAGTTGCTGAACCAGTCAAAGTTGCTGAACCAGTCAAAGTTGCTGAACCAGTCAAAGTTGCTGAACCAGTAGTTGAGGAAACTAAATCTAAAAAATCTAAAAAACAAACTACAGAACAACCAGTAGTTGAAGCTACAGTATCGACTACTGTAGTTGCCGATGCTGCTACAGCAGAAACTAAAAAATCCTCTAAATCAGCTAAATCTGATAAATCTGATAAATCTGATAAATCTGATAAATCTGATAAATCAGTTAAACCCACAAAATCTACTAAATCTACTAAATCTACTAAATCTACTAAATCTACTAAATCAACTAAATCAACTAAATCTACTAAATCAACTAAATCTACTAAATCAGCTAAATCGGCTAAATCTACTAAATCAACTAAACCCGCAAAAGCTGTTAAAGCTGAAGGCGATGAAGCTGAAGATGAAAGCACCGAACGTTATTTTCATTGTGTATACAAAGCAAAAGATGGTTCTGTAGTACGCGCTGGTCGTTACCGTGGTAAGAAACCAAAACAAGCTGCACGAAAAGCATGCTCGCGTATTGTGGATAAGAATGAACTCCAAATTGGTGAATCTCTTCTTTTCCTCATTAAAGAATGCACTCGTAATAGCCGTAAGAAGATGTATGCTTACACTGGTTCACGTGTTCTTCTTGATAAACCAGTTGAAGTACCAATTACAAAGAAAGATGGTACAAAAGCAACACTTACTTATAAACACGAAAACAGTGTAAAGAAAGCACAACTTTCTGATTGCGGTGATCTTCTAAATGTTAACTTTGAAGAAGAAGAAGCTCAAGTAGCAGTACCTGAAGTCAAAGTTGTACCTAAAGTTAAAGCTGACGCAAAAGTCGAATCAGTAAAACCTGCTAAATCTAAAAAAACAGAAAAAGTTGATGAGAAAGTAGTTGAAAAAGCTGCTGAACCAGTTGCCGAACCTGTTAAAGAAACTAAAAAACTAAAAACTAAATCTAAATAAATTTGTTAATTAATTTGTTAATTAATTTGTTAATTAAGTTATAATTTAAAATTATATTATATAATAATATTATATAATATATATGCTTGCAACACAGCAATTACAACCAAAACAACCAAATCAACCGAATCAACCGAATATACAAAGTCAACCTAATCCTAGTCAAAATGTTGTAAATAATTTTAATATAATAAATCCGGTATCACAAAATTCGATTATAGTTGAACATGACAAAGACCGTCGTGAATTTACATTTAAAAATACACAAGGACAACTAATCGGTACATTCAACATATATCAATTATTCAAATATATTAATAAAAATATGGATATGTTTTTAATTGATATTGTTATGAATTCATCTGATGTTATTATATCAAAATATATTTATGATATTGATAATGATAAATCAAAAACATACGAATTATTATCACATACTGATTCACCATTTACCGGTAATATAGAATTACTTGTAAAATTATATGCTGATATTATAAAAATAGAAAATGAATTATATGAAAAAATAATTGAGTTACCTAAAGATATTATTAAAATTATTAAAATAACTAATAATAAATTTATTTATAGTCTATTATTACGAATATTAAAAATATCTAATATGTTATTAGATCAACCAAATATAGATAAACAAAAAAAAGATGTATTATTAAGATATAGTATAGGTACAGTATTTAAATTATCTAATATGACTCGTGAAGAATTAGAAATAAAAAAACTACAATATCAATCAATTGAAAACGATATTAATAAAATAATAAAAATACAAACAAATATTGATTCTAAATTGGATCAACTAAAAAGTACTATTGATACACAAAATAACAATATAAGTTTTATAATTAATGAATATACTAATAAAACTAGTAAAAAATCAGATAGTGATATTAAAAAATATACAGAATCAACAAATACATCAACAAATACATCGACAAATACATCAACAAATACATCGACAAATACATCGACAAATACATCAGTAAACACAATAACTAATACACAAAAATCTGATACAAGTTATTTTGCAAAAATACATAAAGATGCTATATCTGAAACATCTGATATAGCAAATACACATAATACACATAATACACATAATACACATAATACACATAATACACATAATACACATAATACACATAATACATCAAGTGTAGAACTTAAAAAAGATGATGATATTTACTCAATTGGTTTTGAAAACTTTCAAAGTATTCCATCATTAACAAATTTATCTAATCCATTTAATATTCCAGATACATCTGTTAACCCAAAAGATCTAATAGAATTAACTGTTAGATCTGACAAAACTAAATCTATCATAAGAACATATGATGCAGGAACACTTATTTTGACATCCGATAAATCTTCTGTATCTGAATAAATATTTATAAAAATATTTTAACAATACATTATATATAAAATATATGGATAGTGATATATATAATATTTTAAATCAAAAATCCGAATCTGAAAACTTTACTACTGAATTACAACAAATTGTTAATATTAATATTCAAAAATATAATGAAATTAATAGTTCGTGTGATATAATAAAAGAAATATATAGTGAATTACTTGAAAAACAAAAAATATATATAAATCATATAGAATATTTACAAAATATTCAATCTGAAATAAATAAATTATTTATTGAAATTACTAAAAAATAATTGTTAATTATTTAATAATTGTTAACTATTTAATAATTGTTGTATTTCTTCTTCTTGACGTATTTTTAATAAATCTTCTATACTTGTACCATTTATATCATCATTATTATTTGATAATAATATATTTGACGAATTTGTCATATTTAATACATTTACAGAAAAATCCATTTTATTTATTTTTTGATACAATTCTTCACAAAATTTATTTACCTCATCAATTTTATAATTATAAAAGTTATCATCATATTTTACATCATCATTATATATTATTTTAAATATATTTTCTAAGTATTCATTTAATGATGTAATATCTGTATCTTTTAGCATTGTTTTATGTTCATTAACCAATAATTTTAATGCTAATGACATATTTTCAAGTTCATCCTTTGGATTTTTTGTAAGTTCATTCTCTTCAAAAATATTTTTATCATTATATTCATTTAATATTTTATCACAAGCTTCATTAACTTCATCTATTTTTTGTCTATAATCAATTTTTGTTGGTTTTTCATGTACGTGTGCCCATAATAATGTATCATCAATAAAATCTTTTAACTCATTTTTATGATTCTTATCTATTTTAAATCCATCATTGTTTATGATATCAAATATTGAATAACATAAATCAAATAATTCTTTTCTTAATGTTTTAAGTTCTGCTTTTTCTTCATCAGTTAAATTATCAATATTATCACCTTCTGTAATATTTATAATCTTATTTTCATCGTCAATATCATTATCATCTTGATCATTTGCATAAATATCGGTTCCATTATTACTTTCATCTAAAGATTTTACAGTTGCATCTTTTTCCAAAACACCTCTTACTATTAATGTACCATATCTACGTTTTAAATTTTCTAATGTATTTTCTAATTCTTCATCGCTTCTATCATAATATTTTTTTTGTTTTAACCATTCCACTACCAGAGTTATATCATTTTTTATTAATTCTTTATTTGATTCAGACAATTTATAATGAGAACTTTTTAAATTATTTAATATATTAGTACATATATCATCACATTCATAATGCATCATCTTTTTTCGTCTTTCTATTTCATCTCTAATTTCTAATTCTTTAGCTTCTTCTATTAATTTTAATATTTCTTGTTTTGATAATCTACCTTTGTTTGAATTTACTATAATTGATGATTTTTCATTTGATTTTGTATCAATTGCTGTTACTGTTACAATACCATTTGCGTCTATTGAGAATGTTACATCTATTTTTGGTATACCACGTGGTTCTGGTTCTAATCCAGTTAATTCAAATTCTCCAACAAATATATTATCTACTGTTAGTGAACGTTCTCCTTCATATATTTTTATTAATACTGATTTTTCATAATCACTATCTGTCGTGTATTGTTGTGTTGTAGAATATGGAATAATTGTATTTCTTTCTATTAATATATCCATTACACCACCAACTGTTTCAACACCCATTGATAAAGGTATAATATCTAATAATGTTACATTTTCTGTAAATGGATTGACAGTTCCAGATAATATAGCTCCTTGATATCCTGCTCCTATTGCAATTGCTTCATCTGGATTTAATGATAAACATGGTTTCTTTTTAAATTTCATTTCTATTCGGTTAATTATTGAAGGCATTCTTGTCATACCTCCAACTAATATAATTTCATCAACATCGTCTATTTGTAGATCAGTTGCATCTAATACATCATCTATTGGTTTTAAACATATTAGTAATAAATCGGCACATATTATTTCTAAATCGGATCTAGTTATTTGAAATAATAAATCAATATTATCATAAAATTTTTCAACATAAATGTTTGTTTTAGTTTTTGTTGATAATATTTTTTTTGCATTCTCACATTGTTGTTTTAATTTTTGTATTGATAATGATTCTATATTTGATACTGATTGTAATTTATTTTTTTGTTTAAATTTATTTATACAAAATCCTACTAATTTATTATCAAAATCTGCTCCTCCCAAATGAGTATTACCCGCTGATCCTAATACTGTAAATATATTTTGTCCAAATTCATCACAAGATATTTCTACTACAGAAACATCTAATGTACCTCCACCAAAATCATATACTATTACATTTAATGATTCATCTTTTTCTAATTTTCGATGTGCTAAACCATATGCAATTGATGCAGCAGTTGGTTCATGAATCATTCGGACTACTTCTAAACCCGCAATAGATGCAGCATCATATGTTGCTTGCCTTTGTGCATCGGTAAATCGTGCCGGAATAGTAATAACTGCTTTCGTGATTTGTTTTTTTAAATAGTTTGATGCCATTTGTTTCATTTTTATTAAAACATTTGCTGATATTTCTTCTGGAGAAAATGTCTTAACTCCAGTATAACCTAATGTTGATAATAATCTTATATTATCATTTTCATCTCCAATAAATTTATAAGATAAAAATTGTTTCTCTTTTTGTACCATTTCATCTGAATGTTTTAATCCAATTAATCGTTTTACTTCATAATATACGTTATCGGAATTGATTATACTCTGATTTTTTGCATCATATCCGACATATTTATTTACATTAGTAAAACCTACATATGATGGTATATATTTATGATTTTGTTCATCGGGTATTATTATAATTTCATTATTTTTAAATACTGAACATGTTGAATTTGTTGTACCTAAATCTATACCTATTATATAATCATTTAAATCCTCATTTTCTTTAGAATTTTGAATTGTATTATTTTTATTTTTTACCATATCAATTATATTTATATCAAAATCTATATCATTTGAATTCATATCATTTAAATTTATTTCTGTATCCATATATTTAATAAATTTTTTATTTATTAAATATTAACACATTATATTTATTTTCTATTTCTATATTTATCTTTTATATCAACTATTTTTTGTGTCGATTCTGAATCAGAATTAGAATCTTGTTTTGTATTTTTTGTATCAGTTTTAATTGTTTTAACAGTAATTTTTTTCTTTGGTCTTTCATATATCTTTTCTTCTCTTTCAGTATTATTTTCTGTTGTTATTTTTATAGATTTTTGTGTTTTTTTAATAGATTTTTCAGGTATTATTTCCTCTACTTCTGATTCAGATTCTGTTAAAGATTCTGTACTAGAACTAGAACTATATTTTTGCGATTTTTGTATTTTAGATGTTTTTGATTTCTTTGAATTTTTTGATTTTTTATCAAGTTCACTAATATCAATATTTTTCATAATTTCATCATATTCATCTCCTAATTCTCGTCTTAAATCATTCTCCATTTTATCTGTTTTTGTAGATTTTTTATTAGATATTTTTAATTCTTCGTTTAATTTTTCTATTTCTTCTTTTGATAATTCATCATTTTCTATTAATGTATTAATAACATCATCAATCATTTTCTTTTCTTTGTTAATTTTCTTTTGTTCTTTTTTATAAAAATCTTTTAATTCTTCTGAATTTTTAGGATTATATTCTAATCTATATTTATAATTTTGTACATATTGAAATTCTTTTTTATATTGATTTTCTTTTGATGCAGAATATATAACTTTTAATTCTTTGTCATGTTTTTCTAATATATCTGATAATAATTCAAATTCTGCCTCTAATAATATTTTATCCCAATCTTCAGATGTAACTTTATGAACTAATAATTCTTTCTTTTCTTTTACATTAGTATTAAAAATATCATCTCTATAGTATTTTTTAAAATCTTTATTGAATAATTCTTTTTTTATAACATTTTTATATGGCTGATTTGTTCTGGTGTCCCACCAATCTTTTACTAATTTATTTATTTTTGCATCGTATTGTGGCACAATATCATTATATGCTTCAGTTAATTCATCTTTTGTTGTTTTATTTATTGCAATAGGACAAATAATTAGATCAGATAATTGTTTCTTATCTATACCCATATCATCGATTGTACGAGCTCTTTTAATTTGTTCTAATTTTGCCATATTCATTTTGTTATAAAAAGAAGAATCTCTCATATTTAAATTTGGATTATTATTTAACAAGGGATTTTTAGAAAAAGGTGTATTATTATTTGTATATTGGTTAAATCTATTTACTAAATTATTTCTATTCTGATTCATATTAATATAATTATATTTAATTTTAATATGAATAACACATTTTATAATCTCCCAAAAAGATATAATTTATATTATTAATAATATATGGATAAATATTCAAAAAAAATTATTAATTTTATAGATAATATTAATCAAAATCAATTAAATTTAAATATAAATAATCCATTTATTTTAAATATTATTGAAATAATAAAAAGCATAAATAAAATAAAAATACCGCCTTATAAAACTAAAAATATAAAAAAAATTATTAATGATAATAAACCATTATTATATAATTTATATCAAGCTTGTTTTCCAAGTGATATTACAAATTTATCAGATTTTATTAAATATTATACAATTAATCAATTAAATCCATTTGAAATTAAACAATATTTATCAAATGATGATATGAAAAATTTATATTATAAAATATATGAGGAAAATGATGATAGAATTGAAATTAAAAAAATATTTTATGATAATAATTTTGTATCAATTGATGTACTTTCTGAATTAGAATCTAATGATTTAAAACATATTTTTATTGATACCGATGATTATCTATTGTCTCTTTATTATTATAATATTGATAATATTGATGAATATATTAATAATATAATCCACATAATAAAAATCATTAAAAATATTAATGATAAATATAGAATATCTGATGTTAAAAAATATAATATAATAATATTTTTAGGAAATCAAAAAAAATATCTATTCGCAGATATGATTACACAAATAAATATGAATTCTGGTTCATCTCTTTTAGGTGAATATATAACATTATGGAGAAAAGAAGAATATGAAAAAGTATTAATTCATGAATTATGTCATTATATTGGTATTGATCATAGTATATTTACAAATGATAATATAAGACAAATTAATAATTATTTTCATATTAATGGTGTTAATCATATTAATGAATCTTATAACGAAAGTATTGCCGCTATTATTAATATGTGTTGGAAATGTTTCAAGTTAAATAATTTATATAATTTTAAAATAAACCTACAAAGCATATTTAATTATGAATTAAAATTTTTATTATTTCAAACTGCAAAATATATTGATTTTTTTAATGGAAATTGTGGAGATGATTTATTTAATATAAATATTTTACAAAATACATCTGGATTATCATATATTGTATTAAAAATGATATTATTCTATAATATTAATGATTTTATGAATTTAATTAATGAATTTAATATTAAATGTGATACAACTGATAAGATAAATAAATTTAAAAACTTCTTATTAGATAAAATAAATAATAAATCTTTTATTGAATATATTAATCAATATGTTGTCATAATAAAAAATATAAAAATAACAAATAAACATAAATTTATTTATAAAACTTTTAGAATGTCTGTCATATAAATTTATTCATCACATATATCATCATCAGATAGATTATTATCAGAATCATCAGAATTATCACCATATGGTTTAACAATATTTAACAAATCTTTTTGGAATTTTTTTATTTCATTAAATTTTTCTAAACTTTCTAATTCATCAATTATTAATCTTAAAAACGGCGATACTTCTTTTAATATTGGCTTTAATAATTTACCATTAATTATATCACTTTCAAATGATAAAGATGTTTTCATATAATCTAAATATACATCAAACCCCAATTTTTTGCCTTTATCTTTTTCTATATTATTTTCTCTATATTCGCTTAATAATTTACCAATAGATTTTAACAAAGGATTAATTATATAATTGCTAAATCTTTTTCCAGCAATATCTTCATTCCATTTATCATCATTAATTTTAACTACATAATTTTGTCTGGATACATCGGTATTAAATACCGACTGCCATCTTTCATCTTTATTTTTAATTAAATTTATTATAGACTGTGATAAGTTTACTATAAATGTACCATATTTATATTCATCTATTAATTTTCTCTGTAAATTATATTTATCTTTGTTATTTGTTGGACAATTAAAATCTATTTTTAATCTATTTAGACAATCTTCGTGATTTATTTTTTTTAATGCTGGCATATTAGGATGATTTTCCATTAAGTATTTAATTAATGATGATGCTTTTGATATTGCTTTGTTTACAACTTGTTTAACTTCTTTAATTTCTTCTTTAATTTCTTCTTGTTTTTCTTCTTGTTTATGTATAATATTTATTTCTGCTTTTTTTATTGTTTTTATTGTTTTATTATCGTTAGTTTTATTATAATTTTTATGAACATTTATCATATGTTTACGAAATATTAAGTCACTATCATATGTTTTATTACAAATAGTACACATTTTATTTATTTCTGCTTTTATTAAATGTATTTTATTATCCATACAATGACGTATAAAATTACTCCTTCTTAATGTATCATAATTACATAAGTTACATATATATTTTTCTTGATTATCCATATTATAATATAAATATATATATTATATATTTAAATATTTTAATAATATTAAAGATAATACACTTCAAATATTAATTTTAGAAATTTTTATTTTTAGTTTATGATTTAAGGGGATAATCAAAAGCAGTAAAATGTGTTCAGAATTATATTGTTTATGATAGAAAAACTGTTATAAACCATATGTAAAATGCAATATTTTATGTAAATTACAAGAATTATAAAATTACCTAAGTTTTTGAAATATTTTAAGAGATATTTTTAGAGATATTTTTAGAGATATTTTTAGAGATATTTTTAGAGATATTTTTAGAGATATTTTTAGAGATATTTTTAGAGATATTTTAGATCTACTAATATTGCCTACATGTGTGCGCGCGTGCGTGCGCGCGTATATTATATATAAAAAGAATAAAAGTTATTATAGCTTCTAATGTTTTCGATAAATATTATCTATTGATAAAAAGTATATATGTATCCTACCGATAAATCAAAAGACAAAATGTATATATAGATGCTACGGTTTGCGATAAATAAAAAGACTTTTATGTGTTAAATAAAATTTATCATAATTTTTATTTATATTTAATCTACTAATATTGCCTACATGTGTGCGCGCGTGCGTGCGCGCGTGCGTGCGCGCGTGCGTGCGCGCGTATATTATATATAAAAAAGAATAAAAGTTATTATAGCTTCTAATGTTTGTGAGCAATATATAAAACCCCTTGAAATCTTGACTTTTGCTAAAAATATAGTAAAAATTGGGGGTATTTTTAAAAAATACAAATTTGTAAAAAATTACAAAAACATTAAAATATTAGTATATATATTTACTTTTATAACATATTTATAAAAACACAAAAAATAGTAATAAAAAGTAATTATAGCAACACATATTTTCATAATCTGAGCAAAAGTATATATGCCTCCTAATGAGCACTCAAAAGACAAAAAGTATCTACCGATACTACGGTTTGTGAGCAATAAACAGACTTTTGTGTGTGTTTTTGAAAAAAATCCATTCAGCTTTTTGAAAAAAAATTAATATTTTTATATTTTTTGTAATTATTTAAGGGGGTACATCAATAGGTGTAAAATATGTTTGAAATTATATTATTTATGATAGAAAAACTATTATAAACCATATGTAAAATGCATATTTTATGTAAATTACAAGAATTATAAAATAACCTAAGTTTTTGAAATATTTTTAGAGATATTTTTAGAGATATTTTTAGAGATATTTTTAGAGATATTTTTAGAGATATTTTTAAGAGATATTTTTAGAAATATTTTAGATCTATTAATATTGCATACATGTGTGTGCGCGTGCGTGTGCGTGCGTATATTATATATAAAAAGAATAAAAGTTATTATAGCTTTTAATGTTTTCGATAAATATTATCTATTGATAAAAAGTATATATGTATCCTACTGATAAATCAAAAGACAAAATGTATATATAGATGCTACAGTTTGCGATAAATAAAAAGACTTTTATGTGTTAAATAAAATTTATCATAATTTTTATTTATATTTAATCTACTAATATTGCCTACATGTGTGCGCGCGTATATTATATATAAAAAAGAATAAAAGTTATTATAGCTTCTAATGTTTTCGATAAATATTATCTATTAATAAAAAGTATATATACATCCTACTGATAAATCAAAAGACAAAATGTATATATAGATGCTACGGTTTGCGATAAATAAAAAGACTTTTATGTGTTAAATAAAATTTATCATAATTTTTATTTATATTTAATCT
>Ga0194129_10006237_pt1 | contig 14727 bp, 10 predicted proteins | sample TA2KigCa35mmetaG_FD_150862 | JGI IMG/M metagenome (GOLD analysis project Ga0194129, IMG submission 150862) | Freshwater microbial communities from Lake Tanganyika, Tanzania - TA2015038 Kigoma Deep Cast 35m | ecosystem: Environmental > Aquatic > Freshwater > Lake | place: Tanzania: Lake... | reverse complement strand
ACGACGCTTGCTGTAAGAGTATCCACTGGTGTATAATGTCAGCATTAGAAGAGTGCGTTGAGTGCAACTTCAGATACTTTAACACCCCAGTGCGTCGCCCAGACGAAGGATGTGACAAAAATCAATCTGTCCAGTGTGGAGTGCCTCATCGGTCCCTTGCGTGTCTCCACCTATTATAAACCCCCACAGGGACGCTGTGGGGGTATGGTGTGCCAGTTTAAGGAGTGTCTACAAAGTTAAATTATAGCATTAAATTGTTTGTTTATTAACTATCAAAGAGCACGAAACGCTGCCAGTGCTCCTGCATATTTAACATCTGCTTCTGCTCTCTTGGTTGCAGCAGTGTCAGTATCACCAGTTCTTTCCGCTTCCATTGCTTCCTGACGTGCAGTTCCTGACTCTTGTAGGGGTGTCCATACTGAATTGAACTCAGTCTCAGTCAGCTCCTGAACAGCGTTCTTGGAACCCTCTGTGATGGTAGTAATGGATGTGCTATCAGGTACAGCAGACAGACATACATCAATTCCATCTTCATCATGCATCCAGACTCTTACATCCAAACCAGGATACTCACCCTCTGGGTGTCTTTTTTCGATTGGATTCTCAGTGGTACACCAACCACCACCATGAACAGCAATCCAATAATGTTTGAGATATTTCATCGGTAACTGAATGAGTTTTTCTTTATTTATATTACAGGGATTCCATACTCTTCTGACAATCTCTTGTTGATTGAATCCATTGACTCAAATCCTTTCACAGTTGCCCATGTAACAATACTGTACCTTTTTCCTTTAGTGACTGGTTCTACACCATGCATATAATGATGATTGGATGGAAAACAAATCATCATGCCAGGCTTAGGTCTTACTCTGATGTTATGTTGTGGAAAGATGAAGTCTCCACCCTCATAATCATCATTAATATAGAAGACCATTGATAGGTCTCTATCAGTTGACTTCTTCCAAATCTTATCACCTTTGGGTGTACACCAGACACTTTCACCATCAATATGAGGTTTATAGTGTCCCCCAATACCATAGGAGAGAATCTGTGGGATTTCACTGCTATCCACTTCACATCCATAGAATGGATTGATAATTTCTCTTACAGCATATTGAAGTAGTTGTTTAATGCCAGGAAATGTTGGACCCATCTCAACAATCTGAGTATCTCTGGTGCTCTTATCAACTTGCCAGGAAGTTTCACCAGTCTCATTAGTTTTCTCTGCATCAAACACAGAGAGGTCCTCTGCAGGAGACTTCTCAATGTGTTCTCTTATCTCTTGTAATCCTTTGGGTCTGATTACATTCTCACGAATCAAGATGTATGATAAAGGATTGTCAGGAATCATCATATGAGTTTTTGATTATTATAGCACTAATTATCAACCTTGTGGAAGACCATTTGCGGCAGCAGATGCTGATGTCAAATCATATCTTGCTTGGGTTATGTATCCTCTTGTGGGTGCTGTTGCAGTGTCATTGGAGAAGTCAACCCTATCAACCGTCGAATATGATGAAGGATAATATCCACCAAAGAAATAACCATAAGATTTATTTCCAGTTGCTGTAAGTTGATATCTTGGTTGAGTCAGAGGACCTTTTGGTGATGCAGTTGCAGTATCATTAGAGTAATCAATTCTATCAACAATGGAATGAGCTGTTGGTCCTGGTGTATTTCCACCTCCAACGTAACCATAATTTAAATTACCAGTTGCAGCTAAGTATCTTCTTGTACTGCTCAGTGGACCCTTTGTTGCTGATGTTGGAGTGTCATTAGAATAATCAACCCTAAAGACATTAGATATTGGACCAGGATGACCTCCAGACCAGTAACCATAGTTCATGTTACCAGTTGCTGCCATTCCATATTTACTTGCTGCCAGTGGTCCTCTGGTGGATGCAGTTGCTCCATCATTAGCATAATCAATTCTCATGACCAAAGAAGAACTGGAATGTCCTCCACCAAACCAACCATAGTCATTGTTGCCTGTTGCCATTGAACCAAAGAAACCTTGAGTTGTAGCCAAAGGTCCAACAGTTCCCATTGCTGTATCATTGGAGTAATCAATACGAAATACTGATGATTTTGCGGTGGGTCCAGGAGTGAATCCACCACCATAATATCCATAATTAACATTTCCAACAAAGGAAGCACCATAATGTGCTGTTGGTAGAGTTGCTGCTCTTACAGATGTTCCAGATGTATCATTAGCATAATCAATTCTTTCCACTGTGGTGACATCTGGACCATAATCACCACCAGCAACATAACCATACTGTTGTGCTGTATTTGCAACTGGTAGTGGTGCTTTGAGGTCATTGATTTGTGGAAGTGGTTGTGCTTTTCCGTCATCTTGACCACTTAACATACCAATCTGAGTTATTGACAGTGCAAGTGCTCCTCTTGGTGAAGAGACAGGTGTGTCATTAGAGAAATCAATTTTATCTGTTGTGAGATTCTTAACATAATAACCAGCGTTTGCACTACTTGTTGCTCCAAGATACTGGAGAGATTGACTCAGTGGTCCTCTAATTGAAGTTGTTCCAGTGTCATTAGAATAATCAATCCTATCCACTGTTGATATGCTTCCAGGTCCACCACCAGTAAACCATCCATAATCCTTGTTTCCAGACCCTTTGTGTGCATATCTTACAGAAGACAGTGGTCCTCTTTGTGATGCTGTTACAGTGTCATTAGAATAATCAATTCTTTGTATGGTTGAATAAATTGGGGGTGCTGCTCCCGCAACATGCCATCCATAATCTCTATTTCCTGCTGCAGCATTCTGTGTTATTGAAAGCAATAGATTTCCTTTAGGTGATGCTGTTGGAGTATCATTTGAAAAATCTACTCTTTCAACTTTACTAACAGGTCCAGTTCCACCAGCAAACCACCCGTAGTTTTCGGTTCCTGTTGCTTCAAAGTAACCTCTTGCTGTGGCTAAAGGACCTGCTACAACAGTTTGTACATTGTCATTAGAGAAATCAATTCTGTCAACATATGTTCTAACTGTTCCTCCATTTGCTCCCCCACCAAAATATCCAAAGTTACTATTGCTTGCTCCAACACAAGTATATCTAATAGCACTTAGCGGACCCCTTATTGATGCAGTTGCAGTATCATTAGAAAAATCAATTCTTTGTATGGTTGAATAAACTGGGGGTGCATTTCCCCCACCAGTATATCCATAAGGATAACTAAAGACATTCTGCTTCTCAAAGTTCACTGATGCACCAGTGGTTGTGATGCCTATGTTCTGGTTTGCAATGTTTGTTTTTGCAGTAAGACCGTGCTCAACAGTGCTTGTTGCTGCTGAAACCCACCTAATTACATTTAATCTTCCTCTTGGCGATGCAGTTGCAGTATCATTAGAAAAATCAATTCTATCTATTTTAGATAATTCTGTGGGTGTTGTTCCACCACAATAATATCCAAAAGAAGAATTTGCAGTTGCATCAAGCTGGTTAACAACATTACTAAGTGGTCCTTTAACTGATGCTGTTGCAGTATCATTAGAGAAGTCAATTCTATCTACTGTTGATTTTTGTCCAGGTGAATCATTTCCTCCAGCAACCCATCCATAATTAGCATTACCTGTGGCAGCTAATTGTTGTCTTGCAAGACTCAAATTGCCCTTTGGAGATGCTGTAGGGGTATCATTAGAATAATCTACTCTATCCACATTTGACTGATATGATGGAGATGGTGTAGCTCCACCAACAAAATATCCATATGCAGTGTTTCCTGTTGCCTTCAATCCATGTCTTGCAACAGTTAAAGGTCCTCTTGGCGATGCAGTTGCAGTATCATTAGAAAAATCAATTCTATCTACTCTTGAATATGCTGGTTCATCACCGCCACCAAACCATCCATAGGAAGCATTTCCTGTTGCAGATAAAACTCTTCTTGCTTGACTTAGCTGTCCTTTAGGTGTTGCAGTTGTAGTATCATTTGCATAATCTAGACGATCTACTGATGATAAATCGCTAGAAACATATCCACCTCCCCAGTAACCATATGATGAATTACCGGTTGCAGCAATCCAGATTTTGGCAACAGTCAAGTTACCTCTAAAAGAGGTTATATTGTTATCATTTGAAAAATCAATACGTTCTACAGATGATATTTTTACACTTCCACTTGTTTGACCACCACCATTATAACCATATTGCCAGTCAAGACTATAAGGAGGTTTCAGAAATGCCTCTCCTTCAGTAGGCCAGTTTCCTGTGCCCTGTCTTAATTTTACATCTTGAAGACTGAAAATTCCTCTTTTATTAGTTGCTGCCATTTCTTAAATAGGGACTATCAGAATACTTCCAGTATTCAAGTTTCTTATACTTATTTAGAATGCGCTGTGATAAAACATCCTGAGGTCTTGGAGATGTTCTTTTCAGTTGTGGTCTGACATAATGCATATCCTTTAGGTTCCACTGGTCTTCATTCTCACGATGATTATTGTGAATGTTATGATAATTATGTTGATAATAATCTATCTCCAAGAAGTCATAAATCCTTCTCATTGTTTCATCAGGAGTATTTACCAGGTCACTGTACTCAACTAACAACAGATGATGAGTGTTGTGATGAACAAATGCTTGTGCCAGTGCCCACAATGCTTGGTCCACAATTCCATCAGGTCCCATGAGAAACTGACACCTGTTATCATCATCCACAGTAAATCCACCTTTTCTCAACTCATGGTCAACGAATGATTCCTGGTCAGAGTTTCTGTGAATCATTGTAACAAAGGATGTAAGAATCTCTGCTACATCTCTTACTGAACAGATAATCTTTGGGTTTGGTGTGATAAAGGTTTTGATTCTATCAATATTATTTGGCCATGCGCGACAGTGATCTATGATGATAGGTTCTGGTCTCTCTTCATAGTAATGGTCAATTAGACTTGAAATAATCTTAAAAGCATTATTTGGTTTAGGGTAAGCATTATACTGTTCCGATGTCTTGAAATACTCTTCATTATAATACATCAGTTCCATCACTGGACTGACTGGATTAGCATGAATATTTGGGTTTTGATCTAACAAACTTTTCAATAAGGTCCCACCAGAACGAGGAAGACCTGCCATAAAGTGATATGTCTTTACCATTCTTTCACAGGATTAAAAAAGAACAACTGAACCAATCTACCATTTTCAAGTGTGGTTCCAAAGTTATGACTATGAGAATGCCACAGATGAGTTCTGAACAATACCATCCTATTATACTTCATAGGACAAAGATAGTATCTATCCCATTTATCTCTATACTGTCCGTCTCCATAAACTGTAGTCCACCAACATTCTTTGTAAGATGGATATCCATAAAACTGTGCTTCCTCATCAGTCTTGGGAATGTTCTCTGACTTTAGAGTTTTATGTCTCCAAAAGGATGTTCCTCCCTCATCCACACAATCTTTTGGGCTTGACAGATAAAGAACAGCACCCCACTCCCATGCAGGATCAACATGAATATCCTGCTTGTGTGTGACACCTTCTAATGAGATGCGAAAATATCCATTCTTATCTGCAGGAATCAGTTTCTCCTTTGCAATATCCTCAAACTTTTTATGAACTTCATCAGGATACCAACTTCCATCAGAATTTTTTCCAGGATAAGTATATTCCCCTTCTGGTTCTGGATAAGGAACATTCAAAGCAAATTCTCTGACTTCATCTGGATTAGAGTAAAAGTCATCAATAACAATTACATTCTGATGCATATTATGTTTTTGATTATTATAGCACTAATTATCAACCTTGACCAGGAGCAGCATTGGATGCTGCTGAACATGCTCCACCACCACTATTTCCATGAACAAAATAGGTTCTTCTCTGTGGAATCATAGAATCATTAGCAAAATCAAGACGCTCAATGATAGTGGCATCATAAGTTGCTGCTCCTCTACCACCACCCCAATAACCATAATTTGCATTTGATGCACCTGCTCTTTGATCTAAGTTTGTGCTGAATGGTGATTTAGGAGATGCAGTTGCAGTATCATTGGAATAATCTACTCTATCAATTGTTGTGTAAAGACCAGGATTACCACCACCCCAGTAACCGTAATAATTATTACCAACAGATGCTGTATAATATCTGGCAAGAGTTAGATTTCCTCTTGGTGATGCTGTTGATGTATCACTGGCATATGTTATTCTATCTACTGATGATATTTCTGTAACACCATTTCCACCAGCACCAATCCATCCATAAGTTTGAGTACCAGTTGCAGAACCGCTGTTTCTTTGTGTAGATAGATTTCCTTTTGGTGATGCTGTTACAGTATCATTAGAAAAGTCAATTCTATCCACTGTTGATGCGGATGGAGGTCCAGATGGTCTTCCGCCAGTGAAGTAACCATAAGTGATATTAGCAACAGGTTGTATTTGGTCTCTTGTTGTTGTCAATGGTCCAACAGGTGCTGCAACTGATGTATCATTGGAAAAGGAAAGTCTCTCTACAGTTGATACAGGTCCTGGTGAACCACCACCCCAGTATCCATGAGTTTGACTTGCAGTTGCACTTTGATAATACTTGGAACCAGTTAAAGGACCTGCAGGAACTGCTTGGTTAGTGTCATTAGCGTAATTAATTCTCTCCATATTGGTAGCAACAGGAGTTGAACCAGCCCAATAACCATACTGTTGTGCTGTATTTGCAACTTGTAGTGGTCCTTTGAGGTCATTGATTTGTGCTGGTGGTTTGAAATTCACATTGTTTCCAGAATGGTGTCCAGTTGCACCTGCCCTGGTTTGAACCATAACACCTCTTGTCAGACAAGTTGCAGTATCATTGGCAAAATCAACTCTTTGAATAGATGAAGTTTCATCAGAGGCATATCCACCACCAATGTAACCATAAGTGTGATTACTGAAACAAGCACCATTTTGCAATTGGTCAATCATGTTCAATCTTGGTGATGTCTGAGCATTATCATTGGAATAATCTAATCTAAATCCAGATGTAGTTCCAGTAGATCCATTATATCCTCCAAACAAATAACCATAATGAATATTGCTTATTGGAGAACCCTGTTGACGGATTTCAGGAAGGTTTGCTTTTGGTGTTGCCGTTGCAAGATCATTGGCATATTCAATTCTATCTACATTAGAGTGTCTGACAATAGGATATGAGAAATAACCACCAGCATAGTAACCATAATTCAGATTTCCAACTGCCATTTGTGCCTGTCTTCCAACGGTCAACTTTCCTCTACTCAGACCTGTTGCACTATCATTGGCAAAATCGTATCTTTCAACACTTGAAGATGAGTTGCCAGGTGTTCCTCCTCCACCTGTCCAAGCATAATCACTTGTTCCACATGCATGAGCGGTTGTGATTGTTCTACTAAAAGGTCCAGCGGTTACTGGAGTTGCAGTATCATTACTGAAATCTATTCTAAAAGTACTGGAAACATCTGATGATCCATTATATCCGCCGGTGACATATCCATGATTCCGAGAACTCATATCAATCTGTTCTTGTTTGATCTCGGACATGTTAGCCCTTTGTGTTGCATTGACCGTATCATTAGAAAGGTCAATTCTCTCAACAGAAGATCTTCTTGGTGGAATATCATATCCACCAGCAAAGTAACCCCATCCACCATAATTGAATTGTGATGGGTTTTCAAAGTTCACTGATGCACCAGCGGTTGTGATGCCTACACCTTGATTTGCGATTGCTGTGATTCCAGGAATTGTATTGGACTTTGCACTGGAAGCTGCTATTGTATTTTTGGCAGAGTTCAGTGCTGCTCTTGGTGATGCTGTTGCAGTATCATTAGCGAAGTCAATCCTGTCCATATCTGATCTCAGACCAGGATTGTATCCACCACCAAAATAACCATAACTACTATTACTTGCGCCTGCAGCACCATTTTTATTGGTGGTTAGAGGTCCTCTTAGTGATGCAGTTGCAGTATCATTGGACCAGTCAATTCTATCTACATATGACAAATATGATGGGGGAGAATATCCACCTGCCCACCATCCGTAACTTTGATTTCCTGCAGCATAAACATCATATCTTGCCTGATTTAGAGGACCTCTTGGAGATGCTGTTACAGTATCATTAGCATAATCAATCCTATCCACTATTGATGTTTGGGCGGGAACATTACCACCACCAAACCATCCATAGTTTAGATTACCTGTTGCACCAATAACCTGTCTTGCCTGAGTAAGTTTTCCCTTTGGTGACGCTGTTGGGGTGTCATTAGAATAATCAATTCTATCAACATCTGACAGTTGATTTGGAGCAGATGGTTTGTAACCACCACCAAAGTAACCATAATTTTGATTACCTACACCACCAGCAGTATTTTTATTTTGAGTTAGTGGTCCTTTTGCAACGGATAATGTAGTGTCATTTGCATATGCAATTCTATCTACAGTTGATAGATAAGTTGAACCAGGATTATAGCCTCCACCGGTATAAGAGTGATTTGCATTTCCTGTTGCAGAAATGTCATATCTTCCAACAGTTATGTTTCCTCTGATTGATGGTTTGTTCAAGTCATTAGCATAATCAACTCTCTCAACAGTTGTTTGTGCTGGATTGCCACCAATCCAATATCCATACTGCCAGTCAAGACTATAAGGAGGTTTTAAAAATATATTATTTTTTGTTGGCAGATTACCAGATAACTGCTCTTCATAGTATTCTTTTAATCTGAATATTCCTCTAGACATTTTTAAGCAACAGCTTCTGGTATATCATTGAGTTATTTAGTTCATTACCAAAACCATGACCATAAGAGTGCCAATGATCTGCATGAAATATTACACATCTATTATATTTAACAAATACATTACCATATTCTTCCCATTCATCCCTATTATTTGGGTTGAATGATGACATAATATCATCCATATTTTGCCATCCATTAATTTGGCAGGCATACTCATTAGGAAAAGCATCAAGTCCTGTTCTTTTGTGAGTATAGAAACTTAATCCCCTTTTACCAATAGCATCAGGTGGCATTGTCAGATAAATGACTACAACCCAATTTGCAATTGTATTTGCAGTCACAGAATTGTCTGAATTATCATTTCTAACTTCATTAAATGCTTCCATCACTTGAATAGGACGACTCAGAATGTAAGAAAGTTTCTGAGTCGTCTCATCAGTGATTAGAACATTACTATCAATGATAGACTTATGGTAGATATGTGCAATATCATAAAAGTCATCAACAATAACAAACTTCTGATTCATCAGTTACCTTCCAGTTTCTTCTGCTCTTCAGTGCTACCACTCAGGAGACCCAGATTTTCACCAGTAACATCCTCAATACCACGAAGAACTTTCTTCTGTAGATCATTCAGGAACTCCATCTTACCTTGAGGACTTTCCAGAACTTTATTCAGAGGTAGATAACCTTCTGGTAGTTCATTTCTCTTGTCAACAATAGCAGGAGCAGATGCACGTCTCATACTGTGCAAGTTACCAATGGAGATGCCAGTTTGTGCTGATACCATTTCATCCATTGCCTGGTCTGCAAAACGACGCTCCCAGTACAGTGCATCACCTTCAAGGAATTGCTCTCTAGTAACAAGTTTACCATCATTTTGTTCAATTAGTTTTTCAAGAATCTTATCCAAGTGTTCCATTTGATGAAGACGATCACGAATTTCAAGTTCACAAGACTTTAGGTAGTGCGTCAGTGACAATTCATCAAGATCAAACCAACAAAGTTTTTGGTGTCCGCCACCGGGACCACCTTGTTCCCACATGATTGGTTGTGATCTATCTTTACCTTGCCATTTATATTCAAATTCACGAACCTTTTCTTTCATTTCAATAAGTTTATACATATATCCCTCTGCCATCTGACGACGAGACTTGAGAGTATTTTCAAATGCGACTGGCAAAGTATGAGTGTCAAGTAGAGCAAACTTTTCTAACTGAAAATTAGTTCTACCCTGTGCCAATTCTTTATCACTTTCCTCCCACCTTAGAACATTCTCAAATGCCTTAAGAAGATATTGTTCGTCAGTCACTGCCTGTTCAGCACTTACAGGTTGATAAGACAGTGCAGTGTTTTCAGTAGTCATAGTTTCTCCACTTGTAATTTGACTAATCAGTTTTTTCCATTGTTTAGCAATCTTATCCCAGTCACACTTTTGTGTGATGTGGTTGGAAAGAGATTTAGAAATTTGATTATAATAAGGTCTGTTACCTTCAAAATAATCTATTGCAGTGCAACAAGCATCTGCAAATATATTTAGAAACCTTTCTGTAACTTCATATTTTGAAGTTGTTCTGTTTCCCTCAATAGGGACAACAGTTGCATAGTTCTCACCAGCAACTTCTGACATAGCACCAATATTTGTGATGATAGGATATGCACCACACTTCATTGCTTCTGCCATTGACACACAGAAGGTTTCTTCCCAGATATTGGGATGAATGAAGAATGCTGCTTCCTGATAGTGTTCCACCAGTTGCTCTTGGTCTACAGCAGCAGAATACTCTACATTAGGTAGTGATTTTAGTTCTTCATACAATTCTGTGTATTGGTCATTCTCCAGTCCATACAGAGACATTGATGAGAAGATTTTAAACTTTGCATCAGGATGTCTCTGCTGAATCAGGCGAATGATTGTGGGTAGAAGTTCTAATCCTTTGTATGGAATGGAAGTATAGATGAATGTCTTGCTCTTATTTTCAGAATAGGTAAAGATATCATTAACACCATTTGGAATGACAGTAATTTTATCCTTTGGAACATGATGGAACTTAATTAGTTGTTCTTTATTCCAGTGTGATGGTGAGACAATATGACTCACAGTGTTGTGGTCAAAGTTTACAAAGGTAGGTTGGTCATAGGCATGGTGTGCCCACAGAACCTTATATGGTTTATTTGATCTTCTCAGTTCTTCTGGATGTTGTGATACTGCTACATCATCAGGGAACTCATAGTATTGTGAGAGATAATGAAATGAACTCTCAGTTGCACCAGATTTCATAATTATTCAGCAAAGACGTGTGAACCAACATGTTGTAGTTTGATTGTAGTATCTAGCCAGACATCATACCCCAGCATTCTAGCACGATGAAAGAAACTTTGGTCTTCTGACTTGAATGCATTTCCAACCTTTTCCTCATGAAAGAAGTGATAAGAGTTATTGACTTCTCCTGGTGTAGGTGGATAGTTACTATCACCAGCAGATGGTGTATATTTCAGGTGCGGAAACCTCTGTGCCATGTTGAGAAACACGTTGCGATGGATGAGAACAAATCCCATTCCATTGCCCTCAATCTTTAGCAAGTCACCTCTTCTCTGCTCTGGTTTAACCACACTGATACAATACCTCAAAGGAATTGTTTTCATTGGATAGGCACCAGAGACAATCTCCACACCAGAAGATAACATTTTCACCACATCTTCTGGATTAAAACCAATATCACTATCCAGAAAGAACAGATACTCATGGTCTGTATTGTTGATAAAGAAGTTGGCACACTTTGACCTTCCCTGTGTAATCAGAGAAGAGTTTGCCTGTGTGAGAAGACCATGAGGGATGCCACTTCTCACCAAGAGTTTGCCCAAATTAAACAAACTCATTGTTGTTTTTTCATTCACAATCCCCCCGTGACAGGGGAGAGCAATCATTACACCCATATTGTTATATTTTTGTTTATTATAGCATATTATTGTGGGTTTGCATTCGCTGCTGCTGAAGCTGCAAATAGACCGTATCTTCCAGCACTTAATGGACCTCTAGATACTGTTGCTACAGTATCATTTGTGTAATCAAGTCTATCTACTGTTGAGACATAGATACTTGCTGGATTAGTCTGTCCACCAACAAAATATCCATAATTAATTCATGGCAACTGTTGAGTAGTAAAGATTTCTTGAAGTGGTTGTGGAAGTCCATTGTCTTGAGAACTAGCAGCTGCTCTTCCACTAACAGATGCTGAAAGATTGCCTCTTATTGATGCTGTTGCAGTATCATTGGAATAATCAATTCTTTGAACTAATGAATTTTGAGCATGATAACCATATGCAGAATTTCCAGTTGCTCCACTACCATCAATAGCCGTTGTTAAAAATCCCCTTGCAGGAGTAACTCCAGTGTCATTGGAATAATCAATCCTTTCCACTGTTGATGACTGACCTGGTGTTCCACCACCAGCCCACCAACCATAGTAATTATTTCCTGCCATAAAATTACCAGCTCTAGAACTAGAAATATTTCCTCTTGAAGATGTTGTGACAGTATCATTAGAGTAATCAATTCTATCAATAGTAGTGTAATAAGTAGGATACACTTCTCCACCAGCAACCCAACCATAATTTGCATTACCTGAGGCGGCACTTAACCCCCTAGCAAGAGTTAAAGGTCCTCTTGGTGATGCAGTTGGAGTGTCATTTGAGTAATTAATTCTATCCACTGTAGAAACTCTAACTGGTCCAGGATCTCCTCCAGTAAACCAACCAAAGTTTGCATTTGACATACAACCCATACCTCTAGAACTTCTAGAAAGAGGTCCAACAGTTAATAGACTTATTGTATCATTAGAATAATCAAGTCTATCTACTCTGGAACCAATAGCAGGCATATTACCGCCACCAAAATATGCAAAATTTTGGTTTCCAGAACCATTAGAATATTGAACTGCTGATGGCCTTGATCCTTTTTGAGAAGCAGTTGAGGTATCATTAGCAAAATTAATTCTACAAACTCTAGATGATTGTCCTGGAATATCAGGATCAAATCCACCAGTCCAGTATCCATAAGGATAACTAAAGACATTCTGCTTCTCAAAGTTGACTGTTGCTCCAGTAGTTGTGATGCCTATATTTTGGTTTGCAATGTTTGTTTTTGCAGTGAGACCATCATCTTTAGCACTCACAGCAGCAAGATATACTCTGTTATTGTTTAGAGGACCTTTTACAGATGCTGTTGCAGTGTCATTGGAGAAATCAACTCTATCTACAATTGATCTTGAAGTTGGATTTCCACCACCTCCCCACCATCCATATGAACTATTAGAACAACTACCTGATCCATATCTGGCAGAACTTAATGGACCTCTTGCTGATGCTGTTGCAGTGTCATTAGAGTAGTCAATTCTGTCTACTGATGATACTATAGGAAAACCACCACCACCAAAGTATCCATAATTAGCATTTCCAGATGCTTTAAAATTATATTTGGCAATGCTCAGTGGTCCCTTTGGTGATGCTGTTGCTGTATCATTAGCAAAATCAACTCTATCTACTATTGTTAATTCTGCTCCATTATATCCACCACCAATATATCCATATGAATTATTAGCAGTTGCTGAAAGTCCATTTTTAGGTCCACTTAATGGTCCTTTGGTGGATAGTGTTGGAGTGTCATTTGAAAAATCAACTCTGTCAACTGTTGAAAAATATGGAGCTGCTCCTCCACAAAAATACCCATAATTAGAATTACCCATTGCAGTTATACCATTTCTGGCTAAAGACAAAGGGCCAGCAGTTCCTGAAACTACTGTGTCATTGGAATAATCAATTCTACTTACAGTTGAATATTTGGTCGGACCAGGACCACCTCCACCAAAATATCCATAACTTTTATTTCCAACAGCATCAAGTGTCTCAGTATTAGTAGTTAGATTTCCTCTTACACTAGTCTGAATGCCATCATTGGAGAAATCAACTCTATCAACATAAGAAGTATAACCTCCTCCAAAATATCCATAATTCCAGTCAAGACTATAAGGAGGTTTTAAAAATACCTCTCCCTTAGTAGGCCAATCACCCTCTTTTTGAAGTAAATAGAGATCTTCTAAGCTGAAAACGTCACTTCTTCTACTCATTTATCTTACCTCAGGAAGTGATTTTCTTACCAGCAATAATTATATCAATTGTACTAGTTTGCGCTACTGAAACTTGAACTGTTCGATTCAGTTCAATTCTTTTTTGTCTATCCAAAATATCAACCACAGAATATCTTGGAATAATCAAATCTTTTGCAAGAAATGTTGTGGTTGTTCCATTAGTAATAGAAACAGAAATTGGATAATCACCAGTGTCTGTTCTATTAGTAATACGAATTGATTGAAGATTCGAAGGATATGTCGATGAAGTGTATATTCCCGTTGGGGAAGTAGATGTAATTGAAATAGTAGAAGCATATCCTGTTATATAATCAGTACTACTAGTATTCTGAGTATAATTCATGTAAACATCAACTACACTACTTAATCCAACATAATCAGTCCCTCTTGTAGTCCACATCTTAATAACATCTCCAGGACTAGCAACGAATGGATTTTTCAGAAGCTCAAGTAAACCACCATTGAAGATTGGAATATTATATGCAAAATATGTTTGCTCTCCTGTACCAGTTGTATTGGCAATTGATGCAATAATATTCACACTTGTTCCTACACCAACAGTATCAGAAACATTTGCAACATTAATGGAATTAACTACATATTGATTTCCAGAAGTGGATGGGAAAGTGAACATTGTAGTCTCAAAAGACAGAGGTTTCAACAAAACTGTGCTTGTAATACCAGTGTTAAATTCTCCAGACCCGCCACCTGCAGCGCCACCACCACCAGAAATACTAATATCTACTGTAGTTCCACTAACCGCAAATGTATTACCAGTTCCTACAAAGTTTAAAGTCGTAATTGGTCCTGATGTAATTGTAGTTCCAGCAGAACTAATTCCTAAATTAAATCCACCAGTAGCAGTGACGATACCAGAAA